>Ga0207866_1000872_pt1 | contig 35805 bp, 34 predicted proteins | sample HigsolmetaAR203D_FD_184835 | JGI IMG/M metagenome (GOLD analysis project Ga0207866, IMG submission 184835) | Ionic liquid and high solid enriched microbial communities from the Joint BioEnergy Institute, USA - AR20-3-D (SPAdes) (version 2) ...
GGATGGCATGATCGTCGCCGTGGCCTGCGTGCCGCAGGCGCCGCTGCTGCTGCCGGGCGTCACCGGGCGGCCGGTGCCCGAGGTCGAGGAGCTCCGCGAGGCCGCCCGCGCCGCGGTCCGCGACGTTGCCGGGTCGGGCGTGGACGAGATCGTCGTGCTCGGCGCCGCCCCGGCCACCCGCGGCTACCCGCCGGACGCGCCCGACCCGGCCGGCCGGTTCGCCCCCGCGCCGGATCGCCGCCCGGAGGCCGACCCGCTGCCGGTGGCGCTCGCCGTGGCCCGCGCCCTGCTCGAGCCCTGCCCGGTGCCGTGGCGGCTGGAGGGCGTCGGCGCCGACGAGCCGACGCGGGCCGCCGCCGAGCTCGGCGAGAAGATCGCCGCGCGGCCGGGCCGTACCGGGCTGGTCGTCGCCGCCGACGGCAGCGCCCGCCGCGGCGAGAAGGCCCCCGGCTACGTCGACCCGCGCGCCCCCGAGACCGACGCGCTGATCCGCGACGCGCTCGCCCGCGCCGACACCGCTGCCCTGCTCGCCCTCGACCCGGCCCGCTGCGCCGAGCTGCTCGTCGCGGGCCGGGCGGCCTGGCAGGTGATGGCCGCCGCCTGCCGCGACGGCGAGTGGACGGCCCGCCTGCGGTACGAGGCCGACCCCTTCGGGGTGGCCTACTTCGTGGCCACCTGGGAACGGGCGGGCGAGGGGAGGGCACGATGAGGCGCATCCACACGCCCGCCGAGGCCCGCGCGCTGGCGGACCTCGCCGCCGCCGCGCTCACCCTCGACCTCCCCGAGGCGCCCGAGCTGCCGGTACGGCTCGCCACCCCGCCGCCGGACCGCCGCTGGGCCGCGTTCGTGCTCGGCGAGGACGACGGCGTGGTGTTCACCTCGGTCGACGACCGCGACCCGGAGGTCGGGCACATCGACCTGATCGCCGTCCACCCCCGGGTCCAGGGCCGCGGGTACGGCAAGGCCCTGGTGCGGGCGGCCGAGGAGTGGCTGCGCGGCGAGGGCGTGCGGCGCGTCCGGTGGGCCGGGAACCCGCCGTGCTACGCCTGGCCGGGCATCGACGTGCGGGCCACCCCCGCCGCCTGCCTCGCCGAGCGGCTCGGCTACGGGCATGACGGCATGGCGTGGAACATGACCGCCGACCTCACCCGCGACCTGTCCGCGCCCGAGCCGCCGCCCGGCGTCGTCGTCGCCTCCGCCGAGCCGGGGGAGCGGGCCGGGCTCGCCGCGTTCGTGCGCGAGCACTGGAACGCCGAGTGGGCCTGGGAGGTGGAGAACGCGGTCGGGGCCTACTACGCGGCCCGCGACGGCGAGATCCTCGGCTTCGCCGCCTGGGGCGCCCGCCCCGGCTGGTTCGGCCCCACCGGCACCGCCCCGAGCGCCCGCGGGCTCGGCATCGGCCGGGTGCTGCTGTACCGCTGCCTCGCCGAGCAGCGCGCCGCCGGGATGACCACCGTCCAGATCGGCTGGGTCGGCCCGCTGCGCTTCTACTCCCGCGCGGTCGGCGCCCGCGTGGAGCGGGTCTTCTGGCAGTACGCCCGCGACCTGGCCGCCTGACGCCACGTGCGGCCGCCCCGGCGCAGGTGCCGGAGCGCGGCGAGCGCCGCGTTGTGGCCGCACATGCCGTGCACGCCCGGCCCCGGCGGGGTGGCGGCCGAGCAGAGGAACACCCCGGGCACGCCGGTGGCGTACGGGTCGAGGGCGAGCCGGGGCCGGAACAGCGTCTGCAGGCCGGTCATCGCCCCGGTGGCGATGTCCCCGCCCACGTAGTTGGGGTTCGCCGTGGAGATCCGGGCCACGGTGCGGATGTGCCTTGCCGCGACCCGCATCCGGAACCCGGGGGCGAACCGCTCGATCTGGTCGACGATCAGCTCGGTGACGTTGCCCGGGTGGCCGTGCGGCACGTGCGCGTACGCCCACACCGGGTGCAGCTCGCCCGCCGAGCGCGAGGGGTCGGCGAGGTACTGCTGGCCCACCAGCACGAACGGCCGCGCGGGCATGCGGCCCCGGGCGACGGCCTCCTCGGCCGCGGCCACCTCCTCGAGGGTGCCGCCCAGGTGCACGGTCCCGGCCCGGCGGGAGTACTCGTCGCGCCACGGCACCCCGCCCGCCACCGCGAAGTCCACCTTGTAGGCGGCCGGGCCGTACCGGAACCGGCGGTAGGCGTGGGCGACGCGCGGCGGCAGCCGGCGGCCCGCGATGCGCAGCGCGGCCCGCGGCGAGACGTCGAGCAGCACCACGTCGAAGCCGTCGAGCTCGTCGAGCGACTCGATGCGCACCCCGGTCTCCACGGTGCCGCCGAGGTCGGCGAGCAGCGCGGCGAGCGCCCGCACGATCGCCTGCGACCCGCCCTCGGCGACCGGCCAGCCGTGGGCGTGCCCGGCCGCGATCAGCAGCACGCCCACCGCGGCGCTGAGCGGCGCCCGCAGCGAGCCGTACGCGTGCGCCGCGGCCCCGGCGAACAGCGCCCGGGTCTCCGGGCGGCGCCACGCCCGCGCCACCCAGGTCGCCGGGGCCACCGCCCGGGCGGCGAACGCGGCGAGCGTGACCGGGTGGGCGGGCAGGTGGAGGATCGGCCGGAACACGTCGGCCGTCAGGTCGTCGAAGTCCCGGCCGAGCCGGTCGAACATGCGCAGCCACGCCTCGCCGTCCGCGCCCATCGCCTCGGCGGTGCGGTGGATGTCCCGCCACAGCACCCCGGCCGTGCCCGAGTCGAGCGGGTGGGTCATCTCGATCTCCGGCCACCGCCAGCGCAGGCCGTACCGCTCCAGCCGGAGCGCCCGGAACAGCGGCGAGGCCGCCCCGGCCGGGTGGAACGCCGAGCACTCGTCGTGGACCAGCCCCGGCAGGGTGACCTGCGCCGACCGGGCGCCCCCGCCGAGGACCGGCGCAGCCTCCACCACGTGCACCCGCACCCCGCGGCGCGCCAGGCAGACGGCGGCGGCGAGCCCGTTGGGGCCGCTGCCCACCACGACGGCGGTCGCCATCCCGCTCCCTCCCTCCCGCTCGCTCCGGTACGGCGGGCCGGCCTCCGACCATTGAACACGAGGGGTGGCGAAAGATCGCGTACGGCTCGGCGCGAGAATGTGCCAATCGCGTCACAGGAGGAGAGGGAGAGATGACCGTGTCGGGTGGGGTGGCCGTGGTCACCGGCGCCGGATCCGGGATCGGGCGGGCCGTCGCGCACGCGCTGCTCGAGGCGGGCTACCGGGTGGCGCTCGCCGGGCGGCGCGAGGACGCGCTCCGCGAGACCGCCGAGGGGTACGCCGACGCGCTCGTGGTGCCGTGCGACGTGACCTCCCCCGAGTCGGTGGCGAACCTGTTCGACCGGGTGCGGGACACCTGGGGCCGGGTGGACCTGCTGTTCAACAACGCGGGCATCGGCGCCCACGGCGCCGTGGACGAGGTCAGCCTCGAGGACTGGGAGCGCGTGATCGCCACGAACCTCACCGGGGCGTTCCTGTGCGCCCGGCACGCGGTGCGGATCATGAAGGAGCAGGACCCGCAGGGCGGCCGGATCATCAACAACGGTTCGATCGCCGCGCACGCGCCCCGGCCCGCCAGCGTGGCGTACACCGCGTCGAAGCACGCGATCACCGGGCTGACCAAGTCGATCTCGCTCGACGGCCGGCCGTACAACATCGCGTGCGGCCAGATCGACATCGGGAACGCCGCCACCGACATGACCGCGGCGGTCGAGCACGGGGCGCTGCAGGCGGACGGGCGGATCGTGCCCGAGAAGCGGTTCGACGTACGGCACGCGGCGAGCGCGGTGCTCTACATGGCGAGCCTGCCGCTCGACACCAACGTGCTGTTCCTCACCATCACGGCCACGACGATGCCGTTCATCGGCCGGGGCTGACCGGAGGCCGGTACCTGCGTGCGGCGGGGCCGCGGCATGCGCCCCGCGATCCGGGTCAGCGCACCGGATCGGCCGGGGCCTTCGCGGCCCGCCGCAGCTCCTCGACCGTCACCAGGAGATGCTCGACCTGCTCCTCCAGGCGGCGGATCCGCATCTCGAGTTCCGTGACCGACGGGCGCTGCCAGCCCGTGGCGATCTGCCTGCTCATCCCGCTGCCCTCCGATCACGCCCGTAACGGCCGACTCGGGTGTGTTTTCCACCATCCGCCAATACATCCCGTTTGACCAGGGTCTATCGTCACCGGCTTGGTAAAAGGTGACGGGGGATGTCAGGTTAGGCCGCGATCGTGGTGTGCGATGACCGAGACGGCGGCACACGGCCGCCCGCTGGGAAGGGGAAACGCATGCCACGCGCCGAGGGCACCTTCGACGGCGGCTCCTGGGCCGAGAGGCCGCTCGACGAGCGGGAGGGCGCCCGGATCTCCCAGGCGCACCTGACCAAGACCTACCGGGGCGGGCTGACCGGCACGAGCACCACCGACATCCTCATCGCGCTCACCCCGGGTGCAGGGCTCCCGCGGATACGTCGGGATCGAGCGGTTCACCGGCACCCTGGACGGGCGGGAGGGCACCGTCGTGCTCCGGCATGACGCGATGGGCGACCGCGGCGACGAGTGGCTGACCTGGCGCATCCCGGCCGACTCCGGCACCGGCGCGCTGCGCGGGATCCGCGGCGAGGGGCGGCTGCGCGTCGAGGACGGCACGCACCTCTACCACCTCGACTACGAGTTCGCGGACGACTGACGCGCGCGCCGAGGGGGAGTGCGAGCGGGACCGTGCCCCGCCCCCGAGCAGCGGGGCACGCGTCCCACCAATGATCATGGCGGGTCCGGCGACCGTCTAGGCGCAAGTCATGTGAAATCTATGAAAAATCACATGAAACACGTTCGCCGTGGTTCGGCCTGCGGTCAGCCGGGCCGGTGCCGACCGGATCGCCCCGCTCATCGCGGGCTTCCTCGACCGGCTGTGAGGCCGCCGCGGGTCAGGCGGCGACGCGCTCCGCCACGGCCGGGGACGGCACCACGGCGCGGGCCGGGCGGTTGCGCCACAGCCACCGCACGTCACGGCCGAACGACCAGGACAGCGAGCCGAGCGCGGCCCCGGCGACCGCGACCGCGGCCGGCTCCGGCAGCAGGCCGGAGCCGCAGGCCACGAGCAGCACGCCCTGCAGCGCCGCCACCGTCTTGCGCGCATAGCTCGGCGGCAGCGGCGCGCGCAGCCACGGCGCCACCCAGGCCGCCGCGGCGAAGCCGTACCGCATCAGGCCGATGAGCAGCACCCACGCGCCGAGCGAGCGGGCCACGTTCACGCTCAGCACGAGGATGAGGAACGCGTCCACCTCCATGTCGAACCGGGCGCCGAGTGCCGAGGCCGTCCCGGTACGGCGCGCCACGTACCCGTCGACCGCGTCGAGCGCGAGCGCCACCGCGGCGATCGTCACGAGCACCGCCACCGGGGCCTCGTGCCCGATCAGGTTCATCGTGACGAGCGCGGTGACCCCGCCGACGAGGATCGCCCGGGCGAGGGTGACCCGCCCGGCCGGCCCCAGCGGCGTGCCCGACCGGGTGATCGCGGCGGCGAGGAGGCCCCACACGACCAGGGCGTAGCAGGCGCCGACGAGCCACGCCACCGGATACAGGCCCGCGCTCACCGCGAGCAGGGTGAGCAGCACGGCCTGGGCGCCCACCCCGGCGGCCGGCTCCCACACCGACGCCTTCGCCCCACGCCAATCCACAACGGTCACCGCGCCTCCCAGCGAACCTCTCCGTGTTCCCTATGCTGTGCGGCATGCCCTCCGGGCGTGCGCCTATGAGGGCATGCCGTCGCTCAGAAGTAACGCGAGGAATGCCGATGCGGATCGATGCTCATGCGTTCTGGATCCGCTCTCCCGGCGAGGGCGAGATCCGGCGTGCGGATGTGCGCCCGCCGGGGGAGGGCGAGGTCCTCGTGCGCACCCTCTACTCGGGGGTGAGCCGCGGCACCGAGACGCTGGTGTTCCTCGGCCGGGTGCCGGAGAGCCAGCACGAGGCGATGCGGGCGCCCTTCCAGGAGGGCGACTTCCCCGGCCCGGTCAAGTACGGCTACCTCAACGTGGGCGTGGTCGAGCAGGGCCCGCCCGGCTGGCCGGGCCGCGTCGTGTTCTGCCTCTACCCGCACCAGACCCGTTACGTCGTGCCGGTCGAGGCGGTGACGGTGGTGCCGCCGGAGGTGCCGCCCGCCCGCGCGGTGCTCGCCGGCACGGTGGAGACCGCGGTGAACGCGCTGTGGGACGCGCCGCCGCTCATCGGCGACCGGATCGCCGTGGTCGGCGCGGGCATCGTCGGCTGCTGCGTCGCCCGGCTGCTCGCCGCCATCCCGGGCACCCGGGTGCAGCTCGTCGACGTGAACCCGGAGCGGGCCACGGTCGCCGAGGCGCTCGGGGTCGGCTTCGCCACCCCGGAGGAGGCGCTCGGCGAGTGCGACATGGTGGTGCACGCCAGCGCCACCGAGGCCGGGCTCGCCCGCTCGCTCGAGCTGCTCGCCGTCGAGGGCACCCTGCTCGAGCTGAGCTGGTACGGCGACCGCCGGGTGAGCGTGCCGCTCGGCGAGGCGTTCCACTCCCGCCGCCTCGTGGTGCGCTCCAGCCAGGTCGGCATGGTCGCCCCGGCCCGCCGTACCCGGCGGAGCCACGGCGACCGGCTCGCGCTCGCGCTGCGCCTGCTCGCCGACCCCGCGTTCGACGCGCTCGTCGCCGGGGAGTGCGCGTTCACCGAGCTGCCGGAGGTGATGCCGAAACTGGCCACCGGAAAGCCGCCCGCGCTGTTCCACCGTGTCGTGTACGGTTCCGCCGGGGATGCGTGATTTCGTGTCCGTCGGCGGGCGAGTCGGCCCGGCGACCGACCGCAGGTAAGAGGGGGAACCCGGTTGTTCAGCGTCACCGTCCGCGACCATGTCATGGTCGCGCACAGCTTCCGGGGCGAGGTCTTCGGGCCCGCCCAGCGCCTGCACGGGGCGACGTTCGTCGTCGACGCGACGTTCCGCCGCCCCGAGCTCGACTCCGACAACGTCGTCGTCGACATCGGCCTCGCCGCCGGCGAGCTGAAGGCCGTGCTCGACCGGATCAACTACCGCAACCTCGACGACGAGCCCGAGTTCAAGGGCGTCAACACCACCACCGAGTTCCTCGCCAAGTGGATCGCCGACCGCCTCGCCGAGCGGGTGCACGCGGGCGCCCTCGGCGAGCAGGCCCGCGGCCTCACCGGCATCACGGTCACCCTGCACGAGTCCCACGTGGCGTGGGCGAGCTACGAGCGAGAGCTGTGATGCGCGGGTACGGGGCGGAGACGGCCGTGGAGACGCCGCCGGCGGAACTCGCCGCGCAGGTGCACGTGATCCTGCCCGGGGACGTGGACGACCCGGGCCTGCCCAGCGGGGGCAACGTCTACGACCGGCGGATCTGCGACGGGCTCGGCGAGCTCGGCTGGCACGTCCACCGCACCGCGGTCCCCGGCGACTGGCCGCTCCCCGGCGCCGACGCGCGGGACGGGCTGGCGCGGGCGCTCGCCGCGGCGCCGGACGGCGCGGCCGTGCTCGTCGACGGGCTGGTGGCCTGCGGCGTGCCGGAGATCGTGGTGCCGCAGGCGCGGCGGCTGCGCCTCGCGGTGCTCGTGCACCTGCCGCTCGCCGCCGAGACCGGGCTGCCGCCCGAGGTCGCCGCCGACCTCGACCGCCGGGAACGCGAGACGCTGCACGCCGCCGCCCTCGTGGTGGCGACCAGCCCGCGGGCCGCGACCGCGCTGATCGCCCGGCACGGGCTCGACCCGGCCCGGGTGGGGGTGGCCGCCCCCGGCGTCGACCCGGCCCCGCTCGCGCCCGGCACCGACGGCCGGTCGAGGCTGCTGTGCGTCGCCTCGGTCACCCCGCGCAAGGGGCACGACGTGCTCGTCCGGGCGCTCACCGCGGTGCGCGAGCTGCCGTGGACCTGCGTGTGCGCCGGGCCGCTGGGCCGCGACCCCGGCTACGCCGAGCACGTCCGCGGCCTCATCTCCGCCGGAGGCCTCACCGGCCGGGTACGGCTCGCCGGGCCGCTCACCGGCGTCGCGCTGGAGGAGGCGTACGCCGCGGCCGACCTGCTCGTGCTGCCGTCCCGGGCCGAGACGTACGGGATGGTGGTGACCGAGGCGCTCGCCCGCGGCATCCCGGTGCTGGCGAGCGAGGTCGACGCGCTGCCGGAGACCCTCGGCCGCACCCCGGACGGGTTCCGCCCCGGGCTGCTCGTGCCCCCGGACGACCCCGACGCGCTCGCCGCCGCGCTGCGCCGCTGGCTGATAAATCCGGCCTTGAGAGTAAGAATCCGGACTTCTGCGCGGCTTCGGCGTGGCATGCTGCACGGGTGGGCGACAACATCACGGCAACTGGCGGACCTGCTGGAGCGGCTCCCGCGCTAGCCGACGGGCCCCCCGAGGACGCGCCGCGGTACACCCCCGAGTGGCTCGCCCTGCGCGAGCCCGCCGACGCCGCGGCCCGCGCCGCCGAGCTGCTCGGCCCGCTGCGCGCCCACCTCGCCGCCGCCGTACCGCCCGGTGACCGGATCGTCGTGCGCGACCTCGGCTGCGGCACCGGCTCGATGGGGCGCTGGCTCGCGCCGCGGCTGCCCGGGCCGCAGCACTGGATCCTCCACGACCACGATCCCGGGCTGCTCGCCCGCGCGGTCACCGCGCTTCCCGCCGCCGCGGCGGACGGCACGCCGGTCACCGCCGCGGCCCGGCCCGGCGACCTCACCCGGCTGGACGCCGCCGGCCTCGCCGGGGCCACGCTGGTGACCGCGTCCGCGCTGCTCGACCTGCTCACCGCCGCCGAGGTCGTGGCGCTCGCGGACGCCTGCGCCGCGGCGGGCCTGCCCGCGCTGCTGACCATCTCCGTGGTGGGCCGGGTGGAGCTCGACCCGGCCGAGCCGTTCGACGCCGAGCTCGCCGCCGCGTTCAACGACCACCAGCGCCGCGAGCACGGCGGCCGCCGCCTGCTCGGCCCCGACGCGGTGCCGGCCGCCCGCGCCGCGTTCGAGCGCCACGGGTACGCCGTGCACACCCACCCGAGCCCGTGGCGGCTGGGCCCGGACGAGCGCGCGCTCGCCGCCGAGTGGCTGCGCGGCTGGGTGGGGGCCGCCTGCGAGCAGCGGCCGGAGCTCGCCGCCGAGGGCGAGGCCTACCTGCGGCGGCGGCTGGCGGAGTGCGCGGCGGGACGGCTGCGCGTGGTCGTCGGGCACGACGACCTGCTCGCGCTGCCGCCGGGCGGAGGTGGCCGATGAGCCGGAGCCCGTGGCCGTACCTGCGCACGCTGTGCGCGGTGGCGATCCTCGCCGCGCTGGTGTGGCGGCTCGGCACCGACGCGTTCGTCTCCGGGGTGCGCCGGGTGACCGTCCCGGCGCTGCTCGCCGCGCTCGGCATCGGCCTGTTCACCACCGTGCTCAGCGCGTGGCGCTGGTGCCTGGTGGCGAGCCGCATCGGCCTGCCGCTGCGGCTGCCGGCCGCGATCGCCGACTACTACCGCTCGCTCTTCCTCAACGCCACGCTCCCGGCCGGGGTGCTCGGCGACGCCCACCGCGCGGTGGCCCACGGGCGGAGCGCGGGCGACGTCGGCCGTGCCGTACGGGCGGTGGTGCTCGAGCGCACCGCCGGGCAGATCGTGCTGTTCGCCGCCGGGGCCGTGGTGCTCGCCGCCGCCCCGGTCCCGGCGCTCGCCCGCGGCCTGCTGCCCGGCGCGGGGGCGGCCGCCGCGGTGCTCGCCGGGACGGCCGCGCTCGCCGCGCTCGCCGCCGTGCTCGTGCGGCGATCCCGGCCCGGCGGCAGGATCGCCCGGTCGCTCGCCGCCACGCTCGCGGACCTGCGCGCCGGGCTGCTCGCCCGGGACACCTGGCCGGGCGTGCTCGGCCTGTCCGCCGCGGTGCTCGCCGGGCACGTGGCGCTGTTCCTCGTGGCCGCGCGCACCGCGGGCACGCACGCCCCGGCCGGCACGCTCGTGCCGCTGGCGCTGCTCGCGCTGCTCGTGATGGGCCTGCCGGTGAACGTCGGCGGCTTCGGCCCGCGCGAGGCGTTCACCGCCGTGGCGTTCGGCGCCGCCGGGCTCGGCGCCGGACAGGGGCTCGCCACCTCGGTCGTGTACGGCGTGCTCGCGTTCGCCGCGAGCCTGCCCGGGGCGGCGGTGCTCGTGCTGCGCCGCGGCACCCGTCCCGCCGCGGCGGGCGGTTCCGAGTCGGGCCGTGCCGTACCGGCGGCGGCGGGATCAGCGGCCGAGCACCGCGAGGACCTCGGCGAACGCCGCGACGAGGCACTCGATCACGTCCTGCCCCTTGCGGGCCGAGGCGCGTGACGGGCGGCCGATGACGCCGGATTCGGTGTAGGCGGCCATACCGAGGGTAAGCAGATGCCGGCGGTCGCCCGCGAGGTGATCGCCGGTTTCGTATCCGGGGCGGACCAGATGTGGATGAGCGTGCAGCAGGATCGAGGTCTCGAGCTCTCCGGCGTGCATGTCGTCCCACGCCGAGGTCTCCAGGCCCGCCGCGGCGAACGCCGCCTCCCAGTCCGCGGGCTGCGGGAAGAGCGCCATGCGCCGCCCCTCCGCGGACGCCTCCTGCACCACATTGCCGAGCACGTAGTTGCCGCCGTGCCCGTTGACCAGGACGAGCCGGTCGACGCCGGAGCGGCGCAGCGACTCGGCCACGTCCCGGACGACCGCGTACAGGGTGGCCGCCGAGATGCTCACCGTGCCCGGCCAGGCGGCGTGCTCGTGCGAGCAGGAGATGGTGACCGGCGGCAGCAGCAGCACCGGGTACGCGTGCGCGATCGCCTGGGCGATCGTGCAGGCGACCACGGTGTCGGTGGCGAGCGGCAGGTACGGCCCGTGCTGCTCGAAGCTGCCGACCGGCAGCAGGGCCACCGTGGCGCCGCGCCGCCGCTCGTCCTCGGTGGTGGCGGCCGGCAGGGGGAACGCGCCGCCCGGGAGGCCCGCCGTACCGGGGGTGCCGCCGTCGGCGGCCGTGGGTGCCGAATCGGGGTGTGTCATAGCCGACCAGCCTGTCCGGCGGCAGGCGAACGCGCAACAACTGATCCGCGGCGGCGGATCGTCCGTTCTGTCCTATGTCAGGGCAATGAAGCAAGGAGGGTACATGCGCGAGCACGGCATCGCGGCCGAGCACATCGCCGAGGCGGATCTGGTGACCCGGCGAGGCACGTTCCGCACCGTCGCCTTTCGCGACCCGCTGGACGGGAACGAGCACATCGCGCTCGTCCACGGCGATCCGCACGGTAAGGAGAACGTGCTCGTCAGGGTGCACTCCGAGTGCGTGACCGGCGACATCTTCGGCGCGATGCGGTGCGAGTGCGGTGACCAGCTCGCCGCGGCGCTCGACGCGATCGTCGCGGAGCCGGCCGGCGTGCTCGTCTACCTGCGCGGCCACGAGGGGCGGGGGATCGGGCTCGTCGCCAAGGTGCGCACCCACGTGCTCCAGGACGAGCAGGGCCTCGACACCGTCGACTCGGCGACCGCGCTCGGCTACCCGGTGGACCGGCGCGACTTCGGCCCCGCGGCCCGGGTGCTGAAGTACCTCGGCGTGCGCTCGGTGCGGCTCATGTCGAACAACGCCGACAAGATCAAGGCGCTGGAGTCGCACGGCATCGTCGTCGCCGCCCGGGTGCCGCTGCTGATCGAGGCCAACGCGCACAACATCCGCTACCTCACCGCGAAACGCGACCGGCTCGGCCACGACCTGCCGCACCTCGACGGGTACGACGCCTACAGCCGCCTGGGCACCGCGGGGTGCTGAGCATGACCGTCCCGCCGACACAGCCCCCCTCCGGCGTCCCCGCCGAGCCGCGGCCCGGTGCGGTGGTGCCCGCGCAGTCGCTGTCCGAGCTGCTCGGCATCGCCACCGAGGCGCTCGGCATCGCGCGGCGGATCATCCGCTCCCGGCTGCCCGGCGCGATCCGGGCGAAGGGCGACCGGGACATCGTCACCGACGTCGACCTCGCCGTCGAGGAGGCGGTACGCGGGTTCCTGAGCCGGGAGACCCCGCACATCGGCTTCCTCGGCGAGGAGCACGGCCGCGTCGGCCCGGACGGCGACGCCCCGTGGTGGACCCTCGATCCGGTCGACGGCACCTCGAACCTCTCCCGGGGCATCCCGCTGTGCGGCGTCTCGCTCGCGCTGGTGTCGGGCGGCAATGCCGTACTCGCCGCGATCGACCTGCCGTTCCTCGAGGTCGGCTACACCGCGGCGGCCGGGCAGGGCGCGTACCTCGACGGCGAGCGCATCCACGTCGCCGAGACCCGGGAGCCGTCCGACGCGGTCGTCTCCATCGGCGACTTCGCCGTCGGTCCCGGGGCCGAGCACAACAACCGGGTACGGCTCAACCTGCTGGCCGCGCTCGGCGCGCGGGTGCACCGGGTGCGCATGCTCGGCAGCGCCGCGATCGACCTCGCCTGGGTCGCCCAGGGCAAGCTCGACGCCTCGATCATCCTGTCCAACCTGCCGTGGGACACCATGGCGGGCGTGCTGCTCGTCCGCGAGGCCGGGGGCGCCGTGCTCGACCGCGATGGCAGCGACCACACGGTCGGCTCCGCGGTCACCGTCGCCGTCTGCCCCGGGCTGCGCGAGCACATCATGGCCACGCTCGCCGACGCCTACGCCAAGGCGCAGGACTGAGTACCCGCATGCGGCGGAGCCTGCCGCGCCCCCGTGCATCTGCGGGCGGCAGGCTCCGTACGCGGCGGTCGCCTCACCCGCGCCGGGGCGGGGATCGGGGTGCTGGTTCCACGCGGTCGTTCATCCGTTCGCCCATGGTGTCGGGAGCGGTACGGCGCGCAGGCGGCCTACGCCGCGCCTTGCCGTACCGCGTTGGTCAGGGTCAGTGCATGCCGCGGTCGCCTATGTGTTCCCGGGCGCGGTCCCGCGTCTTGCGCATCCCGGCGAGGCCGACCAGACCCAGCAGACCGAGCAGGCCCCACAGGCCGGCGTTGCCGCCGCCGTCGTCCCGCTGCTGCGGTTCCGGCGCCGCCACCTGGCTGTGGGTCACGGGTGCCGCGACCGAGTCGGCGGTCGCCGCGGCGGCCGGCACCAATGTCAGGAAAAGCGCCAAGCCCAATCCGGTAAATGCCTTACGCATCGGTTTCCCCCAATCCGGCGGCCTCGCGGTCGCGAAGACCGCCTGTCACGCCTTCCGGGCGGAAGGCACCGTCAACGGGGTGATCTCCGTCCCCCGTCGGTTCGCCACTACCCGTCCCGCCCACCTCAAACGTCGCCCGCGCCGGGCGCGGCACCGCCGGTGACCTGCGCATCCTCATCGCGCGTCCGCCGGTCGTCGAGGGCGTGCGCCCAAGACGTCCGGCCGTGCCTTTTCGCCCGTGTCGTTTCCTCGCGGATCCGCCTGGACGAGAGGGAAAGCGAGACCGCGTCGGGATCATCCGCGGTACAGAATGCCCGCAACCCTTTCCGTGCAAAGGAAGGGGATTTGTGAATGGATTCGACATGAAGAGATTTTTTGTGGGGTTTGCCGGAGTTGCGGTGGTGGCCCTGATGGCGCCCGGCCTCGGCGCCCCCGCCGCCGCGGCGACGGCGGCGCCCAAGCCGGCGGACGCGATCAAGCGGCAGTTCGTCCCCAAGCGCGGCGTGAAGTTCACCCAGGTCACCAGGCTCGACGACGGCACGGTGGCGCGCGGCAACGGGGTCCTCCAGTTCGACCGGTCCGGCGTGATCGCCTCCGACATCACCACCACGTTCCCGACCACGGCCAAGAAGGACCCGTTCACCCGGACGCCCGTGTTCTTCAGCCCGGTGCGCACGATCTGGGTGCGGGGCACCGCCTACAGCTCCGGCGACCGGTACGACGGCATGCTCGACCCGGGGCAGAAGTGGGTCCGGGTGCCCAAGGGCTCGCCCATCGGCTTCGGCGGCCTGGAGGTCTACGTCAGCTTCCCCGACCCGGCCACGCTGCGGACCCTGCTCGCGGAGTCGAGGTCGCGCCGCTCGCCGTACCGGATCACGACCACGTTCGGCCGGCTCCACACGATGTCCCCGTGGTTCCGCACCTGGGGCGGCAGGCCCAAGGCCGCCCTCGCCAAGACGAAGGTGAACGTCACCGTCCACACCGGCGCCGACGGTCTCCCGCGCCGGGTGGTCACCTCCTACAAGATCCTCAAGACCCACACGGTGAGCACCGAGGTCCGCTACACCGGATGGGGGACGAGGGCCGACATCAAGGCGCCGCGCGGCGTGAGCGTCGCCGACGGCTCGCGGTACTCGCCCCGCTGACCCGGGCGAAGGACCGCGCGCGGGTGCCCGTCCGTGCCCGAATCCCGCCGCCTGACCGGCATGGCCGCGGCGTTTCGGGAACGGACGAGGCGCCCGCCCAGTACCATCGGTCGGGTGACCGAAATGACCGAAACCGCGTCCGCCTGGCTCAGCCAGGAAGAGCTGGAGAGCATTCGCGGGCGGATGCCGATCCTCTATGTGAACGCGGTACCGGTGCGCGTCGACGAGTCCGGGGTGGTGACCCGGGTGGGCCTGCTGCTGCGCATCGGGGCCGACGGAACGGTGAGCCGCGCGCTCGTCTCCGGCCGGGTGCTCTACCACGAACGGGTCCGCGACGCGTTGCTGCGGCACCTGGAGAAGGATCTCGGTCCGGTCGCCCTGCCCCAGGTCCCGCCCTCGCCCCAGCCGTTCACGATCGCCGAGTACTTCCCGACGCCGGGGATCACGCCGTACCACGACCCGCGCCAGCACGCGGTGTCCCTCGCCTACATCGTCCCGGTCGCCGGGGACTGCCGCCCGCGCCAGGACGCGCTCGACCTGGTCTGGTTCACCCCGGAGGAGGCCGCGTCGCCCTCGGTCCAGCAGGAGATGACCGGCGGCCAGGGCGTCCTGCTCCGCCAGGCCCTCGCCCACGTCGGCCGCCTGCCCTGACCCGCGGCCGCCGCCCGGCCCGGACCGCGCCCGGGCCGTGGCCGGTCAGGAGCGGTCCCGGTCTCCGGCGGCGCGGTACCGCAGGCCGTCGACGAGCAGCGTGACCATGCGCCTGCTGTAGCCGACGCTCTCGTCCGGCGGAGGCACGCACAGGTTCGCGACCGCGTGCAGCAGCTCCCGCGCGGTGACGTCGCCGCCGATCTCCCCGGTGGCGGCCGCGGCCTCGAGCAGGGAGCCGAGCACCGGCTCGAACCGCTCCCGGAAGTACGCCGACAGGGCCGTGCCCTCCGGGTCGATCCGGTGCAGCGCGGCGGCGAGCCCGCGCTTGGCCGCGAGGAACTCCGTGTACCGGTGCAGCCACCTCTCCAGCGCCGCCCCGGGCTCGTACGCCGCGGCCAGCTCGGCGGCGCTCGCGGCGCAGGCGTCCACCTCGCGCCGGAACACGGCCGTGACCAGGTCCGCGCGCTGCGGGAAGTGCCGGTAGAGCGTTCCAACCCCGACGCCCGCCAGCTCGCAGATCCGCTTGGCGGGGGCGTCCACACCCGCGGTGGCGAAGGCCTCCTTCGCCGCCTCGAGCAGGGCGTCGACGTTGCGCCTGGCGTCGGAGCGGAGCCGCCGGCGGCGCGCGGAGGCGCCGGATTCCGCCGGCCCGGCCGGTCCGCCGTCGGCCGGGGTCACGTTCCCTGACACGACGCTCCTCCACGTCCTCAAGCGGAAGCCGTTCCTTGATCGAACGTAAGACGGTTCCGTAGAGTCCTAAACGGAAAGGCGTTCCGGTTTCGAGTCAGGATACGCCATGCCCAGGACCTCGCATGCCTTTGCCCCCGTCCTCGGCAGATCACGTGATTCCCGTCCGATCCAGGAAACCGAGAGACAAGTGGACCACATCGCGATGCGGGTGAACGGCGCCGAGGTGCAGGTGTCCGTCGACCCCCGCACATCCCTGCTGGACCTGCTGCGCGAGACCCTCCAGCTGACCGGCACCAAGAAGGGCTGCGACCAGGGCGCCTGCGGGGCGTGCACCGTGCTGGCCGACGGCGAGCGCATCCTGTCCTGCCTGGCGCTCGCCGTGCAGTACGCGGGCCGCGAGATCACCACCGTGGAAGGGCTCGCCGGCCCGGACGGCCCGCACCCGCTGCAGCGGGCGTTCATCGACCACGACGGCTTCCAGTGCGGCTACTGCACCCCGGGCCACCTCTGCTCGGCGGTCGCCATGGCCGCCGAGGCCGCGCGCGGCGTGCCCAGCGGCGTCACCGCCGACCTCACCGCGGACCGCGTCGTCCTCGACCGCGACGAGATCCGCGAACGCATGAGCGGCAACCTGTGCCGCTGCGGCGCGCACAACGGAATCGTCGCCGCGATCGCCGAGACCTACGCCGCCGCCCAGGGGGAGGGCGCGTGAACCCCTTCAGCTACGCGCGGGCCGCCGACCCGGCCGACGCCGTACGGCTCGGCGCGGCCCCGCGGGCGGCGTACCTCGGCGGCGGCACCAACCTGGTCGACCTCATGCGCCGCAACGTCGCGGCCCCGGCCACGCTGGTCGACGTCACCGGCCTGCCGGCGGCGATCGAGGAACGGCCGGACGGCGGCCTGCTGATCGGCGCGGCGGCCCGCAACACCGCGGTGGCCGAGCACCGCGCCGTGCGCGAACGCTACCCGCTGCTGGCGCGGGCGATCCTCGCCGGGGGATCGGCGCAGATCCGCAACATGGCCACCGTCGCGGGCAACATCCTCCAGCGCACCCGGTGCCCGTACTTCTACGACGTCGCCTCCCGCTGCAACAAGCGCGACCCCGGCCAGGGCTGCGACGCGATCGACGGCCACAACCGCGACCACGCCATTCTCGGCGCCTCGCCCGCCTGCGTCGCCACCCACCCCTCGGACATGTGCGTCGCGCTCGCCGCGGCCGACGCGGTCGTGCACCTGCGCGGCGCCCGCGGCAGCCGTACCCTGCCGCTCACCGAGCTGCACCGGCTGCCCGGCGACCACCCCGAGATCGAGACCGAGCTGGAACCCGGCGAGCTGATCACCGGGGTCGAGCTGCCGCCGCTGCCGCCCGGCGCCGCCTCCGGCTACCGCAAGGTGCGCGACCGCGCGAGCTACGCCTTCGCCCTCGTCTCGGTGGCCGCCGCGCTCCGCGTCGAGCACGGCGTGGTCACCGCGGTACGGCTCGCCCTGGGCGGCGTCGCGCCCAAGCCCTGGCGCGCCCGCACCGCCGAGCAGGCCCTGCTCGGCACGCCCGCCGACCCGGAGGCGTTCCGCGCCGCGGCCCGCGCCGAGCTCGCCGCCGCCGTACCGCTGCGCCACAACGCCTTCAAGATCGAGCTGGCCGAGCGCACGGTCACCGCCGTACTCGCCGACCTCGCAGGGGAGGCCCGATGACCACTTCGGCACACGGCCGGGCGCCCGTCGGACCCGCGCCCGAGAACTGGGCCGGGCCCACCCCCGACCCGCTGACCGTCCCCGGACGCGCCCGGCGGATCGGCGAGCCCATGCCGCGCCTCGAGGGCCTGGCGAAGGTCACCGGCCGGATCCGGTTCGCCGCCGAGTACGCCTACCCGGGCATGCTGTACGCGGCGCTGGCCTGCAGCACGATCCCCAAGGGCCGGATCACCGCCCTCGACGTCGCCGACGCCGAGCGCGCGCCCGGCGTCGTGCTCGTGATGACGCACGAGAACGCGCCCCGCATGAACCCCATGCCCGGCTTCGGGAGCGACCCGAAGGCGGGCGGCTTCGACCAGCTGCCGGTCATGCAGGACGACCGGGTGCACTGGAACGGCCAGCCGATCGCCGTCGTGCTCGCCGAGACCCAGGAGCAGGCCGACCACGCCGCCACGCTCGTCCGCGCCACCTATGCGCCCGAGCCCGCCGTCACCTCCTGGGAGCGGGCCGTGGCGAACGGCACCGCACCCACGTCGATCTACGGCGGGCCGGGCCGGCACGAGCTCGGCGACGCCGAGGCCGCGCTGCGCGCCGCCGCCGTGTCGGTCGACGAGGTGTACCGCACGCCGTACCACAACCACGCCGCGATCGAGCCGCACGCGGCCACGGTGCGCTGGGACGGCGACGAGCTCATCGTGCACGACACCACCCAGATGGTGGTGCACAGCGCCTGGTCGCTCGCGAAGATCTTCGGCATCGCCGAGGAGCAGGTCCACATCACCGCGCCGTACCTGGGCGGCGGCTTCGGCGGCAAGGGCCTGTGGTGGTACCAGGTGCTCGCCGCCGCCGCGTCCCGGCTCGCCGGCCGCCCGGTGCGGATCGCGCTCACCCGCGAGAACGTGTTCCGCATGGTCGGCTCCCGCGCGATGACCGAGCAGCGGGTCGCGATCGGCGCCACCGCCGACGGCCGCTTCGAGGCGATCATCCACACCGGGGCGTCCGCGACCAGCCGCAGCGTCAACCTCGCCGAGCCGTTCATCCTGCCGACCCAGTGCACGTACGCCGCCGGAGCCTTCAAGCTCGGCGTCGAGGTGGCCTACCTGGACATGATGGCGAACACCAGCATGCGGGCACCGGGAGGCGCCGTCGGCAACTTCGCCCTCGAGTGCGCGATCGACGAGCTCGCCGTCAAGCTCGGCATGGACCCCATCGAGCTGCGCATCCGCAACGAGCCCCGGCGGGAGCCGCTCGACGGCCGCCCGCTGTCCGCGCGCAACCTTGTCCAGGCGTGGCGCGCGGGCGCCGAACGCTTCGGCTGGGACCGCCGCAACCCCACCCCGGGCGCGGTACGCGACGGCGAGTGGCTCGTCGGCATGGGCTGCGCCGCCGCCACCCACCCGTACGTCCGCTCGCCCGGCGCCGCGGCCCGGATCATCCTGCACCGGGACGGCCGCGCCGAGGTCGAGGTCGCCGCCCACGACATGGGCATGGGCACCGCCACCGCCCAGACCCAGGTCATCGCCGACCGCCTCGGCCTCGAACCGCACCAGGTCACCTTCCGCTTCGGCGACTCGCGCCTCCCCGGCCTGGTCATGGCCGGCGGCTCCCAGCAGACCGCGGCCGTCGGCGCCGCCGTCGCCGCCGCCCACCGCGAACTCCTCGCCCGGCTCCTGAAGCTCGTCGGCGACGGCTCCCCGCTCGACGGCCTCGAGCCCGACCAGGTCGGCTCCCTCGACGGCGGCCTCGCCGCCCTCGACGACCCCTCCCGCCACGAGAGCTACTCGGACATCCTCGACCGCGCCGGCCGCGACCGCCTGGTCGCCGAGGCCGTCGCTCCGCCTCCAGAGGAGATGACGAACCTCTCCATGCACTCGTTCGGCGCGATGTTCGCCGAGGTCCGCGTCAGTTCGGTCACCGGCGAGGTCCGCGTCACCCGCTTCCTCGGCTCCATGGACTGCGGCCGCATCGTCAACCCCCGCACCGCGGCCTCCCAGTTCCGCGGCGGCATCATCATGGGCATCGGCCTCGCCCTGACCGAGCAACTCGTCCTCGACCACCGCACCGGCCGCGTGGTGAACGCGAGCCTCGCCGACTACCACATCCCCGTCCACCTCGACGTCCCCGAGATCGACCTGATCTGGACCGACATCCCCGACCCCCACGCCCCCATGGGCGCCCGCGGCATCGGCGAGATCGGCATCACCGGCACCGGCGCCGCCATCGCCAACGCCGTCTACAACGCCACCGGCAAACGCATCCGCGACCTCCCGATCATCCCCGAGAAACTCCTGTGACACGCAATGGCCGGGTTTCACACCGATCCGGCCACCGCCGCTGCGCACGGTGAGTGGGGATGCCTCTGCAAAGCACAACAGGTGGGCGGGCACGGGAACTGAGCACTGCCTTGTGGCGATCGCATGTTTTGCAGGAACGCCTGGCACGTCGCGGACCATGACCGAGGACATGGAGTTTCTCCTCGGCCAGGCCGACGGCCATGTCGCTGCCTGCCCTGACACGCCCCTGGGGGCGGCTCCCTGCGATCAAAGGTCTAGAGCAGGGTGGGAGCATCGACGGATTCAGCCGAGGGCGCCTTGTGAGCGGTGGCAGGGACGGGGAGCACGTTCGATTCCTCCAGGTCAGAGACGGTGATGAGCGGCCCGGAGCAGATGCGCTCCAGGAGATCGGCTTGGTCAGGCTCGAGATCCACACAGAGTGTGAGCACATGCAGAAGTTGAAGGAGCTCCGTGGTGAACTCGGCGGGCCACTCCTCGGTGTGAATGTCGTCGAGGGGAGAGGATTTACGGCCTATCGGATTCTTCCTCCGGTAGTCGAACCACCTCTTGACGACCCTCATCCCGGACACCTCGTATGCCCACACTTCCGGGCGCACAGGCGAGATGCGGCCTGCGCCCACCAGGAGAGTGGCTGTCTCGGCGTCATAGCAGATGTCATCGGGCATCTTTTCGCCGTCGAACCCGCGAATCGGTGTCCGGACCAGGGCTCGCTGATCAGGATCAGGCTTGGGCGGCCCGGCGGGGCGGCCTTCGGCGGGATTCACGAAGCGCTCGCCGTAGGTGTGCAGCCAGATCACCCGTTTGCCAAGCCGCACGGCACGTTCCCATAGCTCTGGATCGGCCGTGAGCGGGACGCGCACCCCGGGTATTCTCAGGTCTTCAGCGAAGCGGGCGGTATAGCCACCGTGAGCGGTAACCGCCGCAATGTAGGCGAGTACGTCGGAGGCTGTTACGGAAAGGTGGAGATACCGCGAAAGCAGAAGTGTCAAGCCCGGGGCGAGGTTGGCGGAACCGGCGAGACGATCCCGATAGAGGGGCAGGACTCGACCTCCTCGGCCATTGAAGTGATGCATGTCGGGAACGTGGGCGGTGAAGACCAGGGCAGGGCCACACCCGATCGGGTGAGCATGCTGCTCGGTGGCGAAGATCTGTTCGTCACCCAGTACTTGCCACAAGGAGGGACGAGCGTAATCGATGACTCGAGGGTCGTACAGCAGTCGCTGCCGGTCGAAACTTCTGTAGGCAACCGTTTCGATATGCGGTTCCAGTGTCGTTTCATGCATGATCGCCCGCGGCGGGCGAGGAATTCTTGGCAGCGCGGGTGCGAGCCCTGTGACGGTGCGATCTCGCGTCTCCTTGAACAGCTCGGCCTTCTCGTGATCAGCTGCCTTGATCAGGCGTTTCCAGCGCCGCCGCAGAATCTCTGGGTCAGGGTCATAAACCCATGTTCGATTGGGTTTGACGCCGGGAGAGTGCCAGGGCATAAGGTCGCCGAGGGCAGGGTGGCTCAGCCAATCATCTGCTTCCTCGGGCTGGAATCGATCCTGCCAGCCTGTCGCGCAGTCGGCCCATGCGGAGCCGTCGAGACTCAGCGTGGCCAGCTGGGCGAACTTCTCCGCGCGATGGCCGGAAACGCTTGTGTAGCGGATCCTCGCCGGGGTGTTCCTATCACCTCTCCCATATCGGGCGAAAATTCCGATGCACAGTCGATGTTTAACTCCTGGGAAAACTCTCGTTGAGACGTCCGGACGGTGACCCTCCGGCGACAGGTCGATGATCCATCCCTCGTCGGCGGTCCGGCGCAGGTACTCTCGCATGCCCGCAAACCCTGGACCGGTCGTGTAGCCCGAAGTGGTGATGAACGCAACGATCCCGGCCGGATGCTCGGGGTGGGCGTCGAAGACCTTCCAGGTCGCCCATCGCCAGAAATAAACGTACAGGTTGGATAGAACGTACTCGTACTTGCCCAGTCCCTCGGCTCTGAAATCATCCAGCGGGATACCGTACCCGGAGTTCTCCGCGCCCTGCTCGATCCAGCCGCCCGCGCCTTTGGCACGTTCCCGGTAGGGTGGATTACCGATCACCACCTGTACCGGTGTTTCCCGCTTGACCCGGTTCGCCTCCCGCCGAGAGCGAACGATCGGCTCGTACATCGAACCCAGGTCGAGCTGAGTGTTCTCGAACGGGCTGTCCAGAGTGTCGGCAACGAAGATCTTCTGTTCCCTCTCCGAGATCTCGGCCCCGTAGGTGGACTTCAACACCTGGTGTAGCCGAAGCTCGGCCACTGCGTAAGGACCGGCCTGCCGTTCAAGTCCGATCAGGCGACCGAAGAGGTTCTTGAGCCGGCCTGGTACCGCACCTCTTCCCTCTTCTTCCTCGACCGTCCGGGCGACCGTTTCGATGATGTTGAGCAGATAGGTCCCGGTCCCCATGGCGGGATCCACCACGACCACGTCTTCTGCGGCGAAGCCGCCTTCCCGCCCGAACCTGATCCGCAGGATGTCATCGACGAAGCGGACCATGAACGAGACGACCTCGTTGGGCGTGTAGTAGGACCCACTCTGCTTGCGAAGCTCGGAGTCGTAGACCTCGAGGAAGTGCTCGTACAGGTAGAGGTAGGCGTTGGTCGAGCCGTCGCTGATCCGGTCCCAATCCACCGCGCCGATGACGCGTTTCAGCGTCTCGACGACGACGCTGCGGCCCTCCACGGCGTCATGTGTCAGCACGGCGAGCGCCTTGCCCATGAGGGAGTGGTTCTTGCCGAGCTGAGCGGCGATCTGTCCCAGGCTGCGGTCCTCGAAGGCGATGCCGTCCACCCGGGCGAGAAGCAGCGCGAAGGTGACGGTCTGTGCGTAGGCGTCGGCGAACTCCTCATGCGTCAGACCGGGAAAAAGGAGCCTTCGCCAATCCCGGTTCAGCTCGGTGAAAACCTTTTCCCTCTCCTCGCCGCGGCTTTCGCGCTCGATGGTCTCGAGGACTTCCGTACGCAGCAACTTGCACAGCCCCGCCACCGAACGCACGAGCTGACGGAGACTGCGAGGCGGGTTGGGTTTCCAAAGTAAGAAATCCGAGATGACGCGAGCGAACTCCCCGTCGAGGGGAGCGAGCTTGCCGCCGGCCTTGTAGAGGTCACCGTTGAGCCGGGCGACCTGACCGATCAACTCCCCATTCCGGAACAATGCCCAGAGTGTGCCGTCGGTGTAGAGGACGTTCGGCAGCAGGCGCAGCTTCTCCCACTGTTTTTTCTCGTGTTTGTTCGGGGTCCAGACGGTCGGCACACCGCGGCCCGGGGCCTTGAGCTCGACGTAGCCCACTCGGGCGCCTGCCACGTCCACGGCGTAGTCCGGACGCACGCTGAGCGACGCCAAGGAGGTCTCTCCGATCATGACCACCGGGACACCCAAGGCTTCGGCCATGTCGTGGAACAACCGTTCCAACGGGGCTCGAAGTTGATCTTCGGGTTGTCCGTCGCCGCGCAACTTGGTGGCGGCGGACTTGCCGAAGCGTGCGACTGCGGCGGCGGCCTTCTCCAGCAGAACAGGGGGGATTGTTCCTGCCATGGCCTCGTTTCGGTGTGCAATTGTGCTGGAACGGTTGCTCGTGTTCGGAGTTCACTCCCGCGCTCGGAGTTGACTCGCCACTGCGAGTTTCACACGTTCCAAGTATTCGGGGAAGCCTTGGAAACGGGGTTGTGACGTTAGTGATCGTCGAGGGAATCGATACTGATGGTGCGGCAGTATATTCACGGTATTCTTGGTGTGTCGAATGAGGTTCCGCGCTACAACAGGGGAATTCCTCGGGTTTCTCGTAATCTCGAACCAGCGTCCGCGCCCGTCGGCGGGTGTTCGGCCGTGCATTGACCCCCGGACACCACGTGGGGCCGGCGTGAGAGAGCCGGTCGTCGCCTACGCCGAGGTGAGGGTGCAACTCATGGCCATCCGGGTTGAATCGGTAGGCGTGCCAGCCTCCGCTCGCCCACGGCCGTGGAGTGTCTCCGGAGACGGAGGGCCGTACTCGCCCCGCAGGCACGTAGCCCGGTTCGTTGCGACAGAAACCGGTTGGGCACTATCTGACCCGATCGGTACAAAAGCCCTAGGAGGCAGCAGCGTGAAGAACCGGACCGCCATCGCGGGAACATTCGTCGTGGGAGTCGAAACGGCGCGGGTCCTGCACAAGGACGCGTATAGCGGCGCCGCGCTCGCGGAGATGGAGATCGAGTCCCCCTACGACCAAACGCCCCCGCTCATAGGGCAGATCGGCGGTCCCCAGGCTCTCGACCACGTCCGATTGTCGGCTGAGCAAACGGTCCATGAGCTTGCCATCGAGCCTGTGCCCGGTGGCCGCGCCATCGGTTCGGATGCCAACGGGAACGAGTACCACGTCCTGTCGCCGGACGTGGAGAGCGCGGTCGCCGCCGACCTTCTGATCACCCCCGTTGCCCGTGCGGGCTGCCGCGCTCGGAGCCACGGTGCGCATCGGGTGACGGGCTTGCCGGCGCGGCTTCCCATCCTGCGCATGACAAGGGGCAGCGGAGGCGGTGCGCGATGAGGGGGCTTCCAGAGACGGTACTCGCCGAACTCGTCGGCGCGCTCGGCGAGGACGCGGTCGTGACGGACCCTGACATCCTCGCCGCGCACAGCCACGACCGGGCCTCGTTCTGCACCGCCGGCGTGCCCGCCGTACTGCTCCGCCCCAGCAGCACCGATGAGGTGCAGCATGTCATGCGGATCGCCCACCGCCACCGTGTGCCCGTGGTGCCGCAGGGCGCCCGCACCGGGCTCTCGGGCGCCGCGAACGCCGTCGACGGTTCGATCCTGCTGTCGGTGGCCCGGATGAACCGGATCCTGGAGATCGACACCGTCAATCACCTCGCGGTGGTCGAGGCGGGTGTGATCAATTCGGTGCTGTCTGAGGCGGTGGCGGAGAAGGGGCTGTTCTACCCGCCGGATCCGTCGTCGTGGCGGGAGGCCACGATCGGCGGGAACATCGCCACGAACGCCGGCGGGCTGTGCTGCGTGAAGTACGGCGTCACCCGGCAGTACGTGCGTCAGCTTGAGGTGGTCCTGGCGGACGGCGAGCTGGTGACGCTGGGCAGCCGGACCGCCAAGGGCGTGGCGGGTCTGGATCTGGTGGGCCTGATGGTCGGCTCGGAGGGGACGCTGGGCATCATCACCAAGGCTGTTCTCGCGCTGCGGCCCGCGCCCCGGCCCGCCCTCACCGCGGCCGCGCTCTTCACGTCGCCGTCGGCGGCGATGGCCGCCGTAGAGAAGATCATGAGCTCGTCGATCCAGCCCTCGTTGCTGGAGTTCCTCGACGGCGTCACCGTCCGGGCCGTGCAGGCGTACCGCGACATGGGGCTGCCGCCGGAGGCGGAGGCGATGCTGATCGCCCAGTCGGATGCGGCCGACGCGGCGCGGCTCGTCACCGAGATGGCCGGTATCTGCCGCGAGGCGGGTGCGGTCGAGGTGGCCGAGACGGACGACCCCAAGGAGGCCGAGATGCTCCTTGAGGCACGCCGTCTCGTGAATCCCGCGGTGGAACGCCTGGGGACCACGCTGATCGAGGATGTCGCCGTCCCGCGCAGCCGTCTGGTCGAGTTCGTCGAGGAGCTGGGCCGGATCGCGGAGCGGAGGAAGGTGATCATCGCCTGTCCGGGCCACGTGGGAGACGGGAACCTCCACCCCACGATCATCTTCGATCGGAACGACGAGCAGGCACGCGACCGCGCGTTGCTCGCCTTCGACGACGTGATGGCGGCCGGGCTCGCGGTCGGCGGCACGATCACCGGTGAGCACGGCGTCGGAATGCTGAAGCGCTCATGGCTGAGTACCGAACTGGGCCCGCGGGTTACGGCTTTGCAGGTCGGCATCAAGCGGATCTTCGATCCGCAGGGGATCCTGAACCCCGGAAAGGTGTGGTGACAGGACGCGTCCGCGGCGCAGCTGATTTCGGCCGCCCGCGTCACCGGTGAGAGAGTGGCGCGAACGGGGGGAGAATCTCACCCGATCGGGCATCACCATGCCGACGAGGCGTGGAACGTTCGTGATCGTCGCGGTCGACGGCGGGGCATCGTAACGTCTTCGTGCTGTCTCTTCGCCTTGTTCGGCCGTCCAATGTAGTCGCAGCTCAGACGGTGTGGGCCGGTTATGGGGCCGGGTGCGAGAGAGGCCGACTGACCCGCGCGGAAGAATCCAGGACAAGCGAATGCCGTACGAGACGCGCAAGGGATGGAAGAGATATGTCGGACATTACGAGAGTGGGGGTCGTCGGCTGTGGCCTCATGGGGTCCGGGATCGCCGAGGTCTGTGCTCGCGCCGGCCTCGACGTCCTCGTTCGTGAGATCGACGATGACGCGCTCGCGTCCGGCCGGGCCCGCCTGGAGAAGTCGCTGAAGCGCGCCCTCGACGCCGGAAAGATCACCCAGGAGGCGTTCGACGCGGCCAGCGGCCACCTCGGCTTCACCACCAAGCTGGAGGACTTCGCCGACCGCGACCTCGTCATCGAGGCGGCCACCGAGAACCCCGAGGTGAAGAGCGCGCTGTTCGCCGAGCTCGACCGGATCGTCGAGCGCCGCGACGCCATCCTCGCCTCCAACACCTCTTCCATCCCCATCGTCCGCATCGCCCAGGCCACCACCCGCCCCGGCCAGGTCGTCGGCCTGCACTTCTTCAACCCCGCCCCGGTGCAGAAGCTGGTGGAGATCGTGCCCTCGCTCCTCACTGACCAGCGCACCATCGCCCGTACCCGGGTTTTCGCCACCGAGGTGCTCGGCAAGACCGCCATCACCGCGCCCGACCGGGCGGGCTTCGTGGTCAACGCGCTGCTCGTGCCGTACCTGCTGTCGGCGATCCGCATGGTGGAGGCGGGCCACGCCACGGCCGAGGACATCGACACCGGCATGACGCTCGGCTGCGCCCACCCGATGGGCCCGCTGCGCCTGTGCGACCTGATCGGCCTCGACACGCTCAAGGCCATCGCCGACTCCCTGTACGCCGAGTTCAAGGCCCCCCAGTACGCCGCCCCGCCGCTGCTGTGCCGCATGGTCGAGGCCGGCTTCCTCGGCCGTAAGTCGGGCCGGGGCTTCTACGACTACTCGGCCTAGCCCTCCGTTCGCCTCGTGACGTTCCCAAGGCCCTCGGTCACCGATGGCCGGCACGCCCTTCGCCTTCGGCTACCAGGAACGGGGGCCGATCCCGGCCGACGTCCGGCTGCTGGCAGAGCGAGCGGCGCGGCTCTGCGCTGTGCCACTCGCTCTGACAGCAGGTGCCGGGCAAGCGCTCATGCCGGCGAACATGTGCGAGGCCGCCGGTCAGAACACTTCTACGGGTGAGCTCGAACGGTATTGACAGACAGTCATAAACGATGGTCGCTTTGGACGTTTCCCGATCGTGATGCAACTACCAGGTGTCAACGTGAGGCCGACTACGCCACTGTGTCGCGCCTGATAGGACATGGCTTGGTATCGGCGCGAAACCCCTGCCCAGAGCAGGCGCAGTGGAACGGCACCACGATTCGTTTGCCGGCGCCTCCGGTCCGGGAACCTGTTCCAACGCTCGGTGTCGGGGTCAAGCTCGCCGAGCAACTTGCGAATGGGAATTCCACTGGGATGGGTGGCGATTCCCATCGAGAATGACAGCATGGCGACGCAGGGCTCGGCGTGGAGCAGATTCGTACTGCACGCGCTTTCGGTGGTGCTGGGTGTCGGGATGGCGGTCGCCTGCAACCAGATCCTCACCGATGGGCGGTGGAGCTGGTGGTGGACCGGCCTCGCGCTGGCCTTGGCCGCGGGCGGCACGGTGGTCACCCACCGCCTGACTCGCACAGCCGTCCCAGGTCGTGGCGCCGTCCCCGCGGCATCCCGCGGACCGTCCGATCAAGCGGTGGACGACAGCACCGTGGGCGGCAACGTCACCCAGATACGAGGAGTCACCGGGAGCGTCCGCGTGCACGGTGGCCCGCGCCCGGCCGTCGGGTCCGGCCCTGACCTGCCTATCAAGACGGAGCCGCTGATGCCGGACGGGCCCACCACCGGGCAGGTAGGCGATGAAACCGAGCCGCCGCCACAGAGCGGGCAGCGGGTCAGCCGCTCACGGGTCATCGGGTCGGTCACCCAGATCGACGGGGTAGCCGGCGACGTGACCATCGAGCGGCCATGACCGAGGCTTGTCCACGATCGCCGGAGTCGGCGGGACCTTTTCAACGGGTGGTCGACACCAAGGTCGGTCGCGACCTGATCCAACTCGCAAACGTGGCCGGGAACGTCACCATCACGCAGGCTTCCTCCGACGGGGCGGCCGAGGACGTCAGGCAGATCGTGGTGGGCGACATTCCCGCTCCACCGCCCGGGTTTCAGCTGCGCGACGAGCTGTTGGAGCGGCTGCACACCCAGGTGGGTGTGGGTGGTGCGGCGGTTGTCTCGGCGGTGACCGGCACGCCCGGAGTCGGCAAGACGCTGCTGGCGGCCTCCTACGCATGGGCGTGTCAGCAAGCGGCCTGGCCGGTGGTGGCCTGGGTGAGTGCCGAGACCACCGACCAGATCATCGCCGGTCTGGCCGCGCTGGCGCAGCGTCTGGGGCTCCGTCGCACCGACGACGACGCGATCACCGCTGCCGGCAAGGCCAAAGCATGGCTGTCGGCACGCTCGGCGGACGGGCGGCCGGGCCTGCTGGTGTTCGACAACGCGACACAGGTGGCGGACGTGGCGGCCTGGTGCCCGGCGACTGGGGCGGTACGGGTGCTGATCACCTCTCGTAACCGGGCCTTCCACCAGCGCTACCCCACGATCGAGGTGGACACCTTCACCCCCGAGCAGGCGATCCGGTTCCTGATGGAACGCACCGGGCTGCGCGACCCGCAAGAGGCCCGGGAACTGGCGCGAGAGCTGGGGTATCTGCCGCTGGCGCTGGCCCACACGGCCGCGCTCATCGTCCGTCGCCGCATCACCTACGCCGCCTACCGGCGGCTCCTGGCGGCGTTCCCGCTGGCCGATCATCTGCCGCGCCCGCACGGGGATCCTTATCCCCGCGGGACCGCGGAGAGCATTCTGCTGTCGGTGGCCCAGGCCGAGGAGAGTATTCCCGCGGCTGGGGATGTGCTGGGAGTGCTGGCGGTGTTGTCACCCGCCGGTGTCCCCCGCAGCCTGCTGTACGGCGGCGCCGACCCTGACGGTCCCGAGCCCTCCCTGGATGACCTTGCCGCGGCCGCCAAGATTCAGGAGTTGCTGGCCTCCCTGGCCGACACCTCCCTGATCAGCTTCAGTGGGGACGGCTCGACCGTGCTGATGCACCGGCTGGTGCAGCGGGTGTTGCGCGAGCGCGCGGAGCATGACGGAGGCCTTTCGAGCGCGATCGATCACGCCATCACCCTCCTTGAGGTGTTCAGCGCTCGCATTCCTGGCGGGTCCCGCACATGGGCCGCGCGCACCGCGGTGGAGACCCTGCTGGAACAGACCGATACCCTGCACGACCTCACCGCCCCCGAATTCCCTGAACGGCTGCTCACCCTCCGTGTGCTCTGCGGCAGATACCTGGTGGAACTGGCCGATCTCGCCCGGGCCATCCCCTTGCTCGAACAGACCCTGACCTACTGTGAGCGGGCGTTGGGCACTGACCGCCCGGACACCTTGGACTCGTGCAACAATCTCGCCACCGCCTACCAGTCGGCTGGGGATTTGCGGCGCGCGATTCCGTTGTTTGAGCGGGCGTTGGCCGGCGGCGAGCGAGAGCTGGGGGCTGACCATCCAAAGATCCTGAAATTTCGTTTCAATCTCGCGTACGCCTACCTATTGACCGGAGATCTGTCCTCCGCCATTTCACTCTTTGAGCGTACGCTGGCCGAGAGTGAGCGGGTACTAGGTGGAGACCATCCAGATACCCTGCATTCCCGCAATGGTCTCGCCAGGGCCTACCAGTCGGCCGGAGATTTGCGGCGCGCGATTCCGTTGTTCGAGCGTACGTTGGCCGATGGTGAGCGGGTGCTGGGTGCCGACCACCCGGACACCTTGACCTTTCGTGCCAACCTCAGCGGCGCCTATCGGTCGGCTGGTGACCTCCACCGTGCAATCCTGCTGATCGAACGTACTCTGGCCGATGGCGAGCGGGTGCTGGGTGCCGACCATCCCGAGACCTTGCAATATCGAACTTGCAATATCGAAACAGCCTCGCCGGTGCCTATATTCTGGCCGGGGATCTGCCCCGGGCGCTTCCGCTTCTCAAGCGGACTCTGGCCGATCGGGAGCGGGTGCTCGGTGGTGATCATCCAGACACCTTGACATCGCGCAACAATCTCGCCTACGCCTATCGGTCGGCTGGGAACCTACGGCGGGCCATCCCCCTGTTTGAGCGGACTCTGGCCGATCGGGAGCGGGTGCTAGGTGAAGACCATCCAGATACCCTGCAATCCAGAAACAATCTGGCCAGTGCCTACCGGTCGGCTGGGGATTTGCGGCGCGCGATTCCGTTGTTTGAGCGTACGTTGGCCGATGCCGAGCGGGTGCTGGGCTCCGATCACCCGGAGACACTGAGACTTCGTAACAATCTCGCCGGAGCCTATGAAGCGGTTGGCGATCTGAGTCGGGCCGTTCGGCTGTTAGAACGGAACGTGACCGATTGTGAGCGGATATTGGGTGGAGACCATCCGGACACCTTGAACTCCCGCCACAATCTGGCCGGCGCCTATGAGCTGGCCGGTGATCTGCGGCGGGCCATCCCCTTGTACGCGAGCACTCTGGCCGACTGCGAGCGGGTACTGGGCAAAGACCATCCGCTGACCAGGTTGGTCCGGTCCAATCTCCGTGCTCTCCAGTAGGCGATGGCCCATATGGTGGCTCCCACCGTCCGCACGCTGTACTACCGGAGGGCGACCCGAGGCCCCGGCGGACGGGTGCGGCATGAGGGGCACGCCGCAGCAATCCGGCTCACAATAGAGTCGGGGCATGGACGACGCGAGCTTCCTCGATGAGGTCGCCGATACCTTGATGGCGCTCCCCGGAGTGAAGGCGGTCGCGCTCGGTGGATCGCGGGCACAGGGGACGAACCGACCGGACAGCGACTGGGACCTGGCCATCTACTACCGGGGCGAGTTCCACCCGCAGGCGCTGCGCGACGTCGGGTGGGAAGGCGAGGTTTCGGAGATCGGCGGCTGGGGTGGCGGCGTCTTCAACGGTGGCGCGTGGCTGACGATCCATGGGAGGCGGGTCGACGTCCATTACCGGGATCTGGAGGTCGTGGAACGCGAGCTTGCGAAGGCCCGGGAGGGCAAATTTCACTGCGAGCCGTTGATGTTCCACCTCGCCGGCATCCCCGGTTACCTGGTGGTGGCCGAGCTGGCGCTCAATCGTGTGCTGAGAGGGTCGCTGCCCCGGCCCGAGTATCCGATGGCGCTGCGGAGGAACGCTCCGGCGGTCTGGCGTGGCCAGGGTGAAGCCACCCTTGCCTATGCCGAGCACAACCACGCCCCGTACGGGAGGCTCGCGCAGTGTGCGGGGATGATCGCCACGGGGATGTCGCAGTTCGCGCACGCGATCCTCGCCGCACGCGGCGAGTGGGTGACGAATGAGAAGACCCTGCTCACCCGGGCTGGACTGCGGCCGGTGGACGAGATCGTCTCGCGGATGACCGGCGATCCCGGCTCCTTGATCGATGCCGTCCGAAGCGCTCGAGAGCTCGCGCACCGGGAACTTGAGGCCGCTCTCGCTGAGATTCCCGCTGACGTCTGACCGGTAGGGCAGGGCCGGGCTTGCCCGGGCGCGTAGCTCGGTTCCGGCTCGAGTGCGCCGGCTGGGCCGGGGTAACGGTGGTTGCCGGAGATGATCCGCTCATGACGACGGCTTCGGCCACGCCGTCAAGGAGCGTACGGACATCGCGGATGGTACGGACGCCGTCGTGCCGGCCGGTCAAGGTGTGACGATGGCGAAGTCCGGCGTGGGCTCCTCGAGGACGGCCGTCAGCCGCCCGAGGGCCGTCAGGTCGCCGTCGTACGCGAGGTCCCCGGTGTCGGTGTCTCCGGCGAGCAGGCTGAGCAGGCGATCCTTGGTCAGCCGGAGGGTCAGGTCCGCGCCGTCGCCGGACCGGTCCCGCTCGTGGATCAGGGCGCCGTTGGACAGCGTGGTGCGGTGGTGCTCATGGGTGTCGGTCAGGTGCCAGTCGATGGTGAAGTGCTCGTCCCATGCCTCGGGGCCGTTGACCCGGATGGCGAGCGAGTCGAAGACCTGATCGGCGGTGAGCGCGCTGAGCATGTCCGGTGAGACGGTGTTGGTCGCGGGCTTCGACGGCGGGGTGGTCAGCTCCTTGGCGCCGGTCATGTAGAAGTTGCGCCAGGTGGCGTTCTCGGCGCCGTGGCCCAGGCGGGTGTAGACCTCGGCCAGGAGGCGGCGGGCGGCGGAGTCGCCGGGGTCGGCGAACACCGCGTGGTTGAGCAGGGTCGCGGCGAAGCGCAGGTCCCCCTGGCCGATGTACCGCTCGGCCAACGCGACGACGGCGGCGGTGCCGCCGAAGGCCTCGACGTAGCGTACTCCTGCTGGCGATGACCATCGTCGGGATCCGCCGGGCCGCACGCCGCCGGGAAGGGACGGCCCCGCGAACACCCCGTTGGCTCGCCGCCATGGACACCCTCACCCCGCCCAAGATCATCGCAGTGGCGGCCCTGCTCATCGTCGCCAACCCGGTCAATCTCGCCTCCCTGGCCGGGGGAGCCATCACCGCCGCCCACGAACCCCTCACCCTCGGCCGGCAGCTCATCCTTGCCGCCGTGTTCGTCGTCATCGGAAGCGTCGGGGTGCTCGCCCCCTACGCCGCCGCGCTCAGTGCCGACGGCGAACAACGACTTCACCGGATGCGCGGCTGGCTCCTGCTGCACAACGGCGCCCTCACCTTGCTGCTGCTCCTGGTCTTCGCCCTGCTGTTCCTGGCCAAAGGCCTTCGTGGCCTGCTCGGCTGAGCAGTCCTCACCACGTCCTGGCCCGCTAAGGCGGGCTCATGCCGGTCGGTAGCCAACGTCTTGCAGCTCGTCGTGGCTCGGCGTCGCCTATCAGGGGCGGCCGTACAGCGGCGGTCGAAGGATCGCCGTCCGGACAGGTCGTTCAGCGGAGCCGTCCGCCCCTGGTGGGGAGCCCGCTGCCGTGTCGGGTGGTCTCGGCGATCCGGCCGGGTGTGCCGTGCCGCTGCCTGCGGACGCCACGGTACGGTCGCCCGTTTGCCCCGCGGCACCGCGCGTGTTCGCCCTGGCGGCACGCGTCGCAGCTTGCAGTGAGACCCGGCGAGTGATCAGCGAGCCTCATGCCGAGGCGGCGAGGACGACCGTCCGGTAGTCGTCGAAGGCGCTGCCCTTGCGCTGGGCGGGTGGGATGTACTCCTGGACCTGGCGGGCGGTGTGCATGATCAATTGGGAGCGGTAGGCCGGGGCGAGGTTGGAGACGACCTCGGTGGCCTGGCGCAGCGCCTCGGTGTGGTCGCCTTCCCGGGCGATGGTGATACACCGGTGGAGGCGCAGGTTCGTGTCGTTGTGGAAGAACGGCAGGTGCCTGAACGCTTCCTCGCGGGCCTTTTCGGCCGCCTTCGCCGAGCCGCTGAACGAGTGCACCCAGCTGGCGACGAACCAGGTCGAGTCCGAGCCCCAGTCGAGCTTGTTGCGCTCACCGATCATGTCGGCCATGACGAGAAGGCGCTTCAGAGCCGCCTGGGCCTCCTGGTCGCGGCCCAGCAACGCCAGCGCCTGAGCCTCGCCGGCGAGTGCCTTCAGGACGCTGGTGGAATGCATCTGTCCGGCGAGGCGCTGGGCTTCGCGGGCGAGCTCGATCGCCGACTCCACCGGGCGCAGAGAGTACAGGCTCAGCACGGCTTCCTTGCCGCGCACCCGGACCCGCATGTCCAGGTCACCGGAGGCGTCGGCGGCGCGCCGGGCCGTTGCCCACCACCGTCGTGCCGGGCCGAATTCGCCGAAGCAGGTCAATGCGTCGGCGTACAGCATCGACAGCCAGGCCATCGAGCGCTGGAGGCCGAGCCGCTGCTCGGGCTTGGCATGGGCGAGGCTCTGCTGAAGGGCCACGAGATCGGCAACCAGCTGGTTGCGGGTCTGCGGCGTCGGAGGCCGGGTGCAGACCGCGTGCTGATAGTCCATGCACACCGCCTCCCAGTCGTCGACGGTGAACGACTCGGTGGTACCGATCGCCCTTTCGACGAGTTGCCGTAAGGCCTCGGAATCGGCGAGTGCGGGCGCGGTGATGAGGCCGAGGCCGGTGAGGCGGAACAGGAGTCGTCGCTGCATGTCGTCGTCCTGACCTTGGGGGATGACACTGTGGTTATTTCCGCTGTCGGCGGCGGCAATCAGTTCGTCGATGGGGCGTCGTCCCAGGCGCTGGACCAACGGCCACATGCCGGTCAGCTCGCCGTCCGCCTTCAGCGTGTGGTCGATCAGGCGGACCCGGTCGCCGTTCTCGGGCAGGTGCTCGCCGCGCTCGATGGCGCTGATCATGGAGCGGGAGTAGCCGGTGCGGGCGGCGAACTCGTTGAGGCCGAGCGGCCTGCCGATGCGTTCTTCGTAGCTGTCGCGTAGGTCGCGGATCCGGGCGCCGAAGTAGTGGGCCAGGGAGCGGTAGCGGTCGGGGTTCTTGCGGCGGCCGGGCACGAGATCACCTCCATATGTCAGGTGGGGAGCCAGTGGTGTTGCGACCTGGGTTCGGTGACTGTGCGGGTGCGAACGTATGCGCACCGTACATCAGGTGCGGGCTCGCGTGTTGACGTTTTCTCGACGATCCGGAGGTCAGGACTTGAAGGGGATCGACCCGGAGGGAACCCTGCGCCGCGTCCGGCGGTGGGACGCGGCCCGGCGATGGGCACTGCGGCGCTTCGCGATGGCGCCCTTCGCCCCGTCCCGGCGGCAACGCCCTGCGGACGGCATGACGGTCCTGGGGGCGACCAGACTCCGGGCGACCCCCGGAAACGTGGCCGAGGTACGCGCCTACCTCGGCAAGCTGCTCGCCGAGGGCCCGGTCGACGTGCCCACGGTCACCCTGCTCGCAAGCGAGCTCGCCACCAACAGCGTGCGCCACGCCACCGCGGGCGCGGACGACACGATCGCGCTCGCCGTACTCGTGGCCGGGGACGCGGTACGCGTCGAGGTGGCGGACGGCGGCGGCCCCACCACACCCTGCCTGCGGCCGCTGGACGACGAGTACGCCGAGGGAGGGCGTGGCCTGCACCTGGTGGACATGCTCGCCGACCGCTGGGGGTTCACCCGGGACCGCAACGGCACCACGACCTGGTTCGAGGTCACCACTTCCTGCGGTGACACGACCTGCCCGGAGCGATCGGGGGAGGGTTTGGGGGAATATGCCCCGCAGGGGCAGGGTTCAGGGCCTGCGTGAACACAGAGCGCACACGGCGGTCGCGATGACCGGCACAGGCGATCCGGACGAGGCGCGTATCGGCGACGGGAAGCACACGGTACGGCACGGCCGCGGCGAGGCCGCAGCCGCCGCGCATCCCGCGGACCATGCGCCGGATGGCCGGAGCGGACGTGAGGCGCACGCCGGGCACGGGGCGCCCGCGACCCACAACGGCGTGACCTGGGGCATGGCCGTGTCGGCCACGCTGCACTGTCTCGCCGGCTGTGCCGTCGGCGAGGTGCTCGGCATGGTGATCGGGTCCGCGCTCGCCTGGCCGACCCTGCCCACCGCGGTGCTGGCGATCGCGCTGGCGTTCGTCTTCGGCTACTCGTTCACCATGCTCAGCCTGCGCCGGGCGAGACTGGGCGGGCGACGCACCGTACGGCTCGCGCTCGCCGCCGACACCCTCTCCATCGCCGTGATGGAGCTCGTGGACAACGGTGTGCTGCTGCTCATCCCCGGCGCGTTCGACGCCCACCTGACCAGCCCTCTCTTCTGGGGCGGCCTCGCGTTCTCCCTGCTCGTGGCGTTCCTGGTCACCACGCCCGTGAACAAGTGGCTGATCGGCCGGGGCAAAGGGCACGCGGTTATCCACGGACACCACTGACGATGGCCGCGCGCCGGCCGTGACCGATGCGGCTAGGCGTCACCGGCAGCCTGGGGTGGTGCCGTATCGGCTCGCGTTCGTACCCCGGAGTGCAGTAGATTGCACTCCAAGTTCAATCTGGGGAAGGGGGCGTCGTGACCCACGTGGTGCCGGAGAGCGGACAGGACGTCGAGAGGTGGCTCGCCGAGGCGTACATCGACCCGGCCGTGAGCGAGCTGCGGCCGGACTACGCCGCGCTGCTCATCGTCGTCGAGGGCCTGCGTCCCGGGCCGTCCGACGCGGAG
>Ga0207866_1000876_pt1 | contig 35747 bp, 31 predicted proteins | sample HigsolmetaAR203D_FD_184835 | JGI IMG/M metagenome (GOLD analysis project Ga0207866, IMG submission 184835) | Ionic liquid and high solid enriched microbial communities from the Joint BioEnergy Institute, USA - AR20-3-D (SPAdes) (version 2) ...
AGTGACTTCCTCCTTTTGAATTTTTGTGGTTTCGTCACTTCAAAAATTCTACATTTTAGGGGTGAAGTCCTTTTTTATGTCTTTGAAATCCTTATGGCTCTTGGGTCAAAAAATATGCAAAATGCTCAAATATTAAAGGGGTTTGTCTATAAGCCGAAAAAATGACTTATTTGACAAATCCCTTTTAAAATTTGAAACAAACTGCATACCATTCCAGATTCGTCGTGACACCGTTTTTTAAATAGAAACAAGCTAACTTTTTGTCGTAAACGCAGCATCCGGAAGCTTTTTTATTTATTGCTGTTTTTCTTCCAACACCTGTTTTAACAAATCACCTAAACTTGTGCCAAAAGAATCGCTTTTCGGGCTGTATTTTTGAATTAAAGCCCGATCTTTGCGGTTATTGACTGCTGTTTTCTTTTCTTCCGCTTTTTCAACCACATTGCAGCGGCGGCATTGGAAGTAAACACCGGCTTTGCCGTTATGGATTTCCATTCGTTTTTTGCATTGTGGACAGCGCCGGTTGGACAGCTTCGGATCTTTTCGTTTGCTATAGCGGCATTCCATGTTCGAACATACTAATAAACGTCCTTCTTTTGTAGAACGTATTTTTAAAAAGGAGCCGCATTCCGGGCACATGGAGCCGGTTAAATTGTGTGCTTTGTAGCTTCGGTCGCTATTTTTTATTTCATTAACGAGCCGTTTCGTTTGCTTGCGAATGTTGTTTAGGAAAAATTCAGGATTTCCTTTTCCCCGTGCGATCGCTTCAAGCTCTTTTTCCCAGCGCGCTGTCAGCTCAGGTGATTTTAGTTCATCATTGACAAGTTCAATCAGTTGTTTACCTTTTTTCGTTGGGTAGAACCTGCCGTTTTTTCGCTCAACCGTTTCTGTTTCGATAAGTCTTTCAATAATATCCGCCCTAGTTGCAGGAGTGCCGAGCCCGAACTTTTCCATCTGCGTAAGAATGTCCGCCTCTGAATAGCGAAGAGGAGGTTCTTCCAATTTTTCTTCTATTTCTACTTGATGAACAGCAAAAGATTGTCCTTTAACCAAAGCAGGGATGTTTCTGTTTTCCGGCTCATCCTGCTGCTTCCCTAAAACGGCTTTAAATCCATTATTCAATACAATTGTCTCTTTTGCAGTGAGTGTTTCTCCGTTCACATCAAAAACCGCATGGACGGTTTCATATTCGTAAGCAGGATAAAACAGCGCCAAAAACCGGCGGGCAATCAAATCATACAGCTTCCTTTCATCAGTGGAAAGCTGGCTCATATTTAGCGGTTCCTCAGTCGGGATAATGGCATGATGATCGGTCACTTTTTCATTATTGAACACCCGTTTTGATAAAATTTTTCCTTTGTTGGAAAGGAGAGGACGGATTTCGTCTTTATAGCCGGAAGCCATTGCCTGAAGCCTGTCAAACATTGTCGATTCCATATCCGCAGTTAAATAACGGGAGTCTGTCCGCGGGTATGTGACAAGCTTATAATGCTCATAAAGCTTTTGCAGTATCGTTAACGTTTTCTTTGCGGAAAAGCCGAAACGCTTGTTGGCATCCCGCTGCAGCTCGGTTAGGTCGTATGGCAGCGGCTGATTTTCTTTCTTTTGCTTGCGCTCCACTTTGATGACTGTACCTTTTTTACCATTCAGGTTTGCCAATAGATGTTCAGCCGTTTCTTTGGAAAAAATTCTTTTTTCGCCGTTTCGCTCCCAGATGGTATGAATGGAACCGATTTTTGCATGAATCGTCCAATACGGCTTCGGTACAAATTTTTGAATTTCTGTTTCCCTTTTCATGATCATGGCAAGGGTTGGGGTCTGCACGCGCCCTGCCGAAAGCGGGTCATTATATTTCGTCGTCAAAGCTCTTGTCACATTTAAGCCGATGAGCCAATCTGCCTCAGCACGGCAAACAGCAGACTGATATAATGCTTCAAATTGTTTCCCAGGTTTTAAATGCTTGAAACCGTCACGAATGGCTTTATCGGTCTGAGATGAAATCCATAGGCGCAAAATCGGCTTTTTCCAGTTCAGCTTTTTTAAAATCCATCTTGCAACAAGTTCGCCTTCACGTCCGGCGTCTGTTGCGATAATGCAATCTTTAATGTCCGTTCGTTTCGCCAACAGTTCTATGCCTTTATAAAGCCGGCTCGTTTGTCTAATTACTTTTAACCCCATTTTTTCTGGGATAATTGGCAAATCTTCCAGCCGCCATGTTTTATATTTTGGATCGTAATGTTCCGGCATCTTCAATTCAATTAAATGACCGAGCGCCCACGTTACGATATACTTGCTTCCTTCAAAGTGAAATTTATGCTCTTTTTTGCAGCCAAGCACACGGGCTATCTCACGTGCAACGCTCGGCTTTTCAGCTAAAACGAGAGATTTCATATAATGCTCCTTTCTTTCAATCAACAACGTTTTAAGTATAACGGAATGGAGGGAGGTTTGCATTAGTTGAATGAAAAAGCATAATATGTTTCAGTTTTATATCTCTTAAGGCAATGAATTCTTGTAAAGGTTGTACTATGGGATGATTGACTGTTCACATACAGAGGATGCATGTTCAAATTTAGTTCTTTCGTATTACCTCAAGAAATCAATCACACTCCATTTAGGAACATGTTCGTTTCTTAAAATCAGCAGAGACAAGGAGAAAGCTGGCAATTTTGAAAATTAACAAAAATAAAAAACGAAATATTTTAAAATCTGTTACAATATAGGTAAAAAGGGGTGGATTTGTGGAAGCTTGGCAATTTGATAAAAAAAGGTATATATGGTTGTCCTTATTGGTGCTGGTACTTTGTTCCAATTTTCTAATATATAGGTCGCCTTTGTCGATTATGGTATTGCCTGAGGAAATGGGATGGGTCATCCTTGGCACTTTAATAGACTTGGCAATCGTTGTTCCGCTTTTAATGGCAGTAATATATAAAAAGAATTTTTCAGTTGCTGCTAAAGACGGTGCAGTCAGGAAAAATTAAACCGGAACAGTTAGTCACTCATCGTTTTTCGCTGGACCAGATTTTGCAGGCATACGAAGTATTTCGCAATGCGGCTAAAGAAAAAGCGATGAAAGTCATTTTATCCAATGATTAACCTTTAAAAATCTTGATGTAAGTGAAGCATTGTTCTTAAAAAGTAAACCATTTTATTGTAACCCCGTCCTAAACTTAGAACGGGGTTATGTGTGTTGGATGGATGCTTAAACCTATCTGTTCATTTTTCATATAAACTGTAAAATGTAAGAAAGCAAAAACGTGCCAGCTGCTGTATGTTTACAAGACTTGAAAATAAATTAGGCGTATTTTATTCGAAAGCTAAGTCAACGATTCGGTGGGGGAGAGAAGCTATTTCACGGAGTTCGTTCATTTTGGAAAGGCTTTTTTCAACTTCTGCTTCTTTTTTTATAGCATTGCCGTCATTTTAAGTTATGAGTGTTTGTGATCTGCGCGCTTTGCGAATCCTCATGGAACATAGAATAAATCATAATAGTCTAGAGTCTGATATTGATTTCAAGATTATTATCTGTTTTGGAGGCTCGTTTTTACTATTGGTTTTAAACACTCAAGACTTTTCAGTCCCGAATGCTTTCACTTGATTAATGAAAAGATTAGGTTAATAATTGAGGTGCAAAACTTGCATTTCATTATTTTCTGTTTATTCTGTCATTCATAAGCTTTTTGATTCAATTGAAGGGGGAATGTTATGAAAATCGCTGTTGCTGGAGCTGGCGCGGTCGGCGGCTATTTTGGAGCTTTGTTAAAGAAAGCCGGACATGATGTTGTTTTTCTTGCAAGGGGCAAGCATTTAGAGGCAATGAAAAAATCAGGTTTAGTGGTTAAAACGAATGATCAACTCCTCACAATAGACGGTGTTTTTACAGATAAAATAGAGGATTTTGCTGATTGTGAGCTGATACTGTTTTGTGTGAAATCAACAGACACGGAAAGTACAGCAGAACAGATTGCCTCTTTGCAGAATGATCGCGCAGTTGTTTTGACGCTGCAAAATGGAGTCGACAATGAAGAAAAGCTCGCTCAAATTTTAGGTGGAAAAAGGCTCTTGTCAGCTGCAACCTATCTGTCGTCACATGTGGAAGAGCCTGGGGTCATAAAGCATAGCGGAAGAGCAAAACTAGTAATCGGTGCTCTGGATGAATCTCTCATTTCGTTCCGCGATAAAGTGGCAGATCTTTTTCGTCAAGCTGAAATTTTTGTAAAAACAACAGATGATATCATGCTGGATAAGTGGAAAAAGCTGTTGTGGAATGCAACCTTCAATCCGCTTGCTGCTTTATCCAAAGCGACTGTCGGTGAAATTATGGAGCATAAAGAATTGAGGAAAACAGCTGAAAATGCTTGCCGAGAAGTGATGCGAGTAGCCAATAAAATCGGGATTCCATTAGATGAAGAAATGTTTCATCGCACTTTTGCCAATTCAGGAGCAGCTCTGAAGCATAAGCCGTCCATGCTGCAAGATCGATTGAAAGGAAAAAGGATGGAAATCGAATCATTGTGCGGGTTTATCGTGAAAAAGGGGCGGCAGATTGGTGTTGAAACGCCTGTTCTTCAAACGTTGTACAGCAATTTGCTTTTTCTTGAAACACATCGATGATCCGATGGACAATTCCTATACACATGTAGGATTCAATTCCATTCATACATAAATATCGATCGATTGATAAAAACAGAAAAATAAGACATAAAAGAAAGGACGATTTAGCATGAAGACCATTCCAGATACAGAAATTTATGTAAGATATTGCGAAACGGATGCGTCAGGCCATGTTAACAATACAAGCTATTATTTGTATATGGAGGAAGCTCGGACTAAATTTTTAAAACACATGTCAAAACAAGTAGGGAACCAAGACTGGAAATTTATTTTAGCATCCACAAAATGTGATTACCTTGCCCAAGCGTATGCCCATGATACATTAACGGTAACTTCAAAAATTACGCGGATTGGAACGAAAAGCTTTTCGATGGAGCATGAAATAAAAAATGCAGAAACGGGGAAATTGATCGCAAAAGGGGAAGGAGTTATCGTTCATTACAATTTTAAGTTGCAGCGTTCTGAGCCTTTAACTCCTGAAATGCGTTCGATCCTTGAACAATACTTAGTAGCTGTTTAATGAGCAAGGCAATTTTGTAAGCCTTATCAGTTGAATTAATATCATTCTGATGAAATAACTAAAGAAAAAGGATTTTCCGAATGTATCCACCGGAAAATCCTTAAAATTTGTTATTCAAACGCATCACGCACAACTTTTTTGACCGGGTCGACTGCATACCAGCCCCATGTAGAAGTATGTCCCTCTTTTGTCTCCGGATCACTGATCACGATTTCATAAACGTGAATAATATATTCGCCTTTTTCATTATCATGATCATATTCAACGTAAACGTTAGAAGTATTTTCAATTTTTAAATACTCCCGAACTAGCTGTTCAGCTTCTGTATGGCTTATAGGACGGCTTTTCTTTGATTCCTCAGCCTTTTTTTGCTCTTCCTTTCTCTTTTTTGCTTCTTCTTCAGCTTTTTGCCGCTCTTCTTGAAGTTTTTTCTCCTGCTCCTGCAAGTATTGATTTTTCGCCGCAGCCGCTTGATTCATTAATTGTTCTGCATTTTTGGTAACGCTGACGATCTTCTCGTTATTTGATGTTGTTTCCGCAATTTTCTTAAATATGGCGAATGCTTCGTCAAACTTGTTTTCTTCCAACAATGCTTTCCCTGACTCAAGTTCAGATTCCATTTCTTTTAAAGCGGCGCTCGTTTTTTCCGCCTCTTCGATTATTTTTTCAGCTTTCGGTTTGAGAATATCAAGAACCTTGGAGGTTTCATTTGAATTTTTGATTTTTTCTGCCAATGATATGGCGGTTTCAAATTCTCCTTTTTCAAGGGCAGCAACGCTGTCTTTAATTTGTTTTGACAAATCCAGCGCCAATTGAACTTCTTCAGTGTTTTTTTCATGAAGAGCTTTGTTAAAAAACGAGATGGCGTCGCTGTATTGTTCTTTTTTTAGCGCTTCAATACCAGATTCCATGTTGGATTTATATTCTTTTGATGTACATCCGAACAGAAACATCATGGCAAAAATCAAAATGTAGAAAAATAAGTTCCGCTGTTTCAAGTTTTTACCGCCTTTTCTAATATTATTGATTTCATGTAAATTATATCCCTCAAAATACGGCTCTTACAAGAAAAAATTTTATTCAAAACGTTACTAAGAAGTGTAATAGGCAAAGCGTTTAAAAGGAATGATATAAAAAGATTGAAATTCAGAAAGGAGAGATGAACGTGTCAAATGACTTTTATTCAGCAGTCAAACATCGACGCACTTATTACGGAATCAGTAAAGAATCAACTGTTTCTGATGAGCGTATTCAAGAAGTGATCAGCCACGCAGTTCTATATACACCATCCGCTTTTAATTCCCAAAGCGCCCGAGTCGTTCTTTTGCTTGGCGAGCATCATAACAAATTGTGGGATATAACGAAAGAAACGTTGCGAAAAATTGTTCCAGCGGATCAATTTGCTTCAACAGATGAAAAAATAAATTCATTCCGAAATGGATACGGTACTGTATTGTTCTTTGAAGATGACCGCGTTGTTCAAGGGTTGCAGGAACAATTCCCATTATATGCGGACAATTTCCCGATTTGGTCACAACAGTCTTCTGGAATGCTGCAATTTGTGATTTGGACTTCGTTGGAAATTGAAGGATTGGGCGCCTCGCTGCAGCACTATAATCCGCTCATCGATGATGAAGTGAAGAAAGAATGGAATATACCAAATGAATGGAAACTAATTGCTCAAATGCCGTTCGGAAAACCGACAGCTGAGCCCGGTGATAAAGAAATAAAACCAATAGAAGAGCGATTGAAAATATTTAAATAAGATGCTTTTGTTTTCAAATTGTTGTCACCCCTTTTCAAAAAGTAAAGCTGAAAAGGGGTTTTGCATTTGAAACAATTCAAACCGAAAGAGAAAAAACGGCTGTTCTTTTTTATATTGGAAGGAGTGATATTTTTTTTTGACACTTATGATGTAAAAATTTTTTCAAACGTTTCCTACTTATTATCAAAAAAGAAAATAAAGGTGAGCGAAACAATTGCTTTTTTCTTCATCTTCCTTCACTATGGTAATGTACGCTAATATAAATATAAAGACAACAATTGCTTCATTTATGGAAAACGCTCTTCAAGTTTCATCCCCATCAAGTATATATTCTTCCTATTTACAAAGAAAAAATATTACAATAACATGTATTAAGCAGTCTATTTGTATCGCTAAATAATATAGAAAAATTGTTAGAAAGAAGGATTTATATGGGAGAAGAACGAGACCTAGCACAGGAAACCTTTAATAAAGTGCCGCTCATGATTGTGTTAATGTCCGGTGCTTTTGTTGCCATTTTAAACCAAACGTTGCTTGGAACTGCTTTGCCGCATTTAATGATGGATTTCAAAGTTGATGCCAATACAGTTCAATGGCTGCAATCGATTTTTATGCTTGTTAATGGGATTATGATACCGATCACCGCGTTTTTGATTGGTCGTTTTACGACAAGAGGACTGTTTCTTACAGCCATCGGAATTTTTGCTGTTGGAACTGCAATTTGTGCAATTGCTCCTAATTTTTCTGTTTTAATGGCAGGGAGAGTGGCGCAGGCTGCTGGTGCCGGAATTATCATGCCGCTGATGCAGACAATCTTGTTTTTAATTTTTCCCGTTGAAAAAAGAGGAACGGCAATGGGGATGTTTGGACTCGTTATTGCATTTGCGCCAGCAATTGGTCCGACTTTATCTGGTTACCTTGTAGAGCATTTTGCATGGAGAAGCTTGTTTTATGTGCTCTTACCTATTGTAGTCATTGATCTTATCTTAGCTTTTTTCATCCTAAAAAACGTTACGCGGCAAACTTACCCAAAAATCGATATTTTATCCATCATCCTTTCAACGTTAGGCTTCGGCGGTTTATTGTATGGATTCAGCGCAGCTGGAAGCAGCGGCTGGGGGAGCGGTCAAGTTATTTTATCGCTCTTCATCGGTTTGACCACTCTTACTTGGTTTATAATTAGACAGCTGCAATTGGATGAGCCGATCCTGGAATTCAAAGTATTTAAAAGCAAGACATTTTCGATCACAACTGTTTTAGGCATGATTGTGTTTATGTCTATGATTGGCGGAGCAGTTATTTTGCCGATGTTTATGCAAAATATGCTGGGATTTTCAGCATTTGAGTCCGGACTGGTGCTCTTGCCAGGCGCACTTGTCCAAGGGGTGGCCAACCCGATAACAGGCAGATTATTTGATAAATTCGGTGCCAAATGGCTGGCGATTATTGGATTTTTTACCTTAACGATCACGACGTTTATGCTGTCGCACCTCACCTTACATACAACGTTTACCTATTTAGCGGCAGTAAATGCTTTCAGGATGGTCGGTGTTGCGATGGTCATGATGCCGGTGACAACCGCCGGTTTAAATCAACTGCCTACATATTTAATTTCACACGGAACTGCGATGAACAACACAATGCGGCAAGTAGCTGGTGCAGTTGGAACAGCCTTGCTTGTGACAGTCATGACAAATACAGCCTTGCCTGAAAAAGGTATGGAAGGAATGATACATGGAGTAAATATATCTTTTGTAGTGGCAGGGATATTCTCTGCGATCGCTCTCGTCTTATCGTTTTTTATGAAAAATTCGCAAGAAGTAAAAGACGGAAGTCTAGAGGAAAAAGAAAACAAGCAAATTATGAGCGAAAGCTAAATTTTTTTCTTCGCAATAGCTAAAAAATAAAGCAGAAGCAGGGTAAGCCCTGCTGCTTTATCGTTTTATGTCTGCTGATTGTTCATTTGATTGCCAGCCGGTTGATAATGATTGATGATCGCTTGAGCAGTATTTTGCTGAAAGACCGGCACTTGATAATAACCTTTTTGGTTCATATATTGCCAAACTTCATAAGCTTGCTCTGCGCAATTTTTCGCCCCTTGGAGCACGACATTTCTTAATTCCGGATCTGAGCATTCCAATGCAGCATGCATCCTTAATGCTGCTGACGCTTTTAAACATCCTAACATTCCTGACGCAACATCATGGTCGTTCATCTCGTTTATTGAGCTGTTGGGAGCTTCCGGTGTTCCGCCTGAGGTGCCAAAGGAAGGGCTTGCATTTTTCAATGGGCGGTAAGTGCTGAAATTTTGCTGACTGCTCTTGTTTCTTACTATTTGAACGATTGAATTGTATTCATTTGTCATAAAAATGATTTGATTTTGCAAAATGTTTTGCAGCTCTGGATCTTTGCAATGGGGCTGATAAAGTTGAAATTGGTTAATTCCATCAATTGTGTTTGTTAAAACTTCATGTACTTCCATTAATTCATGAGCACCTAATTGATTCATACCTTCAATCCCTCCTAAGTAATTTTTTAACAGTTAGTATTATGTTTGAAATTTTTCATTTTATACAAAAAACCCCTCAGTCTGCGATACTGAGGGAAAACATTTAAGAAATTATTTTTACACGCTCTTTTCCAGAAAAGCTTTTACATACTAACATCTGACTAAATCTATTAGAATAATTTGTACGTGCTTGTATCGTTCCTTGTTCATCCATTGTGAGGATCCATCCTGCAGGCAATTCTCCTTCAAAATATTCAATGAAAGATTGAAGCTTTTCAGTCGATTCAGGGATCGTTACATACCCTTCCGTTAGTTGATACCATAAATCTCTGACAGAACGAAGGGCTTCTTTTAGTTTATATTCTTTTTCCAGTTGTTTGACACTTCGATAGATCATTTGATATTCACTCCCTAATAAAAACTTATAACATTGAAGAGTGAATCACTATGAAAAAATTTTTCCAGTTGAAGGTAAAAAAGCCAGACAATTTGCATCTATAGCCTAGTTGTGGGTGTATCTATTTGCCATCTTCTTGTCATTTGTTGTATGCCCAGCCGATGCTTCGAATCCAGCTATTTTTGCAAAGATGTAACTGTCCATTTTGTACTGAAGCTTTCTTTTTATTTTTCTAAACCTCTTCAATCTTTTGGGCAGCCATCAACCGAGCGGAAATTGACTTTCTGGCAAAGCAAGCTTTTTGGCCATTATGCAGTGATTTTCTTGTAAACAGGAAATCTTTACAGCGATCAGGACGATTTTGATAAAATAGGTAAGAGAAAAATAAGAAGTTTCTTTATTATTTTAAAAAAAGAAAGGAATTGGGATGAGGATATGAAATGTTTTTCAATTGATTTAGATGGCACACTATTAAATTCGCAGCATGAAATTTCACATGAAAATTTATCAGTTTTACATGAATTGAAAAAGCAAGGACATGAAGTCATTTTAAATACGGGACGTGCATTTCCGGACGTCATCAAGATTAAAGCGGTTGAAGAGCTCCAAGTGCCGATTTTTTGTGTTAATGGGGCTGTATTATATTCCGATAAAAGAGAGCTGATGTATGAAGCAACAATAGATGAAAAAACGTTTAAAGAAATTTTTGCAGCAGTAAATGCTCTGGATGTCGGAATTCTCGTTTACACCAATCAGGGTGGCTTTCCATCCACTTTACCGCCTTTGCATAAGCTGAGCTGGAAAGAGATCGAAGAGATGTTTCGCCAATTTGATTATGACTCTATTTTCAAGCTGGAAAATGTAAAAATCTATAAGCTGATTGGATTAGTGAATCATGATGAAACGGAAAAAATCGATCGAGTGAAGGAAGCTTTAAGCGAAAGAAGCGACCTCTCCATTGCCTCATCATTTCCGAATAATATTGAAATTACCTCCAGCGAAGCACATAAAGGAAAAGCGATTTTACGCTATCAAAAAATGAAGCAGCTGACATTTGAAGAAATTTATGCGTTTGGCGACGGAGGCAACGACATTTCCCAATTCGAGATCGCGACCACATCGGTTGCAATGGGAAATGCTCCAAAGGAAGTGAAAGAAAAAGCCGATTTTGTCACGAAAACGAACGATGAGAACGGCTTTGCCTATGCGGTAAAAGAACTGTTGAAGGCTGTATCAGTTTAAGCAATGCTTCATGCTGCCCGAAAGAATTCATGTAAAGCAGGAAGCCGCTTATTTTACTTATTTATATAAAATATAGAAAACGATTTTTTTTCCATTTTTGGCTTAAGTCAATATATTGTTTGAGCGGGGATAAAGACTCGCAAAAAAGGATTCTAAATTTAGTGAAAGCTTATCAAGATATGTCAGATATTTATTCCTTGTTTTAGCAAATGTAGTGGAATCTGCCTTCTATTTTGACTTGTATTAGAGAAAAGTCCGCATTGGAAAACTAGCTTAATAGTTTTCCTTGCTGGAAGGCAAATTTTTTTGAAAAATATTATCGAAATTTGCAAAAAAATAATGAACGTTTTGGACATATTGCTAAATAATTTGTTACTATATGTTATCATAGAACTGTTAACAAATGATGGGGGAGTGATACATGTGGCGATGCCAAAATATATAACAAACATCGACAAAATTGAACAAATCCCAAAAGAGGAACGGGAAAAGCTGAAGCCGATCACAGAAAAATATGTGTTTCGGGTCAATGATTATTATTTAAGCCTGATCGACTGGAATGATCCAAACGACCCTATCAGAAAATTAGTTATTCCAAATGAAGGAGAAATGCGAGAGTATGGGAGGTGGGACGCATCAGATGAAGATACAAACTATGTCGTTCCTGGCTGCCAGCATAAGTACAAAACAACAGCATTGCTGCTAGTTTCTGAGGTTTGCGGAGCATATTGCCGCTATTGCTTTCGAAAAAGATTATTTAGAAGTGATGTAAAAGAAGCGATGGCAGACGTACAGCCTGGTATTGACTATATTCGCAAAACTCCTGAAATCAACAATGTTCTTCTAACTGGAGGGGATCCTTTAATCCTTGCTACGAAAAAATTGCGCATGATCATTGAAAGCTTACGAGAAATCGAGCATGTAAAAATTATCCGCATCGGCTCCAAAATGCCTGTCTTTAACCCTATGAGAATTTATGAAGATGAATCTTTACTCCAACTCATTAGAGAGTTTTCATCTCCTGAAAAACGAATCTACATTATGGCTCACGTCAACCATCCGAGAGAAATTACGAAAGAAGCAAAAAAAGCTTTTGAAGCGCTCCATGATGCCGGAGCAATAGTGGTCAACCAAACTCCAGTATTAAAAGGAATTAATGACGATCCTGTTGTTTTAGGCGAATTATTAGATAAGTTATCATGGGCGGGAGTAACACCTTATTATTTCTTTGTGAATCGACCTGTTGCTGGCAACAGTGACTTTGTATTAACATTGAAAGAAGTTTACGATATCGTTGAACAAGCAAAAGCAAGAACGTCAGGTCTAGGCAAGCGCGTCCGCCTGTCAATGAGCCATACCTCTGGGAAAATCGAGATTTTAGCTATCGAAAACGGAAAAGCGTATTTGAAATATCACCAATCTAGAGATGGCAATTATGGACAATTTATGGTGCTTGATTGCCCTGATGATGCAACATGGTTTGATGATCTGCCTGGCAACGAAAAGTATTGGAAAAAACCAAAAAAGAAAACAGACCAAGTTGTTTCAGTCAATGAATTGCCAGATCATCCTAAAAAAATAGCACAATAAAAAGTGATGGACAGGGGCTGTCTAATAAGTCGATTTTCCGGCTTATAGACGCCCCTTAATGTTTTAGAGACGTTGATATATCGACGTTTATGATTTTTTGTTTTCGATAGGGATTTGACTTTCTGGATAACCACTTTTAAAAAAATACATTATAAGAAAGGCAATTTATGACGTGAAAAAAATAACGAAAAGAAGGTACAGGTTGTTCTTGTGAATGAAGTGGAGCTGATGAGAATTTTGTTCAATAATAGCATGTATGATGCATTTGTATACAATAGAAGATTTTACCCCTTGGTATGGCCGTTCAGATATTATAGCAAGAGAATTTTTTTGCAAAAATTAGGAAGGCGATAAATTGAAGGGAAGTCTGTGCAGAACAGCACACCGATTCATCAGTTTTAATCGAAAAGAATTGAAAAACGATGAAATTTGCGGTTGTTTTTATTGTTTAAAAATATTTCATCCTTCTAAAATGGTGCGATGATGAAAAGACTGCCATTTGCCCTTTTTACGGCACCGATTCAATGATCGAGCAAGTTCCGGTTATCCTATCACAAAAAGTTTTTGAACCGCATGTGTAAGAAATGGTTTTAGTCTATTAAATTATTTATCATTTGGAATGAATTAGAAAGTTGAGGAAATGAATTTGAAAATCGGAAAAATGGCTCGAATGTACTTTTAGACCGAGTAAGTGTCCTGTAATTTTTTTCTACAAGACTTTTTACATCATTTTAAACACCGTCATCTCAGAAGTAATGGAGATTTCGAAACGGCGCCAAGCGTTTTATATGAATTAACGAACATTTGTAAAACTAAACGGAAGCGATATTGTAAAGACAATAAGACCCTTTTTTTAGCAGCTCCACAAATAAGCGGGGGATGAGTTGTATTTGGAAAAGAAACAGCTTCTCCCATCATCGTTACAAAGAAAATTCCAAAAGATAAAAGCTTTGCTTCTTTGTCATACGTGTATGATTTCTTCAGAACTTTTTTAAAAATAATCTGAATGGATTGCGGCTGCACAAAGGCGCCGGAAGAGAACGGTGCAAATGTCTGTAACCGCCACCCATTATTTAGTAAATCCTGATTATTTCCTCATAATTTTTCTTCAGTTTTCCTGAAAAACACCGAACTCCATTTGTATTCAAGCAGAATCATTCCTCTTTTCATATGTCATCTTATATACGAGAATATTGAAGGGAAAAGTTGCAGTTATAGACGAAATACCGCTTCTTTCAATGAAAAAAGAAGGGTTTTCGGAAAATTTTGCGAATACTGGAAGAGAAATTTTTTTATGAAAGGATGTGCCTGTCTGTATGGAGAAGGAAAACGAAATATTACGGCATTTGCCAAGAGGGAAAAAGTCAATGTCAGATATTTCAGGCTACAGTTATATATCATTGCTGAGAAAAGGAAAAAAAGCTTCTGTTTATCGGGGGATACGCGATCGTGATCATCAATGCGTTTTGCTGAAAGTTTTAACATCACAATCCCCATCGATAATTGATCATGCATCTTTTTTGCACCAATATGACTTCTACTCGCAGCTGAAGATGAAGGAAATTGTGACGCCTATAGAAGTTGAGCAATTGGGGAACACGTATGCACTTGTTTACCGAGATCCTGGGGGAATGTTATTAAAAGAATATATCAAAATTCATCGTCCACGAATTAGCGAATTTCTTCAAATTTCTTTACAACTTGCAGAAAAATTAATCGTCCTTCACGAACAAAACATTTCCATCACTATACTAAGTCCAGCTCACATTTTCATTCATCCTGAAAAACTAGATGTGCAATTTTTTGATATTGGAGGAGCCGAAGAGGATGATGAAATTTACGATATTTATCATTCGCCGGAACAGAGCGCACAAATCAATCCATCCTCCAGCCATCTCAGCGATATTTATTCGCTTGGTGTCATTTTCTATGAACTATTAACTGGCCGTCTGCCTTTTGACGTTGACTCTGATTTTGAATGGATGCATGCTCATATGACAAAAAAGGTCATTCATCCGTCTGAAAGACGTCAAGATGTGCCGAATGTGGTTTCCGACATCGTTTTGAAAATGCTTGCAAAAGCACCTGAAGATCGTTATCAGTCGGTTTTCGGACTGAAAGAAGATATTTTCCATTGCTTAAAGATGCTGGAACAAAACGGAACAGTCCAATCATTTCAGATTGCCCGATACGACTTTTCTTCACAATTTCAAATTACAAGCAAGTTATACGGAAGGGAGAAAGAAATACAAAGCTTAATGGAAGAACTGAAAATGGTTCGATTTGGTTTGACGAAAATGGTGCTTATTTCAGGAAGCGCCGGAACAGGAAAAACAGCGCTTGTGAATGAAATTGAAAAGTTATGCGCAAAAGAAAATGGTTATTTTGTTTCCGCAAAATTTGATCAATTTCAGCGGGATATTCCATATGAACCGTTTATTCGCGGATTTCGTCAGCTGATTAATCAATTATTGGCGGAAAGCAGAGAAGAACTTCAACGTTGGAAAAGAGAGCTTCTTGAACATTTAGGTTCAGGAGCGGCGGTTATCACGGAGGTCATTCCTGAACTGGAACTGTTGATCGGCAAACAAGACGCTGTACCTTTATTGCCTTCTTCCCAATCGAAGCTTCGTTTTCATTGGGCATTCAGGCGTTTTATGCAAACATTTGCGAAAAAAAGCCATCCATTGTTATTCTTTTTAGATGATCTTCAATGGTGTGATACAGCATCGCTAGAATTGCTGCAATCCATACTGAACGATCCAGAGTTTGAAAGTTTGCTCATCATTGGGGCTTATCGCGATGATGAAATGAAAGAAGGACATCCTTTCTTAACGAAATTAAAAGAAATGAAAAGAAGCAAAGAAAATATTAGGGAATTTCCACTCGGCATGCTGAATGTTGATCATATTAACCAAATCATTGCGGAAACGTTGGGATGCAGCCCGGACGATGTTCGCGAGCTTGCCATTGTACTATATGAGAAAACAGCGGGAAACCCATTATTTTTTAAACAGCTTTTCCAAACAATATACGATGAAAAGTTTCTATGGTGCAACTTAAAAAGAGGAAAATGGGAATGGAATCTCAACAAAGTGAAGGAGCAGCCCGAATACGATGAAATGATCGGATTCATTGTCAGCAAAATTGAAAAACTGTCGCCGTTAACCCGAAAACTTATCTTGACAGCTTCCTGTCTTGGACATCGCTTCGATTTTCAGTTTTTGTCTTTTCTTCATGATGGAATCAATACGGAGAAAATGACCGACGCATTGTCCGAAGCAGTCCAGGAAGGGATGATAATCCAGGTTTCAGATCAAGGAAGGTATCAGTTCATTCATGACCGTGTCCAGCAAGCTGCCTATTCATTGCTTGATCAAAGGAAAAAACAAGAAATTCATTATAAAGCAGGTCAATTCCTCTTCAAAAGAACAAGTAAAGAAGAACATGAAAAGTTTTTTGAAATGATCAACCATCTTAACTTGGGCCGGAGGTTCATTCAACATCCCGAAAGAAAAGCAGATTTGGCTGAGCTCAATTGGTCGGCGGGTGAAAAAGCGAAAAACGCAGCGTTATTTGATCAAGCATTGAATTATTTTCAAACAGGGATTGAATTGCTACCCGAAAATTATTGGGAATCCTGTTATGAATTAAGTTACAAGCTTTTTTTAGGCAAAGGGGAAAGCGAATATTTAAATGGACTTTTTCGGGATTCGGAAAGGACATTTAACGAAATGTTAACATATGCCAAAACAAAGGAAGATCAATTAAAAGTCTACAATATGAAATCTTTGCTGTTTTCTCATCAACAGCAGTTTGAAAAAGCGGTTGAGGCAGGGTTAAAAGGCCTTCGATTGTTCGGATGGAAGCTCCCGCAGCATCCGGGCAAGTTTAAAGTGCTGCTCGAGATGATTTTAACAAAAACAGCGCTTAGAGGACGTTCGGCTGCTGATCTCACCGCTTTGCCGACGATGACAGATAGGAACAAACGTTTACTAATGGAGATTTTAATTAATTTGAACAGAGCCAGCTACCAGTATGATCAATATCTAGTCAGCATTCTCATGCTTCGGGCGCTCCGGCTTACATTACGACATGGAATGACTGATGTGTCCGCTCTTGCTTACAACAATTATGCATTATTTTTAAGCGCCGGGTTTCAAGATTATGAGGGAAGCTTTCAATTTGGACAGCTTGCTTTACACACAGCTACCCGATTTCAATCAAAACACCTAATGGGGCGGGTCGATTTCGTTTTTGGCACATTTGTGAACCACTGGAAAAAAACGATGGAGGACAATCTTTTTTATATTAAACGTTCACAAAAACATTGCGTTGAATCCGGCAACCTTCATCTGGCCGGGGAATCGAGCTCATTTCTGATCATTACAATGTTGATTAAGGGGGAACCGCTCAATCAGTTGTTAGTAGAAATTGAGAAGCAGCTAGAGTTTGTCTTGCAAATTAAATTGGAACATTCCATTAAGTTTTTAAAAGCGGTGAAATCTTGGCTGCAATGTCTCGTTCATCTTAATGCGAAATTTACTATGTATGAAGAAAGAGAAAATCTAGATGAATCATCGGTTATCGTTTATGATACCATTCAATTGAAAATCGCATTTTTGTTAAAAGAAGATGAGCTGGCATATCAACTGGCGGTCCGTCTTGAAAAACTTGTCAAAAAATCACTGTTGCTCATCATTTCGCCTGAATTTTACTTTTATCATAGTTTATTGTTAATCAGGCGTTGCGAACAGAAAGACAGGAAAAACATGAAAATAGTTAAAAAACAGCTGAAACGGGCTTTGAATCAATTTAAAAAATGGTCTGAGCATTGCCCTGACAATTTTCGACATAAACAGCAATTACTTTTGGCGGAATGGGACAGATTGCAAAAAAAAGAGACAGAAGCCATGAAATGGTATGATGAGGCAATTCATTCCGCAAAAACTTCTTCTGACATTCAGATTGAAGCACTCGCTAATGAATTGGCAGGGGACTTCTATGCCAAAAAAGGCATGCATCGCATTGCGCAAACATACTTACGTGAAGCGCATCGATGTTATCGGCTGTGGGGGGCGCACAACAAAGCGGAACAGCTGCAGCACGATTATCCTGAATTTACTTTGATTGAGGAAACAAATCAAACAAAAAACGATCATAAAAGCATGATAACGTGGGAAGGGACCAAACGAACAAAAGGTGAGGAACGGGGCTTGTCCGCCATCATTCAAGCAGCAGCCTCTTTGTCTGAGGACATGAACTTAGAGCAATTGCTCGGGAAATTATTAATGCTCATTGCCAGATTTAAAGGGGCTGAAAAGGTATGCTTCATCAGGCCAAATGGAAAAGAAACCGTTTTTTCGATTGAAAAAGTCATTTCCACACATGGCGAAACAAACGAAATGGATCAAAACGTTGGCGAAAACATTCCGATTTCTGTTATCCAGTATGTGCACCGTATAAAAGAAACGATAAAGCTCCAGGATGCAGTAAATGATTTTACTTTTTCAAAAGATCACTATATTCAAAAAAACAAAGTCAGGTCAGTGTTATGTTTTCCTGTCGTCCAACAAAAAACGGTCAAGGGGATCTTTTATTTAGAAAATAATCAGTTAAAAAACGCCTTTGAATCCGAGAATATGGAAGTGTTGACAACCATCGCATCACAGGCTGTCTATGTACTTGAACTGCTGTATTCATTTGGAAAAGAAACAAAAATCGCAGTCGAGAAAAAAGCAGAGACGATCAAGAATGAGTTGGTTGATCCGTTGACAGAACGCGAATTGGAAGTGTTAAACCTTGTTTCAATCGGCTTAACGAATAAAGAAATTGCAGAAAGACTTGGTTTGGCTGTCGGAACGGTAAAAGTCCACTTAAACAATATTTTCAGCAAATTGCAAGTAAATCGCAGAACAAAAGCAGTGGTCCAAGCAAAGGAGTTAAACTTGTTGTAAGAAATGAGCAAAAGTGGCTCATTTTTTTTTGCGAAATTTGCCCATCTATAACTTTTGATATATGACAATTTCAAGAAATCAATGTATTGTGTTTTCAGTGACAGATGGAAAGGAGGATGGAAACATGAACAATAAAGAATTGGAAGAACAACAAATATTGGATATAGAATGGGTTGAGCTTATATTAGAAGCTAAAAAACTCGGATTAACAGCTGATGAAATTCTTCATTTTTTACATAACAGTGAATTTTATAAATATTGGATGAAAAAAGATATATCTACAAAATAATTAAAATAAACTAGAGTATGCATCCATGAATATTTTTAACTGTCAATTTAAATCACTACTTTCAACAAGATGATAATACAGAACGTATATTCTAATAAATGAAATTACATAAAGCATATGACTAAAAGCCAAGAAATGGTGGTACTGTTCATTTAGTAAATAGTTATGTACGTTTTGATCGAATGACAGGAGATGGATCGTGAAAAATGCCTAATATGCACTTATTCACACGTAAATACGAGTGACTTCATGAATTTGAAAATTGTTCAATTGTTTGGGCTGGCTATTACAAATGCAATGGACAACCCCATTTACGCTATAATCCCTTTTATAAAGAAATAAAAAGGGCCTTATGTGAGACAAAGGGAACAAACTCAAAGTCTAGGCAGAAGGAGTGTTCAGTTATATTAAAGGCATCGGTGCTTCAGCCGTTTTTCGCTAAGATTCTGGAAAAAGCGATATTGTGTTTTATCTAAAACGGCAAGGCTCACAACTTCCTAAAGATGGAAGGGAAATGCTCCTATTACTGTAAAAAACCACAGAAATTCATTGAAGAGTTCTGTGGTTTCATATTTTTTAAGGAGCTTTTAAAAAGAACCCGTTAACTAACGGCATTATGTCGAGTAGACATGAAATGGAGAATACTTCAAGTTTTCATTCAAACTCAATGTCCGGCCTTTTCCTCGTTGCAAAAGTCTCTTCAGAAAATATCCACAAAGTTCCGCAAATGCCGTTATCATCACAATTTGCTTTTCGTCTCTTGCTTGTTGGCCCATCCTTTGCAAAATACCTTGTTACAAGATGTGTTTTGTTAAAAAACATTTTCCCAAAATTTGAATGTCCGTCAGCAATTACGAATATGATAGAAAACGATATATGACATTTATCATATTCTGAATATGACATATATGACTTCACAGATCGATTTCCCTCTTATATGATTAGAAATATCAAATAAAGAAGGGAATCAAAAAATGACGAAACAAATGCAAAAAAATTTGAGAAAGCAAATGGCTCCTTATGAAAAACCTCACACTATGAATAGTGTTTGGCAGTTAGTCAATACAACTGTGCCGTTTTTTCTGTTATGGTTTTTAGCTTATCAAAGCTTATCCATTTCTTATGTTCTTACTTTCGCTATTTGCATGATCGCAGCTGGATTTTTAGTTCGACTTTTCATCATTTTCCATGATTGCTGTCACTATTCCTTTTTTAAAAACCGCCTTGCCAATAAAATTTTTGGAACAATAGCTGGTATTTTAACGTTGTTTCCGTACAGCAAATGGCAGCACAACCATTCAGTCCACCACGCAACCAGCTCAAATTTAGATAAGCGCGGAACAGGGGATATATGGGTTTTGACAGTTGATGAATATTTGTCAGCACCGCCTTTAACTAAATTCGCCTACAGGATGTATCGAAATCCGTTCGTGATGTTTGGGCTAGGACCGATTTACGTTTTCCTTATTAAAAATCGGTTTAACAGAAAAAATGCGAGGTTAAAGGAACGCATCAACACATATATAACAAACATATCAATCGTTGCCTTAGTTGGGCTGCTTGGTTGGACGATCGGATGGGGGCCGTTTCTTATCGTTCAAGGCACAATCTTTTTCATTTCAGGCACTTTAGGCATTTGGCTTTTTTACGTACAGCACACATTTGAAGATTCTTATTTTGAAGAAGATGAAAACTGGGAGTATGTGAAGGCAGCTGTTGAAGGGAGTTCATTCTATAAGCTTCCGAAACCGCTGCAATGGTTTACCGGAAACATCGGATTTCACCATGTGCATCATTTGAGCCCAAGGATACCCAATTATAAGCTGGAAGAGGCACACAATCAAACGTATCTTTTACAGAATGTACCAACCATCACTCTAGCGACAAGCTTAAAATCACTCCGATTCCGCTTATGGGATGAGCAAGCGAAAAAGTTTGTCGGGTTTAAAGACTTATCGAAAAAGAAGGAAAAAAAGCCGAAAGTCCATATTGAACCTGAATTGTAAAATCTTTAGAGAATAGCGGCAAAGTTTTGAAGACGCAGTGTACCTTTTTATGATAAGATAACATGTAAAACAAATTTATTTAAGAGGATTTGACCATGACAAAAAAGTATATGATCTTAGAGAAATTCTCGGGAATTTCTCCTTATATATGGAGCGTTTTTAGCATTTTGCCGTTTTATTTTATTTTTCAATCTTCCTCCACTAAGGAAATCATTGCAGGGATCGTGCTGACAATTATCTTTTTCTTTGTATATCGTTTAGCTTTTATTTCCAAAAAGTGGCCCGTCTACTTGTGGACGTCTATCTTGATTGGGATTTCCATCGCGATGACGATTCTTTTTCAATTTATCTATTTTGCCTTTTATATCGCTTATTATAACGGCCATATCAAAAACCGAATTGCTTTTTTAACATTGTACATCATTCACTTAGCGGCAACGACCATCTCTATCAACTATAACGTGGTTCTGCAGGAAAAGTTATTTTTAAAGCAATTGCCATTCGTCATCATTATTTGGATTAGCGTCATCCTTCTCCCATTCAATATTTACAATCGAAAAAAGCAAGGGCAGCTTGAAGAACAGCTCGAAGACGCCAACAAAAGAATTTCCGAGCTCGTTAAACAGGAGGAGCGTCAACGAATTGCCCGAGATCTTCATGATGCGTTAGGCCAAAAGCTGTCCCTCATCGGTCTAAAAAGTGATTTGGCAAGGAAATTAATTTACAAAGACCCTGAACAAGCCCGGAGCGAATTGAAAGACGTTCAGCAAACTGCCAGAACTGCATTGAATGAAGTAAGGAAAATAGTTTCGCAAATGCGCGGGGTTCGATTGAAAGAGGAAATCATACATATAAAACAACTACTCCAAGCAGCTGAAATCATGTTAGTCAGTAATGAAGAAGAATTCACACTATCAAACGTATCCCCGTTTATTGAGAACATTTTAAGTATGTGTTTGAAAGAAGCAGTAACAAATGTCGTCAAGCATAGCAAAGCTTTCACTTGCCGGATTGCCATTCAGCAATCTTGGAACGAAATATGTATGACGGTGCAAGACGACGGAATTGGCATTAAGGAGGAACGGGATCTTGCAAAAGGAAATGGACTGATCGGAATAAAAGAACGTTTGGAGTTTGTAAACGGCAGTCTGGATATTTATTCGGAAAAAGGGACTACATTAATCATGAAAATACCGAATGTAGTAAAGCAGACCGTTAAGGAGGGACTGAAATCATGATTCGAATTGTCATAGCTGAAGACCAGCGTATGATGCTCGGCGCCTTAGGAACATTGCTCAATCTGGAAGAGGATATGGAAGTGGTGGGGCAGGCGACTAACGGAGAAGAAGCTGTTTCTCTTGTGAAGCAATATCAGCCTGATGTTTGCATCATGGATATCGAAATGCCCAAAAAAAGTGGACTTGAGGCAGCTGAAGAGCTGAAAGATCTGGAATGTAAAGTGATCATTTTAACAACGTTTGCCCGTGCCGGTTATTTTCAACGGGCCTTAAAAGCTCGTGTAAGCGGCTATTTATTGAAAGACAGCCCGAGTGAGGAGCTGGCAAGCTCGATTCGAAGCATCATGGCAGGCAGGCGAATCTATGCACCAGAACTAATGGATGATGTATACAGTGAAGAAAATCCTCTCACGGAACGGGAAAAAGAAATATTAGAACTTGTAGCCGATGGGAAAAACACAAAAAAAATCGCGGACGAACTGAAACTAAAAACAGGCACGGTCCGAAATTATATTTCAACGATTTTGGAAAAGCTTGAAGTAACGAACCGGATCGAAGCGATAAAACAATCAAAAGAAAAGGGATGGTTTAAGTAGATGTGGAAAAATTTGTTTTTTAACGACAAAACCAACACATAAGGGACGGAACAGAAACCTTCCAGGGTGTTTAAAATGAACAGTACTGAACACTTTTTCCCCTAAACTCGATAAGTTCCTGAAAATATCCTCCTGAAATCATGAGATTCACGTTCCGCTTGCCAATGAACCATTCCCATCATTATTAACCATATTTAGGGTACCCTATTAGAATTTATACTTTTCTAGAGAAAACGATTTTTATATGATGCTTGTTTATGTGTTTTCAAGTATCTCGATCCAAAAACATCTCTTCGTGAGCGTCAAGTTTCCTAGTATATGGATTGTAGCATCCTATTGTTTTTCATAGATAGGTTTATTGCATAAGATCTGACATGTTTTTCGCGTTTCCCCGCTTTCTATTGCTTGATATTATCAACCATTGTACCAGCAAAGCCGCCAATACTAGACAACCTGCAGCGAACGGAAGGGAGGAAGGAGTTAATCCGGCAAGCAACACAATCCCTCCAAGAGCAGAACCTACCGCACTTCCTAAATAATTAGCGGAACTGTTTAAAGCGACAACAGCAGCGCCGTGATTAGGCTGCAAACGTAGCAGTTCATGTTGTTGCGGGGCTTGCGAAGCCCAGCCCATCGCCCCCCATAGAACAAAAGGCAAAAAGGATAGGATCGGAAAAGGGAGTGCAAATGGTATGCAGAACATAGCGAAAGCCATGATGGTTAAAATGCCGGCCATAAGCATTTTCGGTCTTGCTGTCCGGTCAATGAAATACCCAACAGAAAAGCTCCCGATGACGCCCCCAATGCCCCATGCCCACAAATAAGGTGCAAGGCTGGGGGTGTCTTTTAAGTTATCCAAAATGGTTGAAATATACGTATAGAGTCCCAAGCTGGCAATGCTTGTTATAAAAGTTACGCTGATGATTGCGGCAACTCGTCCTTTTGCCATCATGGCAAAACGTTGCTGCAGCGATGGCGGTGCCGAAGCAGGAAAGTCTGGAAACGAGATGATAATCCCGATCATAGCGACAAAACCTAGTGCAGTGATGAACCAAAGAGTTGTTTGCCAATCTAAATGTTCAGCAATGAACAATCCAAGGGGAACACCAGCAACTGTTCCCGTGCTCATGCCGCCAAGCGTTATGCCAAGAGCTCGGCCGCGCATCTGTCCGGGAACAAGGGATGCGGCAGCAGCTGCTGCTAACGGAGAATAGAGACCGGCTCCGATGCCCGCAATTGCACGAGCCATCAACAGCGTGGAAAAAGTCGGCGCTAATGCGCTGGCTCCATTGCCTATTGAGAATACGGCAAGTGCCAGCACTAAAATGTTGCGCATAGGTTTACCAGCCAATATTGTCGCAAAAACCGGAGCCGCCAGTGCATAGCAAAAGGTAAAGATACTTACTGCCTGACCTGCTTGTGAAGCGCTAATTTTAAACGTTTCTTCCATTTTCGGCAGCAAACCGGAGATGACATAGGCATCAAACCCGAGTGCGAACATTCCTATCGTGAGCAGAAGAACTTTCCTCATCATAACCTCCAGTTTCACTAAATCTTTTCATATGAAAAAATTGTTCTTTATTTTCACTTTACAAAACGAACTTTAATATGTCTAATATATATTTAAATCATTATTAATATGTTAAAAATATTAAAAAGGAGAGGCATTACGTTGGAACTTCGCCATTTGAAATATTTCATCACAGTCGCAGAAGAATTGCATTTTGGCAAAGCTGCTGCCCGCTTAAATATAGCGCAGCCGCCATTAAGTCAGCAAATTCGCCAATTAGAGGAAGAAATAGGTGTGCCGCTTTTCCAGCGGTCGAAAAGAAAGGTAGAGCTGACGAAAGAAGGAGAGGTGTTTTTGGAAAAAGCTTATCAAATTTTGAAGAATGTAGAGGAAGCTGTCGAAACAGTAAAAATGGTAAACCGTGGAGAAGCCGGGCAAATAGTGATCGGTTTTATCGCCTCAGCTGCCTATGATCTTCTTCCTGTTATTTTAGAGCACTATCGAAAACAATACCCAAATATTCATATCGATTTGCAACAGTTGACGACAAGAGAGCAATTGAAAGCTTTGCAAAAAGGCCTTATTGATATAGGAATACTTTGCCATCCTTTCAACATACAAAATGACAGCATTCAGGTCGAAGTCATTCGACAAGAACGAATGGTGCTAGCATTGCCAAAGGATCATCCGTTAGCTGCCAAAACCTCGCCGATTCAACTGGAAGATTTAGCAAACGATCCATTCATTTTAACAGGAAGAAAGGCGAATCAAACTCATTATGATGCAGTAATGAATTGTTGTTATCATGCGGGATTCCATCCGAAGGTAGTACAAGAAACGCAAGAATTGCCTACTGTCTTATCTCTTGTTTCCTCAGGAATGGGTGTGGCGATCGTACCGGCTTCTATCCAACGGGTATTAAATAATAATGTAGTCTATCGTGACATTCAGAATAATCCAATTACCACTACAACGGCCTTTGCGTGGAAAAGCGGCAATTTATCTCCAACTGTCCATGCATTTCTCGATTTCATGAAAAAGTCTGTCATCCCACTTTTTCATGGATATGACATTTCTTAGATCCCTTGCGGCTAATTGGGGAAAGCATGCTTTTTTTAAGTCCAAAGAGAACATAAAAAAGCGGCAAATTGTTTCCTTTCCTGCTCCTATAGTAGACAAAGGTCCGCAAAACGGGACTATTGGCGAAAATAGGTTTCAGTCATGCAGTGAGGATTTACAATGTCAACTCGGCTTACCTTCCATTTGAGCGGAAAGTGGTTGTTTCTTTCGATGGGGTTCCAACATCTTTTTCCTTTTTAGAAAATGGGGCAGGAATGTTTCAAGAAAAAGAGATTTTAGCGCCCAAAAGGTTGGAACAATTGGTAAATTCTATTTTTACATAAAGATCATTGTAGGCAAAAGAGATGGGAGAATTCTACCATTATCAATTATGAGAACAATACGGCAAAATGAAGGAAGTGATGAAATCAAAAATTAAAAAGCGTTGACTTTTAGAGAGATTTTAAGTAGTATTAAAACTATAAATACCCATACAGGTATATGTAAAACAAGAAACTAAAAATACAGGAGGAATGAATGATGAAAGTTGCGATCATTGCAGCAAACGGTAGTTTATTTGATGCGTACAAGGTATTTAATATTGCCACTGCGGCAGCGGCAACAGAAGCGGAGGTAGGGATTTTCTTTACTTTTGAAGGATTGAACCTTATTCACAAAGAAGAGCATAAGCATTTGCCGATACCGGAAGGGAAAGAACGCTTTCAAGAAGGTTTTCAAAAAGCGAACGTACCATCGATTGAAGAACTTGTCCAAATGGCTCAAGAATTTGGTGTGAAATTGATTGCCTGTCAAATGACAATGGATGTTATGGGGCTGGATAAGGAACATTTCATTGATGGCATTGATGTTGCCGGTGCAGCAACATTTTTAAACTTTGCCAAAGATGCGGACATTACATTAGCGTTTTAAACAGTGAAAAAGCAATAAAAAAGTAACCGTGTATACAACAACATGCCCATGTTGTTAAATCATTTTCTGTTGGAACAAGGCATTTCGCTTAAAGAGGTAAATGGCAACGCGATCCTGCCGTAGCCTAAAAACTAGTTGAAACAATTGGACAATTGGTGTGCGGCAAACAGAAATGAGGGCCGATGGGGGTTAGGTTTTGACCCGGTATTACAACATTAGATAGGAGGAAGAAGGGAATATGTCTGTAAAAACTATGACTGTAAAAGAAATTGCAAACAAAATCATCCGCGGGGAAGACTTGTTTATAGTCGATGTACGCAATCAAGAGGAGTATGCTGATTGGAGAATAGAAGGAAAGAACGTACAAGTTGTAAATATTCCTTATTTTGAAGTTCTTGACGGTGTGGATCCATTTCTTGAGCAATTGCCTAAAGAGAAAGAAAACGAAATTTATGTGGTCTGTGCCAAAGGAGGATCATCGCTATTTGTTGCCGAACAGCTTGAACAAGCAGGTTTTTCACATGTCTATTCCATTGAAGGCGGTATGAAAGCGTGGAGCGAGCATTTACAACCGGTCAAAATCGCTGAGCTGAAAAACGGCGGTGCGATTTATCAATTTGTCCGTCTCGGGAAAGGCTGCCTGTCCTATTTGATCGAATCAAACGGAGAAGGTGCGCTTATTGATACAAATCGCATGACAGATGTATACGTTGAGTTTGCGAAGGAACGCGAGATTTCTATTAAATATGTCATTGATACCCATTTGCACGCAGACCATATTTCCGGCGGCCGCAAGTTGGCTGAACAATTGGGAGCGACGTACTATTTGCCTCCAAAAGATGCGACAGAAGTGACCTTTTCCTATGCACCGATTCAAGATGAGGATCGCATTCAGGTCGGTCATGCAGTGATCGAAGCTGTTTACTCACCGGGACATACAATTGGCAGCACTTCGTTTATTATAGATGACCAATATTTACTAACGGGAGATGTTTTATTTATCGATTCGATCGGTCGTCCGGATTTGGCTGGAAAAGCGCAGGATTGGGTGGGGGATTTGCGCAAGACATTATATGAGCGCTATAAACAATTAGCAGATGACCTGTTGGTTTTGCCTGCACATTTTATGGTACCGGGTGAAATGAATGACGATGGTAGTGTTGGTACTACATTAGGTATGTTGTACGCAAAAAATCATGGTCTCAATATCGCGAGCGAAGAAGAGTTTCGAAAAACGGTGACGGAAAACTTGCCTCCGCAGCCGAATGCTTATCAGGAAATTCGGCAAACAAATATGGGAAAGCTTCATCCAGATGAAGAGCAGCAACGCGAGATGGAAATCGGTCCAAACCGTTGCGCAGTCCGATAATGATTAAAAAGGGAGACTTGAGTCATTCATGCCGAGTCTCCTTTTTCTCCCTCCGCAAATATTTTTTAAATTAAGTAAAGGGAAAGCTATATTGATAACTAACAAGTAAAGACAATGCCTCTGTTCCAAAAATTTGTTTAGAAAAATAAATCGGTTGATTATATACTTATACATGTATATAATTGTTCATAAATAAAAACAATGAATGAGGTGGAAAGAAGAATTGGAAGGAATACTGCTTTTGGCTTTATTTATTTTGTTATCAATATCTGTCTATCGGCGGTATTATCCAGTAAGAGGAGTTCCGTGTGTTGACTACCGCGATGAAAGTATAAATTCTTTAACGATTTTAGATCTTCGTGATTACAACGAAAAAACAAATCATTATCCCATTGCGAATTCCTTTCACATACCGTTTGCTTATTTAAAACGGCATGTTTATGAAATTCCTGATAAACCAATCCATGTGATTGCAAGTGATGAAGTAGGAAAAAATTTAGGCATTCGCTTTTTGCGCAGCCGCGGTTTTAAAGTGAAGAGCTATTCAATGGCCGATTGTCCTTGCAAAGAAAGGAGAAATGCCAAATGGAATACAGCAAAGAAATCAAAAACCGCCTAAAACGAATTGAAGGACAAGTAAAAGGGATTATTGGTATGATGGAACAAGAAAAGGACTGCAAAAGCGTGATTTCTCAACTTTCTGCTGCACGAAACGCTATTGATCGCACTATTGCCGTTATTGTAAGTTCCAATTTAGAGCAATGTATCCGTGAAAGCTTAGAAAATGGGGAAAAAACGGAACACCTAGTAAAAGAAGCTGTAGAGCTGTTGGTAAAAAGTCGTTAAAAATTTGTCAACTTTTCTTTGAAAAGTTGACAGATTTTTTTATCACTATTAATATACATATAGGGGTAATGGTAATATTAAAGGAGGTCATTGACAATGAATGCAGATAAAGTATTAGATGCAAAGGGTTTTGCATGCCCAATGCCAGTCGTAAGAGCAAAAAAAGCAATTGATGAGTTAGAAGCTGGTCAAGTTTTAGAGGTGCATACAACGGATAAAGGTTCCAAAAACGATTTGACCGCTTGGGCAAAGGCAAGTGGACATACGGTTGTTAATATGAAAGAAGAAAATGGCGTTTTTACGTTTTGGATCAAAAAGGGATAATTTTTGCTATCTTTATACCCCTATGAGTATTTTGGGAAGAAGGTGGAAACAAAGTGTCGGAGCAAAAGAAAAAAACAACGATCATCTTGTTTAGCGGTGACTATGATAAGGCGATGGCAGCGTATATTATCGCGAACGGCGCTGCTGCCTATGACCATGAGGTTACAATTTTTCATACGTTCTGGGGGCTTAACGCATTGCGTAAAGATTCGACAGTTCCGGTGAAAAAAGGATTATTAGAAAAAATGTTTGCGAAAATGATGCCGCGTGGTGCTGACCGCATGGGACTGTCGCGGATGAACTTTGGCGGAATAGGAGCGAAGTTAATTAAGCGGGTGATAAAAAAACATAATGCTGTGCCGCTGCCGCAATTAATCGATATGGCAAAGGAACAAGGAATAAAGCTGGTTGCTTGCCAAATGACAGTCGATCTTTTAGGACTCCAACAGGATGAATTAATAGACGGCATCGAATTTGCAGGGGTTGCTGCGTATTTAGCAGATGCTTCTGAAGGAAATGTCAATTTGTTTATTTAAGGTGGGGCCTATGGTTCAAACCATTATTAATATTGGTCTAGTTCTATTGGTGATATGGTTCGTTGTCAATCGGTTTCAGCCCATAAAAGGAGTGCGAATCATATCTGTAGTGCAATTAAAGAAGGAATTACGAAAAAAGATGTTCATTACATTGACGTACGCACACCTATTGAGTTTCATACGAATCATATTCCTGGTTTTAAAAATATTCCGCTTCACGAGCTTCCAAAACGAGTTCATGAACTATCAAAAGATAAAGAAGTTATTGTGATTTGTCAAAGTGGAATGAGAAGCGCCAAAGCAAGCAAATTATTAAAGAAATTAGGATTTCAGCGTGTAACCAATGTAAAAGGCGGCATGAACTCTTGGTCATAAAGGTTGCTATGAAACAACTATTCTGCTAAAGAAATTTGAGGCGTTGTTCCATAAAAAGAAAACATTCAATGTTATTGATGTTCATGAACTAGAAGAAGTCGATTTAGGAAAATTTCTAGTTCCATAAATATTACGCCCTGACTGTTCAAGTTTCTAAGAATGAACTAGATACAGAAAAAGAAAATACTCTCGCCTGCTGTTTGAAGGAAAAAGCAGACGAGCCGAAAACTATCGGAAAGTTGCGGAAATTGATGCATAAATAAGAAGATCCTGTAGAATAGTTCCCATTTAAGGAGGAGAAAGTCATGATTCAAGTAGATATGACAATAGACGCTAAAGGGTTGTCTTGTCCGATGCCGATTGTCAAAGCGAAAAAAGCGATTCATAAGTTGCAGCCTGGACAAGTACTGGAGATACAAGCAACAGACAAAGGATCAAAAGCGGATATGAAAGCATGGGCAGAAAGCACTGGACATCACTATCTCGGTACAATGGAAGAAGAGGGGATATTAAAGCACTATATTCGTAGAGCAAGTGAGAGCGAGGCAAAGAATGAAGCGAAATTCCCCCATGTTATTCGCAATGAAGAATTAGCAGACAAAATAAATGATCCGTCAATTATCATTTTAGATGTCCGTGAACCGGCAGAGTTTGCATTTGGGCATATTCCTGGTGCCTTGTCAATTCCTCTTGGAGAATTGGAGGAACGGATCAAGGAACTCCCGCAAGATAAGACCATTTATGTCGTCTGCCGCACGGGAACGCGCAGTAGTTTGGCAGCCCAGAAATTAGCAGAAAAAGGGTTTTCAAACGTATGGAATATTGTCCCCGGTATGTCAGAATGGAATGGATCGCTTGAACAATGATTGAACAGTTGGTTATCAATATACAAATATATGATAAAGGTACAAAAAATCTTTAAACAACAAAAAAACATTTTTATAGTATACATGCGAACTATTTTGCAATTGGAAAATGAAAGGCGAAATTTCTCAATATTGAATTGTCCCTTATTGTGAATTAATCGATGGTTCATTGCATTGGGACGAAAATTCATTTATCGCCTTGGGCATCAAGCAATAGGCATACGATGATGAAAAAAAGAACATGATCGATCATTTTCGAATTAAAAAGGATAATTCACTTACTAGCGGGGTGCATATACGCACCCCGATTTTAACAACAACATCAAAGGAGTAGTATATCAATGGAAATAACGTTCAATTTTATTATCGTAATGTTTCTTATTGGCTTTATCGGTTCCTTCCTTTCCGGTATGGTTGGGATTGGCGGTTCCATTATTAAATATCCGATGCTTCTTTACCTGCCCCCGCTTTTTGGCCTTGCTGCGTTCAGCGCCCATGAAGTATCGGGAATTAGTGCCGTCCAAGTATTTTTTAAGACGATTGGCGGTGTTTTAGTCTATCGGAAAGGTGGATACTTAAATAAGTCGTTAATTTTTATATGGGGTGCAGTATTTTAATTGGAAGTTTCATTGGCGGATACGTTTCTAGGATGATGAGTGAAGGAAGCATTAATCTTGTATACGGCATTTTAGCAGCATTTGCTGTTTTGATGATGTTCGTACCAAATAAAGGGATTGATGATATTCCATTGGACATGGTGAACTTCAATAAATGGCTGGCAGTTTCGCTTTCATTTTTGATCGGAATTGGATCAGGAATCGTCGGAGCGGCGGGAGCTTTTCTATTAGTACCGATTATGCTTTCTGTTCTAAAAATTCCAACGAAAATGACGATTGCCTCCTCATTAGCGATCACGTTTATTTCCTCAATCGGATCGACATTTGCAAAAATCACAACGGGCCAAGTTGAATTCATTCCTGCAATAATTATGGTCATTGCAAGTTTGATTGCATCTCCTTTAGGTGCAAAAGCAGGACAAAAAATGAGCACAAAAGTACTCCGCGTAATTTTAGCTGTCTTAATTTTAGCGACGGCAGCGAAAATTTGGATCGATATTTTTTAAGCCGTCAGTGAAAAAACTTTCATGTGTGATTCGAAAAAACGAATCAAGATGTATAATAATTATGGCGTATCATTTATTGGTTTTAAAGTTAGGAAAACAAAGAGAGAATATTTGGAGCTCTTACTTGGATGATAAGGATGCTATAGTGATCAAGTGTATGATGAAAACAAACATGAACTATATGCAATGATTCGCCTGATCATGCAATGGTGTTCAGCGCGCTTTCACCACAATCTAAAAACCATTTCGCTCTGCAAGTGTGTCTGAAAAGGATTTTGCCCGCATTCAATATAGATGTCTTTCGCTTATAGAAGGAACAATGAATTTGTTTTTACGATCATCCGGATCAAAGATTCAACAGTTCATCTTTGATTGGCTGCTCTGAAAACATGTTTATAAGGTTGTGTTTGAACTGAAGCGCTGAGGAGGCTGATTGACTGTTCAAGAATCAAGTTGATTATAATTGTATGTAATTTTATTATCAGGGCTTTGCAGAAAATAAAGCAGTTTATTGCTAAAAGACTTAGATTTTGCTTTTATGGTTGGGCTTCGTGTATTATTGAATTAATAATAAAATTATTAATTACGTTTTAGGGGCTAATGATCACTGCCACGCTGTCAACAATTAGAGCTAGTCGTCAAGGTATTGTAGATTTGTTGGTTATATGCTAATCTATCCATGCAAGAGCGATCAACCTCCGTTTTAGGATTGTCGTTGTTCGTGTTTTTATTGTCTGTTAATGCAAATTTTATTCCGCAACTGTTGTTTTGAAATATAAGTATTGTCAATTGGAGGTAGCAATGGAACTTATAGAAGTGTTTAAAGCCTTGTCAAATGAAACGAGGCTGCAAATCGTACAATGGCTCAAAAATCCAGAAGCTCACTTTCCAAAACCGCAGCACGGTGATATACACGAAGATGGTGTATGTGTGAGCGATATCCATAAAAAAGTTGGACTGTCACAATCTACTGTATCCCATTATTTATCGATGCTGCAAAATGCCGGATTAATAAAGGCAAAACGTGTTGGGCAATGGACTTATTATAAAAGGGATGAAGAGAACATCAAAAAATTGAATGAATTATTATCAAGGGATTTATAGGCCTAATTTTTTAATTGTTGCTTTTGGCTTGAATCCCTTTTTATTTTGTTTTATTATATTTATAGATTCAGATATCGAGAATTATCGATTTGTAATTATTTATATCGATGATTCTAGATATTTAAATAAATAAAAAATATACTTCAACAAATTTTCGGGTTTTATGAAACCGCTTTTTTGTAATCGTTATCAATTTTTGGGTGGTTGAAATGCTTCTTCTTTGTCAAAAAGCGAAAGTATTGGAAGAAGGAGTTTTGCATATTGGTGACGACATCAGATTAGATCGTCGTTCGATAAAGTGGTCATGACAAGGATCAGTGATGTCAAACTGCTAGCATTTGAGGAGGTGAGGGCAGAAACACAAAAAATGATGCTTGTTCAAGCGAACAAAATTGAAATAGTGTCATTTGAGATCATGACAATATGAATCTGCTAGTGAAATGAAAACTATGAAAGGGAGCGAAGCAAAGATGTTGCGAGATATTGATTTACAATCTATCCAAGAAGTAAGAAATTACCTTGAGGAAGCGAAAACAGCTCAAAAAATAATGGCAAAGATGAATCAGAGCGAGATTGATCATATTGTTGAAAGCATGGTTAAAGCGGCAAGGGAAGAAGCTGAGCGATTGGCTGCTATGGCAGTCGAAGAGACTGGCTTCGGGAATGTTCCTGATAAAACAGTAAAAAATCTGTTCGCAGCGAATGATGTTTACAATTCTATCAAGGATGTGAAAACAGTCGGGATTATTCGTCGCGATGAAGAAAACCGCGTATGGGAAGTTGCTCAACCTGTAGGGATCGTTGCAGGAATTGTTCCATCTACAAATCCTACCTCAACAGTCATTTTTAAATCATTGATCGCAGTTAAAGCAGGAAATGCGATTATTTTCAGCCCTCACCCAGCTGCTGCAAAATGTACAACGGAAGCGGCAAGAATTATGCAAGAAGCAGCAGAGCGTGCCGGAGCACCAAAAGGTTTGATTTTGTGCATTACCCAACCAACATTGGCAGCAACAAACGAGCTGATGAAGCATAAATTAACTGATGTCATCCTTGCCACAGGCGGTCCTGGATTGGTAAGAGCTGCTTACAGCTCCGGAAAACCAGCATACGGAGTAGGTCCTGGAAACGTACCTGTATACATTCATGAAAGTGCCAATATCGAAAAAGCTGTTGAACTTATTATTGAAAGCAAAACTTTTGACTATGGAACAATTTGTGCTTCTGAACAAGCTCTTTTAGTGGATGAGTCGATTAAAGAGAAAGTTGTTGCAGAGATGACAAAACAAGGCGCTTATTTCTTGAATGAAGAAGAAAAACGAAAAGTAGAATCCATCATTCTCGTAAACGGTGGACTGAATGCAAAAATTGTAGGAAAGTCACCTCAAGTGATTGCTGAAATGGCAGGTATTGAAGTTCCGTCCGAGGCGAAAGTGATCGTTGCAGAAGAAACAGGAGTTGGGAAAGAATATCCATTCTCAATTGAAAAACTATCTCCAACTCTAGCATTTTATACAGTGAAAGATATGCAAGCAGCAAGCGAGCTTGCCCAAAAACTTCTTGATGCAGGCGGTCTTGGTCACACAGTCGGAATTCACGCTGAGGATGAAAAAGTAATCGAAACTTACACAATCGATAAACCAGCAGGACGTATCATTGTAAATGCCGGTACAACATTTGGCGCTATTGGCGCTACAGTGAACGTAAAACCGTCCTTGACTCTTGGCTGCGGTGCTATTGGCAACAACGTTACATCTGACAATGTTACAGTCAATCACTTGTTTAACATTAAACGTGTTGCATTTGGAGTCCGCCAAATGCCAAAAAAAGAGGAAAGTGCACAAAATGAACCTGCATTAACGAAATAACTTGACTGTCCATAAAAACTCTTTTGATAGATTAAAAGACTGTATCAAACATCTGACATGTTCTTTGATACAGCTAAAAAAATAAATTCGACACTCCGGAAGTGATAATGCGTTTACCCCCCTAAAAAAATTTCGTTGTAAGGACGATATTCAGTACAAAAATCCATGCAGGAGCATCTTTTCCTGCATGGATTTATTATTGCACACATCAACTAGTAAGCTCGTGCAGTTCACTGGATCTATTTTAAAAAGTTTTTTTGTTAATTTGGAAATCGTAAAGTGGTAGCGGGAAAACTTCCAAAACAACACTAGACTATTGGTTGCGCTGCAAAAATAAAAAGCCAATCATTGCAATTAAAAGCATTTTATGATGTTTCGACAAGTTGTCAGAGAGCTCAACGATATCATTGTACACATCACGAAAAATATTCGTATATTCATGAGGGAAATATCCATTGTAGAAACGGGCCCACTGCCGACCTTCGGAATCTGTTAACGTAAAATCACCAGAAAAGGCCTTAACCTTAACAGGGAGAATCAGCTTATCATCAGCATCTCTCAGCTCACCTTTTATGTTGACTAGACTTTTCCAATCCTCTTGTACATATTCTCCCAGTTTTCGGCCATGTACATTCTTTACTGTTACAATCGACTTTTTCATTCCTTTTCTCTTAAAGGTAAACAGCACATTTCCTTTATTCGAAAAAACACCATAAGTAATCGGAAGCGCCATGATCAGTGAATCACGAAGCAGCAGGCTCATTGGGTAAAAAATAAAAGCAATACGGATTGGCTTAATCGTTCCAACAAAATGACCGCTTTTTTCAAACAGTAGGAGACGAGGAAAAAAACCAAGATCTTTTTTTAAAACTAGATGATCCAACTCAAGGAGGGAAGCTTTTGACTCATGAATTTGAATATCTTTCACCTTGTTATATTTAATCTGGTTTGAAACTCCGGTAAAAAACAAAAAAAGACCTACAATACCTATTGAAGAAAGATTTAACCAATTTTGTAAAGAATCCGGTCGATCGATGAAAAAAACAGAAATACCAATGAGCATAACTATAGAAGATAGAGCAAATGCTGCTTTCATTCTCCGTTTATACAT
>Ga0207866_1000877_pt1 | contig 35739 bp, 32 predicted proteins | sample HigsolmetaAR203D_FD_184835 | JGI IMG/M metagenome (GOLD analysis project Ga0207866, IMG submission 184835) | Ionic liquid and high solid enriched microbial communities from the Joint BioEnergy Institute, USA - AR20-3-D (SPAdes) (version 2) ...
CACGCCCAATTGCTCAGCGGCTTTCTTTGGTCCAATCTCGTTGCTTAAACTTACAGCTTCTTCTTTAAATGCCTTGTCGTAACGTTTCATTGTTTCCCGTCCCCTCGTTTGTTAGCTTTCATTTTATTTCATATGAGGGGGTTTTTCGACTGCATTTTTATCGTAGCACTCCACTCTCCATGCGGAGAGAGACGTACATCGTCAAGATCGGCTGCAGCGTGTCCTGATAATTTCAATCCACTCTCTCCATGCGGAGAGAGACGATACAGCTTGGCAACCTTGATGTAGCGAGATTATTTCAATCCACTCTCTCCATGCGGAGAGAGACCACTTTCCGCAAGCGCCTTCACGTCTGGCGGCAATTTCAATCCACTCTCTCCATGCGGAGAGAGACCGAAGGGCAGTACCGCGCATTTGTGCGCGAGACCGAATTTCAATCCACTCTCTCCATGCGGAGAGAGACCCGCCGCATCATCGAAGCGCTGAAATCGGATAATACGAATTTCAATCCACTCTCTCCATGCGGAGAGAGACCCCAGACGTTTCCGTTCCATGTGCTATAATCTCGGTATTTCAATCCACTCTCTCCATGCGGAGAGAGACATCCGCACACAAGATAAGGGTTTCCTCACCTTTTTATTTCAATCCACTCTCTCCATGCGGAGAGAGACATCCGCACACAAGATAAGGGTTTCCTCACCTTTTTATTTCAATCCACTCTCTCCATGCGGAGAGAGACGAGGATACAAAATTGCCACCTTTGGACGGGTGCGAAATTTCAATCCACTCTCTCCATGCGGAGAGAGACGGCTATGCCCCGATGGTCGCGGGAAACCGCAATAACTTATTTCAATCCACTCTCTCCATGCGGAGAGAGACTTGTTAATTGAATTTTCATCCTGCACGATCAAAATAATTTCAATCCACTCTCTCCATGCGGAGAGAGACGCGGCCTGATCTCGCCGAGGACTCGCATCTGTGATTTCAATCCACTCTCTCCATGCGGAGAGAGACGCGGCCTGATCTCGCCGAGGACTCGCATCTGTGATTTCAATCCACTCTCTCCATGCGGAGAGAGACGCTGGAGCAGATCAACCAGCGCGGAAAATCGGCATTTCAATCCACTCTCTCCATGCGGAGAGAGACTTTCCCCGACAATTCTGAGCATTTGCTCCTCGGGATTTCAATCCACTCTCTCCATGCAGAGAGAGACTGAGCCGAATGTTTTCAGTGGAAATGCTAAGAACATTTCAATCCACTCTCTCCATGCAGAGAGAGACCTGCTCAACGAGGCAAAAGACAATCTCCGCTACGCGCGATTTCAATCCACTCTCTCCATGCAGCCGCCTTCGAGATCCACTCATCGGTGTTTTCATCATTTCAATCCACTCTCTCCATGCGGAGAGAGACCGCAACATCTTGTGTCTGGAATCGATCGCTTCCCAAGATGTTGAATTCCATACTATTATAGCACACCAAAATTTCCATATTCAACAAAATTCCGTTGCAAATTCGGCAAAACCGCCGGAAAACCTCCCCGGGATTTCATGTTCACTTCAGGTTTTCCGGCAGTCTCATCTGCCTTCACACGCACCTTTCCGGCCTCCGAAGCAACCGTTTTTGCTTCTTCCGCAACGCTTGCACGCATACCCCAACAGGGGATCTCAAACCCGTTGCGGTGGTCAACCTCGGAGCAACAGCTCGCGCACATCGGTCATTCCGGTTTTCACAAGATCAAATCGCTATCACATCCCGAAACAGACCGGCCCCTTCAACTTTCTTCCTGAGTCTACATGAATCCACATAAATCTACGTGAATCGATACGCAAAAAAAGTGAACCCGACCTCCATCGGATTCACCTTTTTCGTCTGGCTCAATCTTACTCCGTTGCCCCTGCCATAGCCGCCTGACGCTTATGATACGCCTTGCGGATCGGAAGCAGGATCAAGGCGCAGCCGACTACGGCGAGACCGATCACGGCGGCCGTCCAGTACATGCCGTCGAACCCGTTCTGCGCCGCCATCTTCGTCACTTCCGCAACGCTGTCCTCGATGACCGTTTTCAGCGCTGGGTCCTGAATGTTGTTGATGACCTCCGTAATCTCCGCATCCGTCATGGACGCCCCGCCGGAAGCCATCTGACGTCCGATCGCGCCAAGTTCGGCCTGACCTTCCGCCGACAGTTCGACTCCAGACAGATTGCGCTGAAGAATATCCGGGAAGTCCTCCTTGAACAGCGTTCCCATCTGATTGAACGCCCGCGCCAGGAAACCGGCGTAAATCGTCGGAGCCAGCGTCATCCCGATCTGTCTGAGCAGGGACAGGGAAGCGAGCGCCGTTCCCTTATCCTTGGTCAGCCCTTCCGTCGCCAAAATATTGAGCGGCGCACCCAGGATGATGCCGATACCCACACCCGCGATCATGCTCGCCACGATAAATTGCCGCTTGACCTCCAGCCAGAGCGGGAACAGCGCGAAGCCCACCGCCACGATCAGACCGGACGCGATTACCGCAAAAATCGGTCCCCGCTTCGCCACGAGCGCACCGCCCATTCCGGCGCCGACACCGGAGGCGAGAGCCAGAGGCGTCAGCCAGTAGCCGGATTTCTCAGCGGCGATGCCCAATACCTGCTCCGTAAAGGCCGGAATATAAATCATCGCGGCCAGCATGCCGCCCGACAACGTACCGATCAACAGCACCATCAAATAGCGCGATTGCTTGATCAGTCTGATCGGCAGGATGGGGTCACCCTTCTGCTTGCGTTCGAGCCGCCCTTCATAGAACAGCAGAACCGCAATCAGTATGACTCCGCCCAGCAAATACCCCCAGACTTCCGGCCGGGACAAACTGTTCAGCACATCCACGTCGATGTTCGTCAGCCCGAGCATCAGGCACAAAATTCCCACGGACAAAATGACCGATCCGAGCAGATCGAGCCGCCCCGGCGCCGGGTCGGACGATTCCTTCAATTTCAAAACGCCAAAGATCAGGAGCAAGACGGCGATCGGCACATTGACCAAAAACAGCACATGCCACTTCCCCGTCAAATCCAGCAGGAAGCTGCCCACATTCGGCCCGAGCACGGCGGCCACGCCGTTCATCGCGCCAAGCATTCCGAGATACTGGGCCTGTTTGCCCGGCTCCACGGTGCTCAGAATGTGCGAACTGCCGATGATGAAAATGCCGCCGCCCCCAAACGCTTGCAGCAATCTCGCGAACAAATAAAAACTGAATGTCGGACTTAACGCAACGAGCAAAGAACCTAAACCGAACAGAAAAATCTCGACGATAAACAGTTTTTTCCTTCCGTAGCGGTCCGACAACTTGCCGACGATCGGCAAACTGACCGCAAGACCGAGGGTGTAGATTGTGATCCCCCAGGCTCCCCAGTTGGCGGACACGTCGAAATCGCGATTGATCGTCGTCAGCGCGGAACTGATGATCCCGTTATCCAGTTGAGCCATGAACACGCCGACCGAAAACAGCAATAGAGCCCAAAACTGCGGCCGCGATGTTTTCTCTCCCATTCAACCCCCTCCTTATATCACTCCGATGACCGTTTCGCCGGAACAAGAATCATTAACAGTGTTGCCAACATCATCCAACCGTACTCCGCGCTTTTCATACAAAAAGCGTCATCGCCCCGGCATTTCCTGCCCCGCAACGTTGCTTCATGGTTCAATCTCAACACTGCCTGCGCAAGGCTGCTTCCAACGCTTCACACCCTCACGGCATACTCGGCGCCTAATCCCAACGAATCGCTTTACAGGCTCGGCACTTGTCAGCTGCGCGCCTTGCGTTCAGCGCCCGGACGGGCTTCGGAGCGTGATCTTTGTCACGGTTCATCGCAACATACATCCATAATCTTAGCACCAGGTTTTCACATTTTCAATTGACACATGTGTCAAATTGTTGTCTTTCTTTGATTTGGAAGCCTCTCTGCTTCCATTTCAGAAGCACGACTGTCCGGGATCTGAGCAAGAAAAAACCGCGTTATCCACGCGGCGTAAAGCGGAACTTCTCTATTCGCCCGATTTCCTTTTCAACCATTTCTTTTCATGCGTTTTGTTTTATCGTTTCTCTCATTCGCTTCCATTCATGCGCTTCTTTACATTCGTTACTTTTCGCGCGTTTCTGTCGGTTCGTTTTCTTTCACCCGTTACTTCTTCTATCAATTCCCGAAGATCGCCACCCACTGCTGCTGAATGGCGAACCGGTTCCCGTCCCAACCCAGCGTATTCACGACATACCCCAGCGAATCCGCATGATACAAGCCGCTGAGCTGTTGATACGCCTGAATCTCGTACACCCCGTTGCGGTCAAGGTCGACCGGATAAAACCCGCTCACGCCGTCGGCCCATCCCTGAATCGGTTTGATGAGCGTTCCGTCGTCACGATAGATTTGCGACAAATAATCTTCGCTTCTGCCGCTGATATCGATCAGATACGTTTGTCCGGTGACCGGACTTCTCACCTCCACCTTATATTGATCCAGATACGTGACCGTGTACTGATTTTGCTCATTGTAGCGGCTGAAATCGAACAGCTTCCGGGCTTGACGCCCCGCAAAAGAATAGATGTAGTCGAACGTAAACGCGCCGGAGCCGCCGGAATCGATCCGGATCAAAATATCCTGCACGCCGTCGCCGGTAAAATCGCCCAGGAACACCGTGGGATTGTAGCCCGCATTTCCGTCGTCGCTTAACGGAACCGTGTACACCATCCCGGTCGCCCCGTCCCGAACATTCAACGTAAACTGCGTCACATAAGGACTCGAGGAATCACCGGATCGGACCGCCGTCAAATACACATGATCGGGAATCCCGTCCCCGCTCACGTCGCCGTAAGCGTTGTTTACAATCACCGTTTGGCGAAACGGCACCTCCCAATCCGACCGCGGTGCTCCGAGCATATAACCGTAACCCGGATACGGATACGCACCGTACATTCTCCATCACTCCCAACCAGGTATTCGTCCCTGCCAGTATATTCAGAGTGGGCGAAATGGTGCCGTTCCTTCCCGTCACCCGATGCGTCCGTCGTTCGGTCTATCCGGTCCCCGTTTCCCCGCGCATTTCCGTTCAGCATTTTCCATATATGCACACCCGGTTGCGTCCGCCGCGTTTCGCCGCGTACAACGCTTCGTCCGCGCTGTGCAGCAGCTGCATAAGCGACTCTTCCGGATTGTCGGTTAATTCCGCAATTCCGAAGCTGGAAGTGACGTTGATCCACTGGCCGTCCACCATGACCGGCTGCGCTTCGATCTGCTGGCGCAAGTGCTCCGCAAATGTCTCCCCTTCCTCGGCTGTTTTCCCAAACAAGGCCAGGACGAACTCTTCTCCCCCATATCGCGCGAACAGCATGTTGTCCGCCAGATTCGCTTTGCATAGTTGCGAAACATGAATGAGCACCCGGTCTCCGGCGGCGTGACCGTGGGTATCATTCACTTTCTTGAACTCGTCGATGTCGAACAGGATCACGGTGAACGGAATGTTTTGCTGAACGGCCGATGCAAAGGTGTCCTCACAACGGTCGAAGAACGCCCTGCGGTTGAACACGTCCGTCAGTTCGTCGTAGTACGCGTGATGCTCCAGTCTCAGTTGCATCCGTTTCAGTTCCGTAATATCCGTGATGATCATCACCGATCCGTCGCGCGGGCTGTTCGCAGATCGTTTCAGCGGGGATATGCGGACCTGGTAAATCCTCTCGTTCGGCTCATTCGACACAACCTCCAGTTCCTGCGACTCCACGCTGAGATCGGGAACGGGCGCCGAACCGCCGAACAGATCAGGCCATACCTTGTCCAACGGCTGGCCGAGCAAAGAGCGGTCGAGCTTGTTGAACATGCTTTGGCAGCCGTGGTTATATTCGACCATTCTGTTCCGGATATCAAATACGATGACGCCGTCTTTGATGCTGTTGAAAATCGTTTCCTTCGCGATCGGAACGATGGTCAGCAGCCGGGACGACACAATGGCCCACCATATGAAAAGCGAAGAAAAACCGAGAACCATCGGCACCGGATCGATCCCCGGCGGCGTGATGCCGATCAGATAAGAAAAGGAAGTGCCCATCGGGATCAGATGAGCCAGGATCAAGGCAATCAGCTGAGGGTGGTTGGAAGAGTCGGTATCCTTCATCCGCAGCGCCAGGAGGAACAGACTGGAAATAAAACAAACGAACGTGAAGGCGCCGTGCACAATATAGAGCGGCCCGACTTCGATATAATTGTAAGGAGGTCCGAGAGCTTCGTTAATCGTGTACGTTTTATAATAGAGATGATGCCATCCGTTGGTCGCGTTGCTGAGCAGACTGAACGTGGGAATCACAAGCAGTGCCGCGATCCTCCATTTGGTGAGCCTGTAACCGAGATAACTCAATATGAACAATAAGCCCAGCGGAGGAGCATACGGCATGCCGACATATTGCATGACGCTCCAGAATCGCAGTTGCTCCAGGGTCGAAGAGGTCAAACTGAAAGCGTAGGCGAAGCAATAGATCATTTTTGCCAGCGTCCCCAGGATGAACATCGTGGCAATGTTCCCGTAGAGACTCCGGTTCATGTACACATATAAGGTGAGAAGTAAATTTAATACCCCTGAAATGGTGACCAATGTTATGTATACGGTTAGTTGAGAATCCATCCGGTCCGACCTCATTTGACAGGTGAGTTCTTATCTTGATAGGTTGTCTTCATGCGGGAACTGTTGCGAGTACATGCCGGTTTTCCTTTGGAATTATAACATAAATGACCGGAGATGCTCGAAAAATATCACAATATGTCGCATTTTCTTCGAAAATACGTCAAAATTACTACTCTTCCTGTTCAGAGGGCCGAATATGAAAAAAACGAAAGTGTCCCTTCATCTCGAATCCATGCCGCCGGACATCGGACGGTATATGAAAAACGCAACCGTATACGACAGCAGCTGCTCGGAAAATGCCAAGACGTACTATATCTCGGGCGAAGTAAAGGCGTATCTGAAAATAAGCGGAAAAGGCACGTTGGAGCGCGAATACACGATGATGAATTTTCTATCGCGCCATCAAGTCGCGCCGGAAGTGATCGCCTACGCGTCGGATTCCGCTCTTGATTACTTATTGACGGAAGCGGTCGAAGGAGAAGACGGAACTGCCGTTCATCACCTGGCCAATCCGGCCAAGCTGGCTGCCGTTTACGGCGAGTATCTCCAGATGCTGCACTCCCTGCCTGTGGACGCATGCCCGTATCGCGGCCGCACGGCTGAAATGCTCGCGGAAGCCGGGCGCAAGGGAGCGGACCTGAATATCCTTGCCGAATGTAACTACTCCCCCGTCGACAACGTGATCATCCATGGCGATTACTGTTTGCCTAATATTATCATGGACCGCTTCGCGTTCAAAGGGTTTATCGATGTCGGATACGGCGGAGTCGGAGACAGACACTTCGATCTGTACTGGGGAATATGGTCTCTCCGGTACAATCTGAAAACCGATGCGTACACGGACGTATTTCTCGATGCCTACGGAAGAAATCTTGTGAACGGCAACGGCCTGCGTTATTTTGCGAAACTCATGGAATTGACGGACTAACCCGGTATTCCGGGTATAGCAAAACTCCCCCGACGATCGCCGGCCCATGTTCTCTGCTCGTCGACCATCGGGGGATGCTGTTTGTGTCGGGCTTTTTAATTATAACCGCTTCCGCTTATATGTCAGAATGAAAACTGCGGTGATCGCCATTAAGGCAAGCGAGATCAGCGTGGCGTAAAATTCGCTCACATTGTTTTGCCCGCTGGCGGCGGGTGACGCATTTTGATTTCCTTTGGCGCTCTGATCGTCATGATCGTGTCGTCAAATAAAAGGAAATAGACCGCCCCGCACAAGGTAATCGGTCTATCCCATGTGTTTAGCCGACTGCCTTCGGCTTGCCGGATGACCGCAGGTGCTGCAACATCTGCGGTCTTTACTATTTTTATGATAATTCATGAAGTTTATACGTGCAAGCGATGTTTGCAGACAATCACGAACTATAAAAGGACACCCATACCTTCCGACCAAGATGGATTGACGGGAAATCGAATCTAACCTGTCTTGTCCCGTTTAAGGATACTTCTCGTACAACAATCGCCCCCGATGCTTCCCTCTCATTCGTTTTCCCGCCATGGAATGTTCACTTTCTTATGATTTTTTCAAAAATCGTATTGCTATTTGGAAATCGTGTTGCTATAATCAAAACGGAAACGATAATGAGAATCGTTATCAATAAAAAGACGGCGATATCGGATATGAACAGCCCAGGCGCCGGGCGCAATCGGCCATATCCGAAGCGGAACCAACGTTCCTTACATAAATCAGAAAAATAGAAAGATAAAAAGGAGAGAATACTATGAAGAGAATTGCAACGGTCATCATGGCTGTCGTTCTGATGCTGGCAATGGCGGCATGCGCAAGCACGGCAGGAGATAATTCCGGCTCCAAAGGCTCGAATGCGAACGATCCGAACAAGCGGACGATCGAATACGAGAATAAATACGGCAAGGTGACGATTCCGGTCAATCCGAAGAACGTCGTTGCTCTGGACAACAGAACGTTCGAAACGCTCGAAGCTTGGGGCATCAAGCTCGCGGCGGCTCCGAAAGCGGTTATGCCTGCCGACTCGGGTTATAAAAACGATGATTCCGTGCTCGATATCGGCAACCACAGAGAACCGAACCTGGAAATCATCGCGGCGGTCAATCCGGAGCTTGTCATTGTCGGTCAACGCTTCGCAAACTTCTATGAAGACATCAAAAAACTCGTGCCGAATGCGGCGGTCATCAACATAGACATCGACGTATCCGCAGCCGACGGCACGGCGGGCGACAACCTGGTCAACGGCTTCAAGGACATCACCAAGCTGCTCGGACAAATCTTCGACAAGAATAAAGAAGCGGAAGCGCTGATCAAGCAATTTGACGATGCGATCGCAGCGGCCAAGACGGCTTACAACGGCAAGGATACCGTCATGAGCGTCATCGTTTCAGGCGGCAACATCGGCTTCTCGGCTCCGCATAACGGACGCGTATGGGGACCGCTGTACGACATCTTCGGCTGGGTTCCCGCGCTCACGGTTGACAACGCCTCAACGGACCATCAAGGCGACGAAGTTTCCGTGGAAGCGATCGCGCAAAGCAATCCGGACTGGCTGTTCGTACTGGATCGCGACGCCGCCACATCGAGTGCGGGCGAAAGCGTGCCGGCCAAAGACGTTATCGAAAATTCCCGCGCGCTGAAAAACACGACGGCGGTATCCAAAGGTCATATCGTGTATGCTCCGACTGACACTTACACCAACGAATCGATTCAAACCTTCATCGAAATTTTCGAAGAAATCGCCAAGGCGTTTAAGAAATAATCATGTGAAAACCTGATGCAGCACATGTGAGAAAAAGGAGTACAACATCGTGGCCATGAACGTTACGGGAGAGGTTGGGAACCATTCTCAACCTCCGTTTTCTAAACAAAAAAAGCTTTGGACGCTGCCTTTCATACTCGCGGTCCTGGTCGTCCTCATGCTCGGCGTGATCTCTCTGTTCACCGGCGCCTACGACATTTTTAACAACGAGCACGGCAAGGAAATGTTCTTCATCACCCGCGTTCCCAGAACGATCGCGCTTATGCTCACGGGAGCGGCCATGTCCATGACGGGACTGATCATGCATCTGGTCACGCAAAATAAAATGGTGGAGCCGACAACGATCGGCACGACGGAATGGGCCGGTCTCGGTCTGCTTACGGTCTATCTGCTGATTCCGAGCCCTTCCCTCGTGCTCCGGATGACCGGAGCCATCGTGTTTTCCTTCATCGGAACGATGTTCTTCTTCCTGTTGCTGCGGCGGGTCAGACTCCGCTCGTCGCTCATCGTCCCCATCATGGGTATGATGCTCGGGGCGGTCATATCGGCATTTTCGACCTTCGTGACGCTGTACTTCAACATGTCGCAGGTTATCGAGGGCTGGTTCATCGGTTCCTTTGCGCCGGTTCAGGCGGGCAAATACGAATATTTATGGTTTATCGTCATCGTCACGATGATTGTGTTTCTGTACGCCAACCGTCTCACCTTGGCCGGATTGGGCGAAGAAGTCGCGACGACATTGGGCGTGAATTACAACCGGCTCATTATTTTGGCCAACGCGCTGATCGCGGTCACCGTCGGCATCGTGGCGGCGGTCATCGGCAACATTCCTTTTCTGGGGCTCATCGTTCCCAACATCATCTCGATGATACGCGGTGATGATCTGCGCAGCAATCTTCCGTGGGTCTGCGTGCTGGGGATGGGAACGATCACCCTGTGCGACATCATCGCCCGCGCCGTCATCATGCCGTTCGAAGTGCCCGTCTCGCTCATACTCGGAACCGTCGGAGCGGTCGTATTCATTTTAATCCTGCTAAGACAACGCAAACACAGGAGGCTGCGATGAGCACATTGGAATCTCAAATCAATTCGGTCAACGGCTTCGATGCGAGCCTTCGCAACCGCTCCACCCGCGCTTTTCGTTCCGCCAGACATGCGAGACGATACTGGATATTGCTGTCGTTATTTTTGGGGGCGGGCATCGCGGCGACGCTCGGGCTGATCTTCTACAATAATCCGGTCCCGGTCGACTCGCCGTCCTTCATTCCGGTTGTGCAGCGGAGGCTGGTCGCCGTCGTCGCCATGCTGATCGCCGCCCTGTGTCACAGTTTTTCGACCGTCGCGTTTCAGTCCGTGACGAGCAACCGGATCATCACGCCTTCGCTGCTCGGGTATGAATCGCTCTATTCATTCATCCAGACGAGCACGCTGTTCTTCTTCGGCGCAACCGCGCTCGTCAACTTTTCCGGCACGGGCGCGTTCTTTCTTCAGGTCGGCCTGATGATCCTGCTCAGCCTGATCCTGTACGGATGGCTGCTGTCCGGGAAGTACGGAAACCTGCACCTGATGCTGCTCGTCGGCATCATCATCGGATCGGGACTGAATTCGGTGTCCGGTTTCATGAGACGTCTGCTCTCGCCGTCCGAATTCGACCTGCTTCAAGCAAGGCTCATCGGTTCGGTGAACAACGCGGATGCGGAGTATTTCCCGCTCGTCATTCCTATTGTCATCATCACGGTCTCTTGTCTATACTTTTTATCCAGAAAGCTGAACGTCTTGTCTCTCGGCAAAGATGTCGCAACCACCTTCGGCGTGAAATACCAGGCCAACATTATCCTGATTCTTGTCCTGATCGCCGTGTTGATGTCCGTTACCACTACGCTCATCGGGCCGCTTACGTTTTTCGGTTTCCTGGTTGCGATGCTGAGCTACCAGGCGGCGCCGACTTATGATCACCGATACGTCTTTCCGATGGCTTTTGCGATCGGGTTCTGCATCCTGACATCGGCGTATTTTCTGCTGTATCACGTCTTTCAAGCGCGAACGGTCGTATCCGTCATCATCGAACTGTTCGGTGGTCTCACATTCTTGATTGTCCTGCTAAGGAAGAGGTCGCTATGATAAAAATTCAGAACGCCAGAAAATGGTATGCGGAAGAAGTCAAAATCGGTCCATTGAATATCGTGATTCCCAAGGCGGGAATCACTTCCCTGATCGGGCCCAACGGCGCCGGTAAATCGACGACCCTCCTCATGATCGGCCGGCTGCTGCACATGGACGAGGGCCAGATCACCGTCGCCAATATGGACGTCAGCAAGTCGAAATCCGACGACCTGGCGAAAATCTTGACGATTCTGCGTCAGGAAAATCATTTCGTCACGAGGCTGACGGTCAGGCAACTCGTCGGCTTCGGAAGATTCCCGTATTCGAAGGGAAGACTGACGAAGGAAGACGAACGCATCATTTCGAAATACATTGATTTTCTTCAGCTGACGGAACTGGAGCACAGGTTCCTGGACGAGCTTTCAGGCGGCCAGAGACAACGTGCTTACGTCGCCATGGTTTTGTGCCAGGAAACGGAGTACGTGTTGCTCGACGAGCCGCTGAACAACCTCGACATCGCGCGGGCCGTGCAAATGATGGAGCATCTCCGCATCGCGGCGAACGAACTGGGCCGCACGATCGTGATGGTGATGCACGACATCAATTTCGCGGCGAAATATTCCGACCGCATCTGCGCGATGAAAAACGGTCAGATCGCGGCTTTCGGAACCGTGCAGGAAATCATGAAACCGGAGCTTCTGTCGGACATCTTCGAGACGAAGATCGAAATCATCGAGGGTCCGTACGGTCCGATCGCCATCTATTAATCCGGGTTTCGGCACGCAAGTTTCGATCATCCGGGATCATTCGATCATCTTGCCGATTAACCAAAAAACTTTGCACCAACACAACCTTCAAACGAACAACCGACATCAGTTTTTATATCATCGATCATTCGCCAATGATCGTGTCAGCGATCAAATCGCCTGATATGAATTCCCAACAGGCAGGCACCAATCCATTCCCTGAGCGAAAGCGGATTTGCACCATCACGCTTTCGCTCTTTTTTTCTCTCAGATTCTTTTTTTTCGGTACGATGGACAATGCGACACGGCCATTTGTACAAGCAATGCGCCGACTCTCAACATGTAATAGAGTGAGGTGGGGTGTGCATGTTCAATCAAAATCGCTATCGTGTAGGCGGCTGTGATCGGCCTTCTTGCAATTTCGCACTTGCTTGCTGCAGTCCGCGTCTATTCCCGCGCGGTCCGACCGGACCGACGGGTCCCACTGGTCCGACTGGCGCAACGGGGCCGACGGGTGCAACAGGCCCAACAGGCCCCACAGGGCCAACGGGCGCAACAGGTCCCGCTGGTCCGACTGGCGCGACTGGACCGACGGGTGCAACAGGTTCCACAGGCGCAACGGGGCCAACAGGTGCAACAGGTCCGACAGGCCCCACAGGACCCACTGGACCGACCTTTGCCACCGACGGATTTTCCGCGTATATCTCAGCCGCCACCATCACCAGTTCGGGCCAACTGACGAACTGGACGACCTCTCCGCCCTATTACGGACATCCGCTCCGCCCTCTTTCGAACTCGTTGTGAACCCGTTCGATGATGGTCCGGTGCCGAGATTCCCCGACGACTGGGCGGAGAGAGCGGCGAAATACGGGGACGGCATCACCTTGCTTCGTTCGGACCAATGCCCGTATATCGACAGTGCGGTGCAGACCATCGTGGACACCGCCGCGGAATTGGACATTCCGTCAAGTGATCGAATTCCATGACAGCCGGGACGCCCAAAACGCCCCCTCCGCCTACGGGGTGTTCAATGTGATCTATAACGGGGAGCTTCTGACCTATCATCCGGTGACGAAACGGAAATTGCTCAAGCTACTTGAAAAAAGTGACCATGGATATGTGAATTTCCATGGTCCGATCACGGCATCCCCCGCGCAAATGACACGCGGGAAACGGACATCCGATCATGATGATCTATCAAGCGTTGCCGGCCATCTCTTTCAAGCCCGCGTACAACTTCCTCATGTCCTCGATTCTCCGGCTCATATACGAATTTTGATTGCGCGCGTCAAACGCCTTCCTCAGACGGTCGATTTCCGCACACACCCATTCGTAATCCAGTTCATCCGGATTCGGTTTTCGTTTTCGTGTCTGCTCAAGTTCCTGTTGTTCAAGCAAAAATTGCACGCCGACGAGATAATGCAGTTTCTCCCAATCATTGACCGTCGTTTTGACGTCCCTGCGCGAGTTCCGATAAAGCTGCATCGCCCTTCTCCGATTTACAACGGTGTAATAAGCGATCAGCGTGCCGTATTCGTAATGATGTCCCGTCCCTTTCAGCGCGCGATACGCCTTCTCCGCATACTTGCGCGCTTCATCAAACTGTCCCAGCGCGAGATACGCCTGCACCACCATGGCATAGGTGTTGCCCGGCACGCTGTGACAGGTGAGTCTGCCTTCCAGCACCGGCTTCAGCAGCTGCAATCCCCGCTTATAATGCCCTTTACTGAAGTGGTATCCACCCATGGCGTGCTGTTCGCAAGCCTGGCAGTTGGATAAGCCGTCATGTTTGGCTTTGCGCCACAGCTTATAATATTCTCCCGCTTCCTCCGTTCTTCCCGAATAGAGCAGGAGGTGCATGTAGGCTTCGTAGTAGGGGCGCAAAGAGTATTGGTATTTTTCGCATTCCTCCTTGAACAAGGCGAAAAGCTGTTCCAGCTGCGCCAAGGAATAGACGGCGAACTTCCGCATATTTTCGACAACCCATTTGAAATGCCACAGCATATAGAAGCTGGAGTATTTCTCCGGGTGTTTGACGAACCTGGACCAGCACCAGATGAAGGATACGAGCATTTTATCGTAGTAGCCGAATTCCACCGCCTTCTCGGTATACTGCATTCTCGCGCGATAGGCGTCCTCCTCCGTCAGATACCGGTCCGCGATCACGATCGCTTCCTCCAGCAGAGACATGATTTGCCGTTCGTCACGCAGGTCCCATGTCTGCGACAACAGCGCATTGTACCGGTGTTTCATCGTTCACGCCCACCCGTCCGATCCAACCCCAGATTCATGAAATAAAACAGCGACTCGTTCATCAGCTTCAGCTCCCGGTTGCTCATCACATGATTGCCCATAAGCAGAGACTGGGTGTAGAACAGTTCGATCGCCCTGCGTTGAAGCTGTTCATCCTGGGAATCGATCATTTTTCGTACCATCGGATTATTGTAATTGAAACAAAGCTTGGAAAGGGGCTCTTCGAGGTATTCCGCCACAAAGGCACTCAACAGGTCGGCAAAGACGGACTCCGCCGCCTGCACGCTCTCGCTCACGATCTTCCAATAATTCAAATCGTTATTGGTGATGTACAGCACGGGCAGATCGGCGGGCTCGAAAAAGCACACCATCCCCTTGCAGTGATAATCCGCCAGAAATTCGTCGGCCAGATCGAGAAAGCGCTGTGTCTCATGCTTCTCCTGCTCCGACAGCGGGGTGAACCGGTTCGTAAATTTCATCACGTCCATGACTTCGATCCTGGGCTGCTCCCACACCTCGTTCGCTTTTGTCAGCAGCCCGAAATCATACTGGTAACCGCCGTTCACCACCATGATGTGCTGCGATTTGGCGACGCGGGCGATTTGCCGGAACTCATCCACGGTCGCCGTCACATAGACCGTATCGCCATGTTTCATGATGGCTTCCATGTCCATTTCCCCGTAAGACGTTTCGAACCTCAGATAAGGAATAAACAGCTCATACAGTTCCGAATCCTCAATCGCCACCAGCTTGATCGACTGATAATGCACGGCCAGAATTTTCTCCAGCAACCCGTGATTTTCGAAAGCGAGCCGCTTAAAATATTGCTTGATGTTCTCCCCCAGTTCCTCCTGCACATGGTAAAACAGATCGTTTTTCTGGAACGATTCGCGGGAAGCGGTCGGCTTCAGTCCCGTCGCATTCACATAGGCATCGACGAAAAATGCCCAATCCGGCAGAAGGTCGCTGATCTCATCCGATAGCAGCATGTTTTTCAAATAGACTTGATGCCGCTTCTTCTCCTGAACGTTGACGGAATAAGGAAGGATGGCGGCAAATCCCTCGAGTCCCACAAGTGTGGAGGACAGCGGGATGATATCCAGGGGGCGGTTTCCCGTCTGATCCTTCACAAATTGCATCGCTTCTTCCCGGTTCAGCTTCCAAGGCAGCCGATCCTCATTGATCACTTCCTCGTACCCTTCATCCAGAAGCGTCAGACGCACATTCAAATATTGGCCGTACTTCAGGAGCAACTGCTTGAGCTGAACATATTCAAACAGTTCTTCATATTCGGGCTTCGCCTTCAGATAGACCGTCGAGCCGATCGGCACTTCATGCTCCAGCTTTCTGATCTGATACGTCCCGTCCGGCCTGCCCCGCCATTCCAGAGATTCGCCGTCCAGCGCCGACCGCGTGAGCAGCACGATCTCGTCGCTGACGATAAAACAGGAAAGAAGCCCGACGCCGAATTGACCGATGTAATCGTCGCTGCTGTCCAACTCATCTTTTTTCGTCGTGCTGCCGATGCTCGCCAAAAATTTGATCATCTCCTCCCGGGTAAGACCGATCCCGTTATCCTGAATGGAGATCGTATGATTCGAGTACGTTTCCACATGAATGCCCGGGACAAATTGATGCCCCAGCCGTTTGCGGGCGGTGATCGCGTCCGCGCTGTTCTGCAGCAGTTCGCGGATGAACACGCCGGGATTGGAATAGAGATGATTGGAAAGCAAATCGATCAGTCCGGCCAGATTCACTTGAAAATTGTAATTTGTCTCCATATATAATCCCTCATCATGTCATAATGATGGATCGACGTTGCGGTGATGCGCTTGACAGCCCGCAAGCCGGCCACGCTGCTTACAAAAACATTCATAATTCGACATCGCCGCCGCTTCAAAATCCTTTTTGCAAAGGAATATCTTCCCTCATCCATTTGCATACTTCGACACATTTCTTCCCATTCCTCTTCTTTCCTTTCATCGGAAACAAAAAAACCGTCTCAGCCGCACGATAACGGCGAGACGGGGAACGAATCCTCGCAAAGTCAAAACGCCGCCGGAAATATATCCGGCGGCGTCGGTACGATCCTGTTCAACGTATGATCAATATAACTGCAGCAGGTTCCGGCTTAACAGCAGCAAGCCTCCCGCAATCGGCACCGTCAGCATCGACAGGCGCAGAATCATTCGGGGCGCGCGCTTCGTAAATTTGGCCCCCAGATAAGACCCGGCCATCGTGCCTGCCGTCACCTGGAGCAGCAGCAGCCAATCGAAATGCCCCATCTGCATGAAGCCTATGGATGCGAAGGAAGCGATGGGCACGATGACCAACATCGTCGTTCCGACCGCTTGCCTGAGCGGCAGTCCGAACAGAACAAGCAGCGCGAGCTGGATGAACGGCGTCGAGCCGATGCCGAACACCCCGGACAACATCCCCGTCCCCAAGCCCGAGAGCACGATGCGGAGCCGGAACATCGGCATCTCCGGCGTCACCTCGGCGCTTTCCTGCGATTTCGATGCCGTGATCCGAGTTCTGAGCCAGATCAGAATACCCGATACGATCAGCATCGATCCCGTCATCCACACCAGCCGGTCCGCATCGATTCCCGATGAGATCCGCGTGCCGGCATACGCTCCGATCGCCCCGAACGCCCCGATATACAGCCCGATGCGCGTCCGGACGTTCCCTTCGCGGATATGGCTGACGGTACCGGACAGCGTCGAAAACACCATCGACGTGAGGGATACGCCGAGCGCCGTATGGATCGGCACGCCGAAGACGACGACCAGCAGGGCGATGATGAAACCCGAGCCGCCGGTTCCGGTAAAGCCTAGCACGATCCCCATCAAAAACATGGTCAGCAAAATCATGGTGCACGTCCTTTCGAGCGGCGCGGACTCTCTTCCGGGCGCAAGCGTCTCTTCCAGAAATCCGCCCCGGCTCTCGTACGGTTTCTCTTTATAAAAAAGTGTGTAAAGTTCCTCTTTAGGCGTACTGTCTGTAAAACTCCGGCCGCATGTCCTTCAGATTGCAATTATGACCGTGTTCGCGAATGTATCGCAAATGCTCGATATCGATGTCCGCCGCGATGACCGTCTCCACATTCGGCTCCCCTTGCTTCACGATGCCGGTGGACGTCCCGATCATCGGCTGTATCGGCGCGTAGATCCCGCTTTGCCCCGTGAAGACAAAACCGTAAGGAATATGTGTCGGGAAAGGGATGGCCCCGATCAGATGGCTGTTGATGACGAACACCTGATTCTCGGTGGCTCTTGCCTGCGCGAACAAAATATTGCGGTTCTTCCCCCAATCGTCCAGCGTACAGGTCGGAGCAAGCAGGACATCCGCCCCCAGTTTCCCAAGGATTCTCCCGACCTCCGGGAAAGACCCGTCGTAACAGATGGTAATCCCGTACTTCACGCCGTTATTCTCGAAAACCCCGAGTTCTTTCCCCGGCGAAGTGATCGACTTGTTGTAGACGAGTTCGTACGAGGGGTGAATCTTGTTCTGCACGAATTTCCTTCCGTCCGGCGCAAACAGCAGACCGGAATTGAAGTATTTGCCCTCTTTCTCGTCGTACATGAAATGCGTGCCCGCCGCAAGCAGCATGGAGTATTCCTTGGCCAGCCGGCTGAACGTATCCGTGAGCGGTTCGGTGTAATGTTGGGCAAACGCCTTGAAAACGTCGGTCATTTCCTCCATCGTCGAAATCTGAATGTGATGCAGCGTCAGCAGTTCCACGGAAAAAAACTCCGGCAGGAGCAGGAGCTCCGCGCCCTGCTCCGCCGCACGGTCCAGATGCCAGCGGACGTGATCCTCAAACTGTTGATACGACTTCAGCGGCTTCACTTTATACTGACTGGTTGCTACTCTCATCGTCCGTTATCTCCTCACTATCCTGCCATATGGGTCATGCTTCGCAAAAATTGATGCAGCCGCGCGTCCTCTTTATTATTAAAGATTTCATCCGGCGTGCCGATCTTCTTGACGGCCCCTTTTTCCATAAACACGATCCGGTCGGATACGCGGCGGGCGAAATTCATCTCGTGCGTGACGATGACCATCGTCATGCCTTCCTCCGCGAGCTTCGCCATAATGTCCAGCACTTCGTGAACCAGCTCAGGGTCGAGGGCGGAAGTCGGCTCGTCGAACAGAATGACCTTCGGGTCCATCGCGAGCGCTCTTGCAATGGCGACCCGCTGTTGTTGTCCCCCCGACAGATCGCCCGGATAGTCGTGCGCCTTGTCGGCGAGTCCGACCTTCTCCAGCAGCGCCATCGCCTTCTTCACCGCCTCCGCCTTCGGAACCTTCTTCACGGTGCAGGGACCTTCGATCAGGTTTTGCAGTACGGTCTTATGCGTCCACAAATTAAAGTGTTGAAACACCATGCCCACCTGCGTCCGATACCAGGTCAATTGCAGCTGCGAGCGGAAACTCAGTTTGCCCTGGCGGTTGGTGCGGAAGTGCACGGGCCGATTTTCCAGAAAAATTTGTCCGTCGCTGGGCACCTCAAGCAGGTTCATGCATCTGAGGAGCGTGCTCTTTCCGGCGCCGCTCGGCCCGATGATCGATACAACCTCGCCTTCGCGGACATGCAGATCAATATCCGACAATACCGGTTTGTTCCGGAACGACTTTTTCAACCCTTTTACCAAAATCATGCGCACACCCTCCTAATGCTTGTTTATTCTGAGTTTTTTCTCGGTGATGAATTGCAGCAGCATCAAGCTGCTCGTCAGCGTCAAGTAGACCGCTCCCGCAACGCCCAGCGTCTCCGCCACCGTGTACGTGCTGTTGTACGCTTTCTGCGCCGCCATCATCAGGTCCGGCACCGTAATGATCGAAACTTGGGCCGATTCCTTCATCATGATGACGCAGTTATTGATGTACGGCGGAATGACGAGCCGGATCGTCTGCGGCAAACGCACTTTGAACATCTTCTGGAACGGATTCATCCCGATCGCTTCCGCGGCTTCCAGTTGCCCTTTGTTGACAGACATCAAACCGGCGCGAATAATTTCCGATTTAAACGAGGCGGAGTTGATGGACATCCCCACCACCCCGGCCACGAAGGCCGGGAGCATGATGTCGAAAGGCGGGGCGTAATACAACCAGAACAGGACCAGCATCAGCGGTATGCCTCGAAAAACCCACACATACGTGAATGCGATGCCTCTCAAAATGCGGGAACCGGAAAGCCGCATCAGCGCGATGAAGAATCCCAACAGCGTGGAGAAGACGATGGCGAGCAGACAGACCTTCAGCGTCGTCAAGGCACCTTGGAGATACATGTCTCCGTAGCCGGAAATGATGTCCCAGTTCATACAATCACTCTCGATTTATTGGATTTGGATTGCCTTACTTTTCGAAGGTAAAGCCGAACCATTTCATTTCGATTTGCGCGAGCGTGCCGTCCGCGCGTTTCTCTTCGATGATCTTGTTGAGGGCTTCTTTCAGTTCGGGTTCGTTTTTCGGCAAGCCGACCGCTATATCCAGCGGATTATACACTTCCCCGACCATCTTCAGCTTCGGGCTGCCCGTATCGTTTTGAATGTAGTCGTTCGCGACGATCCTTCCGGTTGCATACAAGTCCATTCTTCCGTTTTTCAAATCGGCGAAAGCTTCCGCGTTGCCCGGATATTCCTTCAGTTCCTTATATCCTCCGATCGCTTCCACGTTCGGTTGATGCGCCGAACCGCCGATGACGCCGACGACGAGGCCATCGAGTTTGGTCATGTCTTCCACCGTCGTGTTGGTTTCCAATGTCACGGCGATCGTGCCGTCAAAGGCGTACGGAACCGTGAAATCGATCGATTTTTTCCGTTCTTCCGTCGTCATCAAACCGGACATGACGAGGTCGTATTTGCCCGCGATCATGCCGGGAATCAGTCCCGCGATGTTGCCGATGACGAACTCCACTTCCACGCCCAGACCTTCCGCAAGGAGTTTCCCCACATCGATGTCCGAACCGACCAGTTCGCCGCTGGTGTTCGTGAAGGTGACCGGACGATAGTTGCCGCTTGTGGCAATGATCAATTTCCCGCGTTGTTTAATCCGTTCAAGGGCATTCAATTCCCCGGCGTTCGTTCCCCCGGCGGCTGCCGTGTCCGGGTCCTCTTTCCCGCTCTTTCCGCAAGCCCCCACAAAAACCAACGCGAACAATAAAGCGACCACCAGCAGTTTCTTCATCATTGTTCCATCTCCCATCCTTGTTGTGTATGTTTGATTTCTGTTTATGTGTAATAATATATTACACAACCAAATAACGAACAACGTTAAGCCTTCATACGATTTTCAGAAAACGATGTGATCTGTTCACAATTTCGACATATAGTGTTATAATACATTACATATATAGTTATGGAGGATGACATCATGGTGGGAATTACGGTGCAAAAACTGATCGTACGAAAGCCTCATTTGTTCAGTGCCGATCCCGTCCGCGCAGGACATGGCGGATTGACCAACCATATTACGAACGTGAACGTGATGGAAGTTCCCGACGTGAATCAATGGTTGAGAAAAGGAGATCTGCTGCTCACGACCGGCTATTCCATCAAAGACGACCCGGAAGCGCAGGAACGGCTGATCCCGACGCTGGCCCGCAAAGGCGTATCCGCGCTTGCGTTCAAGACCAGGCGATATTTCGATGAAATTCCCGAACCGATGATCCGGTTATCGAATGAATACGATTTTCCGATTCTCGAACTTTCGCAGACGTTCAGCTATTCCCAGACGATCTCCGAGGTGCTGCTGGAAATTTTGTCGGAAAACAGTCTGAACCGTTACCGCAAGGAGCATTTTTTGAAATCGTGGATATTCGGAGAATGGAAAGATCCCGGGACGATATCCATGCAAGCCGCTTTGACGGACATCCGGTTATCTTCGCGCTACGCCGTCGCGGTCACGCACTTGTCGGATGCGCCGAAGCAACTGAACGCCTCGGGGAGCTTGGTGAAATACCTGGATAACAACCGCATCCATTACTTTGAAACGGCCACACACCTCGTCCTGCTCCTTCCGGAAAGTTACTGCATTCAGGCGGGGCCGTCTTTCGATGAATTGTGGGAAATGCTTCACCGCGACTACCACATCGGGGACATGCAGGTGGGGATCAGTTCCATCGCCGAAACGGAACATATGCCCAAGGCGTACGGCGATGCGTTGGAAGCGCTGGAGCTTGGAGGTGTGGCGGCGCCCGGGCAGCGTGTGGTCCGCCATGAGCAGATGGGCGTTTACCCTCTGCTTCGCCTGCTGTCGGATCACGAGAAGATTTCGGAACGTTTGCTTTCCATCCTGGAACCGTTGGTCGAATACGACCGCAAGCATCAATCCCATCTGCTGCACACGCTGGAAACGTATTTGCGCTGCGGCGCCAATGCCAAAGAAACGGCGAAAACCATGTTCTGTCATTACAATTCCATCAACAACCGCCTGGAGCGCATTCAGCAGGTGCTCGGCATGCCGCTGAAAGACCCGGAGGCGCAGTTCCAACTGCACCTCGTCCTGAAGGTCAACCGCCTGCTGGAGTATAGGAGGAAAACATCCATGAGGTCATGAGGCATAACAAAACCCGCAAATGCCGCCGAACGAAGATTGCCGTACAGCGTTTGCGGGTTTTTCATTGCGGGATATGATTAAACCGGCCGGTGCAACCTTGATCCTTCTCCCGTCATCATGCGTTTGTTTGCCGTCTTTCCGAATAATCCGGATGGACGATGAATTTCGCAGGAATGCACAGTCACACGAGGAGCGCGGGATAATGGGACAGTTATTGTGTCCCCCGAACCGCCGTCCGCGCTTGCAGCGTGCGCAGCCGGTTGACCGCCGCCGCCAGTTCGAATTTGCGGGGCAATGCCAGATCGCCCGGATGCTTGCCGCGATGGGGCGACAGGATGTCCAGGCCGTGCGCGGCGATATCCTCGTACAGCCGGTCGATCAGTTCCCGCAGCGATTTTTGGAAGCGTTTACAAAATCGCCGTCCGATGTCACTGGATGAATGCGTATGATTTGCCAGACGCAAGACAGAATAATCAAGAGGTGATAACAGATGGGACAACTTGCAGGTAAGACAGCGATTATCACAGGGGCAGGAAGCGGCATGGGACGTGAGGAGGCGGTGTTGTTCGCGCAGGAAGGCGCCGAGGTCGTTGCCACCGACATTAACGAAAGCGCCGTCCGTGCCGTCGTCGAAGAAATTACGAAGCAAGGCGGCAAGGCCATTGCACTCGCCCATGACGTCAGTTCCGAAGATCAATGGAAACAGGTGATCGACACCTGCCTGAAAACGTACGGCAAGATCAACGTGCTGGTCAACAACGCGGGCGTATCTTTCCCCGGCACGGTGCTCGATACGACGGTCGAACAATGGAACAGAGTGATGGCCATTAACGTCACGAGCATCTTCCTCGGCATGAAATACGTTATTCCGCACATGAAGGAAGCCGGCGGCGGTTCCATCATCAACGTTTCATCGATCGCGGGACTTTCCGGATGCTGCGGAGCGGGCGTATACACGGCTTCCAAGGGCGCGGTCCGCATGCTCACGAAAGCGGCATCCGTCGATTTCGGCCGGGACAACATCCGGGTGAATTCCCTCCACCCAGGCTACATAGAAACGCCGATGAGCGCTCCGTATATCAACGATCCGCAAACGCTGCAATATTTCCTCAGCATGACGGCGATGGGAAGAGTCGGACAGCCGTCCGAAGTGGCGCAAGCCGCATTGTTCCTCGCATCGGACGCCTCTTCGTATGTGACCGGCGTCGAACTGGCGGTCGACGGCGGCGTAACCGCCAAGTGATCCGCCGGGCCGGATAAGAGCATGACCTTCGCGTCATATAGATAAGACCTGTGCATAAGTACGGCAATGGGGCTGTCTGTAACCTTGTCTGTAACCTGATTCGGCAGCCATCATGCGATTGAGGTCAAAACCAAGAGTGCCGTAAGACCGGCTCTCTTGGTTTTTTTATCAGGCCACGGACGGCCCCGGATCAACTTTCCAGACCGCCCCATGCCGTATGACTGATCTGAGGAACCGCCTTTCATCAGCAATGGGATCTCGCGTCATCAACATCGGATCACAGGATTCCGAATCATGTTCGCGATCCCGCAAGCCCCATACCGACCACTACATCGGAAACTCCAACAGCCGCGGACATGGCGACGAATCGGCCGTCACGTTCAATGGACGCTCAACCGATGCGTCAACCATGCGGCGATGAGATAAGCGGCGGCGCATAATCCCCCCACCGCGATAAACGAAAACGCATGCAGCAGCGTAAGACCAACCGCACTCATGATCGTCGCTCCGAAATACATCGCGGAAGAATTCAGGGACATCACCGTCGATCTGATGCGGTCATCTTGATTCGACATGTACGTGTTGATGATCGTTTGACCGAAAGCATAGAAGAACGACCATATGATATTCAAACCTATGGATGCGTACAAAAACCGGTCGTTTGCCGTCAGCAGCAGAATGGAGATCAATGAACCTGCCGTCACCCACAGCAGCATCGTTTTTTTATTGTGCGGCCTGCTCATCGCCTTTCCGCTGACCAAACTGCCGGCAATGCTCGCCCCTCCGGCGACGAAGAGGAGGAGCCCGATCGTTGACGGCGATAATGCAAAACGCTGATCATAATATACGCCGATGATGGAGAACAAGGCCTCCAATCCTCCGTAATACATAAAAGAAATCAGCAAAGTTAACGTGACCGTTCGATTGGACAGTGCGTGTCGGATCATGTTGATCACGGACGACGAACCGGCGGAAGGCAATACAGGAATCGTCCGCCATGCCGCGATCAACATGAACAGGCCCGCCGCTCCCAACGCCATAAAGGTGATTCTCCAACTGAACACATCCGTGATCAATCCTGCGGCCGGTATGCCCACAATGGTCGGGAGAATGAATGCGGCGGACACCAGCCCCATGATCTTCCCTCTTTGTTCATAAGCGATCATTTCTCCGACGATGGAATAGATGTTGGGTTCGATCATTGCCGCTCCCGCCCCGGCCAGGATCCGCAATCCGATCAAAGCGGAGAAAGAATGTGCCAGACCTGTCCAGAAAGTGGCGCCGGAAAAGATGACGATCCCCGCCATTAGTACGGTCTTCTTTCCCAACCGATCGGAGATGCTTCCGGCGATTAAACCGATCACCGCATAGGACAGAGCATACGAAGTAAACAAAACGCCGCTGATCTCCATGTCGACCTGCAGATCGCCGCTGATGGCCGGCAACATCGGAACCGTCACGATCAAGTCAAACCCTGCCAAAAACGACAGCACGCACAACGTGATGATCAATTTCTTCACAGCTTCTACCCCTTCCAATCATCATTCGCCGATCCGTCGGCTTCATCCGACATTCATTAATCAATTAGTAATTAAATGATTGGTAGTTAATCGCTTAACTATTAGCAGAAAAAGAATCCCTATTTTCGCATAGGGAATCACAAGCGGCTCAACATGCTCAAGAGAGACCCTTTTTCTTCTTCGCTGAGTTCATTGAATAATTGGCTGACCACTTCTTCGTAGATCGGCCATGCCTTCGCCAAAATATGTTTTCCCTCCTCCGTCATCACGACTTTCACCCTTCTGCGGTCCTGGACATCAAACTTCCGCTCAATATAACGAAGTTTCTCCAATGCATTCAACAGACCACTGATGTTCGCCCGCGTAACGGCAAGATCGTCCCCCAGCTCGGAAGGCAATGCTTCGTACTGTTTCTTTTCCAGCATGTACAGCAAACATAACCGTCCCAAATTCAGATTCAACACTTTAATTCTCGACTCCAATATCTTGGTCAGCTTGCTTGTCTTCTGATGCAGCGTCAGGAAAAGCCGAACCTCGATCTTCGGATTCTCGAGCGGATGCGGCAAAGATCTTCAACCCCTTTTCAGAAAGCTCCCCTATTATTATACCGATTAATCATTAACCGTCAAATAATTAATCAATTAATAACATGAATAGAATCGCGATTGATTTCTCTCCATATCTGCTCAACGAACAAACCGTACCGCGAAACAAATCCTCCGCATCCGCCCCCTCGGCTCACTATCGAAGCAATGCCACCATCAATCCGGCCACTAATGCGGAGGGAACTCCCAACAGCATCCCTTTGAAGGCTCCTTTGATATGAAACCAGTAATCTTTGTATCCCGCCATGCCTTCCGTACCCGGAATGACCACCCTCCTGCTGCGGCAAAACCAAAGGCAATCGATGACAAGCGCATCATACCAGTTGGCCGCCGTCCAGAGCAAATACGTATATCCCGCTCCGGCCAGAAAATCGTCCGCGCCGTTCGCATAACGGACAAGCAAGCCGAATATGACGCCGATCAACGCAACGGCAACCGTCCGCTTGACGAGAAACGTCCGGGAACCGCGAGTCTGAGACGGCTTCACCAGCCCCAGTTCCATCGCTTTGTGATAAATATCCGGCGGATAATCATGCACCATCGATAACGGATTCCTCAATATTGGAAGGACGACCATCAAGGTGAACAAACCAAACAACACGATCAATTCTATCAACCAAACCATATGCTGTCCTCCAACCGGCAAATCATACGAGTTCCTTCACACATTCAAGCAAACCATGCGTTTCCGCCGCACGTACAAGCAAATATACGTTCTTCTCCGCTCATTCAACCAAACCTTACGTATCCTCGATTCGTATCCGTTCATGAGGATGAAATCCGCAGCCGTCCCCGTTAGGCAACCCGGACATCCCCCCCGCATTCGCAGGCTCGGGTTGTAAGGCCGATCTCGCCCTCGCCTCTCGTCCCCGTCATCTCCGAATCGGTCAGCCGGTAAGCAGCGCGTCGACGATCGCCTTATTGGCAAGCTCGTTCTTTCGCAAATGCCGCGCGTTTTCTCCCGACAGCAGATCAACGGGCGACAAGGGAAGTTCCCCGCAAACGTCCACTCCCGCAACCTGATGCGTCCGTTTCAGTTCCCGGATCACGTCCAAAAGCTGCCCCAGCGTCATGCCGCCCTGATCCCAGTTCGTCACCGCGTGCTCCCGGTCGAGCACATCTTTGTCCACGCTGATATATATCGTTCGCACAGGCAGCGCGGCGCGGATGGCCTGCGCGACTTCCGCCGCGGACAGGCTGCACGCCTCCTGTTCGGGAATGACGGTGACGCGCCCGGGAAGGATGGATGCCTGGCGGCCGTCCGGCAGGCGGGCGCCGACGATGACCACATGTTTCAGCATCGGCAACGTCTTCAGCGCTTCGCCGACCCATGAACCGCAGGAAAGAAGCGGGAGACCGGAGTTACCCGCAAGATCGGTGTGATGATCGAACAGAATGAGCGAAAACGGCTGTTTGATCTCGGACAACAGCACATAGGTGACATAGTGGTAGTTCCCGTTGCCGATCAGGGTAATGTGTTTATGCTTCCTCGACCGCAGCCGGTGCCGTATTTTACGCAAGGATTCTTCCGCGCAATACCCTTGACAACCGCGCAAATCGGAGAAATCGATCCACTCTCCCTCGTATTCCCCAAGCCATGACTGTTTTTGCAGCGTACCGTCGAAGTTTAACAAGGAAATACCGCTGTTCATCATTCCGCCTATCATTGCTTCACACTCCTATTACTTCAAGCAGAGCTTTTTCATAGGGTTTTTCACAACGAAATCGGACAGCGAGAATATTCGCTCATTAAAAATCGCTATCGTGATTGCTGCGTATGCACCGTTACCGAATCCGCCGTGACCCGGCCTCGGAAACCGGGTTCCAACACGACATCCAGGCAGATCGCCCGCCCATTCCTTCAGAACAAATTCGCATCCAATGGCGGACTTGGTCTCTTATCAAACTTATCGATCTCTTATTACTACGGCTTCTATATTTTAGGATGGCACTTTTGCAACCTGAACGCAAGACCGCTTTTGGTATGGTTTGTTTGAAAAAATGATGGGATTTTCATCATGGCGGTCTTATAATATAAAGAAAAAATAGAAACGATCGAACGCGGAAAGGATGAGGACAAGGCAGAGGCAGGAGGTGAACTTCATTGGATGCAAAAGCGGATAAATTGACGGCATTGCGGGAGTTGATCAACGGTTCCGGCAACATCGTATTTTTCGGCGGAGCGGGCGTTTCCACGGAAAGCGGCATTCCGGACTTCCGCAGCGCGGGCGGTCTTTTCTCCGAACGCGCGGGAAATCTGTCGCCGGAAGAAATCCTGTCCCGCCGTTTTTTTATGAATCACCCCGAAGAGTTTTTCGAGTTCTACAAAACCAAAATGATCTACAAAGAGGCTCGGCCCAATCATGCCCATCTGGCATTGGCCGGGCTGGAACAGGCGGGCAAGCTCAAAGCGGTCGTCACGCAAAATATCGACGGGCTTCATCAGCAGGCCGGAAGCAAAGAAGTGCTGGAACTGCACGGCTCCGTCCACCGGAACCACTGCATGAAGTGCCGGCGGTTCTTCGATCTGGACTATGTGATCGAATCGCCGGGCGTGCCGAAATGCGATCAATGCGGGGGCATCGTGAAGCCCGACGTCGTACTGTACGGTGAAAACCTGGACACGGACATTTTGAACAAATCCGTCGAGTACATCGCCCGCGCGGAGGTGCTGATCGTCGCCGGCACATCGTTGCGGGTGTATCCGGCCGCGGGACTGATCCGGTATTTCTCCGGAAAACATCTGGTGCTGATCAACAAATCGTCCACGCCATACGACGATATGGCGGAGCTGATCATCAACGACAGCATCGGCGAGACGTTAAAAGCCTGCTTAACGTGAAACGGAACATCGGGATGGAAACCGGTGTTCCGGACACCGGCTCCCTGCCCGGATTCCGCCGGCGAACTCCCCGTGCGGCCGCCTCGCATGAGGAGTTCACCAATCAATCATGTAGCGTCGGACACTGATCCATAAGGAGATACGATAAGATGAATCTGAACCGAATCTTCCGAGCTTATCGAGACATTATCAGCACCGTTTTTGCCGAGGCTCCCGTGATGGTGGTGTGCACCTTTGTTTTTACCATTGTCAGCGGGCTTTTGACGCCGCTCGGCGTATACATTAACCAGAACGTATTTGACGGCGGAATCGCTGTCGCCATGAACAAGATGCCGTTTTCAGAATATTCCATCTTTCTTGTGCTGTTTGTCATCAACGCGATTTTGCCTTCCATCCTCGGCGCATATGTCTATACTTACGGTGAACAACGATCGCTCCTCATTTTTCGAACGGCGTACAAATCCCGCATGCTGCGAAAGCTCAAAACGATGAATAAGAGCATTATGAGAATGAAGCTTCAGCGGAAATCATCGACAAGGCCTTTCACCGGACGGAAAACTCGTTTAGACATTTGTGGCCCATGTACATTTATTGGCGTGGAAGCGCTTTCGTGGCAAGCATCGGCACGCTCGCCTATGTGTTCAGCATCAAATGGTGGCTGTTGCTGACGGTGTTGATCCCCTTTCTCCTTGAAACCTATATCTCAACGAAAACAAACCATAATATTTACCGCGAACTGGAGACTTATTGGAAAAAAGAACGCAAATACGGCATCCTGGGCAATTATTTAAGATCCAGACAATACACAAGAGAATTGAAAGCGTACGGCAATTATGATTATATTATCTGATCGATACGTATCAAAAACGGTTAAATGAACGAAACCGGGAATACGAACGCTACTATTTCAAAAATCTTCGAATAATATTGCTCGGCGGCAACATCACCAAAATCAGTTCCATCGCAAACGTCATTCTTCTGCTGATTTTATTTGTCAACGGAGAGATTACCGTCGGCTTGTTTATTGCGATGTCCGGCTTAATGTTCAGGGATGTATACCAAGATTTAGATGCTTTTCCGGATTTTTTAAATGGTCCGGACATCATATCAACTCGTACGAATTCACCGAAAAATTTTTCAATCTGTCCGATGGCGCGAAGGGAACGTTGACACAGCTGCCCGATTCCTACGACATCGAATTCCGCGACGTCTGGTTCAGATATCCCGGCACCGGGAAAGACGTCCTCAAAGGATTGTCTTTCAAGATTCCAAGCGGGCAGAAAGTGTCCATCGTCGGCGAGAACGGCGCAGGAAAAACGACGTTCGTCAAGCTGCTGACCAGGATGCTGGAACCGTCAAGCGGAGAGATACGGATCAACGGCAAAAGCACCCGGGATACGGACGCCGCCGATCATTACAATTCGACGGCAAGCGTATTTCAGGAACCGGCGCGGTTCCACACCTTCACCATCGCGGACAACGTGTTTTTAGGCGACGTGGAGAAAGAACGGGATGAACAAGCGATCGACCGGGCGCTCCGCTTTGCCGGCTTCGATGGCGCGGACAAGCATGCGCTGCTCGGAAAAGAGATCGGGGGAACGGAACTGTCCGGCGGCCAATGGCAGAAGCTGGCGATCGCGCGGGCGTATTACCGCGACCGCGACCTGATCATTCTGGACGAACCGACGAGCAACCTTGACCCGTTGGCCGAAACCGAGATATTCAAGAAGTATCTGGACATGTCCGAGGGCAAAAATCGTCATCATGGTGACGCACAGGATAAGCGTCGCATCGCTCGCGGACAGAATCGTCGTGTTCAAGGACGGCGAGATCGTGGAAGACGGAACGCACGAGGAGTTGATGTCCCTCAACGGAGAATACGCGCGGCTGTACTCGACGCAGGCGGAATGGTATAACCGATGACGGCGGGGCCCCCGCGCGATCTTATGCGCCGTATCCAGCGCCGCGTCAAGCGAAACGTCTTGCGTTTCATGTGTCCTTTCATGCGCCGGTCATGGAACCGCGTCACCGTTCAACTTGGGACTTCCCGGAAGTTGCCGTTGGCAGGCGGCATCCGCGGAAGTCCTTTCCTTCAAGCCATGTCTCTCTGTTCACGTTGCACGGCTTAGAACGGATTCCGTCGAAACGACATTTCTTCTTCATTTGGACGGCGATTCAGACAACATTCCGGCCGCGTCGATTGTGTAATAAGTGAAGGAGAAAGAAAGGAGTGAAAATGAAGTTGAGCATGACCGACGAGCAGTTTGCGCTCATCTACAACCGCCGCGTCGATATGGTCTACCGGGTATGTTTCATGCTTCTGAAAAACGCGGCGGATGCGGAAGACGCGGTCCAAACCGTCTTCATCAAATTGATGCAGAGCGGAACATCCTTTGCCGATCACGAACATGAGAAGGCCTGGCTCATCCGGACGGCGCGAAACCATTGTCTGAATGTGCTGTCGCATTGGTGGAGACGGAAGCGGGTAAGCATGGACGGTTTGGCGGAACCCGCCGCGGGCCTCGGAGATGACGCGCGGGAACTGTGGAGACTTGTGCTGGATATGCCCGCAAAGTACAAAACCGTCGTCTATCTGTACTATTACGAGGGCTACACGGCCAGGGAGATCGCCGACATATTGGAGATGAAAGAATCGACGGTTCGCTCGCAGCTTCATGCGGCGCGCAAACGGCTAAAGATCGAAATGGAGGGACATCTGTATGCGGTCGGAACAACTGAATCGGGTCATTGATGCTTTCGGTCCGAGCGAAGCGCAAAAACAACGCATGTTTGTTAATATTACCGGACTTTCCTCTACCGGCGTTCGCCGGAAAGGCGGCATCGCCAAAGTGTTGTTCGTTGCGGCGGCGATCTGCCTGTTTACCGGAACGGCGTATGCTTTCAGCTACACGGACCTGTTCAAAAAAATCTTCGGCAACAACATATACCTCGTTGAAGATCAGATTCTCTTTCCTATAGAGAGCGTGTCCGGCGACAGGTTCAGGCTGACGCTGGAAGGAGTATTGTCGGACGACTACAGCAGGGCGGCCATCGTCATGGTAGAGGCGCTGAATGAGCAGGCCGGACAGGAGTTGAAAGACATCCCGTCAAATTTGGAGGTCGCTCTTCTTGACCCGAATATCCGGGCGAACAGCACATCGGTTGTGGAACTGGATCATCTATCGGATCAAAACAGCAAACGGTTCATGTTGGTCTTCAGAAGTTTTGACGGGCCTGTAGCCGGCGATCTGGAGATTCGTCTGACGGCGGATCACTCCTTGCTGACCTTGACGGCGCCGGCATCCGCCACCATCCCGTCCGTGACGATCCGGCTGGATGAGGCGAATTACGCTTCGGCGGACTACGTTCCCCACACCGTCGTGATCTCGCCGCTAAGCGCTGTGGTCATCGGGCATGAACGAAATGTCGGTTACGCCATCCCCAATCCCAGCGTGACCCTGCATTTCGCGAACGGAACGACCATCGATGTGTTCAAACAGGAAACCGGCTTCGGAGGTTCCCGTTTCCCGGAAGAAGGAATATCGACTGTGTCCGCCCGATTCGAGAGGCTGATCGACTTGGGCCAACTCCGGTCCGTCACGGTCGATGGAACAGAATATCCGATAAAGGCCAACGAATCGAATTAATCTCAGGGATACGCGGCTTCCCCACGTCACGTATCGATGAGCGCTTTTTTTGGGTCCCGTGAAGGGACCTTTTATCATAATAGCATGCTATACCTTCAAGCATTCAGTCTTACGCCTTCTAAACAGAGAAGAATATGGATGAGTCTGTCTGAAATTTCAAAACTAAAGCCAAATTTTGGAAGTAATCCATGGGCTACTTCATTCCTAACATTCCAACCCCTCCGGTCAGTTAGGACAATTCTAAAATACAGCATTAAATTTTCGCCGAACAATTTAATAAGTTTTTCATCACGCAATATTTCGTCAAGTACTTTATATTGGAATCCATCTCCATTACGATTTTCCTTTAATACTACACCACCACATAATTGCAAAACTCTCCTGAAAGCATCTTCAATAAGAGGCACCAATATATGAATTGCTGTAATATTGTCTTTATTTATGTAACTTCTAAGTCCCATAAGTAACAATTCTTTTTTTGAATCGTCAAATGCCGGCGATCTAGCTAGGTACTCTAATATCTTTGTTTCGTCTAACTCATATCTTTCAAACGTCTTTTCTAACGCTTTCCTTAAAAAGATAGCTTGTAGCCGCATGCTGTTAGACATCTGATTAATGACATTTCCCATTTCATCTTCTTCTAATGGGCCAATAGTAGCAATTACTCTACCTTTGTGATCGATCAATTTTTTATTAACTAAAAACGCCAATGGATACTCTTTATATAAATCATTAACTTGCATCTTCAATTTATTTACGTCTTGCATAAATTCAATGGTTATTCTTTTCAAAGCTTCTTCTGGAGAGTTAGCAGTTATCTTCTCGATATATTGATTGATCAGATCCACCGGTAGTTTAACTCGGTGCTCAAATTTCTTCAATTCGAATTTGGTCCCGATCAGATGTATTTGAGCTAGTATTTCCTCGGCATCTTCATTTAATCCATAATCTTTAAAAACAGTGTATACCTTATGTAACCAATGGTAACTTTCCATCGGGTTAGCTATTTCACTAACTTGAAAGCAAACTGATCTAAACTTGTTCAAAACTCTATATAGATCATCTTTTCTATTTACTTTTCGATAATATTTCGCTAATCTCGCGGTTATTAATTCAACAGCCGAGAGGCGATATTCATAATCAACTGAAGAAATGCGGTCAAGTCTCTCTTCAAGATCATTGATTATTTTATCTGCGTCTTTATCAGATAAATTAACCTTTTTGTTATCAATTAGCCAATCAAATGAAAACCCCCATAGACCCGGTTTATCATCCTCTGCAACCTTCTCTTCATATTTTATAATGGTATCCACTAATTTATTAATTCTAACAAGATCATTTATTTGGATTGATATCGAGAGTGCTCTCTGTAATGAATTTTTAAATCTAACAGCACTAATATAAAAATCTAACTCCGCACATAATATTGTGTTGTCAATAACATAATGAGCTAATTCAATAGATGCTTGTTTTTGTGTAACGATTTTCGAAAATTCCCATACCAAGTCTGAATACCTGATAATCAGATTAAGATGCTTGCACTGATAGGCTCTTTTTTCCCAATAGCTAATTACATTTGGTGTTATAGACTCTAATTCTGGATACTGGTGTATTGTTCCTGTTTCGTCTGTCCATCCAAATTGAGGCCCATAGTAAAGCCCCCAATTTAAGTTATTTTCATACAAGTCAAATGCAAGACTCTCCGCTAGAAATTCAGAAGGCGGGTTTATTCCTTCATAATTTTTTGCAAATTGTGTTAGTTGTTCGGAAATATCTAAAAAATCAAGCGGTTCCGTACATGTATCTAAACGCTCAAGAAATATATTCAATTGTTCTAACACCATTTTTCCTCCCGAATTGATTATTTATAATTAGTCCTTGACTTTTCAATTTCAAACAGACCACATCAAGATTCTGTTTTCTTCTTCTACTCCTCCAAAAAAATTGCCCAATCGCATATTTTTTTCTTAAGACTTTTTTCATATATCGATAGACATGCTTCAACGTTTTCACGAACTTTTTGCTGTTTATGCTGAATCATAATGCCCGAAAGCTGACGGTGTTGCCTGTCCGAGGATTGACGAATATAATGTCCGTATCACAAGAAAGGAAAAGGATGCCCCCATATCGCGTGAGCTTGTTATCGCAAGCTCACTGGAGACATCCCCTCACAAAACGTATGATCATTGTATCAAATTACGAGCTGGTTGAGAAGAGCTCTGGCGTTTTTTGTTAGGTGTGCAGAGAGAATTCCTAGTCCTTGCTGCATGGCAAGTGTATCGGTGATCGGCAGCCGAAAGCGGAAGATTGTACATGCCACAGGAGAAAAGAGCGTCTTGGTCATTCGAAGAATGCGTTGTACGGCTTGCCGGAAGATTCATCATGAGTTACCGGATTGCATCGTACCTTACAAGCGTTATGAAGCGGCCTGTGTGGAAAATGTCATCACATCTGAACCATCCGAAGTAGATGCTGCCGCAGACAACTCCACACTGTACCGGTGGCGAAGTTGGTTTTGCTCCATGGCTACCTACTGGTTAGGATGCTTAGAGTCGATCGCCATTCGCTATCAACTAGATGTTGTGAAGGAGTCGTCCGTACCTTCACAAGCTGCACACCATCGATTCGGACGGTATGTCGGGGATGCCGTTGGATGGCTGGCAAGAGTTGTCCGGCCTGTTACAAATTCATCTTTATGGGTACATACCCGTTCTGCATGGTTGTCCAACGCCTTCTGAGATAGACTCGTTAACGAATCTATTAGAGGAAGGTGCGTACAATGAAAGATCAGAAGAAAGCAGAACACGTCGCTGCCGATCGTGTGCAACTCCTCGCTCCGTTGCTTACGGAAGGGCTTGATCCGGCAAAGGCACGCGAGATCAAACAACGATCTGTGAACAAATCGGCATATCGGAGAGGACGCTCAGACGGTATCTGGCTGCCTACCGGCAAGATGGTTTTGGCGGGTTAAAGCCGAAGAGCAAAGGCAAACGGCCTGTGCCCCCTGCCATTCCGCCTGCGATCTTAGAACAAGCGATCTTGCTTAGGCGAGAGGTTCCGAGTCGAAGTGTCGCGCAGATCATTCAGATCCTAAATGGGAAGGCCGCGTTCAGCCGGGCCAAATCAAACGCAGCACGCTTCAAGAGAAGCTGACGGAACGCGGCTACAGCACCAGACATATGCGAATGTATGCAAACTCAGGGATGGCGGCTCGAAGATTTGAGCAGCGACACCGCAACCGTCTATGGCACTCGGACCTCAAGTACGGTCCATACCTCCCCATAGGATCAGGTGGAGCGATGAAACAAGTGTTTCTCGTGACCTTCATCGACGACGCGACGAGGTTCGTGCTACACGGTGAGTTTTACCCGGTCATGGATAAGACGATCGTCGAGGACTGCTTTCGGAAGGCGATTCAAAAGTATGGGGTTCCAGAAGCCGTCTACTTCGACAATGGTAAGCAGTATCGCACCAAGTGGATGACGCGGACGTGCTCGAAGCTTGGCATACGCCTTCTGTTTGCGAAACCCTACTCGCCAGAGGCCACGGGGAAGGTGGAACGATTCAACCGAGTGGTGGATTCGTTCCTTAGCGAAGCAGCACTTGAGAAACCGAAGACTCTAGACCGTCTGAATGAGTTGTTCGAGGTTTGGCTCTCGGAATGCTACCAGAGCAAGCCGCATTCGGCACTCGAACACCAACGAAGCCCTGAAGTGTGAAAAACGGTGATAAAATCCCCAAAAGAAACGGTTGAAAATTCCCCACCCTTATCACAGACTCTCTCCCTGGAGGGAGAGAGACATCATGATCCGAAATGGGGAGTTCTATATGATCCACGAGA
>Ga0207866_1000879_pt1 | contig 35737 bp, 32 predicted proteins | sample HigsolmetaAR203D_FD_184835 | JGI IMG/M metagenome (GOLD analysis project Ga0207866, IMG submission 184835) | Ionic liquid and high solid enriched microbial communities from the Joint BioEnergy Institute, USA - AR20-3-D (SPAdes) (version 2) ...
GCGACGGCCAGCTCGCGGGCGACGCGCTCGGTGAAGTCGCAGCTCTCCTTCGAGCCGTACTTCATGCGCAGCATGGTCATGGCGCTGCCCAGGCCGAGGAAGCCCATGCCGTGGCGGCGCTTGCGCAGGATCTCCTGGCGCTGCTGCTCCAGCGGCAAGCCGTTGATCTCGACCACGTTGTCGAGCATGCGCGTGAACACGCGCACGACCTCGCGGAACTCCTCCCAGTCGAAGGAGGCCTGGTCGGTGAACGGCTTGCGGACGAACTTGGTCAGGTTGACCGAGCCCAGCAGGCAGGCGCCGTAGGGCGGCAGCGGCTGCTCGCCGCACGGGTTGGTGGCGCGGATGTTCTCGCACCACCAGTTGTTGTTCATCTCGTTGACCCGGTCGATCAGGATGAAGCCCGGCTCGGCGTAGTCGTACGTCGAGACCATGATCATGTCCCACAGGTGCCGGGCCTTGACGTGGCCGTACACCTTGCAGGCGACCAGGCCGTCGTCACGGACGATGTAGTTCTTCCGGGTCGGCCACTCGCGCCAGACGACCTGCTTCGGGTCATTGAAGTCGAGTTCGTCCTGCTCCTTGACGTGCACCGGGAACACCAGCAGCCAGTCGGCGTCGGCCTCGACCGCCTTCATGAAGTCGTCGGTGACCAGGAGCGAGAGGTTGAACTGGCGCAGGCGCCCGTCCTCGCGCTTGGCGCGGATGAAGTCCTTCACGTCCGGGTGCGAGACGTCGAAGGTGCCCATCTGCGCGCCGCGGCGGCCGCCGGCCGACGACACGGTGAAGCACATCTTGTCGTAGATGTCCATGAAGGACATGGGGCCGGAGGTGTAGGCGCCGGCGCCGGCCACGAACGCGCCCTTCGGGCGCAGGGTGGAGAACTCGTAGCCGATGCCGCAGCCGGCCTTCAGGGTCAGGCCGGCCTCGTGCACCTTCTCGAGGATGGCGTCCATCGAGTCCTCGATGGTGCCGGACACGGTGCAGTTGATGGTGCTGGTGGCGGGCTTGTGCTCCTGGGCGCCGGCATTGGAGGTGATGCGGCCGGCGGGGATGGCCCCGCGGCGCAACGCCCACAGGAAGCGCTCGTACCAGTACTTCTGCTTCTCGGGGGTGGGCTCGGCCTCGGCCAGCGCCTTGGCGACGCGCTGGTAGGTGCCGTCGATGTCGGCGTCCACCGGCTCGCCCGCCTTGGTCTTGAGGCGGTATTTCTTGTCCCAGATGTCCAGCGATGCGGGCTGCATCGGGATTTCCTGTTCGCTGTTCGTCTTCACCGCCTCCAGGCGAACCGTGCTCATGCCTTGTCCGTCTCCCTCTTGCCGGCCAGGGTATGCGCCCCGGCCTGTTGTTCCTGTGAACCGCCCGCGCCCCGGAGCCCGGGAAGCGCCGACGGCAACCCGTCGCCGCGCTTGCGCGCGCCGACCGCAGATGCGTTTTCCTGCGTGGTCCTGCCTGTCACCGATTCCATCCGCGCCGCTCCCCCGGTCACGCGCCCCGAAATTGCCGATCCCGGCAGAACCCTAGCGATTGGGCCAAGCCCGCCCCGCCGACCACAAGATGTTGTGGCCAAGCGGAATTGCACGCTACGCCCGCCCGGCGCCCATGTCAACGCCTTGACGCGGCCGGCGGCATGGGCACAGGCAGGGACAACCCGGCGGGGAGTTCCACCTGTATCACACCCTGACCGGCAACCTGGACAACCGGGGCACGGTCCACCTCAGCGGTACCGTCACGGGCGACGTCACCAATTCCGGGCGCATGGAGGCCCCCGAGTATTCGGGCCGCCGAATCGAAGGCGACTTCACGCAAACCGCCGAGGGGACCCTGGTGTTCACGCTCGAGCCGCACGACTGGGACAGGACGGGCGCGCTGCATGTCGGCGGCCACGCCAGTCTGGCGGGCACCCTGGAGCTGACCGCGCCCTTGATCGAGGGAGAGTACGTGCTGCCCACGGCTGGCTATTACGGGATCCTGCACGCGGACGGCGGCATCTCCGGCACGTTCGATCAATGGACCTCCCCCGGCCTCGCCATCACCGGCAGACTGCGCTACGAGAAAAAGGATGTCCTGTTCGAGCTGACACGCATCTCGACCAAGGGAGCGATGGTCCAACGCGGCATCGCCCGCCGGCTGCCGCTGGCCGGCGCCGCCAACCTCGACGCCGCGCTCGCCGTCGCCGACACCTTCGCCACCGCACCGCGCGGGACGCTCCCGGCGCGGCAGCGCCGGTTCCTGGACTCCGCGGGCGCCCTGCTCTGGCTTCGCGACACCGTCCAGGCCGAACGCAGCTTCGACAGCCTCGCCGGCCACGCCCACGCCGCGGCCGCCGACCTCCTGCTCGACCAGTCCGCGCGGATCGCCGAACGGCTCGCCGCCCGCCTCGCGGGCCTGCCGCACGGGACCGCGCCGCAGGCCTGGGACGCTTCGCTCGGCCTCCGCACCGGCGGCCACCTGTTCGATGCCCGCGCCACCGGCACCGGCCTGTGGCTCTCGCCCCGCCTGCTGGTCGGCGCCAGCCTCGCCGAAGGCCGGCTGCTGGCGGACTTCGACCACCTCGGTGGACAGGCCTCCGGCGAGGCCTCCTCCGCCGGCTTGCACGCGCACTACCGCGGCGACGGCTGGCACGCCACCGGCGCCCTCTCCGCCGGACGCGCCTGGCTGCCGCTGCAACGCCCGATCGAACTCGGCCCCGAACGCCGGCACGCCGCCCGCTCCACGCGCCACTTCGGTCACGTCTCGCTCCACGGCGAGGTCGGCCGCGACCTCGCGTTCGGCGGCGGTCGGCTGGTTCCGTTCGCCAGCCTCGACTACGGCATCGTCCGTGGCGATGCCTTCACCGAGCTGGGCGACACCGGGCTGGAACTGGCCGGCGGCCCCTCGCGGCAGTCGCGCCTGACCGGCGTGGCCGGCGTCCGCTATGCGCGCGACTGGACCCTCGGCGCCTGGCCGGTGCGGCTGGAACTGGACCTGCGCCACCGCCGCGACCTGGGCGACGGCGGCCTGCCGCTGGCCGCGTTCGTCGGGGTGCCGGAGGTCCGCTTCGCCCTGCCCCGCGACCGCGCGACGGAAGCGGCCGCGCTGCGCCTGGGCCTGGGCGGCCGGCTGGGGCCGCGCATGCGCTGGTCGCTGGACTGGAACCGCGAGACCGGACGCCGCGACCCCGCTGCCTGGCACTTCGCGTTCGAACGCGCACTCTGATGGCGCATCCTCCGGCCGCCCGCGGGGGCGTCCGGCACGCGGGCCCCGCCGTGGATGCGGCGGGGCCCGCGCGCGTCGCGCTCACGTTGTGCCCGCGCGCCCCATGCTTCAGTATCAATTGAGCGTGGCGCGCCGACACTTTCCTGTCCCCATCGAGAGCGAAAGACCGGAGTTTCGATGAGAGCTTCCATCCGGACCCTGCTCGCCCTGTCCCTCGCCGCCGCGTTCGGCGGCTTCGCCGCGACCGCCGTGCGCGAGGCCCTGGAACAGCCGGCGAAGGCCGAGCCCGCCGCGCCGCCGGCAGTGTCCGTGCCGGCGGCGGCCGCACTGCCGTCGGCGGTGGACGGCCAGCCGGTGCCGACCCTGGCGCCGATGCTCAAGCGCGTGCTGCCGGCGGTGGTCAGCGTGCATACCAAGCAGCGCGTGCGGGTGAGCCCGTTCGGCAACGACCCGTTCTTCCGCCGGATGTTCCCGGAACTGACCCAGGAACGGATCAACGAGTCGCTCGGCTCCGGCGTGATCGTGGACGCGGCGCGCGGCTACGTGCTGACCAACCACCACGTGATCGAGGGCGCCGACGACGTGTCGGTGACGCTGTACGACGGCCGCACGTTCAAGGCCGAGTTCATCGGCTCGGATCCCGACACCGACGTGGCGCTGATGCGGATCCCTGCGGACGACCTGACCGCAATCCCGCTGGCCAACGGCAACGACCTGCAGGTCGGCGACTTCGTGGTCGCGGTGGGCAACCCGTTCGGCTTCACCCAGACGGTGACCTCGGGCATCGTCTCCGCGGTCGGCCGCAGCAACCTGCCGGGCATCGGCTTCCAGAACTTCATCCAGACCGACGCCTCGATCAATCCCGGCAACTCCGGCGGCGCCCTGGTCAACCTGCGCGGCGAGCTGGTCGGCATCAACACCGCCAGCTTCAACCGCTACGGCAGCGACGCCGGCAACATCGGCCTGGGCTTCGCGATCCCGATCGACCTGGCGCGCAACGTGATGCAGCAGCTGCTGGCCACCGGCGAGGTGCGCCGCGGCACGCTCGGCATCGACACGCAGACGCTCAACGAGCGCATCGCCGCCGGGCTCGGGCTGCCCGCCGACACGCGCGGCGCGGTGGTGACCCGCGTGCACGGCGACTCGGCCGCCGCGGCCGCGGGCGTGCGCGTGGGCGACGTGATCGTGGCCGCGAACGGCCAACGCATCGACGGCAGCATCGCCCTGCGCAACTTCCAGGGCCTGCAGCCGGTGGACGCGCCGGTGACGCTGGAGCTGCTGCGCGACGGCAGGAAGCTCCAGGTCTCCACGCGCCTGCGCGCACTGCCGCGCGACGGCGCCAGCTACGACGAGCGCCTGGCCGGCGCGACCTTCGCCGACCTGCCCGAGGCCCTGCGCCGGCAGAACCCGGATGCGCGCGGCATCCTGGTCGAGAAGGTCGAGCCGGGCAGCCGGGCGTGGCGCAACGGCCTGCGCGCAGGCGACTACATCCGCGCCGCCAACAGCGGCGAGTTCCGCGACCTGGCCGGTTTCCGCGATACCCTGTCCGACCAGCCCAGGGAGCTGGTGCTGCAGGTTTCACGTGGCGGACGCATCGGCAACCTCATCATGCGCTGACCCCGACGCCATACCGCAAGGCCAGAAGGAGACCCGAAGATGAGCCGTTCCCCGACCGACAACCTCAAGGCCAACCTCGGCGAAGCCGGGGAGCACCTCAAGCAGGCCGCCACCGAAGCCGGCTCCGCGATCCGCAACGCCGCCGGCGCCGCCGGGGAGGAACTGCGCGCGGGCAAGGCCAGCGTCAAGGCCGAGCTCGCCGACTCCGCCCTGGCCGGCATCTCCGCGCTGGAGGAAGGCGGTGGCGCGGCGCGCGAGCAGATGGACGCGTTGCTGGAGAAGGGCCGCGACCTGATCGACAGCGCCGCGGACCTGATCCGCGAACGCCCGCTGGCCTCGTTCGGCATCGCCTTCGCCGCCGGCTTCATCCTGGCCAAGCTCGCCCGCGGCAGCGACAGGTAAGCCCAGGCGCCCGTGACCGGGGAGACGTCCAGCGACGGCGCCTCCGCGCGCGGCGACGCCAGCGCGGGCAAGGCGCCGGGCATCGACGAGAGCGTGCGCGCGCTGCGCGACGAAGGGCGCGCCACGCTCGATGCCGCCCTCGATTCGCTGCGCGCGCTGCGCCGGCTGGTCTCGGCCGACCTGGCGCTGGCGCGCAGCGCGCTCGGCCGCGCGCTGGCGTGGACCGCGGTGGCGGTGGTGTTCGGCGCCTCGGCTTGGCTGCTGGTGATGGCCGCGCTGATCGCGCTGATGCAGTCCCGGGGCCTGTCCTGGCTGGCCTCGCTCTCGATCGCCGCGGTGCTGAGCCTGGCGGTGACCGTGCTGGCCGCGTGGCGGGTCTCGGTGTTCTTCGACTACGCCGGGATGCACGCCACCCGCCGGCAGCTGTCGCGGCTGGGCCTGTTCCAGGAAGACGAGGACGACGGGGACGGGAAGCCCGAAGGGGACGGCAGCGCGCCGCCACCCTCCAGCGGCGGAAGAGGCGCGCCGTGAAGTTCGAGGTGCTGCGCCGCCGGGTCGAACGCGCCGAGCGCCTGGCCGTCGCACGGCTCGACCTCGTGGCCGGGCAGCGCGCGCGCCTGCGCGAGACCTGGAAATCGGCGTGGACGCCGGGGCGCATCGTGCTGCTCGGCCTGGCCGCCGGCTTCCTGATCGCGCGTGCGCGGCCCTGGCGCGCACTGGGTGCACTGGGCGCGGTGTCGGCCACACGCTGGATCGAACTGGCCACCAGCCTGTCGGGCCTGTTCGCCTCGTTCAAGGCGGGGCAGGCGGTCGGCGAGGGGGACGCAGAGGATGGAGCTGACGGCGCTGCGCAACCCGCGCAGGCGCCGCCTCCCGCCGGTGCCGCGGCGCACAAGGACCCCGGGGCCGTCCCGGCCGGGGAAGATCCCGAGCCGGTCCCGCGCGAATGGCGCCGCCGGCCCGATCCGGCGTGGGACAGCCCGCCCCCGCCTGCCGAGGCGGCCACGGAACTCTCCGAGCGCTGAGCGGAAATCCGCCGCGCCGGCCTACAATGCCGCGGTGGGTTTCATCGTCCGCGCCATCACCCTCGACCTCGATGACACGCTCTGGCCGTTCGCGCCGATCGCCGAGCGGATCGAGCGCGTGCTCGACGCCTGGATGCGCGAACACAGCCCGGCCACCGCGGCGATGTTCCCGGTCCCACAGATGCGCGCGCTGCACGAGCGGGTGTGGCGCGAGCACCCGCACCTCGCGCACGACCTCAGCGCGCTGCGCCGGCTCACGCTGGAAATCGCGCTGCGCGAGAGCGGCGGCGACCTGTCGCTGCTCGACGCCGCGTACGAGGCCTTCTACGCCGAGCGCAACCGCGTGGAGTTCTACCCGGACGCGCTGGACGCGCTGGAGCGGATCGCGCGCCGCGTGCCGGTGGCGGCAGTGACCAACGGCAACGCCGACCTCGCCGTGATCGGCATCGACCACCTGTTCGCGGCGGCGCTGCACGCGCGCGAGCACGGCGCGGCCAAGCCCGACGCCGGCATCTTCCACGCCGCCTGCGAGCGCCTGGGCTGCCCGCCGGGCGAGGTGCTGCACGTGGGCGACCACGCCGAAGTGGACATCGTCGGCGCGGCGCGTGCCGGGCTGCGGGCCTGCTGGATCAACCGCGTCGCCGCGCAGTGGCCGCCGCACGAACCCGCGCCGGACCTGCATTTCGACACCCTGGCGGGGCTGGCCGACTGGATCGAGGCACACGCTGACCTGTGACACGGGCGCGGCCGCCGGGGATGCGGCAGACTATGCACATGACCGACACGCTCCCCCCCGGTTTCGGCGCCGCGAAGGCCGACGCGCTTCCCCTCCACATCGTAGATGCCGAAGGCTTCCCGGCCTGGCGCGACGCGCAGCCGCCCGCGGTGTGGGCCTGGCTGGCCGCGCAGGACTACACGGGTGCCGCCGGCAGCTGCGTGCTGCTTCCCGGCGGCGACGGCTGCGCGGGCGCGGTGCTGGGCATTGGCGACCCGCTCGACGCGTATTCCTACGCGCATGCACCGACCGCGCTGCCCGTTGCCGACTGGCGCGTCGCCACCGCGCTCGACGAGGCGCGCATGCGCGCGCTGCAGCTGGGCTGGGGCCTCGGGGCCTACCGCTTCACCCGCTACCGCGACGGCGGCCGCGCGCCCGCGCGGTTGGCGGTCGGCGCGCCCGACCCCGAGGTGGCCGCCGTACTCGCCGCCTGCGTGCGCGTGCGCGACCTGGTCAACACCCCGACCGAGCACATGGGACCGGCCGAACTCGAGGCGGTGGTGCGCGGGCTCGCCGCCACGCACGGCGCGCAGTTCGAAAGCATCGTCGGCGACGAGCTGCTGGCGCGGAACTTCCCCGCGATCCATGCCGTCGGCCGCGCCTCGCACCGCGCGCCGCGGCTGCTCAGGCTGCAGTGGGGCGAAGCCGGGCACCCACACGTCGCCATCGTCGGCAAGGGCGTGTGCTTCGACACCGGCGGCCTCGACCTCAAGCCCGCCGACGGCATGCGCCTGATGAAGAAGGACATGGGCGGCGCGGCGCACGCCATCGCCCTGGCCGGGCTGCTGATGGCGCGCCGCCTGCCGGTGCGCGTCACCCTGCTGGTGCCGGCGGTCGAGAACGCCGTCGGCCCCGACGCCTACCGCCCCGGCGAGGTGATCGCCACGCGCAAGGGCCTGAGCGTGGAGATCGACAACACCGACGCCGAAGGCCGGGTGATCCTGTGCGACGCGCTGGCATACGCAGGCGAACTGTCGCCGGACCTGATCCTCGACTTCGCCACGCTCACCGGCGCGGCGCGCATCGCGCTGGGCCCGGACCTGCCGGCGCTGTTCGCCAACGACGACCAGCTCGCGGCCGACTGGCTCGCCGCCGGCGAGCGCGTGCGCGACCCGGTGTGGCGGATGCCGCTGTGGCGCCCGTACCTGCGCTACCTCAACAGCCATATCGCCGACATCGCCAATGCCGGCTCGCGCATGGCAGGCGCGGTGACCGCTGCGCTGTACCTGGAGCGCTTCGTGCCCGAAGGCACGCCCTGGGCGCACCTCGACGTCTACGCCTGGAACGACAGCGCCCGCCCGGGGCGCCCACCGGGCGGCGACGCGCTCGGACTGCGTTCGGCCTACGACATGCTCAGGGCACGCTACGCCCGCTGAGCGCGGTCAGCGCAGCCAGCCGCGCGCCGCGCCTCGGCGCGCGTAGACCCACAGGGACAGCCCGGCCAGGGCGATGACCAGCGGGAACAGCGCGCCCTGCGGCCCCGACAGCCGCCAGGCGGGCGTGGTCAGGTAGTACCCCGAGAAGTTGACCACGATCCCCAGCAGCGACAGCAGGAACACCGGCGCGGCCCAGCGCCGCCCCAGCAGCAGGCCGAGCGAACCGAGCACGCCGCCGACCGTACCCACGGCGAACGGCACGAAGACCCAGCGGGGCATCGCCGCGAATGCCGCCTGCTGTTCCGGCGCCCAGCCGGCGATGGTTTCCGGCGTGGCGGTCAGGTGGTACCAGAACGACCACAGGCCGGCCAGGTTCCACAGCAGGGCGAGGACGGCGACGATCTGGACGTGCGTCGGGCGGGCATTCACTGTCATGGCGGGGCCTCCGGTCAAATCCTGCCCATGTTCGCCGCGACCGCGCCCCGGCAAGTACCGTCCGTCGGAACGCCAGTCAGAGCCAACCCTTCTCGCGCGCGAGCCGGTAGGCCTCGATCCTGTTGCCCACGCCGAGCTTGCCGATCGCGTCGGACAGGTAGTTGCGCACCGTGCCGTGCGAGAGGCCGAGCCGGGCCGCGATCTCGTGCGCGCCCAGGCCCTCGCCAGCCAGCCGCAGCACGCGGCGCTCGCGGTCGTTGAGCGGGTCGGACCCGCTCCATGCATCGAGCGCGAGCTGCGGGTCGATCGCGCGGCCGCCACGGTGCACCTGGCGCAACGCCTCGGCCAGCCGTTCCGCCGGCGCGTCCTTGAGCAGGTAGCCCGACACGCCCGCCTCCAGCGCGCGACGCAGGTAGCCGGCGCGTGCGAACGTGGTGACGATCACCACCTTCACCGCAAGCCCGTGGCGGTGGATGCGCTGTGCCAGTTCCAGCCCGGTCAGGCCGGGCATCTCGATGTCGGCGACCAGCAGATCCGGCTTGAGCCGCTGCAGCTCCCGCCACGCGGTCTCGCCGTCGCCCGCGGTGCCGGCCACCTCGATGTCCTCCTCCATGCCGAGCAGCGCCGCCAGCGCGTCGCGCAGCATCGTCTGGTCCTCGGCGATCAGTACCCGGATCATGGCCGTGGCATCCACCCCCGTGCGGCACGTTACCAGAGCGTGCCCGTGGCAGGCGCCCCGGCCAGCGGTATCCGGGCCTCGATCCGGGTGCCGTCCTTCCCGGACTCGATGCGCAGCCGGCCGCCCAGGCCCTCGATCCGCTCGCGCATGCCGGTCAGGCCGTTGCCGGGCACGATCGCGCCGCCGCGACCGTCGTCGGAAATCCGCAGCACCGCCTCGCCGTCCTCGATCGCGAAGCCCGCCCCGGCGCGTCGCGCGCGGGCGTGGCGCTGGATGTTGGTCGCCGCCTCGCGCACCGCGAGCGCGAACGCGCTTTCCACTTCCGGTGGCAACGTGCCCGTCCCGAGCGATTCATCGACGCGGTACTCGAACGCGACGCCGTCGGATTCGAGCAGCAGCTTGGCGGAGGCCAGTTCCGCGGCGATGCCCGCGGCGCGGATGCCGCTGACCGCGCGCCTCACCTGCGCAAGCGCCTCGCGCGCGACGCGGCTGACCGCGGCGATCTCGCCGCGCGCCGCCGCCGGGTCGCGCTCCAGCAACCGTGCGGCGAGGTCCGACTTCAGCGCCACCATCGACAGGGTGTGGCCGAGCAGGTCATGCAGGTCGCGGCCGATGCGCTCGCGCTCGGCCAGCGCCGCCAGCCGCCGCACCTCGTCCTGCGACATCCGCAGCATCGCCTCGCGTTCCTGGTTGATCCTGTCGATCAGGCTCAGCATGCCGATGATCGCGCTCACCACCGGCATCCACAGGACCGACTGCCACTGATAGTCCAGGTACCTGGCCCAGGCCAGCAGCAGCGCGTTGAGCACGGCCAGCAGCGCGAGGTAGCCGGCCACCGAACCGCCGCCGCGGCACGGGCGCAACAGGATGGAGCCGAACACGAAGTAGCTGAGGCCTGACGGATACCAGGGCAACAACGCCAGGCACAGCGCGACCATGCCCCACGCCGCCTGCCGCGCGCGCCGTTCGGACGACGTCACCACCACCACATAGAGCGCGACGAACAACGGGTACGACAGCAGCGTCAGCAATGCCCAGCGCTTCGTGTAGCCGTACCCGCCACCGGCGAACATCGGCGTCAGGAACACCCACGCGGTCCAGACCAGGTGGACGAACGGCAGCCATGGCGGCCGTCCCGCCCGCATGTCCTGTGCGACGGGCGAGTCGGGGGCGATGCTCCAGAAACGCTTGCGTGCGGGACCATTCATCGTCAGCGCGATCCTGTTTCCTCCGGCACGCTCCAGCCGGGATATGGTATGCCAGCCGCATGCCCTGCCCCCGCGGCCTGCCGCATCACGCCGCCCCGGCGACGCCTCGTGCCGCGCTTGCCGGCACCGCCACCGCGGGCCATCGGATCCTCCACCGCAACCACGGCGACATGGTCCCCCGGGGATCCACGGGACCTGCATTCCCGGCCGTCAGGCGAAACGGCTGACAGCTGTCACGCCACGAACCGGGGCGGCGGGCCTATGCTGGCCCGGCCATGACCACCGGCAGGCCACATCCGGCTCTGGTAGGGTCACATCCGCAGCCGGTCCACGTCCTGTCCTTCCATGAACACGAACGCAGAACTGCTCAGGGAACTCCGCATCGACCGCTCCGCCGCCCCGCCTCCGCGGCGCAAGGGGCCGTGGATCGCGGCCGGCATCGCCGCGCTCGCCATCGTGCTGGCCGTCGCCGGCTGGATGGTCTTCGGCCGCGACGGTGCCATCCCGGTCGAGACCACCTTCGCGGTGCCGATGGCGTCCGGCGGGGCCCCGGCCTCGGTGCTCGATGCCAGCGGCTACGTGGTCGCCCGGCGCATGGCCACTGTCTCGGCCAAGGTCACCGGCCGGGTCAGGGAGGTGCTGATCGAGGAAGGCATGCGCGTGGAGCAAGGCCAGGTGCTGGCGCGCCTGGACCCGGTGGACGCCGAGCAGCAGCGCGCGCTCGCCGCCTCGCAGCTGGAGGCCGCGCGCAGCCAGCTCGGCGCGGTCGAGGCCCAGCTGAAGGAGGCCGAGGCCAACGCTGTGCGCCTGGAAACCCTGGCGGCGCAGAAGCTGGTCCCGCAGGCACAGTACGAGCAGGCCGTGGCCCAGCGCGACAGCCTGCGCTCGCAGCTTGCGACCGCACGGCGCAACGTGCAGGTCGCCGCCGACGGGCTGCGCATCGCCGAGCAGGGCATCGAGAACACCATCGTGGTGGCGCCGTTCTCCGGCGTGATCACCGCCAAGGCCGCGCAGGAGGGCGAAATCGTCTCGCCGCTGTCGGCCGGCGGCGGCTTCACCCGCACCGGCATCGGCACCATCGTCGACATGGATTCGCTCGAGGTCGAGGTGGACGTGGGCGAGGCCTACATCGGCCGGGTGCAACCGAAGATGCCGGTGGAGGCGGTGCTCAACTCCTACCCCGACTGGAAGATCCCGGCCGAGGTCATCGCCATCATCCCCGCGGCGGACCGCGGCAAGGCCACGGTCAAGGTGCGCATCGCGCTGAAGGAGAAGGACCCGCGCATCGTCCCCGACATGGGCGTGCGCGTCAGCTTCCTCGAGCCGCCGAAGGCGGACGAGGAAAAGCCCGAAGGCGTGCGCGTGCCCGCCGATGCACTGGTGGAGCGCGACGGGCGCACGGTCGTCTTCGTGGTCGGCGACGATGGCCGGGTCGCGCTGCGCGAGGTGGCCACCGGTTCCACGCTGGGCCGCGACCGCCAGGTGTTGTCCGGGCTGTCGCCCGGCGACGAGGTGGTGCTGGACCCGCCGGCCGGCCTGCACGACGGTGCCCGCGTGCGGCGCGCCCCCGAAGGCACCGGCAACTGAGGATCGCCCGCGCGCGATGGAACGCGCGCCCGTCCCGGCAGGGATGTCGAAAAACGCGGCTGTCGGCCGTCGTCCGTGCATCGCGCGGCCACGGCCGCGCATCGGCCCGGTTTCCATTTCCCCAAGCGAGGTAACGCCATGTCTCCGCTGGTTTCCATTCGCAACCTGCACAAGACCTACCAGCGCGGCCCGGAGAAGGTCGACGTGCTGCACGGCATCGACCTCGACATCGGGCGTGGCGAGTTCGTCGCGCTGATGGGCCCGTCCGGCTCGGGCAAGACCACCCTGCTGAACCTGATCGGCGGGCTGGACACGCCCAGCGAAGGGCAGATCGAGATCGAGGGCGAGCGGCTGGACACCATGACCCCTGGCCAGCTCGCCAACTGGCGCAGCCGCCATGTCGGCTTCGTGTTCCAGTTCTACAACCTGATGCCGATGCTCACGGCGCAGAAGAACGTGGAACTTCCGCTGCTGCTGACGCCGCTGCCGGCCTCCGAGCGCAGGCGTCGCGCCGAGATCGCGCTGGGCCTGGTCGGCCTGGCCGAGCGCCGTTCGCACAAGCCCAACGAGCTGTCGGGCGGACAGCAGCAGCGCGTCGCCATCGCCCGCGCCATCGTCTCCGACCCGACCTTCCTGATCTGCGACGAGCCAACCGGCGACCTCGACCGCCAGAGCGCGGAGGAAGTGCTGTCGCTGCTGCAATTGCTCAATCGCGAGCACGGCAAGACCATCGTCATGGTCACCCACGACCCCCGGGCCGCCGCGTACGCCACGCGCACCCTGCACCTGGACAAGGGCGAGCTGGTGGACGCCCCGGCCATGGCGCACTGACCGGGAGGCACGGCGATGAAATACCTTTCCCTGGTCTGGGCACAGCTGTTCCGCAGCAGGACGCGGACGCTGCTGACCCTGCTGTCCGTGGTCACCGCCTTCATGCTGTTCGGCCTGCTCGATTCGGTGCGGGTCGCGTTCACTGCCGGCGCCAGCAGCGTGGCCGGCTACGACCGGCTGGTGGTGTCCTCGCGGCTGTCGATCACGCAGATGCTGCCGTACCGCCTGCACTCGCAGATCCAGGCGGTGCCCGGCGTGAAGCAGGCCGTGTACATGGCCTGGTTCGGTGGCATCTACCAGGACCCGAAGAACTTCTTCCCGAACTTCTCGACCGGCCCCGGTCTGTTCGACATGTACCCGGAATACCTGATCGACCCGAAGCAGCGCGAGGCCTTCGAGACCACCCGCAACGGCGCGGTCGCGGGCGAATCCCTGGCACGCAGGTTCGGCTGGAAGGTCGGCGACATCATCCCGTTGCAGGCGACCATCTTCCCCACCCGTGGCAGCAACCACTGGGAGTTCCAGCTGGTCGGCACCTACCGCGTGGCCGATCCCAAGCGCAGCGGCGAGGAGAACGCGCTGTATTTCCACTGGGAGTACTTCAACGAGTCCAATGACTACGTGAAGGACCAGGTGGGCCTCTGGATGGTCAAGCTGGCCGACCCGTCGCAGGCCGACCGCGTCGCCCGCGCCATCGACGCCCTCAGCGAGAACTCCGACCACGAGACGAAGACCCAGAGCGAGGCCGAGTTCAACCGCGCCTTCGTCAAGCAGTTCGCCGACGTCGGGATGATCGTCACTTCGATCATGGGCGCGGTGTTCTTCACCCTGCTGCTGCTGACCGGCAACACCATGGCGCAGGCGGTGCGCGAGCGCATCCCCGAGCTGGCGGTGCTCAAGACACTCGGCTTCCGCGACGGGCTCGTGCTCGGGCTGGTGCTGCTCGAATCGGTGCTGCTGGTCGGGCTGGGCGGCCTGATCGGCCTGGGCCTGGCCGCAGTGGCCATTCCCGCGATCGGCGCCGCCAGCGGCGGCATGGTCGCGCTCGGCGGCATGCCCTGGCAGACCTGGGCGCTGGGCCTGGCGCTGATCCTGGCCATCGGCTTCGTGGTCGGCGTGCTGCCGGCGCTGCGCGCCAAGCGCCTGAAGATCGTCGATGCCCTGGCCGGACGCTGAGGAGGACGCTCCATGAAGAAGCTGCTTGCCAACATCCTCGTCACGCTGTGCCTGCTGGCCGGGCTGGTGGTGTGGATCATCCTTCCCTGGTGGGGCGTGCTTGCCGCGGCCATGCTGCTGGCGGCATGGCTGTGGTCCACCCGCAGCGGACGGCTTGCGCGCGAGGCCGCGCTCATCGGCATCTCCAGCCTGCCCAGGCGCTGGGGGGCGTCCAGCGTGATCGTGGTCGGCATCGCCGGTGTGGTCGGCGTGCTGGTGGCGATGCTGGCGATGGGCGAAGGCTTCCGCGCGACGCTGCAGGGCACCGGGCGCGACGACACCGCAATCGTGCTGCGCGGTGGTTCGCAGGCGGAGACCAACTCGGCCATCACCCGCGATCAGCTGCCGCTGATCGCGAACCTGCCGGGCATCGCCCGCGACGCGGACGGACGGCCGCTGCTGTCCCCGGAACTGTCGCAGGTGGTCAACATGGTCCTCAGGGACGGCGGGACCGAGGCCAACGCGCAGATCCGCGGCGTCGGCGAGATGGCATGGCGGGTGCGCCCGCACGTGCGCATCACCGCGGGGCGCCGGTTCGAGACCGGCAAGCGCGAACTGGTGGTCGGACGCGGCGCCGCCAACCAGTACCGCAACCTCGAGGTCGGCAGCCGGCTGCGCCTGGCCAACCAGGAATGGGAGGTGGTCGGCCACTTCGAGTCCGGCGACTCCCACGAGTCGGAACTGTGGGCCGACGCGGAGACGCTGGCCAGCACCTACCAGCGCCCCGTCTACCAGTCGGTGACGGTGAAGCTGGAAAACCCGCGCGCCTTTGCCGCGTTCAAGGCGGCGCTCGAGTCCGATCCGCGGCTGAAGCTGGACGCGCTGACCACGCGCGACTACTACAACCGCCAGTCCGAAGGGCTGGCCCGGCTGATCCGGGCGCTGGGCACGGTGATCGGCGGGATCATGGCCATCGGTGCTGTGTTCGGCGCGCTCAACACCATGTACGCGGCCGTGGCCGGTCGCGCGCGCGAGATCGCCACGCTGCGCGCCATTGGTTTCCGTGGCCTGCCGGTGGTGACAGGCGTCATGCTCGAGACCATGTTGCTGGCCTTGCTCGGTGGCGCGCTGGGCGGCGGTGTGGCCTGGCTGCTGTTCAACGGCTACAGCGCGGCCACCCTGGGCGCCAACTTCAGCCAGGTGATGTTCGAGTTCCGGGTCACCCCCGGGCTGCTGTGGACCGGGCTGAAGTGGGCACTGGGCATCGGCCTGGTCGGCGGCCTGTTCCCGGCACTGCGCGCGGCGCGGCTGCCGGTGACCGAGGCGTTGCGCAGCGCCTGACCGGCAACGGGCGCGGCGGCAGAGGCCGCCGCGCTCAGGCCGCGGCCGCTGCCACCGTGCGGCGCGCGCGCCGCCAACCGTCGAAGGCGTAGGCCGCCAGCGCCGCCCAGATGCAGGCGAAGCCGATCGCGCGGTCGGCGCCGAACGGCTCGCGGAAGAACAGGATGCCGCACAACAGCTGCAGCGTCGGCGCGATGTACTGCAGCAGGCCGACGGTCGAGTACGGGATGCGGCGCACGCCATAAGCGAAGCCGACCAGCGGCAGCACCGTGAGCACGCCGCCGAACGCCAGCAGCGCCACGGTCCCGACGCCGGCGCCGGACGCGATCGCGCCGCCATGCGCCTCGATCCATCCCAGCCAGGCCAGGGCCGGCAGGAACAGGTACAGGTTCTCCACGCCGAGTCCGGCGACCGCGTCCACCGCCACCAGCTTGCGCACCAGACCGTACAGCGCGAACGAGCCGGCCAGCAGCAGCGCGATCCACGGGAAGCTGCCGTAGTTGAAGGTCAGCCACAGCACGCCAAGCGCGGCGATGCCGACCGCCACCCATTGCGTCCGGTTCAGGCGCTCGTGCAGCAGCGCCACGCCGAGCACGACGTTGACCAGCGGGTTGATGAAGTAGCCGAGGCTGGTCTCGATCACGTGCCCGGCGTTCACCGCCCAGATGTACAGGCTCCAGTTGAACGCGATCAGCAGGCCGCTCACCGCGAGCATCGCGGCCGCGCGCGGCTGCCGCAGGGCCTGCGCGACCCAGCCGCGCCCCTGCTTCCACCACAGCCAGGCGCACACCGTCACCGTGCCCCAGGCCACGCGGTGCAGCACGATCTGCAGCGACGGCACCGCCTTGAGCAGGTGCCAGTACAGTGGCATCAGGCCCCAGACGACGAAGGCGCCGGCCGCGGCCCACAGCCCGCGCCGGTCGAGGCTGGCGGCGCTCATGCGTCAGCCGCCGCGGCCGGGGCGGCCGGCCTGCGCGCCTTGGCCAGGGTGATGGCGAACACGCCGGCGACCACCACCGCCATCGCGCCGATGTCGTGCGCGCCGAAGCGCTCGGACGCCAGCCACGCGCCGAGCAGTACCGCGATCACCGGGTTGACGTAGGCGTAGCTGCCGGCGAGCGTGGGCCGGACGTGGTGCAGCAGCCAGACGTAGGCGGTGAAGCCGACGATCGAGCCGAACGACACGAGGTAGGCGAGCGAGGCCATGCCCTGCCAGCTCGGCCAGGCGTGCATGCGCTCGCCGATGGCCAGCCCCGCCAGCGGCATGAACACGCCGGCGCAGAGCATCTGCCCAGCCGCCGACATGAACGGCGACGGCAGGTCGCGGCTGCGGCTCCAGATCGAGCCGAACGCCCACGCCAGCGGCGCGACCAGCAGCGCGACCAGTCCCCAGGGCGAGGCGGTGAGGCTGCTGCCGGCGTTGAGCCAGGCCACGCCGAGGAAACCGATGGCCAGCCCGGCCCACTCCAGCGCGACCGGGCGGTCGCCGCGCATCGCCGAGAACAGTCCCATCCACAGCGGCGCCGAGGCCACCGCGACCGCGGCCAGCCCCGAGGAGACCGTCTGCTCGGCGATGCAGACCATGCCGTTGCCCAGCCCGAGCAGCAGCACCGACATCACCGCGAGGTTGCGCCACTGCGCGCGCGTGGGCGCGGGCTCGCCACGCCAGCGCAGGAACGCGTACATCAGCACGCCGGCGACGAGGAAGCGGACGCCCGCCATCAGCAGCGGCGGCCACCCGCCTTCCAGCGCCCAGCGGATGCCGAGGTACGTCGAACCCCAGACCACGTAGACCAGCGCCAGCGCGGACACCACCTGCACGGTGGACGCACGCCCCGATGCGACCGCGGACTCGGATGCCATGGGATGATCCCGAACCGGTTTGTGGAGGGGGGGAAACGGCGACCGGGCCGCGTGCGGCCCGGTCTGTCCATTCTACGGCGGGGACCCGGGATCCCCGGTGCGGATTCCGGGAACACCGTGTCCCGGAAACACGCGGCGTGCCGGCCTTACTCGGTCCAGCGCCCGGGGCCGGTGGACGCGGGCAGGACCTGCGCCGCCAGCGCGCGGTCCCCGTCCAGCAGGCGCATGGCATCGACCAGGATCGCCGCCGACTCGCGCAGCAGCGGGTCCGGGCGCTTCTCCGCGGCCTTCTCGCGCTCGGCGTCGGCCACGACGTCGCGCTCGTTGGCCTGCAGGCCGTCGTCCATCACCTCGGCCAGCGGATCGAGCTCGAGGCCCAGGCGCTTGCGCTCCTCCTGCCGGGCCTTGCGCTTGGCCTCCTGGCGGTCACGCTCGGCGCGCCGCTCGGCCTCGTTGAGGGTGACGTAGATCTTCTCGCGCTCGGCGCGGAACTCGTCCACGTCCTCCTTCCACCACCGGAACTCGACGTCCTTCTCGACCCGCGCCTTGTGCAGCTCCTCCAGGCGCGGCAGCAGCATGGCGAAATTGCCGTAGCGCTCGTGCGGGACGCCTGCGATCTTGCGCCACGGCAGCGCGTTGTCGTAGGTGCTCTCGCCGAACTCGCTGGCATCCAGCGTCGCCGGGAACGCGATGTCCGGCTCCACGCCCTTGTTCTGGGTGCTGCTGCCGTCGGGCAGGAAGAACTGCGCGATGGTCAGCTTGACGTGGCCGTAGCGGTCGCCACCGTTGCCCGGCCAGCGGTCCAGCGGCACGATGTTCTGCACCGTGCCCTTGCCGAAGGTGGTCTCGCCGATGACCAGTGCGCGGCCGTAGTCCTTGAGCGCGCCGGCCACGATCTCCGAGGCCGAGGCGGAACGGCGGTTGACCAGCACCGCGAGCGGGCCGTCCCAGGCCACGCCGGCGTTGCGGTCGCCCTCGACCATGACCCGGCCGCCGGACTCTCGGACCTGCACCACCGGCCCGCGGTCGATGAACAGGCCGGTCAGCTCGACCGCCTCGTTGAGCGAGCCGCCGCCGTTGTTGCGCAGGTCGAGCACCACGCCATCGATGCCGTCGGCCTTGAACTGCTGCAGGATGCGCGCCACGTCGCGGGTGGCCGAGGTGTACTCGCCGTTGCGCGAACGGCGGCTCTCGAAGTCCTGGTAGAACGCCGGCAGCTTGACCACGCCGATGCGCCGGGCCGGCACGCCGGGCACGCCCGACGGGACCTCGATCACCTCCGACTTGGCGGCCTGCTCCTCGAGCTTGATCTTCGCCCGGGTCAGGGTGACGCGGACCGGCTTGCTGTCGAGCGTGGCGCCGGCCGGGATCACGTCCAGCCGCACCTTCGTGCCCTTCGGGCCCTTGATCTTCTCGACCACGTCGTCGATGCGCCAGCCGATCACGTCCTCCATCGGCCCGCTGTCGCCCTGGCCGACGGCGACGATGCGGTCGCCGACGCGGAGCTTGCCGCTGAGGATCGCCGGGCCGCCGGCGATCAGCTCGCGGATCACCACCACGTCGTCCTGCTTCTGCAGCTGCGCGCCGATGCCCTCCAGCGACAGCGACATGCTCTGGTTGAACAGTTTCGCCGTGCGCGGGTTCATGTAGTCGGTGTGCGGGTCGACCGTGGCGGTGTAGGCGTTGAGGAAGGTCTGGAACGCATCCTCCTGGTTCAGTGCGTCGACGCTCTTGGCCAGGTTGAGGTAGCGCTTGTCCAGGGTCTTGCGGATCTCGTCCGGCTGCTTGCCGGCAAGCTTGAGCCGCAGCCAGTCGTTGCGCACGGACTGCCGCCACAGCTGGTCGAGCGTCGCGGCATCGGCCCATGGGGCGTCCTTGCGGTCGTACTCCCAGCGGTCGTCACCGTCGAAGCGGAAGATGTCCTGCTTCAGCAGCGAGCGCGCGTACTCCATGCGCTCGGCGACGCGCTGCTTGTAGCGCGCGAAGATGAGGTACGCGGGCTCGAGGTTTCCGGTGCGGATGTCCTGGGGGAGGCTGGGCTTGAACTGCTCGAACTCCTCGATGTCCTGCACCGTGAAGAACAGCTTGTTGCCGTCGAGCGCCTTCAGGTAGTTGTCGAAGATCTCCTGCGGCATCGACTCGTCGATCGGCCGCGGGCGATAGGCGTAGCGGCTGTCCGACAGCAGCCCGTAGACGAGTTTCGCCGCCGTGACCTGCTCCGTGGTGGGCGTGGTCGGCAGGGTCTCGCGCGCGGACTGGGCCACCGTCGCGAACGACAGCGCCAGCGCGACCAGCAGGGCGGGGAGGAAGCGGCGGACTTTCATCGGGTCGGGTTTCCGGTTCGGCAGGGGCAGTCTCTTGCCCGGATTGGGACCTGCGGCAGTGCCGGAAGTTGCACCCGCCGCGCGCTTCACTGTACCGCCAAACCGGGCGCGGTCCTGAATGTTTCCCTTTCGGCGGCCCCCGGGGCGTGTCAGGCGACGAGGCCGGCCCCCGCGGCCTGCCGGTCGGCATGGTAGGAGGAACGGACCAGCGGGCCGGAGGCCACGTGGGTGAAGCCCAGGGCCATGCCGTACTCCTCCAGCGCCTTGAACTCCTCCGGCGTCCAGTAGCGCAGCACCGGGTGGTGGTGGCGGGACGGCTGCAGGTACTGGCCGATGGTGACCATGTCCACGTCGTGGGCACGCAGGTCGCGCAGGGTAGCCTGCACCTGCTCCATGGCCTCGCCCAAGCCGAGCATGATGCCGGACTTGGTCGGGATGTCCGGGTGCTGCGCCTTGAACCGCTTGAGCAGGGTCAGCGACCACTGGTAGTCGGCACCGGGACGGACGTTGCGGTACAGCTCCGGCACGGTCTCGACGTTGTGGTTGAACACGTCCGGCGGCGCCTGCGCCAGGATCTCCAGCGCGCGCTCCATGCGCCCCTTGCCGCGGAAGTCCGGGGTCAGGATCTCGATCCGGATCCCGGGCACCGCCCCGCGGACCGCGCGGATGCAGTCGACGAAGTGCTGGGCGCCGCCGTCGCGCAGGTCGTCGCGGTCCACCGAGGTGATGACCACGTACTTCAGGCCCATGTCGGCGATGGTCCGGGCCAGGCTGCCCGGCTCCTCCGGGTCCGGCGGCTTCGGCCGGCCGTGGGCGACGTCGCAGAACGAACAGCGGCGTGTGCAGACCTCGCCGAGGATCATGAAGGTGGCGGTGCCGTGGCCGAAGCACTCGTGGATGTTCGGGCAGCTGGCCTCCTCGCACACCGTCACCAGGCGGTTGGCGCGCAGCTTGTGCTTGAGCGCGGCGACCGAACCGTCGGACGGGATGCGCACGCGGATCCACGAGGGCTTGCGCAGCACCGGCGCCTCGGCGAACTGCACCGGCGAGCGCGCCATCTTCTCGGCCGCGACCTGGCGCACGCCCGGCTCCAGCGACGGCGCCGCGGAAGAGGTGACGACCTCGATCGGGATCGAACGCGTGCGGGAATCGGACATGGGAAGGCTCAGGCGGCTTGCGATGCGGCGAATTCCGGCGGCGGCGCGGCCTGCAGCCGCAGCCCGAACTGGCGCGCCAGCTGGTCCAGCAGCACCGGCTTGACCTCCTCCACGCCGGAAGGGCCGCCCAAGTCTAGCACCGAGGTCACCCGCAGCCCGGCGTAGCCGCAGGGGTTGATGCGCCGGAACGGCTCCAGGTCCATCGCGATGTTGAACGCCAGGCCGTGGAACGCGCGGCCGTGGCGCACACGGATGCCGAGCGAGGCGATCTTGGCGTCGCCGACGTACACCCCGGGCGCCCCCTCGCGGCGCACGCCCGTGATGTTCCACTCGGCCAGGGTGTCGATGACCGCCTGCTCGAGCCGGCAGACGTATTCGCGCACGCCGATCCCGAGCCGCCGCAGGTCGAGCAGCGGGTAGGCCACGATCTGGCCGGGGCCGTGGTAGGTCACCTGGCCGCCGCGGTCGACGTGGATCACCGGGATGTCGCCCGGCATCAGCACGTGCTCGGCCTTCCCCGCCTGGCCCAGCGTGAACACCGGGTCGTGCTCGACCAGCCAGATCTCGTCCGGCGTGCCTTCGTCGCGCTCGGAGGTGAAACGCTGCATCCCGCGCCACACCGGCTCGTAGGCCTGGCGCCCGAGGTCGCGGACAAGGGCAACGGGGAGGCTCACAGCGTCCATTTCACTTCCGGGTGTGCGCGCAGCGCGACGTGCGCGGCCTCGTACTGGGCGCGGTCGGCGGCATGGAACGACAGCCGGACCGAGACATAGCGCCCGCCGCTGGACTCGCGCAGGGACAGGGTCTCCTCCAGCACGCGGATGCCCGCCTCGCGCAGCACCCGCGGCACCTCCGCCTCCAGCCCGGCCCCGGCCGCGCCCATGGCGGTGATCTCGAAGACCCCCGGGAACTGGAAGCCGTGTTCCGGATTGCTGGAGCGGATGCCGATCATCCGGCAATTATCGGGGCGGCCGGGGCAAATCCCAAGCCGCGGCGCCCGGGGCCCGGGCCGGGAGCGGTGCCCCGCCGGCGGGCCCTGCGGCCCCCCGTTCCGGCGCGTCCGCCTCCCCGCCGTAACGGAAGGGCCGGCTTCGCCGGCCCTTCCCCTTTCCACGCCGTGGATGGCGCTCAGATCGAGTACCACCACATCAGGAATTCGTGCCACAGGCGCTTGAAGAAGCCGGCCTTCTCCACGTCCTCCAGCGCCACCAGCGGGCTCTCGGCGATCACCTTGCCGTCGAGCACCACCCTGACCCGGCCCAGCTCCTGGCCCTTGGCGATCGGCGCGACCAGGGCCTTGGGCACGTCCATCGACGGCTTCAGGTGCGCGTAGCGGCCGCGCGGCATGCTGACCAGCAGCGGTTCTGCGACGCCGAGCCGCAGCTCGTTGGCCTTGCCCTTCCATACCCGCTGCGTGGCGACCGGCTGGTCGGCGTCGTACAGCACGTGGGTCTCGAAGAAGCGGAAGCCCCAGTTGAGCAACGCGAGCGAGTCGTTGGCGCGCTGCGCCTCGCTGGTCGAGCCCATCACCACCGAGATCAGGCGCTGGTCGCCGCGCTTGGCCGAGGCCATCAGGCAGTAGCCCGCGCCGGAATGGTGGCCGGTCTTGATCCCGTCCACGCTCTGGTCACGCCACAGCAGGACGTTGCGGTTGCGCTGGGTGATCGGGCCGACCGTGAACTCCCTGATCGCGTTGTAGGCGTAGGTCTCGGGGAAGTCGCGGATCAGCGCGCGGCCCAGCAATGCCAGGTCCCGCGCCGTGGAGTAGTGGTCCGGGTCGGACAAGCCGTGCGAATTGACGAAGTGGGAGTTCTTCATCCCGATCTTGCGGGCGTAGGCGTTCATCAGCGCGGCGAACGCCTCCTCGCTGCCGGCGACGTGCTCGGCCAGCGCGATCGCGGCGTCGTTGCCCGACTGCACAACCATGCCCTTCTCCATGTCCACCAGCGGCGCGGTCTGGTTGACGGGGAAGCCGCTGAAGCTGCCGTCGGTGCCCGCACCGCCCTTGCGCCAGGCGTTCTCGGTCATCATCACCTGGTCGTCCGGGCGGACCTTGCCGGCCTTCATCTCGGCCGCGATCACGTAGCTGGTCAGCACCTTGGTCAGGCTGGCCGGCTCGACGCGCTCGTCGACGTTGTGGCCCGCCAGGATCTGGCCGGTGGCGTAGTCCATCAGCAGCCAGGCCTTGCCGACGACGGGCGGCGGCGGCGGGACCGGCAGCTCCTCGCCCGGCGTGGCCTGCGGCGGGGCCGCCGTGGCCGCGTCCTGCGCGGGGGATTGCGCGGCGGCGAGGCCGGCCGCGGCGATGCAGAGCGCGACGACCACGGCGACGCGCGCGGAAGAGAGGGCGTTGCGGAGTTTCTCGGACAGTCTCATCGGGATCGGGATTCCTCTGCCGCGGATCGTGCATCCGCGAACGGTGGGAGATCATGGAGTTTAATCACGGACGATCCTCGGGGTGCCGAAGCCCAGACCGCTGATGCGCGAGGCGAGTTCCGGCACGGCGGATTCGGCCACCGGCCCCACGCGCAGCCGCCAGACCGGGCGGCCGCCGGATACGCCGTCCTGCAGCCGCACCGGATCCAGTCCCGCGCGCTGCAGCATTGCCAGGGCATGTTCGGCATTGGTCCGCGAGGCGAAGGCGGCGACCTGGAGGACCACGCCGCCGGGCGTGCCGGGCGTTGCCGGCGCGGGCTGCGCCGCACCCGGACGGGTGGACGGGGCAGCCGGGGCGGCTGCCGGGCCCGGCCCGGGCGCCGCGGCGGCGGGCGCGGGCGTGCCCGGCCTGCCGGTCGCCACCCGCACCTGGCGCGCCGCCATCCAGGCGTCGAATTCGTCCGCGGTCATCACCTTGCCGTCGCGGGACATGTCGAAGCGCCACTCGCCCTCCCCGCCCGTCGCCCGTGCGGTGCCGGCGACGGCATTGGCCGGCAGGGATTCGACCAGGCTGTCCATCGGGCTGCGCGAGGCGGCGTCACTGGCCGGAGCGCGCGCGGGAGCCCCGGCCCGCGCCAGGACCGGTTCCCTGCCCGGCACCAGCCCGCGCACTTCCACCCGGCCGGTGCCCTGGCGGTGGATGCCGAGCCTGACCGCGGCGGCGTAGCTGAGGTCGATCAGGCGGCCCTCGTGGAACGGCCCGCGGTCGTTCACCCGCACCACCACCGACCTGCCGTTCTCCAGGTTGGTGACCCGCGCGTAGCTGGGCAGCGGCAGCGTGCGGTGCGCGGCGGTGAAGGCGTACATGTCGTAGACCTCCTGGTTGGAGGTGCGACGCCCGTGGAACTTGCCGCCGTAGTACGAGGCGATGCCGGTCTCGACGTAGCCCTCGGCGGTGTCGAGCACGTGGTAGGTCCTGCCGAGCACCTGGTACGGCGAACGGTTGCCCACCGGCGAACGCGGCTCGTGCACCACCTCGGGCTCGGGGATGCACTCGATCAGCGGGATGTCCTCCGGCACCCAGTCGCGCTCGCCCGGCCGGAACAGCCCGCCGGCCACGTAGTCGCCACGCTTGGACGGGTCCTCCTGCGCCGGCGGATACGGCGAGGCGCCGTCGCACTCCGGGGGAACGCCTGCCGGCGCGGGGACGGGCGCGGCCACCGGGGGCGGCACCGGCTTCTTCGGCGCGCCGCTGCAGGCGGCCAGCAGCAGTGCCAGTGCCGCGAACCAGCCCGCCCTCATCGCACTCCGATGCCCTGCCGGATGGCCTGCGACAACTGGTACACCGCCAGCGAATACATCGGCGAGCGGTTGTAGCGCGAGATGACGTAGAAGTTGCGGAACGCAAGCCAGTACTCGGGGCCGGCGTCGCCCTGCAGGGTGAGCAGGGTGGCGCCCTCGGCCACGGGCTCGCCCGGCGCCGGGCGGTAGCCGCGCGCGGCCAGCCACGCCAGCGGATACACCGGGTCCAGCGACCCGGGCGCAAAGTCCTCCGCGCCCGGATCGCGCACCGCGCGCGCGACCACCGGCTGCCCGCGCTCCCAGCCGTGCGCCACGAAGTAGTTGGCGATCGAGGCGAACACGTCCGCCTTGTTCACCAGAAGGTCACGGCGTCCATCGCCGTCGCCGTCGCGGCCCCACAGCCGGTAGCTGGACGGCATGAACTGGCCCATGCCCATCGCGCCGGCGTAGCTGCCCTTGATCGCGGTGATGTCCAGGTGCGGCTCTTCCTGCTCCAGCGCGAACAGGTGCGCCAGTTCGGCGGCGAAGAACGGCGCGCGCTTGGGATAGCCGAAGGCCAGGGTGTACAGCGCGTCGAGCACGCGGTAGCTGCCGGCGACGCGGCCGTAGCCGGTTTCCACGCCGATGATCGCGACGATCATTTCCGCGGGCACGCCGGTCTGCGCGGCGACCCGCTCCAGCGCCTCGCGGTTGGCCCGGTAGAAGGCGACGCCGCCGTCGATCCGTGCCGGGTTGACGAACATCGGGCGGTATTCATGCCACTGCCGGACCTTCTCGGCGGGGCGCTCCATCGCATCGATGATGCTCTGCCGGTGCGCGGCCTTCGCCAGCGTCGCGCGCACGTGCGCCGGGTCCACGCCCCAGGTGGACGCGGCATAGGCCACGAAGTTGTCGATCCGCTGCTGCAGCGGGATCGACGGGTCGGTCACGCTCTCCGGCGCGGCCGGGCGTTCCGGCGGCTGCGGCACCGGTGGCAGCAGTGCCGGCGCGGGCTCGGCAGGCTCCGCCGCGGGCGTGGCCGGCGCCACGGGCACGGCGGCGGCACCGTGGGCGGCAGGACCGGGGCTGGCCTGGGTCGCGCATGCGCCCAGCACGAACGGCAACAGCAGGAGGAAGGAACGCATTGCGCTGGCTGGCTTCATCGGCGCGCAGGGTAGCATGCGACCGCGCGCGCGTGACCCGGCCGGCGGGCACGCGGTTCGCGTTGCGCTCATGTTCGCGGCCGACCGCTGGCGCCGGCGCGGATCGACATCACCACGCCCATGCCGGCCAGCAGCGACACCGCCGCGGTGCCGCCGTAGCTCAGCAGCGGCATCGGCACGCCCACCACCGGCAGCAGTCCGGACACCATGCCGCCGTTCACCACCACGTACACCGACATCGCCAGCCCCAGCGAACCGGCCAGCAGGCGCGAGTAGGGGTCGCGCGCCTCCGCGGCGATCCACAGGCAGCGCCCGATCACGAAGGCGTACAGCGCCAGCGCGGCCATCACGCCGAGCCAGCCGAACTCCTCGGCCAGCACCGCGAAGATGAAGTCGGTGGTGTGCTCGGGCACGTAGTCCAGGTGCGACTGCGAGCCCTTGCCCCAGCCCTGCCCGGCCAGCCCGCCGGAACCGATCGCGATCTTGGACTGGATGATGTTCCAGCCCGCCCCCAGCGGGTCGTTCTCCGGGTCGCGGAAGGTCAGGATGCGGTCCTGCTGGTACGGCTTGAGGAACGAGAACCAGGAGATCGGCGCGAACAGCGCCAGCGCCGCGGCCGCCGCGGCGCCGGCTCCGGCCAGGGCGAACCAGCCCCACCACAGCCCGGCGAGGTAGAGCGCGAACACGCCGCTGGCCAGGACCAGCATCGCGGTGCCGAAGTCCGGTTGCAGCAGGATCAGCCCGGTGGGCAGCGCGATCGCCGCCAGCACCAGCGCCACCGTGCCCGTGCGCGGCGGCAGTGGCACCTCGGCCAGCAGCCAGGCCGCCATCATCGGCAGGGTCAGCTTCAGCAGCTCCGCCGGCTGGAAGTAGAACACGCCGAGGTTGATCCAGTGCGCGCCGCTGCGCCCGGTGCCGATGAACAGCACCGCCACCAGCGGCAGCAGCGAAACCGCGTAGGCCACGGGCGTGGCCCGGCGCAGCGTGAGCGGCGACAGCCGCGACAGCAGCCACATCGCCCCCAGGCCGACCACGTAGCGCGTCGCCTGCGACTTCACCAGCGCCATGTTCTGGCCGCCGGCGCTGTGCAGCACCGCAAGGCCGAGGCCCATCAGTGCCAGCAGCGCCGCCAGCAGCGGCCAGTCGAGCGTGCGGGTCAGGCGCAGGAACAGGTCGAGCAGCCAGCGCAGGATCACGTTCATCGCACCACCTCCTCCCCGTCCGGCGCATCCCCCGCGGCCAGCACGCCGCCGGCCACGTTGCTGAAGTCGGGGACCGGCGCGGTCTGCGGCACCACGCCCTCGGGCACCTCCGGCATCTTCCCGAGCAGCCAGGCGTCGAAGATCCTGCGCGCGATCGGCGCCGCGGCGCTGCCGCCATAGCCACCGTGCTCGACGCTGACCGCGACCGCGATGGTCGGGTTGTCCGCCGGCGCGTAACCGACGAACAGCGCCTGGTGGCGCAGGTGGTACGGCAGCTTGCGCGGGTCCAGGCTGGCGCTGCCGCGCCGGCTGATGCGCTGCGCGGTGCCGGTCTTGCCGGCCATGCGGTATTCCGCGCCGCGTGCCATGGCCGTGGCGGTGCCGCGGCCGTGGATCGTGTTCTCCATGCCCTCGCGCACCGCCTGCAGGTGTTCGGGATGCTCGGTGATGCGCGGGGCCTGGCCGCGCGCGAGCGGCTGCCACGGCTGGTCGAAGCCGTTGCGCGTGGCGGACACCAGCCGCAGCTCGTGCAGGGCGCCGCCGTTGGCGATCGCGGCGGTGGCGCGCGCCAGCTGCAGCGTGGTCGCGATCCAGTAGCCCTGGCCGATGCCCGCGATCACGGTCTCGCCCGCGTACCAGGGCTCGCGGCTGCGCGAGGCCTTGTACGCCGGCGACGGCACCACGCCGGGGTTCTCGCCCACCAGGTCGATCCCGGTCGGCCTGCCGAAGCCGTAGCGCCCCATGTATTCGGCGAAGCGCTCGATCCCCATGTCGTAGGCGAGCTTGTAGTAGTAGGTGTTGACCGAGCGCGAGATCGAATCGCGCAGGTCCACCCAGCCCGCGGCGCCGCCGGAGTCGCGGTAGCCGCGCTTCTGGCCGGGGATGAAGAACTCGCCGGTGGACAGCACCCGGTCCTCCGGCCGGCGCAGCCCGCTGTCGAGGCCGGCGAGCGCCGCCAGCGGCTTGATCGTCGAGCCGGGCGGCCCGCCGCCGAGCACGTTGCGGTTGAACAGCGGCCGCGCCGGATCGTCCATCAGCCGGCGGTAGTCCGCGTGCGAGATGCCGTTGACGAACAGGTTGGGGTCGAAGCCCGGCAGGCTGACCATGCCCAGCACCTCGCCGGTGCGCGGGTCCACCGCCACCGCCGAGCCGTGCATCTCGCCGAAGGCCAGCACCATCGCCCGCTGCAGGTCGAGGTCGATGCTCAGGCGCAGGTCGGTGCCCGCCTTCGCCGGCACCAGGCCGATGGTGCGCAGCGCGCGGCCCTCGACGTTGGTCTCCACCTGCTCGTAGCCGATGCGCCCGCGCAGCTGCTCGTCGTAGTAGCGCTCCAGGCCGGTGCGGCCGGTATGCGGGAACAGCACCTGGTCGCGGCCGTAGCGGCGCACGTCCTGCTCGTCGGTGCGGCCGACGTAGCCGATCACGTGCGCGAACAGCTCGGCGTACGGGTAGCGCCGGTTCAGGTACGGCACCACCTCCACGCCCGGGAAGCGCCAGCGGTCCACCGAGAGCCGCGCCACCTCCTCGTCGGTCAGGCGCTGCTTGAGCGTGACCGCGCGGAAGCTGCGGGTGGCGCGGCGCTCGCGGTGGAAGCGCTCGACCTCCTGCGGCGACAGCTCGATCACCTTCGACAGTTCGGCGACCAGGCGGTCGATGTCGCCTGCGTCCTCCGGGGTCACGTCGAGCCGGTAGGCGGGCACGTTGTCGGCCAGCAGCCGGCCCTTGCGGTCGTAGATCAGGCCACGCGCCGGCACCACCGGCCGGGGCTTGATCCGGTTGGCCTCGGACCGCCGCGCGTACTCGTCATGGTCCACGACCTGCAACTTGAAGTACCACGCCGACAGGCCGAGGAACGCCAGCGCTACCAGGCCGAACCCGACCAGCGCGCGCACCTGGAACTGTGCCGCCTCCGCGGCGGGATTGCGCAGTCTGTGCCGGCGGCCGCGGCCACGCCCGAACACGTCAGCGCGTCCTCCTGCCCAGCCGCAGCGCGTCGAGCACCACGAACAGCGGCGGCCACAGCAGCATGCCGACCACCGGCGCGATCCAGTACGGCCACGGCAGCTGCTTGAGCCCCAGGAACAGGTGCAGCGCGGCCGCGACCACGCGGTCGTTGAGCAGCAGGCCGCCGATCACCAGCGCCTGCTGGGTCACCGGGAAGAAGCGCAGCTGGGCGCGGAAACGCTGCAGGATGAACGCCATCACCACCAGCCGCAGCGCGTGCTCGCCGAGCACGCTGCCGAACACCAGGTCGGCCACGAGTCCGCACAGGAACGCGAACCCGAGCCCGGCGCGCTCGGGCTCCTCGATCAGCCAGTACGCGGCCACCAGCGCCAGCCAGAACGGCCGCAGCGGCTGCACCGCCGCGGGCAGCGGCAGCACGCCGAGCAGCAGCGCGGCCAGCACGGTGACGGGCATCGCCCACGGGCGGGCGCGCCGGCTCATGGCCGCGCCTCCTGCCCCCCGGCGGGAGCCCCGGCGTCGCCGGGCGGCCCGGGCGGGGCCGGTTCCCCGCCGTCATCCGTGCCCGCCCGCACCGCCGGCTCGCGCACCTCGCGCAGCAGCAGCACGTCGCGCCCACGGTCGAGCTGGGCGGCGGGCACCAGTTCGCCGACGAGGAAGGCGCGGCTCACGTCCGGGCGCAGCGCGACCACGGTGCCGACCGGGAACCCGGGCGGGAAGCGGCCGCCGAGGCCGGAGGTCACCACCACGTCGCCCTCCTTCACGTCCGCCGAGACCGGGATGTTGCGCAGTTCCAGCCGGTCGCTGCGGCCGATGCCATAGGCCACCAGGCGCACGCCGGTCCGCGAGACCGTGACCGGCACCGCGTGCTCCAGGTCGGTCAGCAGCAGCACCGTGGCGGTATCCGGGGTGACCTGGATGATCTGCCCGAGCAGGCCGCCGGCGTCGATCACGCTCTGGCCCACCTGCACGCCGTCGCGGCTGCCCGCGTCCAGCACCAGGCGCTGCCGGGTCGGGTCCAGGTCGATGTCGAGGATCGGCGCCAGCTGCACGTCGAGGCTGTGGCGCCGGGCCGCGCCCAGCAGCGCGCGCAGGCGGGCGTTCTCGTCGGCCTCGACCTGCAGCCGCGCCTGGCGGGCACCGAGCACCAGCAGCTCGTTGCGCAGGCGGCGGTTGTCCTCGGCCAGCATCGCCCGGGTGGCGGCGTCGTCGCGCATCTTGCGCCCGATCCGCGCCGGCAGGCCGGCCAGCTGCCACAGCGGCTGCACCGCCACCTGCACGCCCGTGCGCACCCTGTGCAGCCAGCCGCCGCGGTGGTCGAGCACGATGAGCGCGACCGCGAGCGCCAGGTAGGCCAGCAGGCGCAGCGTCCCGGCGACGTCGCCGGGGCGGGGAGCTGCTGGACTGGAGAAGGAGCTCACGTCGGGTCGTCGGTCGGCGCGGTCTTGGGAACGGTCTTCGGTGCGGTGCCCGCAGGAGCGCCCCGGGGCGCGATGTCCCGGGACATCCCGGGACGCGCGGCCGCGACCCGGAACACCCCGGCGTCAGGACCTCATTCTGACGCGAAGAATTCGTTGCCGTGCAGGTCGAGCAGTTCCAGCGCGCGGCCGCCGCCACGGGCCACGCAGGTCAGCGGGTCGTCGGCGATCTGCACGTGCAGGCCGGTCTCCTCGCTGAGCAGGCGGTCCAGGTCGCGCAGCAGCGCGCCGCCGCCGGTCAGCACGATGCCGCGCTCGGCCACGTCCGCGCACAGCTCCGGCGGGGTCTGCTCCAGCGCCTGGCGCACCGCCGCGACGATGCCCGACAGCGGCTCGCGCAGGGCGTCGAGCACCTCGTTGTTGGTGATCCGGACCACCTTCGGCACGCCCTCGGCCAGGTGCCGGCCGGAAATCTCCATCTCCACCACCTTGTCCTGCGGGTAGGCGCAGCCGATCTCGATCTTGATCCGCTCGGCGGTGGCGTCGCCGATCAGCATGCCGTGGTTGCGGCGCACGTAGTTGATGATCGACTCGTCGAACTTGTCGCCGCCGATCCTCGCCGACTGCGCGTAGACGATGCCGTTGAGCGCGATCACCGCCACCTCGGTGGTGCCGCCACCGATGTCCACCACCATCGAGCCACGGGCCTCGGTCACCGGCATGCCGGCGCCGATCGCCGCCGCCATCGGCTCCTCGATCAGGTACACCTCGCGGGCGCCGGCCTCCAGCGCCGAGTCCTTGATCGCGCGCTTCTCCACCTGGGTCGAGCCGGCCGGCACGCAGATCAGCACCCGGGGGCTGGGCCGCAGGAAGCGGCTCTTGTGCACCTTGCGGATGAAGTGCTTGAGCATCTCCTCGGTGTAGGTGAAGTCGGCGATCACGCCGTCCTTCAGCGGCCGGTGCGTGGTGATGTTGCCCGGGGTGCGGCCCAGCATCTGCTTGGCCTCGGTGCCGACCGCCGCCACCGCCTTCTGCCCCCCCGCGCGGTCCTGGCGGACCGCGACCACGGACGGCTCGTTCAGCACGATGCCCTGGCCGCGGACGAAGATGAGGGTGTTGGCCGTGCCCAGGTCGATGGACAGGTCGTTGGAGAAGATGCCGCGGAACTTCTTGAACATCGGCGGTCAGGGTCCGTCTGGAAGAGGTAAATGCAAGGCTGGCTAGCCTAGCAAAAAAGGGCTTTGCCGCGCCTGACGGGGGCGCGTTCCGCGGCCCCGGCACCGCCCGCCGGGCCGCGGCCCGGCCCGCGGAAACGGGGCGTCTGGCCTCGGAGCCTCCTCCCGGCTACCCTGAGCGCCCCCAAACCGAGCGAGATGTCACGAAATGTCCGCCCTGATCTGCGGTTCCCTGGCCTACGACACCATCATGGTGTTCCCCGACCAGTTCAAGAACCACATCCTCCCGGACAAGGTGCACATCCTGAACGTCTCGTTCCTGGTGCCGCGCATGCGCCGCGAGTTCGGCGGCTGCGCCGGCAACATCTCCTACAACCTCAAGCTGCTGGGCGGCAACCCGGTCCCGATGGCCACCGTCGGCGGCGACTTCGGTCCCTACCGGGCCTGGTTCGAGGAGAACGGGATCGACCTGAGCCGGGTCCGGGTGATCGAGGAGCTGTTCACCCCGCAGGCATTCATCACCACCGACCTGGACAACAACCAGATCACCGCGTTCCACCCGGGCGCGATGATGCGCAGCCACGAGAACCACGTGAAGGACGTGCCGGGCATCACCTTCGGCATCGTCAGCCCCGACAGCTACGAGGGCATGCTGCAGAACGCGCGGGAATTCGCCGAGTGCGGGATCCCCTTCATCTTCGACCCCGGCCAGGCCATGCCGCTGTTCAACGGCGAGGAGCTGCGCAACTTCATCGACCTGGCCGACTACGTGACCGTCAACGACTACGAGTCCAACCTGCTGCAGGAACGCACCGGATGGGGCGAGGCGGAGATCGCCAGGCGGGTGAAGGCCTACATCATCACCCGCGGCCCGCGCGGCGCGTGCATCCACGCCGACGGCCAGACCTACAACGTGCCGCCGGCGCACGAACGCCGCATCACCGACCCGACCGGCTGCGGCGACGCCTTCCGCGCCGGCCTGATCTTCGGCATCCAGAAGGGCTACGACTGGCCGACCATCGGCCGCATCGGCAACCTCATGGGCGCGCTCAAGGTCGAGCACCCCGGCACCCAGAACCAGCGCTTCACCTACGAGGAATTCGCCGAGCAGTTCCGGCAGCAGTTCGGCTACTCGCTGTAACCCGCCGCGATCCGCGACCCGCCCGGCGCCGCGGACAGCACGCCGGGCAGGGGCCCGTCAGTCCCAGCCCGGCATCCTCGAGCCGTCGAGTCCGCCGACCTCGAACTCCGCGACCTTCTCGCCGAGATCGCGCGTGGCGAACGCGATCTTCACCACCTTTGCCTTGCGCACCAGGCGCCACAGCGCCTTCTCGTCCTCGATGAACATGGCGATGGCCTCGTCCGTCTTCGGGCGGCTGGCCGCCATCTTCCTCGGCGCGCCGTCGTCGGCGGTGACGGTGACGCGGCAGCCGCCGTAGCAGGCCCTGGCGAAATCGCCCGCCTGCAGCACGAGGTAGCTGCTGCGGCCCCACTCCGGGTGGTCGCGGAAGATCAGCCGCACGGGCTTGGCGCCACTGCCGTCCACGTCCAGGTTCTGCTTCGCGTAGATCGAGGCCGACAGCTGCTGCCCGCCCTTCACCGGCTGCGACTGGTAGCTCCACAGCGCCGCCAGGCGGCGCGCCTCCGCCTCCTCGCGGGCCTTCGCGGACGCCTCGGCATGGCGTCCGGCGATGCGCGTGGCGGCCTGGGAGCTGGGCCACTTCGCCAGCAGCAGGTCGCCGTGTGCCTTGGCCAGCTCCCAGTTGCCGTCGGCCAGCGCGGCCTCGAACGCGCGCTCCGCCTCCTCCGCGGCGCGCTCCTCGGCGGCCGCCTGCGCGGCGGCCCGCGCCGCCGCCTCGGCCTCCGGGTCGCCGCAGCCGGCGAACAGCAGTGACAGCAGGACGATGGCCGGAATGTGGGGTTTCATGCGGTTGTCCTCCTCGCTTCTGGCCTCTGCAGGCCCGGATCCGCCCGATGGGCCGGGCCACCCCCGGCAGGCGCGGGCCGCACCCGCGCCGCATCCGCGTTTTCAGTGCGCGCCGCCGTCGGCCGCGGGGGCTTCCGCGTCAGCGGCCTGGGAAGGCTCCGGCTTCGCCCCGGCGATGATCCTCTCCACCGAGGCGGTGGTGATCGGGTGGTAACCCGGCCGCGCCCGCTCCAGCGTGCTCCTCGCCAGTTCGAGGCCGGCCGCGGTCTCCACCATCGCCGAGTACACCGGCAGGATCAGCTTGCGCCGGCCGACACGCGTGACGAACTCCGCGGCCGCCTCGAACGCCGGGGCGTAGCCGCTGCGGATGGCCAGCGGGTACCAGCGCATGGCGATCTCGCCGTTGGCGGTGCCGGTGAAGCCGTAGGCCGCGTCGAGCTGCGCCAGGTCCTCCACCGGCAGCGTCTCCGGCATGCCGGCGAGGAAGTGGATCCATTCCTGCGAGGACCAGTCCCGCGTGATCGCGGGCGGCGGCAGCTGCTTGCTGCCGCGCCAGCCCAGCCGCGCGGAATCGACGATGCCCAGGCGCTGCGACATCACCTGCGGCGCGTACACCGGGATGCCCGGGCCGTACACCCATTCCTCGATCTCGGCGTCGCTCACCTTGCCCGGGTACTTTCCGAAGAGGTGCTCGCGCGCGTAGTCCAGGAACTGCCCGGTGGTGATGCTCTGGAACGCGAAGTGGTCGAAGTAGCCGCGCAGGAACTGATCGAACACCTCGCGCCCGAAGCGCTCCTCCAGGAACTGCAGGAACCATGCGCCCTTGTCGTACGCCACCCCGCTGAGCGCGTCGTCCGCGTCGAGCTGCGTGCCCGGTTTCACCGCCAGCGCCTGCACCGCCGGCGGCATGTCATCGATCTCCTTCTTCAGCTCGTTGCGGGAGATGACGAACTCCATGTCGCTGAAGTCCTTCCCGTACAGCGCCTCGACGATCCGGTTCTCGACGTAGCTGGTGAAGCCCTCGTTGAGCCAGCCGTGCTTGGCGCTGGAGAAGGTGACCAGGTTGCCCGACCAGCTGTGCGCCAGCTCGTGCGCGATCAGCGACACCAGCGATTTGTCGCCCACGATCACCGTCGGGGTGATGAAGCTCAGGCGCGGGTTCTCCATGCCGCCGAACGGGAACGACGGCGGCAGCACCAGCATGTCGTAGCGGCCCCAGCGGTACGGCCCGTACAGCGACTCGGCCACCTGGATCATCTTCTCGGTGTCGTCGAACTCGGCCACGGCGCGGTCCACCACCTCCGGTTCGGCCCACACGCCGCTGCGCTCCGAGATCGGCTTGAACACCAGGTCTCCGGCGGCGATCGCCATCAGGTACGACGGGATCCGCTGCGGCATCTCGAAGGTGTACTCGCCGTCGCGCACCGCGCCGGGGTCGTTGTCGGCGCTCATCAGCACCATGACGTCCGGGCGCGTGGTCACGCGCGCGCTGTAGGTGTAGCGCACCTGCGGCGTGTCCTGCAGCGGCACCCACGAGCGCGCGTGGATCTGCTGCGACTGGCTGAACATGAACGGCAGCCGCTTGCCGCTGGTCATCTCCGGCGTCATCCACTGCAGGCCCGAGGCCTCCGGCGAGGTGCGGTAGGTCACCCGCACCTTCGCGTTGCGCTCCGGCGTCTCGATGACCAGGGCGCTGCCGAGCAGCGGATCGCGCTCGGCCAGCGTGAACTCCAGCGGCGACCATGCGCCGCCGGCCTCGCCCTCGACCTTCTCGATGGCCAGGTCGCGGGTGTCCAGCACCAGCTGCCGGGCCTGCGGGTTCTTCCATTCCAGCGTGTAGGTCGCGGTGCCGGAGATGGTCCTCGCGTCGAAGTCCAGGGCGAGGTCGAGCGCGAGGTGGTCGATGACCACGTTGTCCGGCTGGGCGTAGGAATGCTCGTCGATGTCGGCCATGGCGGCGGACCTGCTCGCGGCCTGCTGGCCGTCGTCCACCGGCACCTCCCCGCGCTTGCACGCGGCCAGCGCCAGCAGCAGGACGGACAGCAGGACCAGGGGGAAACGGGGAAACGTCTTGGCGGGAATGGACATGGGCCGGTACAGCCTGACTGGGAAACCGCAACAGGTTACCAAGTCCCCCCGCGCGCGGACCGTGCCGCAAGCCCGGCAACCGTGCGCCGCAACGGCGGCACAGCACCGCCGGCCTACGGCCGCCCGGCCTTCACCTCCAGCAGGAAGGGCTCGACCGCCATGCGCCAGGCCA
>Ga0207866_1000883_pt1 | contig 35663 bp, 27 predicted proteins | sample HigsolmetaAR203D_FD_184835 | JGI IMG/M metagenome (GOLD analysis project Ga0207866, IMG submission 184835) | Ionic liquid and high solid enriched microbial communities from the Joint BioEnergy Institute, USA - AR20-3-D (SPAdes) (version 2) ...
TATTCGATATACTCTTAGACATAGGTAGGGTACTCCTTTCTCTAGATGATTGGTCAAATCAGAGAATACCCTACCTTTTTCTTTTGGTCTAACTAAATGCTTGACACAAAATTTTATACATCATCAAGGATGTACTCGAATAACTTTTTTATGATTTTTTGGTCATATTTTGGTCATAATCAATTATTAACGAAAAGTTAATGATAAGACCAAAAATGAAAAATACCCCTGACGCCAAAGCGCCAAGGGTTAAAGTGATTAATACATTTGCATATATTGTTCGCGTTCCCACGGATGAACTTGTGTTCTAAACATATCCCATTCGATTTCTTTTGCTTCTAAGAAGTGTTCAAGGATATGGTCACCCAATGCTTCTTTGATCACTTCATCGTTTTTCAAGTTTTGAAGTGCTTCCAACAGTGTAGCTGGGAGATCAATAATGCCAGCTTCCAAGCGTTCTTGTTTGTTCATGATATAGATGTTGCGGTCTACAGGAGCAGGCGGAGTCAATTTATTTTTGATTCCGTCCAATCCGGCACTTAATAATGCGGCCATTGCCAAATATGGGTTGGCAGACGGATCCACGCTGCGAACTTCAATGCGTGTACTTAATCCACGAGAAGCAGGAATCCGGATCAACGGACTGCGGTTTTTAGCAGACCAAGCGACATAGCATGGTGCTTCGTAACCCGGTACAAGACGTTTATAAGAGTTGACAGTTGGGTTCGTAATCGCCGTGAAATTCGTAGCATGTTTGATAACTCCAGCAATAAATTGATAAGCTGTTTCGCTCAATTCTAAACGGCCGTTTGGATCATAGAAAGCATTTTCGTTGCCTTTAAACAAAGACAAGTTGGAGTGCATTCCGGATCCATTGACACCGAATAATGGTTTCGGCATGAATGTCGCATGAAGGCCATGTTTTCTTGCGATGGTTTTAACCACAAGTTTAAAGGTTTGAATGTTGTCGCAAGCCGTAACGGCATCCGCATATTTGAAATCAATTTCGTGTTGTCCCGGTGCCACTTCATGGTGAGACGCTTCAATTTCGAATCCCATTTCTTCCAGTTCCAACACGATATCACGACGACAGTTTTCACCAAGATCTGTAGGAGCTAAATCGAAGTAACCGCCGTTATCGTTTAATTCTAAAGTTGGTTCACGTTTTTCGTCCAGTTTAAACAGGAAGAATTCCGGTTCAGGTCCAAGGTTGAAGCTTGTAAAGCCGAGTTCGCGCATTTCTTGTAATACCCGTTTTAAGTTTGCACGTGGATCACCTGCAAAAGGAGTTCCGTCCGGGTTATAAATGTCGCAGATTAAGCGGGCGACTTTTCCTTTTTCTGCTGTCCAAGGAAAAATAACCCATGTATCAAGATCCGGATAGAGGTACATATCAGATTCCTCGATCCGGACAAATCCTTCTATAGAGGAACCATCAAACATCATTTTATTGTCCAACGCTTTTGGCAGCTGGCTGATCGGAATTTCCACATTTTTAATGGTTCCCAAAATATCCGTGAATTGCAGCCGGATAAATTTTACGTTTTCTTCTTTGGCCATTCTCAGAATGTCTTCTTTTGTGTATTTCCCCATTCGTCCAACTTCCTCTCTCTAAAAATTCAATTTATTTAAAGCATTAGCTTTAATAACGAATTCAGTGATCGCCTTTCTTAATGAAAAAACCGGGAAATATCTCCTTGGCGGATCGACGAACGATTAAAGCGGCCGGCATGCAAAATTTCATTACGCAAAAGTTCTCGCAATTCTGAATCGGAAAGTTCTTTCTTCGCGTGAACGTCCGTTTTTGCGAATGATTGATCTGTTTGTTCTTGTTTCACGGCAAATATCTTTTTGATGCCTGCCATATTCACGCCTTGATCAAGTAAATCTTTGATCTCCAGCAGCTTGTCGATGTCATTCAAAGAAAAAAGGCGATGATTTCCTTCAGTTCTTGCGGGAGAAATCAATTGGTGTTCTTCGTAATATCGAATTTGACGAGCTGTTAAATCGGTCAGCTTCATCACAATTCCAATTGGAAACAACGGCATCGAACGGCGAATTTCACTACCCCCCATCGATATTCCCCCTTTCTTTTCGTTTCCTTGATTTTATTATAATTTATGTAATTTTATTTTTCAATAGATGTTATTTATTCTTACATAATTTTTTATCAAGAATTTTCTTTTTAATCAAAACAAATGATTTATCAGCCGATAGTATTTGTCTTAATCCATAAACGACCGGCTGATATACTCCGACTATATCCTTTTAGGATGGCAATAAACCCTTTTCCAGCAAATGATCGATGGCGCTGCAAATGGCAACTTTTACATGAGAATACGTTAAGCCGCCTTGAACGTATGCAACATACGGAGGTCTTAAAGGCCCGTCTGCCGTTAATTCAATGCTGGAACCTTGGACAAATGTTCCCGCTGCCATAATCACATCGTCCTCGTATCCCGGCATATAGCTCGGATGCGGAGTAGCGAAAGAATTAACGGGCGAAGCGAACTGGATGGCTTGGCAAAAAGTGATCATTTTTTCTCGGTCTTCAAATTGCACCGTTTGGATCAAATCGGTTCTATGTGAGTCCCATTTAGGAGTTGTGTTCATTCCAAATCGTTCCAGCAAAGCTGCTGTAAATACCGCTCCTTTTAAAGCTTGTCCGACAATATGCGGCGCCAAAAAGAACCCTTGATACATTTCATGAAGCGCGTTTAAAGTAGCTCCCGCTTCAGCTCCGATTCCAGGCGAAGTCATTCGATAAGAGCAAGCTTCAACATAATGTTTTTTTCCGCAAAGATACCCGCCGGTTTTCGCCAGTCCGCCCCCCGGGTTTTTGATGAGCGAACCGGCCATTAAATCCGCTCCGACATGGCATGGTTCAAGCTCTTCTACAAATTCGCCATAACAATTATCAACAAAAACAACCGCATCCGGCTTGATTTTTTTGACAAATTCGATCATTTCCCGGATCTCTTCTATAGTAAAGGACGGTCTTACATCATATCCTCTCGACCGTTGGATCGCAATCATTTTTGTGCGCTCGTTGATGGCCGCTTCCACTTTTTCGAAATCTACTTTCCCCTCTTTTGTCAAAGGGACGCAATTATAGCCAATGCCAAATTCACGCAGCGAACCGTTCCCTTTCCCTCTGATTCCGACAATTTCTTCTAATGTGTCGTACGGTTTCCCGGTAATATATAATAGTTCATCACCAGGGCGCAATATGCCGAACAGAGCGATCGTAATGGCATGCGTTCCTGATATAATCTGCGGACGAACAAGTGCTGCTTCTCCACCGAAAACATCCGCGTAAATTTTCTCCAGTGTATCTCGGCCTGAATCATCATAGCCATAACCTGTGGAGGACTGTAAATGAAAGTCCCCGACTTGATGCTTTTGAAAACTTTTCAATACTTTAAATTGATTTGTATCCACGATTTGATCGATCTTTTTATGAATTGGCTTAATTTGTTCTTCAATTTCTTCTACTATTGGTTGGATTCTTTTACCGTGTTTTAATAATTCAAACATGCTGTTCTCCCTCTATTGTTGCTGATATTTTTTTAAAATCCCGGATAACGGATGATCCTCCATCATGTATCCTTTGACTAAGTAGGAAAAAGTTTCGTCATGAAACGACAAATGCTGCAGCATCGTTTCGGTCTTGATTCTTGCCAGTAGTTTTCCTTCATCAGCGGGAATTTCAGCCCGAAACGGGATCATGAGGTTTTTCATCACTTGTTCTATTTTGATTTTTAAACGTGTACGATCTTCCTCGCTTAAAGCGCTGATCATGATGTGGTCATCTTTTGAAACCGGCACAAAACCCGAACATTTTTGATCGATTTTATTATAGACCAAAAGCCTTGGCAATTCATCCATGTCTAGTTGCGCCAATAGCTGATTGACTGTTTCTTCATGTTGGAGGTAATCGGGATTGGAGCTGTCCACAACATGCAGCAGAAGATCCGCTTCCCGGACTTCTTCCAACGTTGAACGAAACGCTGCCACCAGTGTGGTGGGAAGATCTTGTATAAAACCTACCGTATCTGATAGCAATGAGGTAAATCCGCTTGGAAGTGTCATCTTTTTGGTTAAGGGGTCCAATGTCGCAAACAATTGATTTTCCTCAAGCGAACCACCCGTCGTTAACCTATTAAATAAAGTGGATTTACCAGCGTTCGTATAGCCGACTAGTGCTATTCGAAAGGTGTGATTCTTTTTGCGCCGCGACCGATACCGTTCGCGATGGTGAACCACTGACTGCAATTGTTCTTTAATATCATGAATACGGCGCCGAATATGCCGACGGTCGCTTTCCAATTTTGTTTCCCCCGGCCCTCTTGTACCGATTCCGCCGCCAAGTCTTGAAAGTTCAGTTCCTCGTCCGCTAAGCCGAGGTAATAAATATTCCAGCTGAGCCAGTTCAACTTGAAGCTTTCCTTCTTTTGAACGGGCTCGCCTTGCAAAAATATCCAAAATTAATTGGGTACGGTCAATAATTCGAATTCGGAGAGTGTCCGTTAAATGCCGAATTTGGCTTGGTGTTAATTCATCATTAAATATAACGACATCAGGCTCCAATTCTTCCACTAAATGTTTGAGCTCTTCCAGCTTACCTTTGCCAATATATGTACTCGGATCAATCCGATCTCGTTTTTGCGTGATGGTACAAACTACTTCCCCTTCAGCGGTATGGGTTAAAGATGCAAGTTCTTCGAGCGAATAATAAAAGGACTCTTCATCGCCATCTAAAAGGCAGCCGACCAAAATCGCTTTTTCTTTCTGATTCGTCAATACAAAACCCTCTTTCTCTGATTCCAACAAGTTTCCTCTCTAATAAAAAGACTCTTCTATGGAACACCCTCCGTATTTCCCAGAAAATTCAGTTTACATGTCCATGCACAACGACTTATTATTGGTGGTCTTTCATTAACTACAATGATAACAAATACCATGTAAACTTCCAATCAAGAATAAAAATGGTTGCAAAAAAGTTCTCCATTATGATCGAAGGTTGATCCAATAATAATTTTATTAATGAACAGCAATCATCATGAATAAGATGATAATAAGAGGAGTATTATTTCTCGGGAAAGCGCAAATTTTGACAAGAAGCCTGACAATCCTAGAAATTGGAGCGCAAGCTGTCGAAATGGGAAACAACATGTCTTAAACTTGAAAACTGTGTTTTTGACCATCCAATCGAAATGATGCTGGTTAAAAACTCTTTTTCTTGTCACCAACAAAAGTAAACAAAAAGAACGAAGGCCGGAGATAAGAGCCTGCTAAAGGAGTTTTGCCGAATGATCCATGTTTGATATTGTGAGGTGAAAGCTTTGGATCAACCTATTCGTTTAAAAAATAATGGTCAAATAAACATCGTTTTTAATTCCAAATTGAAGCAAAAAGAATCGGAGCATCTTCATAAAGATTTATTGCCGGAATCCTTTGCTCAAGAGCATACGATCTTAAAGGAAATAGAAGAAGAAATGAATTCGCTAGTCGGTCTTGAGGAAATGAAAAAAATGATCAAAGAAATCTATGCTTGGATCTATATTAATAAAAAAAGAGAAATGTATGGCTTAAAAACAGGTAAACAGGTTCTTCACATGATGTTTAAAGGAAATCCCGGAACAGGAAAAACGACGGCTGCCAGGTTGATCGGAAAACTTTTTCATAAAATGAATGTCCTTTCAAAAGGCCATCTGATCGAAGCGGAACGAGCCGATCTGGTCGGTGAATATATTGGCCACACAGCTCAAAAAACACGCGATCTCATCAAAAAAGCAATGGGCGGAATATTATTTATCGATGAAGCTTATTCTTTAGGCAGGGGCGGGGAAAAAGATTTTGGCAAGGAAGCGATTGATACACTGGTTAAACATATGGAAGACAAACAGCATGATTTTATTTTAATATTAGCCGGCTACTCTAGAGAAATGGATTATTTTTTGACACTCAACCCCGGACTTGAATCCCGATTTCCGCTCGTTTTTCATTTTCCTGATTATACAGTCGATCAACTGATGGAAATCAGCGCAAAGATTCTTCGCGAAAAAGAATATCAGTTAAGCCAGGAAGCTGAACGGACATTAAGAGAACATTTAATTCATTTGAAAAGTGTGATCCACCCAGCCAAATTTTCAAACGGCCGCTATGTCCGGAATATCATCGAAAAATCGATACGGTCACAGGCTATGAGGCTTTTGACCGAACATCATTATGATAAAAAAGAACTTATGACCATTCGAAGCAATGATCTCATATTTCCCGCTGAAACATCCTATCGTTGATTATCCATCCGGAAGTTTCAATAACAATTGAATAGGGAAAAATGCACAAGGACGGATAACCTCCGTCCTTTTTTAATCATATCGCCCTCTTTTAAAGAATCAATCGGGTTGGCAGACAAAAAAATTCCAAGAACAGCATATGAAGAGCGTATTTCTAATTGAAATGCAATAAACGGCTTAGGCACGATGGATTCATTGTTCTTAAAACAAAAATAAGAAAAAATTCAAATCATAAATAATGGCTCACGTCAGGAGAAATGGTTTTCATGTGACATGAGCCATTATAAAAAGTTTATAAAACAACAGCGCTCATTTTACGATTCTTGTTCTTCTAATTGAATATGCACGTTTCTTTGGGGGGCAAAAGTGGAAATAGCATGCTTATAAACAAGCTGTTGTTTGCCATCGGATTCAAACAAGACAGTGAAATTATCAAAACCTTTCACATAACCGCGAAGTTGAAAACCATTTAACAAAAAAACAGTGACTAAAGTTCCGTCCTTACGCAATTGGTTTAAAAATTGATCCTGAATATTGATCGCTTGTTTCATGTAAAGTCCTCCTCTTCTATCTCTAAAATTAAATATTCTATTTTAAATGTAGCTTTCCTGCTATAAATTGTGAAATTTCCTGAAATTTTTTCTCACGTTCATGCTCATTGGTGACATCAAACCATTGTACATTCATTTTATTTCGAAACCACGTAAACTGCCGTTTTGCATAACGTCGTGAATTCTTTTTTAATTGTTCGATGGCTTCGTCAAGCGTTACTTTTCCATCCAAATAATCATAAATCTCTTTATATCCAATGGCCTGAACGGATTGACAATTGCGAATGCCTCGCTTTCTCAGCTCCTTAACTTCTTCGATTAACCCTTGGCTGATCATCAGATCCACCCTTTGATTAATACGCTCATACAACTTACTGCGTTCCATCGTCAACCCAACAATGGCAGTATGGTAAAGTTCCTGCGAAAGTTGTTCGGATTGATGCTCAGACATCGGTTTCCCAGTCGTATAGTAAATTTCGAGAGCGCGAATAACGCGTCTCACATTATGAGGATGAATGGATTCTGCGCTTTTAGGATCCACTTCCTTCAACTGTTGATGCAAATAAAGTTCGCCTTTTTCTATTGCTGTTTGTTCCAATTCAGCTCTTAAAGACGAATCCCCCGGAACATCGGTAAATTGGTAATCATATATGACAGACTGAATATAAAGTCCGGTGCCACCCACTAAAATAGGGATTCGTCCTCTTTCCGTTATTTCAGTTATCTTTTTTCTCACAAGCTTTTGGAATTCTGCCACTGAAAAAGATTCATCCGGTTCTTTAATATCAATTAAATGATGGGGAATGCCGGCCATTTCCTCTTTAGTCACCTTTGCCGTTCCGATGTCCATTCCTTTATATATCTGCATTGAATCTCCGCTGATGATTTCTCCTTGAAAACGATGCGCAAGGCGAATGCTTAGTGCAGTTTTCCCTACTGCAGTCGGGCCAACGAGCACAATCAGCTTTTCTTTCTCTCTCACGTTCTTCCCAGCCTTCCCCTTACTTTTCCTTTACTTTTCCCTTATCGTACCATAAAACGAAAGGATTTACACACTTTGATCATTCTAACCAATTGAAACGCCAAACATTCCTCTATCTTTCTTTTTGCGTCTTTTTTCTCCATTCATTTGATGGACAAAGAATGCACCATACATTGCATCGTGAAATAGATTCTGAGGGGGCTTTTTCAATATGAATCTCGCAAATCGTTAAATGATCCGTAATGCATCTCTCTCGATCGTGACTTGTATAGGAGTTTTTGCGAGAAGCTCGCCATCGCCTTGTACAATAACCGGCCAATCAGAGGCAACGTCTACTTGTTTACCTCTTAACATAGTAACGCTGGGATGCAAAACATGTTTGCCAACAAATGCTTTCGGGAAAGTGCGCAACAGTTCCCATTTTGACAAGTTATGTACGATGCAAATATCAAAAAGTCCATCATTATAACAAGCTTCAGGACATATTTTTATACCTCCACCATAACTTGGGGTATTGGCAATGGCAATAAACCAAACATTTAAAAAAGAGAAGTTTTTCTCATCCACTTTTAATTGAACGTTGACGGGACGATATTGGAATAAAACATGCAAGAAACTAAGCCCATACGAAAGATTCCCTAATCGAAAAGTATTCAACCACTTTTTATATTTTGAGGAGCTATTTTCCTCAGCTACTTTTCCGTCAAAACCAATCCCGGTAACGGTGATGCAGTACTCGTTTCCAATTCTTCCAACATCCATCTTTCTTTGCTCTCCAATTAAAATTCGCTCCAATGCTTTTTGATAGTTCATCGGTATTTGAAGAGCCCTTGCAAGATCATTTCCCGATCCTGCCGGAATAATCCCTAATGGTATATTCGAATCGATTAACCCGTTTGCTACGTCATGAATGGTGCCATCTCCGCCTACCGCAACCACTGTCAAACCTGTTTCTGAAGAAATTTCCTTCACGATTTCTACGGCATGTTTCGGTCTTTCTGTAAAACGCACTTGATAATGTATCTGTTTTTCTTGAAGCAGCTTTTCAATCTTTTTCCAAACCTTTCGCCCTTTTCCATTTCCTGATATTTTATTGACGATAAAATAATACATCAAATAGATCTTTCCTTTTTATTTCAAATGGTAGAAATTCTACATGAATATGCGTGCAAGGCCGCACAGGTATTGTTAGATGATCCGTTTGTTTTTATTGGTCATTTTATCGGTTAGAAAACGATTTAAACAGAACTCCCACTTTCCAAGTACTTTATTATTTTTTCGATACAGGCAAAAAAATCCCTGCCAAATGACAGGGTTATAGTTTATCGACAAAATATAATTAATTTTCGTTTTTTAGAAAATACGCCTTCTTCTGAATCTAGTAAGAAAAATAGCAGCGATTAAGAAAAATGGAATAAATCTTCTACCGAAGCCGGTACGAATAACCATTCCTCCTGGAGGTGGATCTCCGTCTATCACTCCTCTATGAACCCTTCCATAGCGGTCCATCACTTCAACAGGCTCACCCTGGTATCTTCGAACTAAATGACGCATTATTTATCACTCCTTTTTAACTTAAAGGAGATGATTAGAACAAATCCTGTCACATCCATTTTTTTGTAAACAAGGTGCTCGTAATGAGTTAAGGATGCAGTGAATTCACTTAAATCGGTAATCTAGACGATTGGCTTCCTATCCATAACTACTTGTACCAATTTTAAAAAGGTCAACATAAGATCAAAAAGCTTTTGTCCTTTTGCAAAAAGCAAAACCAATCATGTTACGATCAAATGAGCATTTTTTCATGTCACCTTGCGTGGAATTAATAACCACCTTGACCCGTAAAAGCACTTCCGACAATGATCAGTAAAATGAACAGGACAACGATTAAAACAAATGTCATAAATAACATCTCCTTTTGAGTATTCGGGGATCTGCAATCCCTACTTTTAAGATATGTTCTTTAAAAAGAGTTGTATCGGACAAACTTATCTACTTACAGAAAATTCCATACTTGTGTAATTCATAAGATTTCATTGAATTTCTAAGGTTTTTATTTCCCTTTGCATATACATTCCTCCTGATTTTTATGTAGAAGTCTTCACATCACCTTATCGATTCCCTTTTCTTATACACGATCTCAATGATCCAACATACTGAAACTGATTCTTGTAAGGGCGGTGAAGTAGGTCCGTTTTTTAATTATGAACTCCAGGTTCTGAGGCTGTCACGACCTATTCTCCACTTCTACTATAAAAAAATAGTAGCACAGACCATGGCTGTGGTCAGTGCTACTAATCTTAGTATGTTTTTTTATATGATCATTTACTAACTGTTTTCTTGAATGATCCCTGCTTGTTTCTTATACTCTCTTCTCCGGAATAACATAATCAAAGACGGCAAAATGGTTAACGCACTGATCAGGGAATACGCCGTGTCAATCACCGTTGTAATCCCGAATGTTTTAAGGACAGGAAAGCTTGCAAAGATGAGAACGGAAAAACCACCAATGACTGTTAGACCTGAAGCCGTTATCGCTTGACCGACTTTCGAAACAGCTACCTTAATCGCTTCACCTGCGCTATATCCTTTCGCTTCTTCTTCACGGTATCGCTCCATAATCAAAATAGTAAACTCAGTACCAATTCCTAGTACTAGCGAACTTAGCGCTGTTGTAAGCGGATTGTACGAAATGTCGAGAAGCTTTAACGTTCCCGGTGAGAACCCAAGTACCAAAACAATTGGTATTAATGGGTAAACAGCGTGCTTAACCCGTCTGTAGACCAGCAATAGACCGACAAAAATGATGGCTAAACCTGCACTGATCATAAGACCATGGTTCGAACCAATATTATTGATTCCCTCAAGCATCATGACTTGAGCACCGGCAGGATTAGCTGTAACACCGTCTGGAGTGTTGATATCTTTGGTAATCTTGTTCATCAATTTCAATTGTTCATCCGTGGATAAGTCTTCATTAATTTTAAACTGCATGGTAGCGTATTGATGATTTTTACTAATCAGGTTTGTTTTGATCAATTCCGGCATTTCTTTCACTTTATTTTTAAGGTCATTCTTTTCGACTGGCAGTTCACCATGATTGATCGTTCTTAGTGTCGTCGCCAAGCTTGTAACGCCCTCTACATCTTGATACTTCTTGTTTTCCTTCTTGCCAAACTCATCCATCCACTTGACTACTTCCGGCTTTGTGACATCTTCAGCCTTAATCAAATAAGTAACATAGGTGGTAGAACCAACCACATTTTGCAAATAATTAGTGTTTTTCAACGCAGGCAAACTTTGAGGAATGAGCTTCTGAATATTGCTCTCAGTTGGGATAGAGCTTTCTGTTGAATAACTCAAACCCGCTAAAATGACTGCCGCTGCCAATACAGGAATCGATACTTTCCCCACCCAACTGGTATATTGGCCTAAGAAACGTGATAATAGCGATTCATTTTTCTTACTTTTCTTCATTTCCTTTTCGTTTCTGTCTAATAATCGGAAAGTGGAGAACATCATTACTAAGTCAACCAAATAACAGCAAACAACACCGATGGCTAAGGTTAATCCAAACTGCTGCATCATTGGCGCTTTCGATAAAAACATCGTTAGAAAGCTAAGAGCCATAATCAAAACCGCAATTCCGACGGCAGGACCCATATTAGAAATTGCCCGCATTATGGCAAGATGGACATTAGCTTCCTTTGAATATTCTTCTTCGTAGCGGTTATGAAACTGCACACCGAAGTCTGTTCCCAGACCGATGATAATGGGCAGAGTCGCCATGGTCGCAAGTGTAATGGGAATCCCTAGCCATCCCATTAAACCAAAAGTCCAGATTAAGCCAATCAATACAAAACCTAAAGCCAGCAACCGCCTCCGTACCGGAAAAACGACAAATAATACAATCATCATGACGACAACAGCTAAGGCGAGCATAAACTCCATCGTGGTCATGACAGTGGTTTTAATTTGTCCCAAAATCGCTGGAGTACCCGCTATCTTCACACTCACACCATCACCAAAGTCACTGTTTTTCACCAGCTTGTGAATATCAGCGTTCAGTTTCACATACGTATTCATGTCCGTATTCTTGGACGTGTTTAAAATCAGTAATACGTGTTCTCCATTCTTCGGCAACAAATTTTCTAACTGTGACGGGACTTTGCCATGGTCGGAAAAGAGGATCTGCCGCAACAGTTTATCACTCATGTTTTGCACTTCCGGTAGATATCCTATTATTTGTTTTTGCAACTTCGTTTGTTGCTCATGATTTAATAAACTCATCATATACTGCTGTTCTTTATTCTTCTGCTCTTCAGTCAGTAAATGTTGCAGTTCTGCCTGTTGCTGTTGTGCAGTCATTTTCGTTCCCGATACAGCATTTTTCCTTGCCATTTCTGCCATCTTCGTCTTCTGTTCAGTCGTTAATAGACTTTCCAAGTAAGATTGGACTTGCGTTTTCTGGCTATTTGTCAATGAATTTTGCAAACTAGTTTGTATTTTTTGCTTTTGGTCATCTGTTAATGAATTCCAAATGGTTTTCTGCAACTCGCTGTTGCCGCTGAACTCCGAGCTTCCCATGGATGCATTCTTGCTTTTCAGTTCAGAGTTCAACACGTTGACGAAATTAGTTCCACCTGTAATATTGTCAATTTTATTAGCCTTGTGCATAAATTGATCAATTTCTTGTGCTGTTTGATGTGAAATCAATTGATTTTTATCACCAGACAATAAAATAAATATGGGGTCTCCGCCAAAATGATTTTGATATATCTTGGTGTTTTTATAAACACTCGATGATTTGCTGATAAATACTTCATTGCCCATTTGCATCTGTATTTTGGGCAATCCTAAAGCAAACAAAACAGTCAGCGCCAGGAAAATCATAATATTCATTCGCGCATGCCGACTAATAAAATCGCCGATAGTTTCAAAAACTTGTTTCATCTATGCTTATCCCCCTTATTCACATTCCATATTTCCAATTTTGACGAATCCACTGGAAAAGACCAAAAAGTGAACAGCATTTTATCATACAATCCATTCACTGAATTACCGCTGCAGATTTGGTGTTTTTTCATCTAATTGTTCTATGTATATATGCTGCCAAGGAAATCACCCTTCATTACATGATTCTTGCTACAATATCACAAAAAACCAAAAAACTAATCACAACTATACTTGATTCATCTTTTCCGATTCTCTCGCTTTGGCAATCGTTTCTTTTCTGTCTTCTCACTTCCTTTCGTTTGACCTTTTTTCCTAACTGACGGTTCGTTCACTACACATCATTTTCTGTTTTAACTCTTCTATCATACGTTCAGCCGCTTCTTCACCTGCTTCAATACATTCCTCCCATTTCCTAAAATCAAATGCCGGAATGTGCCCCACTTCAGGTCGAATAACGACATCAGCACGCCGAAGACTGCTAGGCTTTCTTTTAGCAGTCATCAAACTGTAGGAGCGATACATGACTTCCACCATATTGCGCGGCGGTTTCTTATTATGTTCTCGAGCTACGTCAACAGCAATAATCAATTGACCATTTTCTTGGTCCAGTTCTTCAATAGGCAAATTATTTAGCACCCCTCCATCAACCAACATTTTTCCATTATGCATCACAGGAGCAAAAACACCGGGAAAAGCTGTTGTAGCGCGAAGTGCAGTTTCCAAATCTCCTTTGTCAAAGATCACCTGTTTCCCCTCAATCAAATCAACGGAAATGGCTTTAAATCGAACAGGAAAATCCTCAATCATCATCGTATGTTTTCCATGCTGTTTTAATAGGTGATGAACCATCATATGAATACCATTGCCGCCAATCAATCCCCGATGCCTGACACCCACATCGAACAATCGATATTTGGGTATCTTTTGTATAAAATGTTCCAGAGTATCAGGTGAAATTCCGGCTGCATATAACCCTCCGATGGCACCGCCCATACTTGTACCCGCAATAGTATCAATAGGAATCCTATGTCTTTCAAACACTTTTAATACACCTAGGTGAGCAAATCCTCTGACAGCTCCACCACCTAAAGCTAAACCAATTTTTCTCATATCCCTCTCCTTTGAATCAAGTTTATTCCGCACTTTCTACAAATAGTCAGCGAAATTTTCCCTATATTCATTTTTACTTAATCGTCCAAAATGCAACCATCAAAAAGAGGCTCTTTCATTTCAAGTAATTCATCGTCAACATGTTCTTCTCATACAACGCTCCAAAGATGAGTTAGAAACTTATACATGGAAAAAATTCATTTTCCCGCATATTCCTTCAAACATACCCAAAAGACCCAAAAACAAACTAAAAACAAAGAGTTAAGCTTTTAATCAAAAGCCGAACTCAAAAAATCAGAAAGCCTTTCTTTCTCTTCATCCGAAAGACCTGCGATCAATTGAAGAAATTTAGAAACAAGATCCACTATTTCCGTACCAAGATCATCGTTCATCGTTTCAATAATCGTTCCAAGAACAGTGCCGACAAACATCGTCATTCCCATCTCTTTGCTAGGCGCTTTTTGGAAAAGACGCTGAATGAAAAATTCCGTTTTATTTCCAAGCTTCTTCACATACATGGCAAATAACCCTATAATATAGGCGCAAAAATTAATTCTCGTATTGATATTAGAAATTTCATCCAATACGATCTTGGTGGCATCTTTTATACTGCAGTGATTCAAATTTTTTAATAACGATAAAACATGCTCAACCGTTTTTTCCCAATCGTTTAGATCAATGTTTTCGATTCGAGCTTTCCTGAGCAAATCCCAGGCTTTGGATGTAGGGATAAACACAACCTGTGAACGCCCTGTCTCTTTATTGTTGACTTCATAGCTGCGAGAAATAAATCCTTGTTTTTCAATTTCCTTTAACATGTCGTAGGCTGTCCATTTACTGACTCCCATTGATTGTGCCAATGTCTCGTAATGAATGGGTAGGTTCGTTTTCTGATGCAACTCCATTAATTTATTTAAAAATTGCATGCGGCGTTTAGTAAGGGGCACGATCGTTATTTACCTCCCAATTCCACTAAAAAAACGTTTTTTTGTTTTTTGTGCCTACAACTTTAACATCAAATTCATTTATAGTCAAGCGAAACCTCAACAAGCAAGAGTCGTCTAGTTTTTGTGAAAGCATTTTTAAGTGGCTGCTACGTTTTTTCTCTTTTCTCTCCCCTAGCTTCCATCGTTTTTTGATATCTATTTTCAAACAACAATAGACTATGGAAAAAATATGATATTATAGAGATAATTTTACAACTTTCGGTTAAGGACATCGTGATCTCCCGCATCATTTTATAGATCCTTCCCTTTCTGGCGTCGTACAATTTTCAAATTTGTAAATCCATTTAAGTTTTGATTTGCGTCAAATGGGTGTTTTGAATGTCCCGAAAACAATGGAATAAAGAAGTACCAGAGCTGTACAAATCCGTTGGCCGGACCTACAAATCCATTGGAAGAAGTAAATCATTTTACATTTAGTATAGGAAGTGAATATATGGAAAAAAGGCTATACATTGTAAGGCATTGTGAAGCCGAAGGTCAAGATTTCCTGTCTCCTCTTACAAAAAGAGGATTTAAGTAAGCAGAAAGCTTAAGTGAGTTTTTCTCCAATATTAGAGTGGAACAAGTTATATTCAGTCCTTTCTTACGGGCCGTTCAATCCGTTGAGCCCCTATGTCAAAAACAGAACTTAAAAATAGAGATAGATGAGCGGTTATCAGAACGAATACTTAGTACTGATCCCCTGCCTGATTGGCTCGAAAAATTAAAAGCAACATTCCAAGATATGGAGTTATCATTGAAGGCGGAGAGTCCGGCGATGAAGCGACAAAACGAATTGTAAACGTTGTGGAAGAAGCATTAAAAAACGAACATGAAATTATTCTTATGGCTACTCACGGAAATTTAATGTCTCTCCTGATTAAATTTTTCAATCAAGATTTTGGATTTGAACAATGGCAAAATCTCACCAATCCGGATGTTTTTTTATTAAGCTTTACGAATAAACAAGTTCATTTAGAACGACTGTGGAAATAAAAAATGTATAGAATATTTAAAAATATTTAGAAACGGAGTGAACAGGATGAGCCAGATTAACAATGAATTTCATATTCCCATCAATAAAGAAATGAGCACAGAAGCTCAAACAATTGCGAAAATGCTTTTTGCCTCCTCCGAAGAATCTGAAAATATAAACTTTTCCCACCCTCATTCATTAGAAATTTTTAGACGAATGATGGATAAAAACTTAAAAGGATTACTGGATAAAATATCAGTGGACTATCTATTAGAAAGAGTGAGTATCGATGGCATACGGGCTGTCTGGATCTCAACTCCACAGATCCAAGAAGATAAAAAAGTGATTCTTTATTTACATGGTGGATGTTACGTATCTGGAAATATCGAAATATACTCTACCATACCTATTCAACTAGCTCATAGTAGTCAGATTAATATTTTATCTATTGATTATAGCTTAGCCCCGGAAAATCCATTTCCTAACGGATTAAATGATCTGGTCAAAGTTTTTCATTATCTTTGCAACCATGGATACTCAGCAAATAATATTGGTATTTTAGGTGATTCTGCAGGTGGGGGGCTTGCATTATCAATGTTACTAAAGCTCAAGGAAATGAATGCCAAATTGCCAGCAGCTTTGGGCTTGTTATCTCCATGGGCTGACTTGAGTTTTTCTGGAGAAACTTTTAATACTTTGGCCGGAGTAGATCCCATCTTAAGTCAAGAACAGTTATCCGTATTCGCAAACATGTATGTCCAAAAAGAAGATGTAAAAAACCCCTTCATTTCTTCTGTTTATGGAGATTATAAAGATTTTCCACCAATGATGATCATTGCTGGTAGTCATGAAATATTATTAAGTGATTCAACTCGCATTGCACAAAATGCTATGAATCAAAAAGTAGAAGTGAGTTTAGACATTTTTAATGGTCTTTGGCATGTTTTTTGCGCAGATCCTACCTTACCTGAAAGTAAAAATGCTATAAAAAAACTTTCTTCATTCTTTAACAAGAACTTGTTCTAATTATGTTGTTTCACAAAAGAGAGATTTAAAAATGGCTATTTTCAAATGATCACTCTTTAAAATTCGAGAAAAAATGATTTTTTTAATGGCTGGATTACCTAAGTCAAACAATATATATTAAATCAAATAAATAGGACACTAAACAACGCTTTTGCGTGATTCAGTGTCCTCGGTTTTTACGATAGAGTTGCTTCGTTTCGTCAATCCCTGTTATTTTTCCATCGAACGTTTCGTTTTTATCATCCTTATTATTAGAAGGAAAGCAAAAATGACGACACATAACAAAATGTCTATTAAGATTTTTGCCTCCATGTTGTGATGCTTCATAACAAAATACCAGCTTGGCGAAAAACAAAAAAGGAAGTACGTTAGTAAATCATGAAAGAATAAAGAAATAAGTGTTATTAAAGCTCCGGCTAAAAAACTGGCAGCAAAAGAAATTCCCATTAATTTCATTTCCCTCATCAACCACCATTATTAGACTATAATTCCATTTTATAGGAATCCCAGAGATATTTAAACCTCTTTATTTGTTTTTCTCTCAAATTAAAACGGAAATATTTCCATCAGCCGATCCATTGTCTGTCTCCCCTATCCGCTTGTAGGTGCCGAAATCATTTTGGTTGTATATCCTTAACGATATACGTTGCAATTGTTCACTTCCCAAATATTTACAATCCCCTTTGCCATGCTGGGCAAAGCGGGAGAAATCCAAGCAATTTTTTAAAGAGCCATGAACAAATGCCTAAGTCACTTCATACTATATTCAAAAACGGAGTGGATCTTTATGGTGAAATGGATCGACGTATCCTTATCTCAGCATAGATTAAAACTATTTGACGGAAACAGACTTATAAAAACTTACCCCATAGCAGTTGGAAAAATATTGACACAAACCCCTTATGGGACGTTTACAATTATCAATAAACAACGCCATCCCGGTGGACCATTCGGAGTGTTTTGGATGGGGTTGTCAAAGCCTCATTACGGCATACACGGAACCAATAACCCATCTTCCATCGGCAAGAATGTCTCACATGGATGTATTCGAATGTTTAATCATGATGTTCTAGAATTATCTTCTAAATTGCCAGTTGGAACGAAGGTTGTGATTCATAAATGACTCTGTTCATTTCTCCCTCTTCGCCAAACATTCTTGTAAATAAGAATCCAGTGGTTGATTGCTGTTCCATTCAAATCGATAACAAAGAGTATGACGTGATCATCTATGATATAGCAGCATACATAGCAAACTGAAAAAGTCAAAAAAATTTTGCTCTAAACCACATTTTCGTTCGGTACAACATCTTGGGTTAAAGGCATAAAAAAAGCATTTGTGAAGTGCTCCTACCATCATTGGTTGGTTCAGATCGCCATTAGACAGGAGTCTTCACAAACGCCTTCTCATATGATCAAAGTTGAATAAAAGAGGTATTCGATAGCCTAGAAAATGAGGGAAAATGGCGGATAAACACCACCAAATCGTGTTAATCATAATCCCGCTACATTACCCGTTTAAACATTTTTTCCAGTTCATATGCCGAAAAATGAATAATAACGGGTCGGCCATGAGGGCAAGTGAACGGGTCGGAAGCTTTCCGTAAATCGTCCAAAAGCGCCTGAATTTCATCTTGGCGCAAATGGTGATTCGCTTTAATGGATCGTTTGCAGCTCATCATAATCGCTGCTTCTTCCCTCAGTTTTTTAATATCAACCGTTTTCATCGTAATCAGTTGTTGAAGGATGTCTTCAATGATCTCTTGTTCTTCTCCTTTTGGAAACCATTGAGGATGAGCGCGTACGATAAAAGAGTGAATACCGAACGGCTCCAGAAAAACTCCCACTTTTTCCAATTCATCTTTATACTCTAAAATTTTCACATATTCGTCAGCCGAAAATTCCAATGTCAACGGCACTAACATTTCTTGCAGTTCGTTTTCCACTTGCCCCACTTTTTCACGGAAAAATTCATATTTGATCCGTTCTTGAGCAGCATGTTGGTCAATAATGTAAAGTCCTAGTTCGTTTTGGGCCAGTATATAAGTTCCATGCATTTGACCGATGGGATATAATGGCGGAATGCGGCTCTGACGTTGACTGCTCTCGGTCGTTTCCAATGAAGAGTCGTCAGCGGCCTCCACAACCGTTTCGGATTCTTGTACATCATATTCTCGCACAAAATCCGGAGAACTCTTTGGCTCCGACTGCTCTTGTTCCAACATGTCTTCAGGCAAATGACGTTCCTCTTCTTGATGTTTCTCATAAGTGTTGGTAAGCTCAGGCGGACGATGAATCGGAACGGCTGTATCGATAATGGGCTCCGTTTGTTTCGGCAGGTGGTCAAGTTCAAAACTTTGCTGGACAGTTTTTTCCTTTTTCCATTTAGGAGCAGCATTTTCCAACGGAATCAATCGCTTTGACCGAAACGCTTCTTGAATGGTTTTCATCATCAGCTCATTCAATTCTTGTTCCTTGCTTAAACGAACCTCCAATTTGGATGGATGCACATTGACATCTACCAGTAGAGGGTCCATTTGGATCATCACTAACGCAATGGGATATCTTCCAATCGGAAGCAACGTGTGATAGCCTTCCTGAATGGCTTTCACTAAAGGATAATTTTTGACATATCGGCCATTGATAATAGTCGAAATATAGTTGCGGGAGGCACGCGTTAACTCCGGAAGGGAGATCCATCCCTCGATTTCAAAATCGATGCTCCTGGCAGAAATCGGGATCATTTTTTTAGCCGTGTTTAGTCCATAGATAGCGGCGAGAACTTGCCGAGCATCCCCATTTCCGTTTGTTTCAAGCAAAACTCGGCCATTATGTCGCAGCTGAATGGAAACGTCTGGATGAGCAAGCGCCAGACGATTGACCGTATCGGTAATGTTTCCGAGTTCTGTATGAATCGTTTTCATATATTTCAGCCTTGCGGGTGTATTATAAAAAAGATTGGAAACGATCACTTCCGTCCCTTTACGAGCGGATGCTTTTTCCTTCCGAACGACCTTGCCTCCTTCTAAGACAGCTCTGGTAGCGGCCCCCTCCCCTGTTCCTGTCGTGATTTCTAAATAAGATACCGAAGCAATGCTTGGGAGCGCCTCGCCCCTAAACCCTAGCGTACGAATGCGAAATAAGTCGTTTTCATCCTTGATCTTGCTTGTGGCATGTCGTTCAAACGCTGTCAACACATCTTCTTCTTCGATTCCGTCCCCATTATCCACTACTCGAATGGATTGGAGACCAGCTTCCTCGACATCGATTTCGATCACCGTGCTATGGGCATCTATGGCATTTTCCACCAATTCTTTGACAACCGATGCAGGGCGTTCCACGACTTCTCCCGCCGCAATTTTATTGGACAACATGTCGTCGAGTTGAATAATTTTTCCCATAAAAGCCCTCTCCTTTCCTCGATCCTCTAAACGGACGGCTTAACGGAGATTCATTTCATCATATTATTGATTTAGTATTTTTTGCAATTCATATAACTTGTTTAATGCTTCTAACGGAGTCGTTTCTAATAAGTTGAGAGCTTTTAACGCTCGGGCTGCTTCTTTTTCCCGCGGGGTGACGGCTGCTTTCGGTTCTGTCTTTTGCTCCTCATCGAAGAAAGACAGCTGCTCCACTTCCTGTTTCACTGACGTCTTGGAATCTTTCTTTTCATTTTCATCGGTTTTTTCCTTATTAGAAGGAGAAGCACCTGTAGATTCGAGATCCGTCAAAATTTCCTTTGCTCTTTTAATCAACGTTTGAGGGAGATTAGCTAATTCCGCTACGTGAATACCGTAACTTTTATCTGCAGCTCCTTCTTTTACCTTATGAAGGAAAACTAATTTTCCGTTTTGCTCGACGGCACTTACATGAACATTTTTCAATTGATCCAGTTCTTTCTCCAAAACCGTTAATTCATGATAGTGGGTCGAGAATAAAGTCTTAGCCCCAATATGATCATGGATATATTCAATGATAGCCTGTGCCAAAGCCATTCCATCATATGTAGAGGTTCCTCTGCCGATTTCATCGAAAAGAATTAAAGAATTTTGCGTCGCATGGACGATGGCATTTCTTGCTTCCAGCATTTCCACCATAAACGTACTTTGTCCTGAAATCAAATCATCACTTGCGCCAATTCTCGTGAACACTTGATCGAAAATAGGAAGAACCGCTTCTTCAGCCGGTACAAAACAACCAATTTGGGCTAAAATAGCCGTTAAGGCAATTTGTCTCATATATGTGCTTTTTCCTGACATGTTGGGTCCGGTGATGAGCAGCATTTCCCGACCTTTATCCATCAAACAATCATTGGCCACATACATTTGTGAATCCATGACTTTTTCTACAACCGGGTGGCGGCCCCCTTTAATCCGTAATGTTCGCCCATCGTTAAAACGCGGTTTTACGTAGTGTTGTTTTTCGCTGACAGTGGCAAAACATTGCAAACAATCCAGCTCGCTGACGGTTTTGGCCAAAGCCTGCAGTCTCGGAATAAAAGTTTTAACATATTCCCGAATAGATAAAAAGATTTCGTATTCCAAATCTACGCTTTTTTCTTCCGCTTGTAAAATTAAAGCTTCCTTTTCTTTCAATTCCGGTGTGATAAAACGTTCTGCATTTGCCAACGTTTGTTTACGTTCATAGCGCCCCTCTTCCAGCAAATGTAGATTGGCTTTTGTCACTTCAATATAATATCCAAACACGCGGTTATAGCCGACTTTCAACGATTTAATTCCGGTTCGCTCTCTTTCTTCTTTTTCCAATTGAGCGATCCATTTTTTCCCGTTTTGACTAGCGTCTCGGTAGCGATCTAATTCCGCGTGGTAACCGTCCTTGATAATTCCGCCTTCTTTCACGGACAATGGCGGATTCTCGACAATCGCCCGTTCGAGCAGATCGGTTAATTCTTCACACGGGTCTAATTTGGACGCTATTGTTTGAATATCGTCATTGTCCATTTGACCTAATAGATCTTTCAAAGAAGGTATTTGCTGTAGTGATTTTTTCAGCTGGATTAAATCCCGGGCATTGACATTTCCAAACGCCACTCTGCCGGCGAGCCTTTCAAGATCGTAAACTTCTTTTAATCGCTCTCTTAGCTCTTGGCGTTCAAAATAACGATTCAGCAGCAACTCGACAAGAGCAAGCCGCTTTTCAATCTTGCTCTTTTGAATGAGCGGACGGTCAATCCACTGTTTTAATAGTCTCGCTCCCATGGCCGTCATGGTTTCATCCAAGAGCCATAGAAGAGAGCCTTTTTTCCCTTTCGATCGAATCGTTTCCGTCAACTCCAGGTTTCTTTTGGAAAAGTAATCTATTTTCATATAATTATGGACGTGATAGGTTTCGACTGTTTGCAAATGGTCCAAGCTTCTTTTTTGCGTGCGATACAAATAATTAAAAAGTCTGGCAGAAGTCGAACGTAGCCGTGAATCCTCAAGCCTTTCCAAAAGATGTTGATATTCCGATTTGACTTCCTGATCTTCTTCATAAGAAATCGTCAACGACAACCGCTCTTTTATTGTTTTTTGCAAGCTGTTATCAAAAGAAGGGTCGATAACAATTTCTTTTGTTCCAAGCGTGGACAGTTCATTTACCACATCTTCAAAAGCTGTCAGCAGTGTTACACGATTTTCTCCGGTGGATAAATCCGTATAGGCTAGTCCGAACGTCTCATCTTCCAATCCTGAAACTGATGCAATATAATTATTTTCTTTTTCCAGCAGTCCTTTCCCTTCCATCATCGTTCCGGGAGTAATCAGCTGGATCACTTCGCGTTTAACTACCCCTTTTGCTTGTTTGGGATCTTCTGTTTGTTCACATATCGCAACTTTATAGCCTTTTTCAATCAGCTGCTGTATATAGCTATCGGCAGAGTGATAAGGGACGCCGCACATCGGAATCCTTTCATCGCCACCGCCGTCCCTGCTGGTCAAAGTAATTTCCAATTCTTTCGAAGCCTTAATCGCGTCATCAAAAAACATTTCATAAAAATCGCCTAACCGAAAAAATAAAAAGGCATCTTGATATTCAGCCTTAATTTTTAAATATTGTTGAATCATTGGAGTATATTGCGGCATTTGTTTCTCCAATCCTTTCCCGAAGCCTATTTCTAACAAAGTATAATTATATCATAAAAGAATCATATAATAAAAAACAGCCTGATTCCTTCCATGGAATAGGCTGCTGATTCTTCGAAAATTGGCATTCAGATTTCTTATTCTTCTTCATCGTCGACGATGAAATCGGGATCGAGTTCTTCAAAGTCTTCATCGGATAGCTCGGAATCCCAATCATCATCTTCTACGCCATCTGGATCGATCATGACGGAGACTTTTGTCTCGCCAATGACTTCTGCTAAAAACTCTCGTTCGATATGAACGACCATCTTATTGCCATTCGAAGAAATGACAGCTTCATTACAATTCGGCTGTTGTAGCACACGTGCCACTACTTCTTTATCATCACAATCGGGGTCGCGATACTTTAATTTCACAACATCCACATACTCCACTTTTTCTGTAATAACGGAAGTTTTTGTGTTGTCATGATGAGAGTACCATAGGTTTATATCATAAGTCCCTCTAATTTCGACCGTCTTGCCGCTCTTCTTTGCTTTATATTCGTGATTAATAATCCAGCAGCCTAGAATACTTGAAGGATGATGCGGCGGAGTGATCGTATGATGGGACTGGGTAAATTTGCGCCCCTTAGCTACAACTGCCTTTGTTATAATTTCTCTAAATTCTGGCATTTGAGCGAACCCTCCTCATGTAATTTCACTTTATCCTATGCGGAGGGATAAACGGGTGTGCTAAAGCCTCGTGTTTTTTTCCAACAGTGCGGATTCCATGTGAAATAGAATGTTATTCTCCTTCTAATAGAGTAAGAAAGAATCTATTTTTCATTTTTTCCTTCTCCATTCCGTTCAAATGATCTTGAATGTAAATACAAAAAAAGTTTTCACTATAGTCAGTAATAATGACCCAAGGCACTCTTTTTTTCATATAAAGATTTATAACGGGTATTGATGATGATCGCGAAAATTCACTCACTCCAGAAATAGAGAAACCCGACGAGAAAAATGATTTGATCGTCGGGTTTTCTTGCTTAAAAGGGGCTCCTTGGTCAATCTCTTTCGGAGATTAATGATGGTTCCCCGATAGCTTGTTTCTAACTTGAGCTCCGGTTTCTCCTGTCAGTAGGTTTCCGCCTGTAGAAGTAATCACTTCATCTGTCACGGTATTGGATATCGTGTTGGCTACGATCTGCAACAAATCGTTTACATCCACTTGGGATTCTTTAAACTGTTGAACAACGGGAATATCGTCCAATTCTCTCTCAAGCTGTTCGATTTTTTCTTCCGTTTTTTTCAGCGCTTCTGTTTTTCCATAATGTTGAAAATTGACAGCCTGTTTTTGCAAACTTTTAATGTTTGCTATTAATTGTCGAACTTTTTCATTTTCATGAATTTTTGCTTCCGCTTTTTTGAAAAAATCGACTTCTTCCGATTCCGCAATCATTTTCGCCAACTCTTTGGCGCGTTCGACAATGTCGTCTTTTGAGTATTTGGCCACCCTATTTCACCTCGACAGCTTCTCGTTCTACCACCATTTCTCCATTTAATGTCCATGTTTTGGCTTCCGTGATTTTTACTTTGACAATTTGGCCAATGGCGGATTTTGGTCCTTTGAAATTGACCAATTTATTTCTCCGAGTATAACCGGCCAAAACGTCAGGGTTGTTTTTGCTTTCCCCTTCCACCAGCACTTCTACAATTTTTCCTTCATATTTTTTCATCGCTTTGGCGGAAAGTTCATTCACAAGTTCATTTAATCGCTGCAAGCGTTCTTTCTTTACTTCCATCGGGACATTGTCTTTCATCTTAGCTGCCGGGGTTCCTTCCCGAGGTGAGTAAATAAAGGTGTAAGCAGACTCAAATCCTACTTCTCGGACAAGGGACAACGTTTCTTCAAACTGCTCTTCTGTTTCATTCGGAAAACCGACAATAATATCTGTTGTCAACGCCACATCCGGGATCGCTTTTTTGATTTTGCGGACAAGTTCCAAATATTGTTCACGGGTATATTTTCTAGCCATTATCTTTAAGATTTCGCTGGATCCGGATTGAACTGGCAAATGGATATGTTCCATTAAGTTTCCTTTTTTCGCGAGCACTTCAATTAAATGGTCGTCAAAGTCGCGCGGATGGCTAGTGGTAAAGCGAATTCGTGGAATATCAATTTTGCGCAAATCATCCATTAAATCGCCAAGTCCATATTCCATATCGGTAAAATCTTTTCCGTAGGCATTTACATTTTGACCGAGCAACGTGATTTCTTTGTATCCTTGTGCCGCCAGTTGGCGTACTTCTTGAATGATATCTTCCGGTCGACGGCTGCGTTCTTTTCCGCGCGTATAAGGAACAATACAATAAGTACAGAATTTATCGCATCCGTACATAATGTTTACCCATGCTTTAATTTTTCCTTGACGAACTTTCGGAAGATTTTCAACGACATCTCCTTCTTTCGACCACACTTCGACAACCATTTCTTTTGCCATATAGGCTTCATTCAAAATATGAGGGAGACGGTGAATATTATGAGTTCCAAATACCATATCCACATACTGGTATTGCTTAAGCAATTTATTGACTACCGATTCTTCCTGGGACATGCAGCCGCATACTCCCAATAGCAGGTCAGGCTTTTCCATTTTCAACGGTTTTAAATGGCCAATTTCTCCAAATACTTTGTTTTCCGCATTTTCGCGGATGGCGCAAGTATTTAAAAGAATCACATTGGCATCTTCTGGCTGATCTGTCGGTTCATAGCCCAATTGCATTAAAATACCTGCCATTACTTCCGTATCATGCTCGTTCATTTGGCAGCCGTAAGTACGAATATAGAATTTCCGGCCTTTTCCCATTCCTAAAAATTCTTCCGGTATGCTGAAATCTTCGTGGTATTTGACTGCTTCTTTTCCTCGGCGTTTGGCATCTTTCATGGAAGGCGGCATAAAGACCCGCTGAAAATATTTGCTGTAATCCTTTTCGGATTTTTTGTCCGAAGGATCAACCGTTTTCACTTGTTGACTTTGCAAACGTTGTTCTTCGTTCATGAAAATCCTCCATTCAGTTTTTAAGTTCCCTATTTTTTCATTATATAGGCTCTTTGTCATGCAGTTCAACTAAATCTACACATTCTCTTAGTATAAGGGGTTTTAGCCAATTAAACAATAGTAAATGCCTACAGAGACAGAAGACACAAAAACAGCACTCCTCCCTTTTAGGAAGAAGTGCTGTTTTGTCTCATTCTCTTACATAAATTCTTCTACCAACTCATTGAAAAGTTCATCTGATAAACGCAGATCTTGTTGAATTAAAGGTTGTTCTGCGTATCCATGAATTTGTTCTTGATAAGAAGGCTGTTCAGTATTTTGATAAATCAATCCCGTAACTAACCCGTTATGCTCCATTAACGTATTCATAGCCAAGGCGCGATTGGATGGATCATAATTTTCCACATCGCTTAATTTGAATAAATTTTCCTTAAACCAATCATACGTATTGATTTTATTGTACGTCACGCATGGGCTAAAGACGTTGATAAAGGCGAAACCTTTATGCTTTATGCCCGCTTCGATTAAAGCAGTCAATTCCTTAATATCGGAAGAAAATCCTTGAGCCACAAATGTCGCGCCTGATGTTAACGCGAGTTCCATCGGAGATAAAGCTGGTTCAATCGATCCATCCGGTGTTGATTTTGTGACAAAGCCGGCTGATGAACGCGGAGATGTCTGTCCTTTCGTCAAACCGTAAATTTGGTTGTCCATCACGATATACGTAATGTCAATGTTGCGGCGAATCGCGTGGATCGTATGAGCCAATCCAATCGCAAACCCGTCGCCGTCACCACCCGCAGCAATAACCGTTAGGTCTTTATTCGCCATTTTCACACCTTGTGCAATTGGCAACGCCCTACCGTGAGTACCGTGTAGTCCGTAAGAATGAATATAACCGGATATCCGTCCAGAACAACCAATACCTGAAATCACTGCCAGCTGATCAGGCTCCAATCCAACATTCGCAGCTGCACGCTGAATAGCGGCTTGAACTGAGAAGTCTCCGCATCCCGGGCACCAGTTAGGTTTCACATCATTCCGAAAATCTTTAAATGTGGCCATTTCACACAACTCCCTTGTACTGTTTAAATTTCCTGTGGTTGAAATAATTGTTTGCACTCTGTATAAACTTCGCTTGGTAAGAACGGATTTCCATCGTACTTTAAGACATTGACAATCTTTTCCCCGTAGCCCACATTCATTTTAATGATTTTTGCCAACTGGCCTGTAGCGTTGTGCTCTACGACCGCTACTTTTTTCGCTGACTTGATCAACGGCAATAGTTCTTCGCTTGGGAACGGATGAATAAGTCTTATATGAGCATGATTCACTTTCAATCCTTCTTTTTCTAAGCGTCCTATTGCTTCTTCAATGGCTCCGCGTGTCGAGTTGAAGCCAATTAGCAATAAATCCGATTCTTCATGAGGGCAATTTTTGTAAACAGGCGTATTAAAATGGACATGCTGGATTTTCCGCATGCGTTTATCCATTTGCTGTTTGCGATTCAATGGCTTTTCTGAAGGCTTTCCTGTTTCGTCATGTTCCACTCCCGTTACATGGTGGATGCCGTTTTTCATTCCTGGTATCACTCTTGGTGAAATGCCATCTTCCGTTACTTCATAGCGTTTAAAATACCCTTTTTGAGGAAGTTCCGGCAACTCTTCTTGCAGAGGAATCAATTTTCCGCGGCGAATTTCCACTTTTGAATAATCGAGCGGCTCTACTGTTTGTTTTCCTAACGACAATTGCAGATCAGAAAGCACAATAACAGGACATTGATATTCTTCCGCAAGGTTGAAAGCTTCAGCCGTGTCATAGAACGCTTCTTCCACCGTGCTAGGAGCGATGACGATTTTAGGTATTTCACCGTGGTTTCCATACAGCATCGCCAATAGATCCGATTGTTCTTGTTTCGTCGGCAAGCCTGTGGAAGGACCTCCACGCTGAGTATCAATGATCACGATCGGCGTTTCTGTCATGCCCGCTAACCCGATCGATTCCATCATTAATGAAAGACCGGGCCCCGCCGAAGCAGTCAATGCTCGGATTCCGCCGTAGCCGGCCCCTATGGCCATTGTTGCCGCAGCAATTTCGTCCTCCGTTTGGATCACGGTTCCGCCAACAAGCGGCAATTTTTTAATTAAATACTCCATAATTTCAGAAGCAGGAGTGATTGGGTAAGCCGCCATAAATCGTGCTCCCCCTGCAAGCGCTCCGAGCGCAATTGCATCGTTTCCAATCATAAACATCCGTTTTTTTCCATCAGCCGAGGCAAGTTCAAGATGGCTGATCTGCCCTTCTGTCTCAGACAGCATAAATTGATACCCTTGCCGTATGGCTTCCATGTTTTTCTGTACGACGGCTTCTCCCTTTTTGCCGAAAATTTCTTTCACTACTTCGCGAAATACTTCAACGTCAATATTTAAAATGGCGCAAGTCGCTCCAACCGCCACCATGTTTTTCATAAGAGAAGTTCCAAGATTTGTTGCCAACTCCGTAAACGGAACAGAATAAAGAACCGCTTTTGTATCTTCCGGTTTCTTCGGTTCAAACTTAGAATCGGCGATGATCACGCCATGATCGTTCAGTTCTTTATAGTTGACATCGATTGTTTCTTGGTCAAAAGCCACTAAAACATCCAAATCATCGGCGACAGAATTGACTTTTGTCGAACTAACCCGTATTTTATTATTCGTGTGTCCACCTTTAATTCGTGAAGAAAAGTGACGATATCCATAGAGATAATAACCTAGCCGATTTAAAGCGATGGAGAAAATTTCCCCAGTACTCTCAATTCCTTCACCTTGCTGCCCTCCAACTTTCCATGAAAGCTGCTCTATCATAAAATTACACCCCTTTATACGTTCACAATAAATTGCATTTACTTCTTACTAGTTTATCATTTTTTCAGTTCATTTCCTATTAATCCTGTTTCGAATAGAAAAAAATTAAAAGAAACCCTCCTTTTCCTGAACTACTCTCTTCTTTCATCAACACTCGTCACTGGGGAAAACGGCTGACAAAATTGTCAAACAAAAAATTTTTCACTTGTCGTGCAGAATAGTATTTTAACAGAGACTCTATAAGAATTTCGTAGTCTTTGTACCGAGACAAACGAGGAATCGTTTTTTCTGTTCCGTCAAAATCCGAGCCAAACCCTAAATGATGTTCCCCACCTAATGAACAGATATGATCAATGTGGCGAATGACATCGGAAATTTGAGCTTGACCGTTTTCCTTTACAAATTCCGGGACAAATGTGATGCCAATCACTCCGTTTTTTTGGATTAAAGCTTTGATTTGATCATCTTTTAAATTTCGAGGATGCTTGCAAATCCGGTAACAATTGGAATGAGACGCGATTGGATACTCAGCCAACTCGATCGTATCCCAAAATGCTTTTTCAGAAAGATGGGAAACATCTGTCCATATTTTTAGTTTATTTAATTCTTTGATCATCGACTGACCAAAATATGTTAAACCTCCCCCGCGCTTTTCCAAAGCGCCATCGGCTGCCGCATTCGCATAATTCCATGTTAGACCAACAGACCGTAATCCTAATCGATAAAGCGCGCGCAACTTCACCAAATTTTCTTCAATTGATTCGCATCCTTCCAGCGTTAAAACAGCTCCCATCTCGTTATCTTTCAAATTGTCAATATCATGTTTAGACCGTACCAGCTTTATATGAGGATTAGGCTTCAGAATTTTTTCATAAAATAAATCCACCATTTCGAGTGCTGTATCAAAACGATTATGCGACTTCACCCGGGGAGACAAAAAAATCGCAAAACATTGAATTTTGGCGCCCGTATCTACAAGCTGTTGATAGGTTATATGCAGATCGTCCCCATTTTGAAAATCTTTTGTTCCGTCATTCTGAAGTTGATACAATACATCACAATGAGCATCAAAAATCATTTTGAAAACCACCTTTTCGTAATGTCGCAAACATAAAATACCCCTTCAACGAACGGAACTATGTAGATGAGGATGATTTATTTCATTGTAAAATGATCGGGATAATATGTCAAAAAGATTTTTATTTTTGTAACATTCCGTTTCCAATGAATCTTTTAGAAACTTTCGGAGCCGCTTACTGGGTTTGCCTTTAAAAAAGAAATAGCTGTTTTTCGATTTCTTCGAAAAACAGCTTGTAAGATTACCGTGGTTCGACTATTAACTTTATCGCCGTTCTTTCTTCTCCCTCAATTTGAATATCCGTAAACGCAGGGATGCAAATTAGATCAACACCGCTTGGGGCGACAAACCCGCGCGCAATGGCAACCGCTTTCACCGCTTGATTCAGAGCACCGGCCCCAATTGCTTGTATTTCTGCCGCGCCCCTCTCACGAAGAACACCGGCAAGTGCTCCAGCTACAGAATTCGGATTAGATTTTGCTGAAACTTTTAATATTTCCATTTCTTGTTCCCCCTTGTCATTTCCCAATACCGAATGTCCATTCGAGTGAACATGTTTGGTATAAATGATTCCACTGCTACTATATTCTGAAATTTCACTGAATATTCCGGCTTGGTCGCAAAAAAGGGGAACGAACCTAGCGATTTGCATAGTCTAGCCGCTCATAGAATGAACATAAGCCTTATTCGGATAAAAAAGGAGAGTCCTCATTCACGAGAATACGGTCAATTTTTTTCGCCATCCCTGTTTTATCATGAATATCAATGATACAAGCGCTTAAAAGTTTGCGACCGTTCTTAGGGACGTCAAAACGAACAGGAAGGCCGGTGAGAAATTTTTTGACAACAGCATCTCGATCCATTCCTAATATCGCATCGTAAGGGCCTGTCATGCCAACATCCGTTAAATAAGCGGTTCCATTTGGCAAAATACGGTTGTCTGCTGTTTGAATATGAGTATGAGTCCCAATGACTGCTGAAACTTTCCCATCGAGATACCAGCCCATCGCTTGCTTTTCACTCGTCGCTTCTGCATGAAAATCAACAAAGACGATCGGAGTCCGTTCTCTAGCTTTCTTAATAAGGGAATTCGCTGCCTGAAACGGGTCATCCAAAGCAGGCATAAACGTTCGGCCTTGAAGACTGATGACAGCCACTTCAAAACCATTGGCTTTTACAAATATCATTCCTTTTCCTGGTGTTCCGTTCGGAAAGTTGGCGGGACGGACCAATTGTTTAGCATCATCGATAAATTGAAAAATCTCTTTGTTATCCCAAGTATGGTTTCCAAGGGTGATCGCATGGGCCCCGAGGTTTAAAAAACCTCTGTATATTTTTTCGGTAATCCCCCTGCCGCCTGCTGCGTTTTCTCCGTTGATAATGATGACATCAGGACGGTATTTATCTTTTAATTTCGGCAGATATTCTGAAACCATATCTCTTCCTGGTGATCCGACGACGTCGCCGATAAAAAGTAGCTTCATATGTATTTCCTTTCTATTTTGTAATTTTGCTCAATGAAGAAAGATATAGCAGTTCTTAGGATAATGGCATCACTTAATCGTTGGCATTAGCTTTATTCAATGAAACACTTTGAATGAAGCCTTTTTTGCAAGGACTGTTACTCTAAATAAAGCGGTGTGAAATCTCACACCGCTTTTACTTCGCATATTCTACAGCCCTTGTTTCACGAATGACTGTGATTTTAATGTGACCAGGATAATCTAATTCTTCCTCAATCTGTTTGCGAATGTCTCTTGCCAGCCGATGTGCTTCTAAGTCATCGACTTGTTCAGGTTTCACCATGATTCGTATTTCGCGTCCCGCTTGAATGGCATATGATTTTTCCACGCCTTCGTGAGATTCGGAAATCTCTTCTAATTTTTCGAGACGGCGGATATAGTTTTCAAGCGTCTCGCTTCGAGCTCCCGGTCTGGCCGCGGATAACGCATCAGCCGCCGCCACCAATACGGAAATTACAGATGTCGGTTCCGTATCTCCGTGGTGGGAAGCAATGCTGTTGATCACTACTGGATGTTCTTTGTACTTGGTTGCAAGTTCTACTCCAATCTCAACATGGCTTCCTTCTACCTCATGGTCCACCGCTTTTCCGATATCATGAAGAAGTCCTGCGCGGCGGGCTAAAGTTTCATCTTCACCCAATTCCGCTGCCAACAGGCCGGCAAGATAGGCCACCTCTTTGGAATGATTCAGAACGTTTTGGCCGTAGCTCGTCCGGAATTTTAAACGTCCCAAAATTTTAATTAAATCAGGGTGAAGTCCGTGAACCCCCACTTCAAAAGTCGTTTGTTCGCCAACTTCGCGAATATATTCGTCCACTTCTCGTCTTGATTTTTCCACCATCTCTTCGATTCTTGCCGGATGGATTCTTCCATCCTGCACCAGCTTTTCAAGAGCGATTCGCGCAGTTTCACGGCGAATGGGGTCAAAACCAGACAAGATTACCGCTTCCGGTGTATCATCAATGATGAGGTCTATCCCCGTTAGTGTTTCAAGTGTCCGAATATTACGTCCTTCCCGTCCAATAATGCGTCCTTTCATTTCATCGTTTGGAAGGTTGACAACAGAAACGGTTGTTTCAGCCACATGCTCAGCGGCACACCGTTGAATGGCCAGCGACAGAATTTCTTTCGCCTTTTTGTCAGCCTCTTCTTTCACGCGAATTTCATGCTCTTTTATCATAAGAGCTGTCTCGTGGGACAATTCATTTTCAACGCGTTCCAAAATAATAGAACGGGCTTCTTCGCGAGTGAGACCCGAGATACGTTCCAGTTCGGCTTTCTGCGTTCGCACCATCTCGTCCACTTTGCTTTCCATCTCTTCAATATGTTGTTGTCTTTCAGCTAGAGAATCTTCCTTCTTTTCCAGCATCGACTCCCGATTATCCAAGAGTTCATCTTTGCGGTCAAGGTTCTCTTCTTTTTGCAATAAACGATTTTCTTGTTTCTGCAATTCGTTTCTTCGTTCACGAATTTCTCGTTCCGCTTCTGTACGAAGCTTATGAATTTCATCCTTTGCTTCCAGCAGGGATTCTTTTTTCACCGATTCCGCCTCGCGCTTTGCGTCTTCAATGATTTGATCCGCAATACTCTTTGCCCCTGCGATTTTATGCTCAGCAATGGATTTTCGAACAAAATAGCCAACAACTACACCGACGATTAGGCCAAGCAAAATGGAGATGATTATAATGGATGTCATTGTTTCACCTCCTCTTGCTATGAACTTGTATCATGCTTCTAACATGTCGGCTTGTACATTGCTTCCCTATCAATATACAGCGCGCTAGGCTTGCCAATTTTAGTGTGAAAAAATGTAAAATATACATATTAATTTTAAGGCTGGAAAAAATCATTGTCAAGCATTTGTCAAATACAGCGTTGGTTATAAACGAGAAAGGAACGGCCCTTAGGATGAAAATTCAAGAAACTTTGTATTAAATCGCATCCGACCGAGCAAAACCGTCCAAAGTGACAAGGAACGGATGTAATCCGCAACATACATTAAGCGAGCTCGTTTGCCAAACAAGCCTCTAATAAAATACCCAAGAATAAAACCATTTCGTGAATCGCTCGCTGTCTTGCGGTATGGCAACCCAAGCCAACCTAGCGTCACGGCCAAATACCTTCCAATCACCCATAAAAAAATACCCGTCCAAAACTTGTAAATTTCAAACTACCCGTTTTAAAAATGGATCAGCTAAAATAGGTCATGTCGCCAACTCCGCTGCTAAAAATGAGAATCCAATTAGATTAAAGGCCAAGAAATCAAGAGTGGTGTCCTTATAACAGAATCGATTCCGAACAAAAACTTGTCTTAGAAGTTTGTCCAAATAGCCACATCGACTGTGCCTGTCAGCATGATAATGTGGTCCCACCCACAGGTTAGACTTTCAAAACTCCCGCAATGTTTTTTCCTCATTGAACGGATTCACTAAAGATGGGTGCCAGACAGTTGCGACAACTGAGCAAAACCAGCTCCATCAGAACAGCTCCACCTGAAAGTTTCCACTTTTTTGTCTTTCTGCAATAGTCCCTGCTCTTTTCAAATACAGAGTCAGTACCACCATAACCAGATGGAAGAAGGATTATTCTCTCCTATTGAAAAAAGCAAAGCGAACGCTTTGCTTTTTATGCCTCATCATCGAGCAAGCTGAAATTTTCTTGTTCCTCCTCGTGGTTTTCCGGCTCAGCAGGAGGGGTATCCAAACCGTAATGTTCCCGAATTTTATACATGATTTCATCGCGGATCTCTGGATTTTCTTTTAAAAACTGTTTGGCATTTTCACGTCCTTGCCCCAGTCTTTCTTCATTGTAGGAATACCACGAACCGCTTTTTTGGATAATGTCGAGCTCGGAGCCGAGGTCGATAATTTCCCCTTCTTTCGATATTCCTTCACCGTACATAATATCCACATCTGCGGTGCGGAAAGGCGGTGCCACTTTATTCTTCACTACTTTAATTCTCGTTTTATTGCCGACCATTTCATTTCCTTGTTTCAGCGTCTCTGCACGGCGGACTTCCAAACGAATCGATGAATAGAATTTCAGCGCCCGTCCGCCTGGCGTCGTTTCAGGATTTCCAAACATAACGCCTACTTTTTCGCGGATTTGGTTGATAAAAATGGCAATCGTTTTGGACTTGTTAATGGCTCCGGACAGTTTGCGAAGCGCCTGGGACATCAATCTCGCTTGCAAACCGACGTGGGAATCACCCATTTCTCCTTCAATCTCCGCTTTCGGAACAAGAGCTGCCACTGAGTCGATCACGATAATATCAACGGCTCCACTACGAACCAATGCTTCAGCGATTTCCAGCGCTTGTTCACCGGTATCCGGCTGTGAAAGCAAAAGTTCATCAATATCGACACCCAGTTTCTGCGCATAAACGGGATCCAGCGCGTGCTCAGCGTCGATAAAAGCCGCTTGGCCACCTTGTGCTTGCACTTCAGCAATTGCATGCAAAGCTACCGTCGTTTTCCCTGAACTTTCAGGCCCATAAATTTCGATGATCCGACCTCGCGGATATCCACCTACCCCCAGCGCCGCATCCAAAGCAAGAGAACCGCTTGGAACAGTAGATACTTTTCGGTCCGTTTGTTCGCCCAATTTCATAATGGATCCTTTACCAAATTGCTTTTCTATTTGCTTTAACGCCATTTCTAACGCCGCTTGACGATCATTCACTCGCTATTTCCTCCTCAAATATCAATCTATTAAAAGCATATGTTTTTCCTCATTGATTTTGGATTTTATTCAACAGTATCTTCCGGAGCTGTTTTTTTTGTTAAAGCCTACTAATAATATAAATGTTTCTGAAACGATTTACAAGCAAAAATCGAACATTTATTCGTCATTATTATTTTTCAAAATACCATGTTCAGCTGATCCTAATTTTTCCAGCTATTGCTGAAATTCACACGCTCTTGTTCATAAATTGGATTGAAAGTAAAAAAAAGAGGGGGGAAATGTCCAAGAGAGGGATTAATGGTGGATGGTCACACGAAGAGAAATTGTCTGAATCATTTTCTACTGAATATTTTAAAACAAAGCAGAATGAAAAGCAAACAAAAGAAGAAAAAGGATTGAGTCAAGTATTTGTGGGCAGTTTTTTTCTCCCTAACAATGAAAGCGGATTCACCATTTTAGGGTACTCTCTTGATAAAAAATTTGTCTTTTTTAAAATCCGGCCAACTCCTTTAAAGTCTTG
>Ga0207866_1000885_pt1 | contig 35553 bp, 30 predicted proteins | sample HigsolmetaAR203D_FD_184835 | JGI IMG/M metagenome (GOLD analysis project Ga0207866, IMG submission 184835) | Ionic liquid and high solid enriched microbial communities from the Joint BioEnergy Institute, USA - AR20-3-D (SPAdes) (version 2) ...
CGGCTCGCGCTGCGGGGCGCGGCGGTCGGCCGGCGGGTCCGCGGCTTGCTGTTCCGGCGCAGCGCTGTCCAGCGCTTTGCGCATGGCCGCAATATGTTCCGGCGTCGTACCGCAGCAGCCCCCGATCAGGCTAACGCCGAGCGCGGCGAACTGCAGGGCGCTGTCGGCAAAATATTCCGGTGTCGCCATATACATATATTTGCCGTCCACATAATCCGGAATACCTGCGTTGGGAAACACCGACACCGGCGCCCCAAATTGCGGCAGCTTTTCCAGATTGCGCAGCATCCGGTTCGGCCCGCTGCGGCAGTTGAACCCGATCACGTCGCCGCCTTCGTCGAGCACGTGCCGAAACGCTTCCGCGATCGGAACGCCGTCCAACGTCGCGCCGTCCTCCACCGCGAACTGGCAGATCACCGGGATTTGCCCGTCCAAGCTGCGTACCGCTTCCAGGGCGATCCGCATTTCGCGCAGTTCGAAGAACGTCTCCAGCAAAATGGCGTCGACCTTCTCTTCCAGCAGCGCGTAGATTTGCTGCGAATATTCGCGGCGCAGCTTGTCCGGCTCCAGCAGCTTGCGTCCGCCGGACTGCACCGAACCGACCGCGCCCGCCACATAAGCATCCGCGCCGACCGCCCGGCGCGCGATCGTGACCGCGGCGCGGTTGATCGCCGCGACCTCATGCTCCAGTCCGAATTTCGCCAGCTTTTCGCCGGTGGCGGTAAAAGTGTTGGTTTCGATCACTCTGGCGCCCGCCTCGTAGTATTTGCGGTGCACATCGGCAATGACTTCGGGCCGGGTCAAGTTCAGTTCCTCATAGGAAATGCCGACCGGAAAACCCAAATGATACAAATACGTTCCCATCGCCCCGTCACCAAGCAGCACACCTGTCTTCAGAGCGTCCAGCAGACCGAGCTTCATGCCTCTTCCCACTCTCCCTGTCCATGTAACGATAACAAGATCATTAACCGCATCCGAAAACTGGAATTTATTTGCATCGTCCGCTTTTCACTAGCCGATGGTAGCGGCGGTGCCGCACACCGTTCGGCGTCTTAAGACGTCCGCCCATTAGATGGCCATTCCCCGAAAAACACGGTTTCCACCGGGCCGGTCATATACACGTTGCCGTCCCGCTCATCCCATTCGATCCGCAGCGTGCCGCCGGGAAGCCTCACGTCGGCCGACCGGTCCGCGGTTCCGTTCAGCACCGCCGCCACCAGGGACGCGCACGCGCCCGTCCCGCAGGCGAGCGTCGGACCGGCGCCGCGCTCCCATACGCGCATGATCAATTCGCTGCGGGTACGCACCGTCACGAATTCCACGTTGGTCCGGTTCGGAAACAGCGGATGATGTTCCAGGGAAGGACCCCACTGCGCCAAATCCACCGCCTCCGCATCGTCGACAAAAATGACGCAGTGCGGGTTGCCCATGGACACCGCCGTCATGCGAAACTGCCGGCCTGCCGCTTCAATCGGCACATTGACCAGCCGTTCCCCGTCGAGTTTCACCGGAATTTTCGCCGGTTCCAGCACCGGCGCTCCCATATTCACCCGAACCGCGTCCACCTTGCCGCCGGTCACCTTAAGCGACAGCTGCTGCACGCCCGCGCCGGCCGTCTCGATCCGCGGCTCCACGGTGTCCACCAGCCCGTTGTCGTAAATGTATTTCGCGACGCAGCGAATCGCGTTGCCGCACTGCTCCGCCTCCGACCCGTCCGCGTTGAAAATGCGCATTCTGCAATCGGCGCGCTCCGAAGGCAAAATGAACACGAGGCCGTCCGCGCCGACGCCGAAATGGCGGTCGCACATGCGCACCGCCAGTTCGTCCGCCCGTTCCGGCACTTCGCTCAAACCGTATATCACGATAAAATCGTTGCCCAAACCGTGCATTTTGGCAAACCGCATGGATGCCATCCTTTCGATTCGATCCGTCGATGCGTCATTCGCCGTAAAAGTCCGCATCGCGGGATCATGGAATTGCATTTATCATACCGCAAAAATTCCGGATTGAGTAGATCTGTCGAACGATGCGCTTTCCTTTTCATCTTCGGTTCGCGAAGGAAATAAGTTTCGATCGGCAATGAGTTTCGATCGGCAAAAGGAAATGAGATTCGAAAAGCAGTAGGAAATGAGATCCGGACAGCAAAAGGAAATGAGTTTCGTTCTGCATAGGAAATACGCTCGGTCCGCAAAAGGAAATACGTTCGGTCAATAAAGGAAGTGAGCTTTGGTCCGCAAAAGGAAACGCGGCGGCCTTCGATCGCCTCACCGGCGCCGATCCGCCCGGTCGGTCCGTCACAATGACTATCAAAAAGAAAGCGCGGGGACCGCATCACCGGCCAATCCCCGCGAAATGTGGCAAATTCACGGCACACGGCATGCCGTTATCAGCATCCGGTCCCAATCGCAGACGGGCCCGCGCGACCGCTACGAGTTTATCTCGATCCGCCTATCACGCGGTTCCGTTCGCAAGCGGCCGCCGCCCGGAGAGATTCGGCCTGCAGCATCAACGCCTCACGCCGCCCAGGACGAACCGGGCCGATAGCGGATCGTGCGCTTTTTCCGGGCTCTCCGGCCTCCCAATACGCTGCCCGCGCCCATCAGGAACGTGGGGATGCCGGAAAAGACGAACACGAGAATCCAGTCGCGCAAGTTCAGGTCGACCGTCTTGAACACCGGCTGCAGCGGATCGAGATACAACACCGCGAGCATAAGCGCCACCGAGGACAGCACCGATGCGACCAAGTATTTGTTTTCCAACATGTTGCGGTGGAAAATCGAGCGCGAACTGCGGCAGTCGAACACATGGATCAGCTGCGCCATGACCAGCGTGGCGAAAGCGACCGTCTGGGCATGGGCGAGTTGATTGGCGTTCCCGGCGTATTCCCGCAGCGCGATCCAGAACGCGGCCAGCGTGCACAGGCCGATCAGCAGGCCGCGGCTGAGAATTTTCCAGCCGAGCCGGCGGGCGAAAATGTTTTCCTTGGCGGGCCGCGGCTTTTGTGTCATCAAATCGCGTTCCGGCGGATCGACGCCGAGCGCCATCGCCGGCAGCCCGTCGGTGACGAGATTGACCCACAAAATCTGGATCGGCACGAGCGGCAGCGGCATGCCCGCCATCATCGCGAGAAACATCGTCAAAATCTCGCCCACGTTGGAAGCGAGCAAATACCGGATGAACTTGCGGATGTTTTCATAAATGCCGCGCCCTTCCTCAATGGCCGCCACGATGGTGGCGAAATTGTCGTCGCCGAGCACGAGGGAGGACGCTTCCTTGGTGACATCGGTGCCGGTAATGCCCATGGAAATGCCGATGTCCGCCGCCTTCACGGCCGGCGCGTCATTCACGCCGTCACCGGTCATGGCGACGACGTGCCCTTTCTTCTGCAGCGCTTTGACGATGCGCAGCTTGTGTTCCGGCGTCACGCGGGCAAACACGTAAATGTCGTCCACTTTGCGCTCCAGTTCGGCGTCGCTCATCGCGGCCAATTCCTGGCCGCTGATCGTGAGGCCGCCTTTCGGAATCATGCCGAGGCGATCGGCGATCGCTTTCGCGGTCGCATGATGGTCGCCGGTAATCATGACGGTGCGGATGCCCGCCCGCCGGCACTTCAAGATCGCCTCCGGCACCTCCTTGCGCGGAGGATCGATCATGCCCGCGAGTCCGACGAAAATCAGTCCGCTTTCCGCCTGCGCTTCGTCGTCGCAAACTTCCGACTCCTTGACGTCGCGGTAGGCAAATCCGAGCACGCGAAGGGCGGAACGGGCCATCGCCTCATTGGCGGCCAGCACCTTTTGGCGCAGCGTATCGGTCAGCGGCAGCACTTTCCCGTCCCACAAAATGTACGCGCACCGCGCAAGCAGCAAGTCCGGCGCGCCTTTGGCGAACACCGCACGCCCGCCCTGGTGCGACACCAATACGGACATCCGCTTGCGTTCCGAATCAAACGAAAACTCGCGCACCCGCTCGTACAAACTTTTCAACGACGACGCGGTCATGCCCGCCTTCGCGGCGAGCACGATCAACGCGCCTTCCGTCGGGTCGCCCTTGATTTGCCACTGCGCGGAAAGTTCGCCGCCTTTTTTCTTTTTTTCCGGTTCGGCGGTCTGAACGAGTTCCGCGTTGTTGCACAGCACCGAAATTTGCATCAGCCGACGCAGCGACTGATCTTTGCGCAAATCGACCGGATTTCCGTCCTTCAGGATTTCTCCGTGCGGATCGTATCCTTCCCCCGTCACTTCCAGCACATGTCCGCCGTGCCACAAATGGGTGACCGTCATCTTGTTCTGCGTCAGCGTTCCGGTTTTGTCCGAACAGATGACCGACGCGCATCCGAGCGTCTCCACCGACGGCAGCTTGCGGACAATCGCTTTGCGGCGAATCATCCGCTGCACGCCGAGCGCGAGCGCGATGGTGACGATCGCCGGCAGCCCTTCCGGAATCGCTGCGACCGCGAGGCTGACACCGGCAAGGAACATCCCGTAGGCCGGCTGCCCGTGCATGATGCCGGCGATCACCACCATGACGGTCAACGCGACGGCGATGCCGATCAAAATTTTCCCCAACTGATCCAGGCGGTGCTGCAGCGGCGTTTCCGCTTCCTCGGTCGACTGGATCAAACCGGCGATTTTTCCCATCTCCGTCGCCATACCCGTGGCGACCACGAGCGCCCTCGCCGACCCGCGGGTTACCATCGTGCCCATGTAGCCGCAATTTTTCCGGTCGCCGAGCGGCAGTTCCGGATCGTCGATCGCCGCTTCCGTCTTGTCGACGGGCACCGATTCCCCGGTTAACGCGGACTCTTCGACCTGCAGCCGGTTGACGGACAAAAAACGAACGTCCGCCGGCACGCGGTCGCCGCTTTCCAGCAAAACGACGTCCCCCGGCACGACCGCGGACGCCGGAATTCTGAGCACCGTGCCGCCGCGGACGACTTTGGCCGTCGGCGCCGACATCTGCTTCAGCGCCCTGAGCGAACGTTCGGCGCGGTACTCCTGAATAAAACCGAGGATTGCATTCATGACGATGATCGCGATGATGGTAACGGCGTCGAGGTATTCGCCGAGCAGGCCGGAGATCAGCGTCGCCGCCACCAGAACCAGCACCATGAAATCGCGGAATTGATTCAGGAACAGCGTAAGCGGAGATACGGAGGCGCCTTCTTCCAGTTCGTTCGCCCCGTAGGTTTCCCTGCGGCGCGCCGCTTCTTGTTCGTCCAGCCCCGCTTCCGGATTCGCCGCGAGCGCTTGCGCCGCTTCCGCCGCCGTCATCTGATGCCATTTTCGTTGTTCCACTTCCCGTCTCCCTCCCAATCATGTAGACTCGTACTAGCAGAAATATATTCTGACAAGCCCGAACTTATCCCAGCATTTTCCCGTGAGCGGAAAGTCGGATCCGTGAGCGGGAAATCGGAGCTGGAAATGCCGATGAACGGAGCTCCATCCCGTGAGCGTGAAAACGAAGCGGGGAATGCCGATGAACGGGGCGCTTGCGCCATCATGCGTCGGCACAATCGGGTTTGAATTCGCGATCGTGGGAGGAGGAAACGGACGATGTTTCCGAGACGACGTTTGGATACGGCGGGATTCGCGCTGCTTGCGGCGTACGTTCTGGCGGTGGAACTGCTGTGGCTGTTCGATCCGATTCGCCCGGATCGTTCCGTGTACTTGATCGACCTTTTCAATCCGTTCTTTCGAACAAGCGCGCTCGCTCCGCTGCTTTGGGGCTTATCCGCCGTCTTCAAGCTGCGAAACCTGCGCATACGGCAAAATCCGGAAGAAGGCCGACCCGTATTTTTCTCAGCTCGGCTGTGGTTGATCGTCCTGCGCGTTTGGACGGCAGCCGTCGCGTTCGCCGCGGCCGCTTTCATCGTCGCGGCGCCGGATCAATGGGCTCCGATCGTCACCTTGCTGCTCGTCGCCGCAGCATCGGTGCTCGCGGAATGGGCCGCATCGGAATGGGCGCACCGCCGCTCCTTTCCGCGCACAACCGCCGCAGCCGCGGCCGTCGTCATCGCGGTTGCCGCGCTCCTCTTGTTCCCGACCAACCGATCCGTGATTTACCCCGGCCTGACCGTCAACATGAATCGATACGCCCAGGTGGAGGGAGCCGTGTCCGGCGAACGCGGCGGCGGCATCATGGGAGTGCTCGTCTTCGAACGGCCGGCGTTTCCCGTCGACTGGCTGTTCGCGCGGCTGTTTCCGCACTATGAATTTTACGCGCGGGATCCGGACGTATCCGTCGGAGAACAGCTGAGAGAAGTGCGCGGCATGAAGGTGGACGCCAATACGATCGGCAGCGCGGTCGCTTTTGAAAAGGCGGGGCTTGGCGTGCAGATACGCTATCGCGGAGCCAACGTCGTGGCGACGGACGCGCGCGGCCCCGCCTCCGCCGCGTTGGAACCGGGCGATCTGATCGTCGAAGTCGACGGCCTGCCGATCACCGCCGCCGGGGATCTCGTCCGGCATATGGCCGGCCTCCAACCGGGCGACGAAGTCACCTTGGAAGTACGGCGCCAAGGAAAACCGATGACGGTCACGCTGCAAGCCGCGGAACATCCGGATCGGGCGGGCGCGGCGTATCTGGGCGTCTCCCTCATGGATGACGTGCAGATTGAGCTGCCGCAGAGCGTGCATTACCGCGAATACCTCATTCACGCGGGCGGCCCTTCCCACGGCGCGATGCTGGCGTTGGCGCTCTTGGATCAGCTGACGCCGGGCGGGGTGACCTACGGCAACCGGGCGGCCGGCACCGGCACGATCGACTTGAACGGCAACATCGGACCCATCGGGGGGATCGCGCAGAAAACCTATGCGGTGGAGCGGGCGGGCGCCGACGTGTTTTTTGTGCCGGCCTCGCAAGCGGAAGAAGCGCGACGGGCGGCAAGCAAGCTGCGGATCGTCCCGGTCGAAACGCTGGACGACATGTTGAATTGGTTGAAAGAACATCCGAAGCACGATTGAGACGTCTTGGCAGCGAGATGTCCCGGCAGCGCAAAAGAAAAAGCCATAAGCGTCATGGGTCAATTGAAATGTCCCCGCAGCGCAGAAGGAACGGAGTGAGCGGCATGGGGCGCTTGAGATGTCCCGGCAGCGAAATTCCGGCGGCGCGGAAACAACGTGTGACCGGCATCGTCGGGAATACATCCGTATCCGCGTTTAATAGCGAATGCCGCATGGGCAGAATACGGCCGCCATCGGCGCCTCACTCACGTGCGGCATGGCTGAGCACTACGCCGCCCGCACTACAAATCGCGCAAAAAATATGGCATCATGGAAGAAGTGCATCAAGAGAAGTTCATCAGAAAAAGGAGAACTGGACATGGCACTGGACGGACTCGTCGTACGCGCCGTCGTGCATGAATTGCAGCGTCTCGTCGGGGGACGCGTCAACAAAATCCACCAGCCGAACGATCACGATCTCGTTTGGCATATTCGGGCGGGCGGAACCGGCGAACGGCTTCTGATTTCCGCCAGCGCCAATTTCCCTCGCGTGCACCTCACCCGCAGAACGTTCGCCAATCCGCAGGAGGCGCCGATGTTCTGCATGCTGATGCGCAAACATTGCGAGGGCGGGGTCATCGAAGCGATTTCGCAGGTCGGACTGGAGCGCATCGTGCACATCGACGTCCGGCAGCGGGACGAACTGGGCGACATCGCCGTCAAAAGAGTCGTCGTGGAACTGATGGGGCGGCACAGCAACATCATCCTGACGGATCCAAAGACCGGCCTCATTCTCGACGGCATCCGCCACGTGACGCCGGCGATCAGCTCGCATCGCGTCGTTCTGCCCGGCAGCCGATATGTGAACCCGCCGGAACAAGGAAAACTGAATCCGCTCGGCGTCACGGAACAGGCGTTCTTCGAACGCTGGCAAACCGATCCGCCCGCGGCTTTCGGAGAAACGGCGGCCTGGCTCGTCCGCACATTTCAGGGGTTGAGCCCGCTTGCGGCCGCGGAAATCGTTCACCGCAGCGCTGCCGACCGCCATCAGGAGGCCCGCGACCAAGCGGCCCCCCCATCGCAAGACGCCGGCGAGCCCAACGGCCAAGCCGTCTTTGCGGCGCTGCGGGATTATATGAAACGCGCCGCCGCCCATGAGTATTTCCCCCACATTGTGGAAATGGAAGATGCGCAAAAAAGCGTATTTTCCGTCTTTCCCCTCACGCATGCGGCGGGAACCGTCCGCCCGTTCGCATCCGTCAGCGAATGCGTGGAAACGTACTACGGCGACAAGGCGGAGCGGGACGCGGTCAAGCAAAAAACCAACGACCTGCTGAGGCTCTTGCTGAACGAGAAAAGCAAAAATGAAAAGAAGCTGGAAAAGCTTCGCCAGACGCTGGAGGAAGCCCAAAAAGCCGACAAATGGAGAATATACGGGGAACTGCTGACCGCCCATCTGCACGAATTGCAGCGAGGCGACACGCAGGCCAACGTGGTCAATTATTACGACGAAGCGCAGCCGGTGGTCTCCATTCCGCTGGATCCGCAGCTGACTCCGGCGGAAAACGCCCAGCGGTACTTTAAAAAGTACACGAAAAGCAAAAACAGCCTCACGGCCGCAACCGAACAAATCGAAGCGGCCAAGGCGGAAATCGCCTATCTCGATACGCTGCTCGCGCAGCTGGATACCGCTTCGCTTTCGGATGTCGAGGAAATGCGCGAGGAACTGGAAGCGGGAGGATACTTGCGCCGCCGCGGCGGCAGGACCGACAAGCGAAAGAAATCCGCCCCGCCCCGGCTCGAGGGCTACTTGTCCAGCGAAGGCGCCGAAATTTATGTCGGCAAAAACAATACGCAAAACGACTACCTGACGATGCGCTTTGCGAACGGTTCCGACACTTGGCTCCACGCCAAAGACATGCCCGGTTCCCACGTCGTCATCCGCGGCCGCGATTTCGGCGACGCCACCCTGGAGGAAGCGGCGATGATCGCGGCCTACTACAGCAAGGGCAGACAATCCGGCCGGGTGCCCGTCGACTGGACGCTCGTCCGTCACGTCCGCAAGCCGAACGGCGCCAAACCGGGGTTCGTCATCTACGATCATCAAAAAACCGTCGTCGTGACGCCGGACGAGCAGCGCATTCGCCAGCTGCGCAAAATCGGATCCCCTTCGGGCTAACCGGGCCCCCGCATAGCGGCGGCGCATTGACTGACTTTCACGGAATCTGCCATGTGTAGATGGTTATGCAGGACGCCGAACTTCACGACATCCGTCATGAGCGGAAGAGAACCGCGAATCCGGCACCCCAGCCGAGGCAAACAAAAAAGAACGCCTGACAGCGTTCCCGATTCGCGAGCTGTGGTTCGCCCTTCCCGCGCGGCCGGCGTTCTGCGTCGCGCCGCGCTTCGCTCACCTGCGCTTGCGGCTGCTTTTGATCAGCGTCATCCGGCGCGAATGGCGAAGCCACGAGTAGTAAGTTTTCAAGTCGCGCAGTTCGATCGTTTCCGACATGCGTCCGAGAAACGTGACCACGATCATCTTGTGCAGCGGGTTGCCGGCAATGTCCGTCTCCTTGTCCAGCTGCGCGAATTCCGCCACCATGACCAGGTCGTCCTCCACGAGATAAACGTCTTTCTCGTTGCGGTAATACGGTTCGATTTGGTTCCTTTTCAGCCGATCCCACAAATACAGGCAAATATCTTCATATCCCGTTTTCTCGCTTTCCACACGGTCGATCCACCGGCTTCGAGCGTGATTGGTAATGACGATATCGGCCACTTTTTTGTCTCCGAGCGCCACATAGTACGGTTCGTAGGTGCTCCAGCGCTCCATCGTCCTGTCCCTCATCAATAAACCCCCTGTCCGAATGGGTTGGCCCGCAGCCAACCATCTTTACCCACATCATACTAGATTTGCCGGAGGTGGAAAAAGGGCGTTTCAACAGGACGAAAAATCATTGACAAACAATGCTATAATGAATAAAATTGACTTTTATCGGAAAATTCCCGGCTGTATTCCGTTTTGATTTCGTCGCGGTAAGACGGTTCGATTCGTTTGACGAACGGCAGTTTTTTCAGTTGGGCGGACACGGCCGCCTCCTGGTCGGAATCGATGTACAGCACCGCGTACTTCATTCTCTTGGAAACGTAGTGAAGCGACCCGTATTTTTCCAGCGCACGCGCTCCCTTGACATCGCTGACCCAAACAATCAGGCCCTTCCGCTGCCTAAACATCGTGACACCTCAATATTCAAGGAATATGTCTTATGATCGGCCGCTATGACGGAAAGCGGCTCAACAGCCGCAATTGCCGCTGCATGCGCCGCCCGCGCCGCATCCTCGCACGTCCGGCAAACGGTTGCTCGGCACCTTGACGGAATCGGACACCGCGCGCGCGATCGTGGTGGCCACCGTGTAGAGCAGATCGTCCAGCGCTTCTTCGGCGCGCCGGAACTCCCGCACGCACTCGAACCGGTTCAGCTGTTCGCGCGCTTGCTCCGCCTCTTCCAACGCCGTACGGTAATCGGGATGAAAGCGGCCGAACCGCTCGCATTCTTCCAGCTTTTCTTTCTTTCGCGCAAACTGGCGTACCGCTTCCTGTACGGCCGGATCGGACTCCATCGCTTGCTTCCAATACAAATAATCGGCCATTTCCGCCGAACGTTTGATCAGATCGGACAAATCGTAGGCATGCAACAGGAGCGCCGACATGTCGAGAGCTTGCTTTTCCAATACGCTCATGATTGAACCTCCTGTTCATCCTTCCGAAGTCTATCCTCATTTGTATCATTAATTCCCGGCAAAATCAACTGCATTTCTTCCCACTCCGACAAGGCCATCCGCTCTTGATCCGCCCCGCCGCGAATGACGACCGTGCAGCCGTTCTCGCCTTCCACGAGCCGAACCGGCGCGATGCTGATTTCCTTCCCCGCCGCGCGCACCTTGAGCCGGGCTTGCCATTCGATCGCCTTCCGGATCATGTCTTTTCGCGTGGAATCGTGGTAGGATCGCGGACGGGAGAGCCAAATGGCGGGAACTTTGTCCAAATCCGGATACAGTTCGCGCACGTCGGGAATGGCCGCATCCCATACGATGCCCGGGGCGGCGTCTGCGCCCTGGCCGGCGAGCCCGGACGCGCCATATTCGCCGGACGCGGCTCCCGCCGTGCGGTGCGCCGCATGGCGGCGGCCCGTCTCTCGCGGCGGAGATGGCCGAAGCGGCGCCTCGGCGCGTGATGCCGCAGCGCGGTCGCCGCGAAGGGCGGCGTTTTTCCCGGGCGCGGACGGTCGGGTCTCCTCTTCCTCCGGGGCGAGCCAAATCGGCGGCAGTCCCGACTGCTCCAAAATGCGCGCCAGTTCCCTGCCCCGGTCGCGGCGAATCAGAAAATCCCGCTCCGTAAGACGCTGCACAATCCAGGGTGACAGCGCCGGATGCGCGGCGATTTGTTCGGCTATCTGCGCGTCGCGGCATCTCAGCAGCCTTGCCTCTTCCACGGTCACCCGACCAAGTTGGCCGGCCCAATGATGAATCGTATCCGTCACATGCGTCGGTACGCCGCCCACCGCGCAAGATTCCAGCGCCGCGCAAATGTCCCGCGCCGTCATCCCCGCTTCGCACGCCCTCCGCACCGAGTCTTTCGTGATGCGGTATCGGACCGTTCCGCCCTGCCCGTCTTCGTCGGCGAACGATTCCAGCCTCCAGCGGAGGCCGAATGACGCCGCGGGCGGCACGATAATTTCGAAATCGTCCTGAACGTAGCATTCATGCACCTCATCGCCAAGGTCGGCCGGCTGGAAGCGCACGTCCCCCGACGGTGTCCGCTCCGCCCGCAGCAGCCCCATCGCCGCGAGCGGCAGAAGGCAGTCGGAAACCGCCGTCTGCACGCGCTGCGGCAGCGTCTCGAAGGGCTGGCAGGACAAACGGGCGCACACCGCTTCCACGATCGGCGCCAGCCGATACCACTTTCCGGGCGGCAGCGAGGCGATGTAATCGGCGACGTGCACGGTCCAGATCGGCGCTTTCGGGCGTTCGTTTTCCCACAAGTCCATGAAACGCGCCGCCAAGGCGAGCCGGGAACGAGCGACCCATTCCCGCACCCGCTCCTCCGCCAGCCGCACGCCGTCGGGATCCAGCCGGATCAGTCCGAGCTTCAGCGCGGTTTGCAGCACATGCGCCGCCCGCGGCGGACATCCGGCCGGCACACAGCGCAGCGTCCGCGCTTCGCCGGCCGCGGCGGCGTCGATCGTCAGCCGGGAGTCCAGCTGCATCAGGCTGCGTTTCGGAATCATCCCGTTGCCGGACAGCGGCAGACCGACTTTGCGGATAAAGACAAGCAGGCGAAACACGTCTTCCGCCATGCCGTCGCCGGCTTCGTGGAGCGGTTCCCCATCGAAAGCGGGATCGGCGTCATGCGCGCACACAAACGGCGATCCATCGGGCGGCAGATCGGGCATCACGATTTCGCGCCAAACCGGGTACGTGTCGCGCGGAACGCGGTATGCGCGTTCGCCCCACATTTTGCGCATCGCCAACACGACCCCTTTGCGCCTCAGTCCGAGCAGGCCGACCCTCGTTTCGGCCGCGCCGAGTCCCGCGGGCGCAAGTTCCCGCTCGGCAAACTCGGCCGGGCCTTTTTCCACGACGATATGCGCCAACACCGCGCGTTCCCGCGCCGGCATGTCTTCGTACAGACTTCGCGCCGCCCGCCGGTCGGCCATCGCGTCCGGCAGCGTCATGCCCGCCTCCACGGCTTGCCGGTAGGCCGGCTGGCGCATCCATTCGCGCTTCCACGTCTCCGGAAGCTGATCGAAGATTTCGCTCAATCTCATGTTCTTCACCATCCCGTGAACCATCCCGTCACCATCCTTCAGGCGTTCTTCAGGCATGGTGGGTTTCGGCCCTCCCCTCGCCGGCCTGACCGGAAATGTCGCGTATCCGGTACCGGTAACCCTGTTCCAACAAAAACATTTGCCGCCGGAACGCATCGTCCTGTTCCCGCGTGTCCGCGGAGACGACGGTGTAGAAATAGGCGGTGTTGTCTCCGGATTTCGGCCGCAAAATGCGGCCGAGCCGCTGCGCTTCTTCCTGACGGGAGCCGAAACTGCCGGACACCTGGATGGCCAGGCTGGCGTCGGGCAAATCGAGGGCGAAATTGGCCACTTTGGAAACGACCAGGAGCGGCAGCCTCCCCTCGCGAAAGCGGCGGTACCATTCCTCCCGCTCGTCCTGTTTCATGCGGCCGCTGACGAGCGGCGCGCCGAACGCCTCGGCGATCGCTTTCAGCTGGCGCAAATACTGTCCGATGACGAGCGCGGGCATGCCGGCATGGTTTTCCAACAGACGCCCGACCGCCCGCAGTTTTTCCGGATTTTCGCCGGCAATGCGGTGCCGTTCGCGGGCGGGCGCCCGCAAATACCGCATCCGCTCGCTTTCCGGCAGCGGAACGCGGACTTCCTCGCACACGACTTCGGCGATCCAGCCTTGGCGTTCGAGCGTTTTCCAGGGAACGTCGTAACGTTTCGGGCCGACGAGCGAAAACACGTCTTCTTCCCGCCCGTCTTCGCGCACGAGCGTCGCCGTCAGTCCGAGCCGCCGCGTCGCCTGGATTTCTGCGGTAGCCCGGAACACCGGGGCGGGAAGCAGATGGACTTCATCGTAAATGATCAATCCCCACTGCCGCTCCTGAAACAGCCGCATGTGGGAAAAATCGCTCTCTGTCGACGGGCGGTGCGTCAAGATTTGATAGGTGGCGATCGTGACAGGGCGCACCTCTTTGCGGTCTCCCGTATATTCTCCCACTTGCTCCTCGGTCAGGTTGGTCTTGTCGAGAATTTCCCGCTTCCATTGGCGGACCGAGGTGCCGCTGCTGGTCAAAATCAAGCACGCTTCGCCCACCCGCGCCATGGCGGCGATCCCGATGACGGTTTTGCCCGCGCCGCAAGGCAGCACCAACAGCCCGCTGCCGCCGCGCCGGCTGCCGTTGTCATAAAACGCGTCCACCGCTTCGCGCTGATAATCCCGGAGACGAAACGGACGCCCGTCGGCCGTACGCTCCGCCAAACGGATGTCCAGCGGCTCGCCGCGCAGATAGCCGGCCAGATCGACCGCCGGATAGCCTTCGCGGATCAGCTCCCGCTTCAGTTTGCCGCGGCTTTCCGGATAAACGCTGAACAGGTTCGGCCCGAGACGTTCTTTCAGGCAGGAGCGGATGGACGGGCAATCCGCCAACCGTTCGGCGAATTCCGTGCCGTCCGCGACGAGCAGCAGCTCGCCGTCGTGCTCCTCGAGCCGGATGAGGCCGTATCTCCCCATGATTTTCGCGATGCTGCGGCACACTTCGGCGGGGACGTCCCACTTGCTGTGCAGCTGCAAAAACTGGATCACGCGCTCATAGGTCATGCCCGCGGCGGCCGCGTTCCAGAGCGACATCGGAGAAATGCGGTACGTATGCAGGCGGCCGGGGAGTTTGACGAGCTCGGCAATCCGGCACAGCTCATGGCGGATCCGTTCATAGTCGGCATGTTCCGATTCCGCCGTCACGGTCATATCCTTGTTCACGATCAGCGGTTTCGTGCGGTCGTAGGCCATCCGCCCGTTTCACTCCGTTTCCAGGATGCGTATGCCGCCGTTTTCGCGGCACACGTTGAAGACAATGTTGAAGACGATGAACTGACGAAGTCGAAGACGATTAACTTTTAGTATGGGTGGCAAATAGGAAGATTATGCGGAACGATTTGAAAGCGATTTCTATTTTTGAATGGGAAGGTAGGGATTTGGGAACGGAAGCCAAAGACGGAATAGGGAACCGGCGAAAAAAAACGGAAGGCGCCGCGCACGCTTGACGTGCGGCGGCGCCCCCGCGCGACGGACGGTTTATCGGACTCCCGCGTACTCCACTTTGCCGTCGGCATTCGCCTTGTTCGTATTTTCGGAAATCTCGCTCAGCGCTTCTCCCGCTTCGTCCTCGTGTACCGAGCGGACCGCCATGTCGCCGAGCGCGACGACGCCGACCAGCTGACCGTTGTCCACCACCGGCAGGCGGCGCACTTTTTCCCTCGCCATGATGCGCGACGCTTCATCCACCGTCGTTTCCGGCGATACGGTCGCGATGCCCGTCGTCATGACTTCCTTGACGGACGCGGAGCCGGAACGTTTTTCCGCATAACCCCGGAGTACGAGGTCGCGGTCGGTCACGACGCCGAGCAGTTTTTTCCCTTCCACGACCGGCACGAAGCCGATATCGTGTTCTTTCATTTTCACGGCGATTTCGTAAATGTTGTCCTCCATCGTCACGCTGACGATGTTGGTCGACATGATGTCCTTGACTTTTCTCATGCGGCAAGCCCTCCTTTTCGCAACATGTCCGTGCGTCCTTAGGTTGGCCTGCGCGCATGGCGATCATACGGATCAAATGGTTCCATTCAGGCGGCGAAAAGCGAGCGCGATCAGCAGCTTGGCCGCCGTGCGCAGCGATTCTTCGTCAAGATCAAACCGCGGATGATGATGGGGATAAATGATGCCTTTCTCCTCGTTGCCGGCGCCCACAAACAAAAACGTGCCGGGAACGTGCTGCAAATAATACGCGAAATCTTCCGCGACCATGATGAGCTGCGCTTCCTGCACCATGGCGCTGCCGAACAAGGCTTCCGCCACGCGCAGCGCTTCGCCGGCTTCCTCCGCGTCATTGACGACGACCGGGTAGCCCCATTTGTAATTCAGCGTCGCTTTGGCGCCGTGCTTGGCGGCGGTATGCGTCGCGAGCTCCTGCAGCCGCGAATAAATCAGCTGCCGCGTCGCTTCGCTGAACGTCCGCACGGTGCCGGTCAGCGATGCCTGTTCCGCGATGACGTTAAAGCCGGTGCCCGCGTGGAACATGCCGACGGACACGACCGCCGGATCGACGGGGTTGACGCTGCGGCTGACGATGCTCTGCAGACTGACCGTCAGTTCCGCGCCGACGAGCACGCTGTCGACCGTTTCGTGCGGAAGGCCGCCGTGGCCTCCCTTGCCTTCGATGACGATGTTGAACTCATCCGACGCCGCCATCATCGGGCCCGGCCGGGTGGCGACGACGCCGACGGGAAGCGGTGTCCACAGATGGATGCCGTACACGGCGTCGACGCCGTCGAGCGCTCCCGCCTCGATCATCGGTTTGGCGCCGCCCGGCGCGATTTCCTCGGCATGCTGGAAAATCAAACGCACGTTGCCGTTCAAATGCTGCCGATATTGCTGCAAAATCGCGGCGACTTCCAGCAGGACGGCCGTATGGCCGTCGTGCCCGCAGGCATGCATGACGCCGGGTCTTTGCGACGCATAGTCGCACTGCTTCTCATCCTGGATGGGCAGCGCGTCCATGTCCGCCCGCAGCGCCACCGTCGGGCCGGGGCGCCCGCCGTAAATCGTGCCGACGACGCCGTTTCCTCCGACTTTCGCGCGGGCTTCGATTTGCAGGGAGACGAGCTGGTCATAAACGAGCTTGGCCGTCTCCTCCTCGTGGTAAGACAGTTCCGGAAAGCGATGAAGCATTCTTCTTCGGGCGACCATATTTGCAAATCGGCCGTCCACTTCCTCCAAACACCGGTTCAAAATCGTATTCATGCGCTTCCTCCGTTCGATCAAAACCTGAATCTATTTTAGCATAACGCCATGAAAGATTCATAATGTCTGCCTCGCTTGAACTTGCAGAACACGGGGAAACATACTATGATGAGGGAAGAAATATGCGCCGGCCGCATGACAAGGAGGAGCACCACGATGATTATGGACAATTCAGCCATCAAGGGAGCCAAAAGCGAATTGCGGTATCTGGACGACGTGATGGACCGGTCCGGCTTCATCCGTTGGCAGTGGGAGTACAAACGGGCGACCTACGACTGCAAAATTCGCGAGGGCAGCGATACATATTATCTGCGCATCAACACTCGTGCGGTGGAAGGGAAGCTGGAAGATCCGCACGCCGTGCTCGCCATCGAGGACGCCTACATCGGCAAGGCCGTGTTTCCGCACGGCGTGGACTACAACGCGCCGATTCCGGACCGTGTGCTGCAGACGGCCCAGGGTAAACTGGACCAATTGAAATCCGTCCTCGTATAGGGGTAGTACATGCAGCAGCCGAAACGAGGGACGCCCGATTTCATTTTGCTGACGCTCACCGTCCTGCTGACGGGGTTCGGCGTGCTGATGGTGTTCAGCGCAAGCTCCGCTTCGGCTTCCCTGAAATACGACGACGCGTTGTATTTCACGAAGCGGCAGCTGCTGTTCGCCGCCGCCGGACTGACCGCCATGCTGGTGCTGATGAACGTGCCTTTTCAAAAATGGAAGAAATGGTTCGTCCCTTGCTTTTTTCTCGTCGTCATCATGCTCGTGTTCGTTCTCTTTCGCGAACCGATCAAAGGCGCGAGAAGCTGGATCCAGGTCGGCCCGTTCGGCGTGCAGCCGTCCGAATTCGCCAAACTCGGCGTCATCCTGTATTTGGCGGCGCTGATACACCGCAAAGGGGAAAAAATACGCGATTTCAAAACCGGACTTGTCCCGGTCATGATTATCGTCGGGTTTACCGCGGGGCTGATTCTTCTTCAACCGGACTACGGAACGGCGATGGTGCTCGTGCTGACCGCGGCGATCACGATCGTGGCGGGCGGCGCCAATCTGAAGCACTTGTTCGTATTGGGCACCACGTTCGCCGTCAGCATCGCGCTGACGGTGTGGGCGTACACCATGATGACGGGAGAGGAAGGTTGGGGGCACCGGATGGACCGGTTCACCGCGTATTTGAATCCGTGGGCGGATCCGACCGATACGGGATACCACATCATTCAGTCTTTATACGCGTTCGGCCACGGCGGCTTAACCGGCGCGGGATTCGGCCAAGGCATCCAGAAGCTGCATTATTTGCCGGAAGCGCACAACGATTTTATTTTCCCCATTATCGGCGAAGAGTTCGGTTTTATCGGAAGCACCTTGTTTCTGCTGTGCTATCTGGCGCTGATATGGCGCATTCTGCTCGCCGGACTGCGCTCCACCGATACGTTCGGCACGCTGGTCGCGGCGGGGGTGGCCGGCATGATCGCGGTTCAGGCGATGATCAACATCGGCGGCGTCACCAACACCATTCCGCTGACCGGCGTCACGCTGCCGCTCATCAGTTACGGAGGATCATCCCTATTGTCGACGCTGGCGGCCATCGGCATCGTGCTCAGCATTTCCCGCGAGAACAACCGCATCAAACAAACGTAAACGTCAAAAGGCGAGGGATTCCTTCCCTCGCCTTGCCGTATTGCCGCCGATGGATGGAAGAAGGAGCGGAACGCCCCGCTTGTCCCGCGTCATTGCGTCCCGCGGGTGCCGGACGGCGCGAAGCCTTCTCCGCCTTTGCGCGCGTTTGTTCGCCTGTGCATCACCGCATTACCGGACGCGATGCTGCTCCTCCGCTTCCTCTTCCTTGAAAGCGACGCCTTCCACTTTGACGTTGACTTCCACGACCTCGAGTCCGGTCATGTTGGATACGGCTTCCCTGACGTTTTCCTGCAGCGCCTGGCACACTTCCTGGATTTTGCTTCCGTAGTGAACGATCACACGCAGATCGATCGCGGCCTCCAGTTCCCCAACTTCGACGCTGACGCCTTTCTGCACGTTTTTGCCGCTCAACCGTTTGGCCAAACCTTCGGAGATGCCGCCGGACATGCCGGCGATACCGGGCGTTTCCAACGCCGCCAGCCCGGCGATCGTGGCGACAACATCATCGGATATGCGAATGACCCCGTTTCCGTGGGTTTCCGTCATGCGAACCGCTCCTTTACCGTATTGTCCCCATTGTATACAGGTTCCGGCGGGAATGCAAATGTCCGAACGCATCCGTCTGTCATTTCCATTGTATACCAGCGCCGCGGCGAATATTCCGCCGGACGAACCCGGTACTAATGGTTGCGGGGGCCGCTGAAATAGACCGACGGCACGCAAGCCGCGGGCGGAAACGACGCGGTTTCCCCACGCGGGCGGCGGATGCCGCGCCGAACGATCGTGCGGCGAAGCCACCGCAAGCAATAGCGGCATCGCCAGGCGGACAAAAAAAGAAGCAGTCCGTTGACCGAGACTGCTTACTCCGCGTTTTGGTTCATCGCTTCATACAGCTTGGCCAGATCACGCTCCAGCCTGCTGAGGATGTCCTTTCCGACGCGCGGATCGATCAGTCCCGCCCGCACGGCAAAATCCACCTGTCGGGAAAATCCGTACATTTGCGTATCCAGCACTTCCTCGTAGAGCGGACATTTGCGGGTCGTCAAATGCTGCATCTGGACTTCGATCAGCTTCACGATTTTATGCGCGTCTTCATGCAAAAGCTGCAGCGCCTTCTGATTCAGGTCAAGCAGTGTTTCAGATGATGACATGCGTGTCCCTCCTGTGCCTGGAACCGCGGCGCGATCCCGTCAACCCCTGACCTAATAATAGTCGAAAATGGATGACAGCACAAGTGAACGGGACACAAAAACGGGGCCTGCCGACCGGTTTAGTCCACGACCTTGACTTTGAGCTGATGTTTGGAGAACACTTCCAGAAGAGCCGCTTTCGCTTCCTCCGCATCCGGACCGTGCACGTGGAGCTCATACTCCGTAGAATCCACCAGCGTGGTGAACAAGCCGAGGATACTTTTGGCGTCGATGTACTTGTTCTCAAATTTCAACACGATCGAAGAGCTGAACTTTCCTGCGGTTTGCGAAATTTCCACCACGGCTGCGTTCTTGTTGGACATGAGTCTTCCCCCTCGTACTATGATGATCTAATCATAGCCTGAAATTTCGGGTTCGGCAATATGATAAAGGAACGAATTTTCGCCGCGGCGGCCGGCTTCCGGCCGCTGCGGCGTCATCGCGGTTGCGCTTACATCAGATTTTCGGGATTCAACCCTTCCAGTTCCTTGACGACAAACCGACCGTCCTTGCGGATCAGCACGTCGTCAAAATAAATTTCCCCTCCGCCGTATTCCGGCCGCTGAATCAGCACCAGATCCCAGTGCACGGCGGAACGGTTGCCGTTGTCGGCCTGTTCGTACGCCTGCCCCGGCGTAAAATGCAGACTTCCGGCGATTTTCTCGTCAAACAGAATGTCTTTCATGGGATGGAGGATGTGCGGATGGAAGCCGAGGCTGAACTCGCCGATGTATCTCGCTCCCTCGTCCTGGTCGAGGATCGCGTTCAGACGACGGGTGTCGGAGGCGTGCGCTTCGACAATTTTGCCGTTTTCCAGCCGGAACCGGATCTGTTCAAAGGTGATGCCGTTGTAAACCGAAGGCGTGTTAAAGGCAATCGTGCCGTTGACCGAGTCGCGGACGGGCGCGGTGAACACTTCGCCGTCGGGAATGTTCATTTTGCCGTCGCATTTCACCGCCGGAATGCCCTTGATGGAAAACGTCAAATCGGTGCCCGGCGACACGATGCGCACGCGGTCGGTTTTCTCCATCCACTCGACGAGGGCGTCCATCGCGGCCGACATGCGGGCATAGTCCAGATTGCACACCTTAAAGTAAAAATCCTCGAACGCCTCGGTGCTCGTGTTGGCCAATTGGGCCATCGACGGGTTCGGATATCGCAGCACGACCCACTTGGTGTGTTTGACGCGCTGTTCGGAGTGCACCGGGTGCCGGTATCCTTTGTCATACAGCCGCATGTTGGCGTCCGGCACGTCGGACAGCTCGTTGACGTTGTCGCCCGCGCGGATGCCGATATATGCGTCCATCCGCTTCATGCGGTACAGGTCGATGTCCGCCCAGAAACGCACCGTCTCCTCGGTCGCCGCTTTCAGCAGCGAACGCTGGACGGTATGATCGATCAAATTGACGTACGGCAGCCCGTCGCGCGCCTGAATTTCTTCCACAATCGCGCGGACCAGTTCCCGCTCCCGACCGAACATTTCCACCAATACTTTGTCTCCCGGCCGGCAATCAATGGAGTAGCCCACCAAATTGCGGGCCAGGGTTTGAATTCTCGGATCCCTCATCGATCGTTCCTCCTGTCGGTTCGATTCCATGTACGGGCGGTACGGGCGCACCACCGCCGGTAAAGTGCACCGTACGCCCCACTCACTTTCTTTATGATAAGCGATGGATACCGGCCGTGCAAAACGATTCGCATCCCCCCTTGCAACGACTGGGGAAGGCCGCGATGCGCGGGTAGCCGCTGCCGGCTGCAGGACCTCCGCGCCCAAAAAGTTCGGCTGTTTATGAGACGGTCGAATCGTTTTCGTCCGGTTTCCGTCACAAGTTTGCTGTCAAAAAGTTTGCTTGACATCGCATAGCGGTTTTTATAGAATTAGTATTCGAGTATTGCGCGCATTTCAGCGCCACCCTCAGTGAATATCGGCCTTCGTCCGGACGCGGCTGGTTTTTTCCGGACGGGCGCATCCGACGTTTTCGGTTGACGCTTCGGTCATATTCACGCGCTGAAATCGGCAGAACTGTTTCCATTATCATGGTTGAAAAAGGAGCAGTCCATACATGGCACGCTACACAGGTCCAAAATTCAAAATCAGCCGCCGTCTCGGCATCTCGCTCAGCGGAACCGGCAAGGAACTGAAACGTCCGTTCCCTCCCGGACAGCACGGACCGGGGCAGCGCAGAAAATTGAGCGAATATGGCGTCCAGCTGCAAGAAAAGCAAAAGCTGCGCCATATGTACGGTTTGACCGAACGGCAGTTTCGCAATCTGTTTGACCAGGCGAACCGGATGAAGGGCATCGTCGGCGAAAACTTCATGATTCTCCTGGAAAGCCGTCTTGACAACTTGGTGTATCGCCTCGGGTTCGCCAACACCCGCGCGGGCGCGCGTCAGCTCGTGTCCCACGGACACGTGACCGTCAACGGCAAGAAAGTCGACATTCCGTCCTACCGGGTGACGCCCGGCGACGTCATCGGCCTGCGCGAACGCAGCCGCAATCTCGCCGTCATCAAGGAAGCAAGGGAACGGAGCAACTACATTCCCGCTTATCTGGAATTCGACGAGAAAAACATGGAAGGCAGATACACGCGGCTGCCGGAACGTTCCGAGCTGCCGCAGGAAATCGACGAGAAGCTGATCGTCGAGTTTTACAGCCGTTAATCCGCACTGCGGTCGGCGCCTTCCATGGGCGCTATCCATGCGCGAATACGACATCGTCCCGGCCTTATGGCCGGGACGATTTTTTTATCGCCGCATGATGTCGTCCAGCGCCGCGAGAAACGCGTCCATCTGATCGTCCGTCCCGACGCTGATGCGCAAGTAACCGTCGATCTTCGGCTTGGCGAAATAACGCACGAGCACGCGCTTCTCCCGCAGCTGCCGAAACAGCTTGTCCGCTTCGTATTCGGGATGGGAAGCGAACAGAAAGTTCGCTTTCGAATCCGTCAGCCGAAACCCTCTCGCCCGCAGTTCCGCCGCCGTCCGTTCGCGCGTGGCGATGACGCGGCTGCGGGTCTGTTCAAAATAGTCGCGATCGTTCAAGGCGGCTTCCGCGCCGGCCAAAGCGACCCGGTCCAGCGTGTAGGAATTGAACGAATGCTTGGCCCGGTTCAGCCCTTCGATCAAATCGCGGTGCCCGATCGCGAATCCGACGCGCAGTCCGGCGAGCGACCGCGATTTGGACAGCGTCTGCACGACAAGCAGATGCGGATGCTTGCGCACGAGCGGAACCGCGGTTTCCCCGCCGAAGTCGACATACGCCTCGTCCAGCACGAACACCGCATCGCGGTGCTTCGCAAGCCACGCGTCGATCTGCTCCAGGCCGACGCAAATGCCGGTCGGCGCATTGGGGTTCGCCAGAACGATGCCGCCCTGGCCGCCGTCAAAGCTGTCCGCGGCAAGCCGGAATTCCGAATCCAGCTCCACGAGTTGATACGGTACGCCGAACATGTTGGCGTACACCGGATAAAAGCTGTAGGTCACGTCCGGGAAGCGCACCGGCTTGTCCCGGTCGAAAAACGCGAGAAACGCGAGCGCCAGCACTTCGTCCGAACCGTTGCCGACAAACACTTCCGCGGGATCGACCCCGTAATAGGCGGCCACCGCCCCGCGAAGCCGCTCCGCGTCAGGGTCGGGATACAAGCGCATGTCACCGCTCAGGGCGGCGCGCATCGCTTCCAGCGCCCGCGGCGAGGGAGGGTACGGATTTTCGTTGGTGTTGAGCTTGATCAGTCCTTCCTCTTTCGGCTGTTCCCCCGGCACATACGGTTCGACGTTCCGGATGCGTTCGTTCCAGTAAATGCTCATCGGCGTCCCCCTTCGTCCCTTCCCGAGATCAGGTCAAGCGGATTTTGGCGAATTTGCGCTTGCCCACCTGCACGATATCTCCGTCCGCGACTTCCACTTCCGCCTGAATGTCGTTGATGCGCCGCTCGTTCACCCGCACCGCTCCCTGCTCGATGCTGCGGCGGGCTTCGCCGTTGGACGACTGCAGGCCGAGCTCCACGAGCAGCTTGATGAGACGGATTTTGCCCTGCTCAAGCACGTCCCGTGACAGCGGAACTTCCGGAATGTCCTCCGGCAGTTCCCGCTGCTGGAACACGGTGCGGAAATGGCGTTCCGCCGCTTCGGCCGCTTCCTCTCCGTGATACATGCGCACGAGCGTGCGCGCCAGCCGCATTTTGGCGTCGCGCGGATGCACGGAGCCGTCGGCCAAACCCGTGCGCAGCGCGGCCAGTTCCTCGTTGGAGATGTCCGTCGCGAGATCGTAATATTTCAGCATCAGTTCGTCCGGGATCGACATCGCTTTCCCGTAAATTTCGTTCGATTCCTCGCTGACGCCGATGTAATTGCCGAGACTTTTGCTCATTTTCTGCACGCCGTCCAACCCTTCGAGCAGCGGCATCATGATGACCGCCTGCGCGGGCTTGCCGAATTCCTTTTGCAAATGCCGGCCCATCAGCAGGTTGAACTTCTGGTCCGTTCCGCCGAGTTCGACGTCGCTTTCCAACGCCACGGAATCGTATCCCTGCATCAGCGGATAAAAAAATTCATGCAGACTGATCGGCTGCCCGGATTGGTACCGTTTCGTAAAGTCGTCCCGCTCCAGCAGCCTCGCCACCGTAATATGCGCCGCCAATTTGACGACGTCCGCGAACGACATCGGCGCAAGCCACTCGGAGTTGAACACGATTTCCGTTTTGTCCGGATCGAGAATTTTGAAAATTTGTTCGCGATACGTCCGCGCGTTGCGCTGCACGTCTTCTTCCGACAGCTGCTTGCGCGTTTCCGATTTTCCGGTCGGATCGCCGATGCGTCCCGTGAAATCGCCGATCAGCAGGTACACCTTGTGGCCGAGTTCCTGAAACTGGCGCAGTTTGTGAAGCACCACGGTGTGGCCGATGTGAATGTCGGGAGCGGAAGGATCCAGTCCCAGCTTGATCTTCAGCGGCCGACCTTCCGCGACCGCATCGATCAGTTTTTGTCTCAGTTCGTCTTCGGGAACGATCTCGACCGCTCCCCTCCTGACGATGTCCCACTGCCGCTCGACTTCGAGTTGCTGCTCCGGGCTGAGTTGTTCCCATTGCGCCATCGCTGCACGCTCCTTCATTCGCTGGAATTGTTCGGCGTGTTTTGGGGGCCGTTGCTGCAACAAAACAAAAAGCCGTCGCGTCCATGGGGACGAGAAGGCTTCACTCGCTGCCGGGCCCTGCAACGCACCGTTCCGCTTCGCATATGACCATATATACCATACGGCCCGCCGCAAGTCAATCGGGGCCGGCTTCCGTATCGGCGGTTTCCGGCGCTGTCCTGCGATTCCCCGATTGTGATATAATGGGTGTGACTTTTTAGGGGGGCTTACCGATGTCCACATCAACATCCAACATGCGAAAAATTTGGAAACCGCTTCGACGTTACATAATCATGCTGTTGATCGTGTTCAAATGGCTGTTCATCCTTGGTATCATCGCGGGCATTTTCGGCGGCGCGGCGGTGTACGGCTACGTCGCTTCCATCGTCAAGGAGGAGCCGGTGCGCTCTCCCGATTTGATATATGACACTATCCAGCAAAACACCGTCACGGGATACGTGTTTTTCCGCGACGGAACCGAAGTGGGACAGCTGCGCGGCATTAACCGCGAGCTGGTCGAGCGTCTGGAAGACGTGCCGCAGATTATCCAGGATGCGGTGCTCGCCGTGGAAGACCACGACTTTTACAAACATTTCGGCATCAATCTGAAAGGGCTTCTGCGCGCCGTCAAGGAAAGGGTGCTGAACGAAGAAGTCCAAACCGGCGGCAGCACGATCACGCAGCAGGTTGCGCGCAACACGTTTTTGTCGCTGGAACGCACGACGAGCCGCAAAGTGAAGGAAATTTTGCTGGCCATCCGGCTGGAACGGGTGCTGACCAAAAAGGAAATTTTGCTCGCCTATCTGAACAAGGTGCCCTTCGGCAACGGTTCGAACGGATACAATGTGTACGGCATCAAAGCGGCGGCCAAAGGCATCTTCGACGTCGACAACCTGCACGACCTCAACATCGCCCAGGCGGCCTATCTGGCCGGCCTGCCGCAGGATCCGACCGACTATTCGGCCTTCGACGGGTACGGGCGGTTTGACGAGGAAGGTTTCCAGAATGCGATGAACCGGCAGAAAACGGTTCTGTACCGCATGTACGTCACCGGAAAAATTACGCGCGAGCAGTACGAGGAAGCGCTCGCCTTCGACATTCGCGGTTCGCTGGCGGAATCGAAACCGAAAGCGTACACGACGTATCCGTTTTTGATGATCGAGGCGGAACGCGAGGCGGCGGAAATTTTGCTCAAGCAAAAAAATCCGGAGCTGACCGAAGAGGAGCTGCGCAGCAAGGAGTTCGCCCCGCTCATCAACGAAGCGATCGAGGACATGCTCGGCAAAGGATACCGGATTTACACGACGATTGACAAAGATTTGTACGACGCGATGAGGGAAATCGCCGAAAATCCGGAAAACTTTTCGCCCGATCATGAGGAAAAAGGCGTGGAGCAAGTCGGCGCGATCGTAATCGAAAACAAAACCGGCGCGATCCTCGGCATGATTGAAGGCCGCGACTTTCATATCGAACAGTTGAACCACGCGACGCAGATGGTTCGCCAACCGGGATCGGCGATGAAGACGATCGCCGCGTTTTTGCCGGCGCTGGAAAAAGGATACATTCAACCCGGCTCCATCCTCGACGACGTTCCGATCGTGCTGGAGGACGGCAGCAAGGGTTACCATATTCCGAACAACTGGAACGCTCGCTTCCAAGGCCTCGTAACCGCCCGGTACGCGCTGAACCAGTCGCTGAACATCCCGGCGCTGAGGCTGTTCAACGACGTGGTCACCATTCCCGTCGCGTGGGAATTCGCCAAGTCGCTCGGCATCACCACGATAACCGAAAACGACTACCATCACAAAGTCGGCGTCATCGGCGGGTTGGATTACGGCACCAGCGTCGAGGAACTGGCCAACGCGTATGCTTCCATCCCGAACAAGGGGAAATTTGTCGACGCCTACATGATCGAACGAATCGAGGACCCGGAGGGCAACATCGTCTATCAGCACGAACCGGAACCGAAACCGGTATTTTCCGAGGAAACGGCGTTTCTCATGGCCGACATGCTGAAGACCGTCATCCAGAGCGGCACGGGATCCACGATCAAATCGACGTTCAAACATTACGGCGAAGTGGAAGTGGCGGGCAAGACCGGTTCCACGCAAATCGACGACAACATGTGGTTCATGGGATTCAGCCCGGACATCACCGTCGGCGTCTGGACGGGATACGACCAGCCCGCGACGGTCGATTACAACCACGGCGGGCAGCATCGCGCGAAAAACATCTGGTCGATGATCATGGACGCGGCCATCGAACTGAAGCCCGAATGGTTCGAGCACAAACAGTTCGAGCGCCCGGAAAACGTCATCCGCGCCACCGTATCGGGCATCAACGGCAAGCTGCCGGGCGCGCGTTCCGAGGAAATCAAGCCCAATGTGACGGATTGGTTCAACCGGCTGTATCTCCCGAAGGAGGAGGACGCCTCGGTCAACGAGTACAAATATGTCCAGTACCAAGGACTGAACTATTTGCCCGGACCGAACACGCCGGAAGATATGATCCGCGAAGGGGTGCTGTTCGAACGGGAAATCAACCTCACCGAACTGATGCAGCGGATCGACACCATTTTGGAACAGCTGCCGGACCAGCATAAACCGAGAAAAAAAGGCGGATACATGACCGTACGCGACTATTATCCCCCGGACGCCGCCTTGACCGCGCCGTCGATGCCGCTGCCGGAAGTGGAGGACGACGGCCCGCCGGCGCCGCCGACCGGACTTACGGTCCAAAAAGTGAACGGCCAATACATGATCCGCTTCTCCGCAAGCCCGAGCCAGGACGTCCTCGGTTACCGGTATTACGTTTCGGTCAACGGCGAGCCGTTCCGGAGAATCAACGGCAAGGTCGTGTTCCCGGACAAGGATCCGGCATTTTATCAGCCTGATTCGCCCGGTTCGTCCTTTGCGTGGTATTTGACCGCCGTCGACGTGCACGGCCATGAATCCGCGCCGAGCGAAATCGTGTATTCGGATCCGCAGGACGGTCTGATCCCGCTTCCGGGAATGCCGGGCGCCGGTGATCCCGGCGAGCCGGCGAATCCGAACGACCGCAACACTTCCGAACCCGGTCATGCGGAGACGTTAGCGCCGTCGGCGCCGCAAAACGTCCAGACGCTGGCCGTCGGAATCGGGGAAGGCGTCATCATTTCCTGGGACGCCAACCCCGTGGAGGAAAGCGTCCTTCGGTACGAAGTGTACTACAGCAGCGAACGCGACGGAAATTACGGTCTGATCGGCACGACCAACGCGTCGTATTACCAGAACGGCACACCGCCGCTGGAAGGTTGGTACCGGGTGGCCGCCGTCAACGCCCACGGCTCTTCCGAGCTTTCGGAGCCGGTGTTTTATGAGGCGGAGGAAACGCAGCAGCCGCCGGAATAAGCCTCCGGAACCATCCGACTCCAACCCGCTTGGCGGCGGGGCAAGCCGCTTTGCGAGACGCAAAAAGCGCCTGGGCACTGCTGCCCAGGCGCTAACTTTGTTGGCGATATTCCATGGTGATGCATCGAAATGCCGCGACGGTCACTTGCGCAGCATCGTTTCCACGATGCGGCTCGATTGGCGGGACGCCGTGTCGGTAAACTCCGCGAAATCCATGTGCGCGGAACCGTCCGCCCGGTCGGAAATCGAGCGGATGACCACATACGGCACCCGGTTCATGAAGCATACTTGCGCCACGGCGGCGCCTTCCATTTCCGTGCACGTTCCGCCCATCTCTTCATGCAGCAGGCGCACCGTGTCCCGGCTGGCGATAAACTGGTCTCCCGACAGCACCCTGCCGATGACCGCCTTGACGCCGGCCGCCTCCGCGGCCGAAAAAGCGGCGTCCACGAGCCGCGGGTCGGCCGGAAACACCGACACGTCCTGAAACGGAATCGTTCCCTTCGGAAACCCTAGAGCCGACGCGTCCATATCGTGCTGCATGCATTCCGACGACACGACGACATCCGCGATGTCCAGCGACGGATCGAGCGCTCCCGCGACCCCTGTAAACACCACCGCCTCCGGCTGAAACCGGTCGATCATGATCTGGGCGCACATGGCGGCATTCACCTTGCCGACGCCGGACTTGCACAAGATGACCGGCTTGTCCGCCAAACGGCCGCGATAGAACACGATCCCCGCGGCGGCGGTTTCCTGCTCCACATCCATTTGCCGCCGAAGCAACGCGATCTCTTCGTCCATGGCGCCGATCAGGCCGACGCTGCGATAAGGTAACATCGTGTTACGCGTTCGCTCCCGATACCGACTGACGGCGGATCAACTGGTGCGGCAGGATGACGTTGGACTGATCGACCGATTCGTTTTTCATCAGTTTGGTCAACAGGCGCATCGAAACGGCGCCGATATCGTACATCGGCGGCGCGACGCTGGACAGCTGCGGTCTGACCATGGAAGCGATGCGGGTGTTGTCCACGCTGATGACGGAAATGTCGTCCGGCACTTTGAGCCCGTGGTCTTGGATTTTGTGGATGGCGCCGATCGCCATTTCGTCGGTCGCGGAAAACACCGCGGTCGGACGTTTGGGCAGCCCGAGGAAATATTCCATCGTCTCCATGCCGGAATCGTAGCGGAAGTTGCCGATGCGCACCAACTCTTCGCGGAACGGAATGCCTGCCGCCTCCAGCGCCCTGCGGTATCCCTGGAACCGCGCGTATCCGTTATACGGGTCTTCCAGCGGGCAGGCGATCATCGCGATGTCGCGATGACCGGCGGCAATCAGCTCGTTGACCGCATCGAGGGCGGCTCCCTCATGGTCGATGTTCACCGACGGATACTGCTGCTGTTCGTCGGCCGTCGCGCACAGCACGATCGGCACCGCGGAAGTGCGGAACGCCTGAATGTGCTCTTCCGTCACCGCGCCTCCCATAAACAGGAGGCCGTCGACCTGCTTCTCCAGAAGCGTATTGATGACGCGAATTTCCTTCTCTTTCTTTTTGTCGGCATTGCACAAAATGATGTTGTAATGATACATGTTGGCGATGTCTTCAATGCCGCGGGCGACTTCGGCGAACAGCGCGTTGGAAATGTCGGGAATGACGACGCCGACCGTCGTCGTCTTCTTGCTGGCGAGCCCTCTCGCCACCGCGTTCGGACGGTAGCCGAGCCGTTCGATCGCTTCAAACACTTTTTTCCTCGTTTGCGGCTTGACGTTCGGGTTGTTGTTGACGACTCTCGATACGGTCGCCATCGACACGCCCGCTTCGCGGGCCACATCGTAAATGGTTACGGTCACTGTTACTTCTCTCCATTTTCTCAAAAATGATTGCCGCTTTCAAAAATGTGCATAAGACCGCGCGAATACGCGATGCGCGTGTTCGTGCGAATCTCGTGCTGCGATGAAAACGACATGGAAAACGAGTTCTTTTGAAAAATATGATACGATAAAAAAACAATGATTGCAACGACCCGAAACGCAAGCCCGAACGATTGCATCAAATCGCGATATTGTATGTGCTGATCTGCCTAAGCCGGTGTTCGACGTCGGCTACCCAGGACCGGTCGTTCAACGACTGCGCCAAGATCATCATGTCCAGCAGCTGATTGACGCGTTCCTCCACCAAACGCTCCAACGGGATCGCGAGCAAATCCCGATCGGCGGCACAGGCAAGCAAATAAGCCAGTTCGTTATGTTCTTCGAATCGGATGCGCGCGCGTTCCGGAACTTCGCCCATCGCATGAAGAAGGCCGGTCAAATCGGACTTGACTTCCCGCAACACTTCGCTGACGGCGCAATGGTCGCAGGTCCGCACCGGCACGTTGACAATTTCCACTTTTCCCAAGTAAACGACCGTCCTGAGGCTGACTTCCATCGGACGGCCGCACGTTCCGCAACAGTTCACCCGTACCACCTTCCATACTCCAGTCGTGACTAGATAAACATTCGCCACGCCGGAAGCGATTCCTCCCCGCACTACTCTAGTATTTATTGGCACACGGGCGATTGCGGCGACGTTTCGCACGACAGGCGCACGATGAAAGTTGCAGCGATTCCGTAAACGCATCGGCCGGCGTGCGGGTCGCTTCCGCCGCCGGGAAGGTTTGATCGCCGTCCGCTCGCAAGCGCGTCCGGCGTCGGAGCGGCCGGCGCTTCCGCGGCAAAGCCCGAAAGCCGGCTGCTGCGCATGCCGGTTATTGCGACCGGGGTTGCTGCAGACGGAGCAGTTTCCTGTACCATGCCTGAACCGGCGGTACGGAGACAAGGCACATGGCGATCACGGCGCCGATCGCATCGTTGCGGAGATCCATCCAGTCCGCGGTGCGATCGGGCACGTACATTTGGTGCCATTCATCGAAGGCGCCGTAGAGCACACTGAGCGCGACGGCCGCGACGCGTCCCTTGAGCCCGGCGCCGCGTGCGCCCAAAGCCCAGTACATACAAAGCGACAGCACAAAATACGCGATCAAATGTCCCCAGTTAAAGTCTTTCATCCACGGAAACCATCGCTGGAACAGCGGCAGGTACGAATTCAGCTCGCCGCCCGGCTGATGGGACATGACAAAGATCAAAAGCATCCAGAGAACGGCCGGCGCCCAACGCAGGCACCGCCTTGCCCACTTCATCAAAACGTATATCTCTCCTTCGCATTACGGCACGGGTTGAGAGTCAGCTGCACGCGCTGCACGGCACCTGTTCCAGCAGCCGGTGAACTTCGGCGCTGGTGCCGCATTTCAACAGTTCGCCGAACAGTTTTCGACATTCGCCGGCGTTCGTCTCCAGCACTTGTTTTTTCATCGCCAAAATCGACTGGAACGACATGCTGAGGTTGTGGATGCCGAGGCCGATCCAAAGCGGCAGCGCGCGCACGTCTCCGGCCAATTCGCCGCATACCGCAATCTCGATGCCGGCCGATTTCGCCCCGTCCGCCGCCTGCTTCAACATGCGGATGACCGCCGGATGGTACGGCTCGTAGGAGTCGGCCAGCTTCTCGTTCATCCGGTCGACGGCGAGCACATACTGCACGAGATCGTTCGTGCCGATGCTGAAAAAATCGACTTCCTTCGCCAACCAGTCGGCCATCATGCAAGCGGCGGGCACTTCGATGGTGATGCCGACCTTGATGTTCTCGTTGAACGCCACCCTTTCCCGCCTCAGTTCCGCCATCGCTTCCCTCAGGATGGCGTTGGCTTTCCGCACTTCGTCCACCGACGAAATCATCGGATACATCAACCGGAGGTTGCCGTAGTGGCTCGCCCGCAAGATGGCGCGCAGCTGGGTTTTGAACAAATCCGTGCGGTCGAGGGAAATGCGGATGGCGCGATATCCGAGAAACGGATTGTCCTCTTCGGGAAGCGGCAAATATTCCAGCTTCTTGTCGCCGCCGATGTCCAGCGTGCGGATCGTCAGCGGCTTCTCCCCCATGGCGAGCGCCACCTGTTTGTAAACTTCAAACTGCTCGTTTTCGTCGGGCAGGCTGTCGCGATCCATGTACAAAAATTCCGTGCGGAACAGTCCCACCCCGTCGGCGCCGTAACGGTTGGCCTGCTCCGCTTCCCTCGCCGTGTTCAGGTTGGCCTCCAAGCGAATGCGCACGCCGTCGGCGGTCACCGGAACGATCGGCGCCATGCGTTCCAGTTCGCGTCTTTGCTGCTGCCATTCGCGGCGGAGCCGGTAATACCGCTTCAGCGTATGAACGTCGGGATGGACGTGCAGCACGCCGTGGTGGCCGTCCACAATCAGCACGTCGCCGGTGGCGATCGGCTGCTCCAGCTTTCCTTCCAGGCCGATCACGCACGGAATGCCGAGCGCTTTGGCCATGATGACGGAATGCGACGTTTTTCCCCCCGCCATCGTCACGATGCCGAGCACGTGTTTCGGGTTCAAGTGCGCCAGCTGGGACGGAGCCAGTTCCCGGGCGACCAGAATGAACGGATGGGCATCCTTCGGCAGCGTGACCTCCGGCGCCCCGACGAGATGTTTGATCAGGCGGTTGCCGACATCCTTGATGTCCATGGCGCGCTCTTTCATGTATTCGTCGTCAAGAAGATCAAACATGCCGGCAAATTTTTCGATCGCTTCCTTGACCGCCACTTCCGCCGCTTTGTACTGCCTGCGAATGATGCCCTGCACTTCGTTCATGAACACCGGATCGTCGAGGATCGCCAAATGCGCGTCAAAAATGGTGGATTCTTCGTCCCCGATCACTTCCCGGAGTTCTTCCTTGATGTTGCGAATCTCCATTTTGGAAGATCGAATGCCGTCGTACAGCCGCTCAAACTCCTTGGCCAGATCCGACACGTCGATCGGCCGTTCGGTAATCTCCCACTCCCAGTCCGGCAACACAAACGCCTTGCCGATGGCGATGCCCGATGATGCTGCGGTACCTTCAATTTGCATGCGTTTTTCCCCCATTTATCTGATCTTTCTCATGCAAAACGACCGACATCACTGACGACTGCCCCTTTTTCACCGTATGGTAAGGAGCGAAATACCAGGATTTCACAATCTCCCTGTTTGTGATCACCATCGGGCTGGCCAACGATTTTGCCTGTTTGCGCAGTTTCGCGAGCTGAAAACGAAGCAGCGGTTGGCCAGGATTGACGACGTCCCCCTCCTTGACAAGCGCCTGAAACACGTCATCGTCCGCGGACATCGAATCGATGCCGATATGAATGAGCACTTCCAGTCCTTCTTCCGTGGTTAGACCCAATGCGTGTTTGGACGGATGCACATGCGACACGGAGCCGGCGATCGGCGAAACGAGTTCGCCCTTGTCGGGAATGAACGCGACGCCCTCGCCCACCAGTTTGGCGGAAAAAATCGGGTCGGGCACCTGGTCCAGCGGGATCATTTTTCCCGACATCGGCGCGTGAAAATGGACTTCCTGCACGTCCTTTTTCATCAGTTTGACGATTTCTTCCCGCAACAGCTCGGAAAAGGTGCCGAACACGACCTGCACGTTGCCCCCGCCGAGGCCGATCACGCCGACCGCCCCCAGCTGCCTCAGCGCGTTGGTGTCGATTTTGCGGTCATCCGCCACCGTAATGCGAAGCCGGGTGATGCAGGCTTCCAGGTGGATGATGTTGTGCTTGCCGCCCAGCGCCTGCAGCACGAGCGGCGCCTTGTAAGGAATATCGCCCGCCCAGTCCTCGAGCGGCGAACCGTCCTCCCTGCCGGGCGTCGGAATCTGAAACGTGCGGATGCTCCAGCGGAACAGCACGTAGTATCCGATCGCGTAGACGAGTCCGACGGGAACAATGAGCCAAACGTTGCGGCCGAGATGCGCGTTGATCAGAAAATCGATGGCGCCGGCCGAGTAAGCGAATCCGTGATGAATGTCCAGCGCGTAGGCGATCCACATCGCGGCGCCGGACAACAGCGCATGCACGAAAAACAGCGCCGGCGCGACGAACAGGAAGGCGAATTCGATCGGCTCCGTAACCCCGGTCAAAAAGCTGGACAACGCCGCGATGAAAAACACTTTCCGGATTTTCGGTTTCAAGTCTTCCCGCGCTTCGTGCACGATGGCGAGCGCCGCCGCCGGCAGCGCGAACATCATGACGATATACAAACCGGCCATATAAATGCCCGCGTCGGGATCTCCGGCGAAAAAACGCGGAAGATCGCCGAATACCCGGAGTCCGTCGGGACGCTGGTACTCCCCGATCTGGAACCAAAACAAGTTGTTCAAAATGTGATGCAGCCCCGAAGGCACGAGCAGCCGGTGAAACACGCCGTAGACAAACGCTCCGAATCCGCCGAGACCGAACAGAAAATCGCTCGTTTCGAGCAGCACGGTCTCGATCAGCGAGCTGATCTTGATGAACACATACGAGAGAATGATCGTCATGAAGGACATGAACAACGGCACAAACCGGGGACCGCCGAAAAACTGGATGTATTCCGGAAACCTGATGTTTTTAAATTTATGATAGGATATGGCGCTCAGAACCCCGATGACGATGCTGCCGGTGACGCCGATGTTCAGCGACGTTTCGGTAAAATATTCCGTCAGCAGCGTGAACAGGAAATAGCTGAGCAGCGAGGCCATGGCCGCGGCCCCCGAATTGTCGGTCAACCCGAGCGCGACGCCCACCGCAAAAATGTACGGAAGAAACGCGAAGACGGAATTTCCGGCCAAGGTGAGAATATCGCCCAGTTGGCCCATTCCCGCCGCCTCCCACGGCATGTTGCCGAGCCGCAGAAGCAGCGCCGCGGCGGGGAGCGCAATCATCGGCAGCATGAGCGACCGACCGAGCTGCTGAAAAACGCCCATCCAGTTCATGAGCCTTCCTCCCATCAACTATGATGGTAAGTGTTTGGCCGGTTTTTGTAAAGCGAAACAAGTCCGAACGCGCAAAGAATAAAAAAGAAAGCGGGCTTCCGTCAGCCCGCTTCCCTTGCGAACGCAGGTTAGAACCTGCCTTGAACCGGCGCGCTCGTCTGGAACGCGGAATACGACGAGCCTTGTCCGGCGTGAATGTTGGAAGCCTGCTGCGAATCCGCTCTCAGCGAGATATCGTGGCCCGGCTGGTTGCCGCGGTAATTGGCGGTGTGGTAAGAAGCCGGGTTGACGAACTGCTGCTGGGCTTGATAGCCGAACGATTGGCCTTGTACCGGCGCGGTCGACTGGTACGCCGAATAGGACGAGCCGTATCCGGCATGGATGTTGGAAGCTTGCTGCGAGTCCGCTCTCAGCGAGATATCGTGGCCCGGCTGGTTACCGCGGTAGTTGGCGGTATGGTAGGAGGCCGGGTTGACCTGCTGAGCAGCCTGGAACTGCTGCGTTCCGGAAACAAACTGCGTGTTTTGCTGATTTTGCCCGTAGTAGGAAGGGACAAAACCGGTCGGCTGGAACTGCCGCTGCAATCCGCGGTATTGGGAGGCGACCATTTTGCCCATGGAAGAAGGCTGCTGGGAATCCGCCCTTAACGACAAATCATGGCCGGGTTGGTTGCCGCGGTAGTTCGCCGTGTGGTACTGCTGCTGTTGATACATATCCATCCTCCTTTTCAAGGATACGAAAGTTCTCCATCTGGCCTCTCTCGCCAAATGAAGCCTTTTGTATTGTTCCTTGAAAACATTCCGAATATGTATCAAGAGCG
>Ga0207866_1000898_pt1 | contig 35205 bp, 35 predicted proteins | sample HigsolmetaAR203D_FD_184835 | JGI IMG/M metagenome (GOLD analysis project Ga0207866, IMG submission 184835) | Ionic liquid and high solid enriched microbial communities from the Joint BioEnergy Institute, USA - AR20-3-D (SPAdes) (version 2) ...
AAACTTACAGCTTCTTCTTTAAATGCCTTGTCGTAACGTTTCATTGTTTCCCGTCCCCTCGTTTGTTAGCTTTCATTTTATTTCATATGAGGGGGTTTTTCGACTGCATTTTTATCGTAGCACTCCACAAATAAATTCCGGCGTTGACGCGATTTTCGCAGAACCTATCACAGAGCAGCCGCTCATATATACTTATACAGCCGATTCACAAAATCACACGGCCAGATCATGTTTTCAAACAGAAAATTCGCATAATCTCATTTATCATTTGAATCAAAGTAAGCACAATAAAGAAGCGCCGATGATCCGACGACCATCGGCGCTTCTGCATTCACTTGTAATTAAATAGATCAGACGAACATCGGTTTCTTATAATCCCGACTAATTCGCCCCGTTATCATCCCGTCAAGATTTTGCAGGTTTGCGGTTGACGGCTGCAAACTGGCTTCCGTGTTGTTCCGAATCTTCTTCCAGCTTCATAACAGCCTGCGGGCTGACGTCGACGCGCTTGACGAACAGCGAAAGGATGAGCGCGGCGATCGTGACGAACGTAGCGATCAGGAAGGAGTATTGGATGCCGTCGAGCAACGCCTGCTTCGACAATAACGCGATCTGTTCCTGGCTGACCGTCGCGGGGTCCGTACTGCCGATCAGCGATTGCGCCGCCGAGATGGTGCGGCTGTTCATGATCGAGACGAAAATTGCCGTACCGAGCGATCCAGCGACCTGCTGGACGGTGTTGTTGATCGCCGTGCCGTGCGGATTCAGCCGAGTCGGCAGCTGGTTCAACCCGTTGGTCATGATCGGCATCATCACCATGGACATGCCCAACATGCGGATCGCATAGATGAGCATGATATGTTCATACGAGGTGTCCAGCTGCAAGCCGGCCAACATATAGGTCGATACCGCAGTAATCGACAATCCGACGGCGGCAAGAACGCGCGGCCCGAACCGGTCGAAAAGCCAGCCGGTGATGGGCGACATGATGCCCATGATGATCGCGCCCGGCAACATGAGCAATCCTGAATCGAGCGGTGAGATATCGCGGACTTTCTGAACGTATGCCGGCGTCAGGATCATGCCGGAGAACATCGCGGCGGATACGACGACCGAAATGACCGAAGCGAGCGCGAACATCGGATACCGGTATACCCGAAGTTCGAGCAGCGGATTGCTCAGCTTCAGCTGGCGCCATACAAACAGCAGGATGCCGACCGCACCGACCGCGATCGTCGTGATGACGGACGGATCGTCCCAGCCTTTATTGCTGTCGCTTGCCGAACTGAATCCGTACAGGAGCCCGCCGAATGCAATAACGGACAATATGACGGACAGAATATCGAGATGGCTCTCCTTCGTTTCCATGACGTTTTTCAGTTTCCAGACGGCGAGCACGAGACAGAGGATGGCGAAAGGCAAGATCATCTCGAACAGCAGACGCCAATGATGGTATTGCACGATGTAGCCGGACAGCGTGGGACCGATCGCGGGCGCCGTGATCATGACGAGCCCGAATACGCCCATGGCGGTGCCTCTTTGCTTCCTGGGGAAGCTGACCAGCATGATGTTCATCAGAAGCGGCGCCATTACCGAAGAACCCGCTGCCTGCACCATGCGCCCCGTCAGCAGGAGCCCGAAGTTCGGCGCGATCGCCGCGATCAGGGTGCCGAGCGTAAAGAGCGACATGGCGGTGATGTACAATGCCCGGTTCGTAAACCGGGTCAGCAGGAATGCCGAGGTCGGGATCAAAATGCCGCTGATGAGCATGTATCCCGTCACGAGCCATTGCACGGTCGGATAATCCACCTGAAGATCGTCCATGATGGACGGAAGCGCCACGTTCAGGAGCGAGTTGTTCAGGAACGACACAAATGCGCCGAAAAACAGAATGGATATCATTAAATATGGCGGTTTGACCTGTTTTTCTTCCTTCGTATTCACGGTTTCTTTACTCCTGTCCCTTATAAATTTTTTGTATATGTGATCCGTATCATTTACTTTGAGAATTTTATACCTTGCGTTCAATTTTATCAAGATATTTTTATGGTAAGTACAAAATATGCTTGAAATAGCCGTGACATTCCCTATACATTAATGGATGAAGACAACGATTGCGGAGGAAATCATGAACAAGAAAAAGCGAAGCATCGTCGAACATTCATTGGCACTTTTTCTGGAGAAAGGAATACGGCATACGTCCGTACAGGATATCATAGACCGGGCCGGCATCTCGAAAGGGACGTTTTATAATTACTTTTCGTCCAAAAATGAATGCATCAGCGCCATCCTGGAAATGATTCGCGAAGAAGTGAACATGTGCCGCATCGAGATGCTTTCCGGCAAAGACGCCAAAGACCAGGACTTGCTGATCGAACAGATCACGGTATTAATGAAATTGAATGAGAAGCGCGGCATGCGCGCAATCTACGAAGAACTCATTTATTCAGGTGATCTGGAACTGCGGCGATTGGTGCTGAAATATCGATTATCCGAGTACGAGTGGCTGGCGGAGAGGTTAACAGAGGTGTTCGGTGAATCTCTGCGTCCTCACGCGTTTGAGAGTGCGGTTATATTTTACAGCATTCTCCAGCAGCTTCTATATATACGCAAACTGATCGATGGATATTCGCGCGACGTGAAGGTCGTTGCTTCCTCAGTTTTTCATTACATCAAGCGGATTATACATTCCTTGCTCCATGAGAATACGGCGGTGCTTCGGCAAGATCATCTGGAGGTGCTGAAAGACCAGTTGCATATTGCTCCGGCCAGAAAGAACGATGTGCTCGACATGTTGAAAAGTCTGCTGGAGGAATCTGGACTGTCGAAAGCGCAAAAACAACTGACTCAGGCCCTGCTTGCCGAACTTGAGCAGCCGGCCGTTCGTGAAGCGGTGGTCGCGGCCTTGCTGAAGTCATTCCTTGAAGCTTATGAGGATACTGAGGCTCACAAGACAGTGAGGGTCATATCGACACAGGTTTGGTATTATCTCAAGCAACATGCCTGATAGCTAGGGAAATGATTCCGACACTTCCGGACATGCAGTTCGGTCAATGGACACGTCTGTACATGAATGGTGAAATAAGAACGAATATTCGTGTCGGTAGGATGTCGTGATGTCCGGGCAAAAACTCAACCAGATCGAACAGATGTTAAGTGATTTGATCTTATCCGTTGGTATTTTGAAGGCTTATTTTGAGGAAGAAAGACAAGAGAATCAGAGACGGTTTGAGCAAATTGAGAAGCGATTCGAGCAAATTGATCGACGGTTTGAGCGGATTGACAAACGATTTGATGAAGTGATGGCTGAATCCCTTTCCAACAAGGTTGAGCATGATTATATGGCATCACGATTGTTCCGCGCAGAGATGGAGATCGACAGCTTGAAGGCGCGGCCGGCAAAGCTGTAGACGATGGGATCATTCATACATTATATTTATAGAAGCAGTGCTTCGCGGCGGGCTGTCTTCTGTTTATTTATCGACGTCGAAACCGGCAGCAAGCCCGACATTTTGCATTCGGATTGAATCATGTATGTACTACGATAACCTTCAATGGGGTGAAGTTCGTGACCAACCAACAGAAAGTCATTTTGTTCCAGGGAGATTCCATTACAGACGGCGGACGCGGACGCAATAGCGATCCAAGTCACATCCTTGGTCATAGTTATGCGTTTCTGATCGCAAGCAAGCTCGGCTACCGCTATGCAGAACAGCAACCGATCTTCATAAACAGAGGAATCAGCGGCAACCGCGTATCGGATCTGTATGCCAGATGGAACGAGGATGCGATCAGCTTGAAACCTCATCTTCTCAGCATTTTGATCGGCGTGAACGACGCATGGCGGATGATGGATCGTTTGCCGCAAGGAGCGACGGACCGGTTCGAACGCGCTTACCGGCATCTGCTCAGCGAGACGAAGGAAGTGCTGCCGGATACGAAGCTGGTTCTGCTTGAGCCCTTCATTCTGAAAGCGGGAGCGACGGAGCAAAACTGGAGCGAATGGAGAGAGCGGCTCGATACATACGGCGCTATTACCCGTGAGCTTAGCCGGGAGTTCGGCGCAGTGTTTGTGCCTTTGCAATCCGCCTTTGACGAGGCAACGAAGAAAGCGGACGCGAGATACTGGCTTTGGGACGGCGTTCATCCGACTGCAGCGGGGCATCAACTGATCGCGGAACAATGGCTGGAAGTCGTGGAGCGCAGCGGTTTATTGAGTGAACTTTTTCAATCATAAAATGTGCAAAAGTTGACCTCTATGCTCGGCTCATCGCTGAGCAGGGTCAACTTTCTTTTTTCGTGATGGAGCACAGACTCAGGCAGGCAACAGTCCATGTACATCACTGCGTTGTTATGTGAAAATGAGGGTTATACCCACCTTCTGAATGACATCCGCGATGCCGCAATTTATGCATTTAGTACAGACGCCCGCGAAAAACGCTCACCGCAGGATCATCGATCGGCTTGAGATTCCGTATCAAAATCCTTTTTTACTCTGCTTTTACTCTGCCGACCTGGTCGATCACTTCGAGTTTATCGCCTAACCTTATTTCAATCATATCAGGATCGATCAATTGATGAATGGAATCTTTGTGCATTTCATATACCGCTTTAGGAATATAAAAAATTACTTTATTATTCACGGTATCGACAGCCGCCAAATACGAATCACGAAAGTGTTGCCTTGCATATTCTGCAAGAAATCTATAAATCTACGAATGGGCCCACACTTCCATAGCTCTTACAACTCTGTTGCAGCCAAGTGATATTCTCACCTGACCTCATCAAATGTATCAATTTATATATTTATGCACAATATACCATAGTTTATGTGTTCGTGCCAACTGCAATCCGTTTCTGACGAAGCGGATATGAGAGCCGAAAAACAGCTTTTTTGCACTTGTTAAACTTGAAACGCAAAGGCCGCTCGTTTTTTGTTCGGGATTTGATACGTGAAGTCTTTTTTATGATAAAATAGTACAGAAATCGACGAAGAATGGAATTTGCAGGGGTTGAATGATGGACTTACTCAAGCAATTTTTGATCGACAACAATGTAAATGAAGAATTGGCGAATGTGGTCAGCTACTCGATCGTCACAGCGGCGATCATCATCTTGTGCGTCGTCGCGAATTTCGTCACGAAGAAGATCGTCCTCCGTCTGATTACGCTGCTCGTTACGAGAAACCGATATACGTGGGACGACAAAATCCTCGAGCGCAAAGTGTTTCAGAAACTTTCGCACATCGTGCCCGCCATCATCATCTATTACGGGTCGAATGTCTATGCCGATTACCCGCTGTTGCAGCAGTTCATCGTAAAAGGTTCCAACATTTATATCCTGGGCGTCGTGCTCGCTTCCATCAACGCGTTCATGAACGCGCTGCACGATATTTACCTGTCGTTTGAAGTATCCAAAACAAGGCCGATCAAAGGATACATCCAGGTGCTCAAGATCATCATCTTCTTCATCGGCGCCATTCTGATCATCGCGACGCTGGTCGGCCAAAATCCGCTGATTCTGCTTGGGGGACTCGGCGCGCTGTCCGCGGTGCTCATGCTGATCTTCCAAAACTCGATCCTCGGCCTTGTCGCGGGAGTCCAGTTGTCGGCGAACGACATGGTGCGGGTCGGCGACTGGATCGAGATGCCGAAGCATAACGCGGACGGCCAGGTGATCGAGATCACGCTGACGACCGTCAAGGTGCAGAACTGGGACAAGACGATCTCCATGATACCGAGCAGCGCTTTTATCAATGATTCGTTCAAAAACTGGCGGGGCATGCAGGAATCGGGCGGTCGCCGCATCAAGCGGGCGATCTATATCGATGTGTCGAGCATTCAATTCTGTACGCCGGAGATGCTGGAAAAGTTCAAGAAGATTCAATATTTGCGGGAGTACATTGAAAATAAAGAGAAGGAAATCGAAGAATACAACCGCCTGCACGGCGTCGACCCTTCCAGCATCGTAAACGGGCGAAGACTGACGAATATCGGGACGTACCGCATCTATATCCAGAATTACATTCAAAATCATCCGAGGATTCATAAAGACTTGATCACGATGGTGAGACAGCTGGCTCCGGGGGAATACGGGTTGCCGTTGGAAATCTACGCGTTCACCAACGACACGCGATGGGTCGTGTACGAAGCGATCCAGTCGGACATCTTCGATCATATACTGGCCGTTGCGCCGGAATTCGGGCTTCGCGTATTCCAGAACCCGACCGGCCACGATATGCGCAACCTGCTGAGCGGAGAAGCGATGCGGCATATGTCATAGCGTCGCGCTCCCGGTCTCCAGGCGGAACCGGCATCGCCTCATCCGTCGTTCATCACAGCGATCATTTTCGCCGTCTTGATCGCACAGCATGACGGGACGGTAAACACGTCCGCCCCGCGTTTCGAAGCGCGGGGCGGATTTGTTTATGAATCAGTTTCTGTGTTGCTCAGAAAGTTTGGGCGCAGAAGTCGGAAATACCGTGTAGCTGAAACTGATCAAAAAGTCGATCACCAGTATGACCGTCCAGCCGCCTATCGTCCGAAGCAAGGCGAACGTCGACGGAGGTTCGGCATCGGCCGCGCCTTGCATGATTTCACGGAAAAAGTGAAGGATGTTGCCGGGGCCTTCGACGAGCACAATCATCACCCATAAAAATCCGCATCCGATCATCCAGGCCAGCAGGTGCAGGTACCAACCGATCCGCTCCTCCCTTGCCCGCTCCATGCCGTAAGTTTTCCGCTTGACCGGTTTGACGCCTCCCGCGAAACGGTATTCAAACTGGCGGTCCGCCCACTTGATCATGCGATGCCCGTAAACGATGCTCACCCCGAGATAAATGGCCGCAAGTCCGTGCATGGCAGATGCGGGGGTGCCGTTTTTCAGATCGATGACCGTCGCCGTCAGCAGGAACAGGTCGGTCACCGGAGTGAGGATCAGCAGAACGGCGCTCGTCCGTTTCATTTTGAAGATGTATCTGGCTGTGAGTCCCGCCAGGATGAAGATCCAGAACGCGATTTCGCATCCGATAATAAACCACGCGATCATACGAAGTCCTCCTGTTTTTAGTACAACTGTATTAAATCATACACGATATTGTTTTATAATACAAGTGTGCTAAAATGAAATTATGCCGAAAATTGTGAATCATGAACTGAAAAAGATTGAGATTGCGGAAGCCGCCTGGAAAATCATCGTGCAGGAAGGGCTGGAGAACGCATCGGTCAGAAAGATCGCCAAAGAAACCGGCATGTCGGTCGGTTCGCTCCGGCATTACTTTCCTTCCCAATCGGATCTGCTCCTGTTTTCAATGGAGCTTGTATCGGAACGGGTGAAGAAGCGGTGGTTCGCCAAGCATATCCGGAAGGGACCGCTGGAGACGCTTCTGGAACTGACCTGCGAGGTGCTGCCGCTTGACGAAGAACGGCGCGTGGAAACGGAGGTGTGGCTTGTTTTTTCTACAAAAGCGCTCGTCGATGGCCAATTGCAGCAACTGAGCCGTCAAGTGTTTGAGGATTTGCATCGCGGCTTTGAGATGCTTCTGCGCAAGATGCATGATGAAGGAATCTTGCGGGACGGGCTTCGGCTCGATCTTGAGGTGAAGCGGCTGCATGCGCTGGTGGACGGAATGGCGATGCACCATCTGCTTCATCCGGACAAGCTGACGGCCAGAGAGATGGAGGACATTTTGCTGGAACATATGCGGCCGTTGTTCAAAAGCCATGGGGAAGCACCATCCTGCCCATAAACAGTCTGTCGACCGGAAAGAGGTGGATGGAACAGCACACAGACAGTTTTCCCGGCGGTGTGTCGAATGGCGTCAGGCTTGTTGAACGAGAAGGTTCAACATTGGCTTTCGCATCTTTTAACGGCGGAGGGTCATGAGCGTCAAGCGGGATACAGCATGCGGCGGTTTTGAGCGAGTTCTCGATAAGGAAGTAAGCGGCGATCGATGAACCGATCGGCGTTTTTTCTTTTGATGATAATATGGACAATAAGGGAAAATGAGGATTTTTTAACTGCAATCGATGCCGAAAGATGGACGATATTCTGTGAAATATGATATAAGAGAATTGTAGATTCATATAGAACGATTGCAGACGAAGGATTGGGAGAGAGATCGGCGATTTGCAAGATTGATCGTTTTTTTCACACGGTTTAAAATGAATGGATCGCAGATGGGTATCCGACAGAGCGGATTTATCTCGTTTTGGGAATTAATCACTTACAATAATGAATGAGTGAATGGGGATTCGTATGTCATATTTTGCAGCATTTGTCGTCTCTTGCTTCATCGTCCTGGTTCTCATCCCGCCGCTGACGAAGCTGGCGCTGAAGATCGACTTCGTGGACAAACCGCAGCTGCATAACGAGCGCAAAATTCACCGCCGCCCGATTCCGTTGACGGCGGGGATCGCCATCTACGTCAGCTTTGTGATCGGGTATCTGCTGTTCACACGGAACGGTTGGAAGGAAACGGCGGCCATTATCATCGGCGGGTTCATCATGATCGTGATCGGCATGATCGATGACTGGTACAAGACGCGCGGCAAAGAGTTTCCGGCACTTCCGAAACTGATCGTGCAACTGGTGCCGGCGGTGATCGTGTACGCTTCGGGCATCCTGTTCGCGGGTTTTGAAAATCCGTTCACGAATGAGTATATTTTGCTGCCCGTATGGCTACAATTCACGTTGACCGTCCTATGGATCTTCGGCGTCACTACGGTAATCAATTTTTCCGACGGAATGGACGGGCTGGCCGGCGGTCTGACGGCCATATCCGGCACGACGCTGTTCATCGTCGCGCTTACGATGGGACAGCCGGAATCCGCGATGATGGCGATCCTGCTGGTAGGAGCCGCGGTCGGGTATCTCCGGTACAATAAGCCTCCGGCCAAAGTGTTCATGGGAGATGCGGGCGCGACGTTTATGGGCTTCATCCTCGCGGTGATCGCTTTGGACGGCGCGTTTAAACAAGCGACGCTCCTGTCGCTGTTCATTCCGATTTTGGCGCTCGGGGTGCCGATCTTCGACAATATCCGGGTGGTCATCCGCCGCTTGCTGGACGGCAAGCCGATCTATAAGGCGGACGCCACTCAGGCGCACTACCAGTTGCTCAAAAGCGGGCTGAAACCCGTGCACGTCGTGTGGATGCTGTATTTATTGAACATCTGCTTCGGGCTTTCGTCCATTATCTTATTGCTCGTCACGGAAACGTGACCGCGAATCGGGACAGGCGGCGGAATCACATGTTTAAGTTCATTAATAGGATCACGCATGAAAGTTGTCACTCAAAGCTCAACAATCTGATTACGTATGAAACAATCATATCGAACATACATAAAGGAGCGATCGTCGATGGTAATGAAACTGGAGCACGTCGGAATCTACACGCCCGATATGGAAGCCTCCATCCGATTCTACAGGGATATTCTCGGCATGAAACTGGTGGAGCGTGTACAGTTGAACGAAACGACGGAACTGGCGTTTCTGTCATTTGACGGGCAGGAAAGTGTGCAGGTCGAATTGATCGGCCGGGATGTGAGCGGCACTGCGGAAGAAGGTCTGGTGAACCATCTGGCCTTAACCGTGCGGGATATCGACGGGGTGGTGTCCAGACTGAAGCAGCACGGAATCGAGATTTCCGACGAATGGCCGAGGACGATACTGGACGGCAGAAAAATCGCGTTTTTCAAAGGACCGAGCGGCGAAAAACTGGAGCTGTTCCAACCTGCAACCCGATGACGGTGCAGTCCCGGTGAGATCCGGAGCTCTTCCTTCGGGATGACCGCTTTCCGGACACAGAGATGCCGGTCATCGATGATCGACGAAGATGATTTGAACGGTCTTACGCATAAAAGAAGGACGATACTGCCCTTCTTTTTTTCGTCAAAACGGTTTTCCCGTTTTGTTGGGAATCGGTACTTTTGTTGTATACCATCGAACCGCTTTTTATTATATGATGGTACGCATTGACGCCCGTGAAATCTCAAGATGAGGAGAACGTTTGAATGAATCGCACTTTCCGACTTGTCATTCCAGGTTTGATGTTGTTGTTTGTTTGTCTCGCGGTTGCTGCTTGTTCCAAAGCCGCCTCTGTTGAGAATGTCGATCCGATTGTCGACGGACAGCAGGACGGCGAGGAAGAGCAGATGGAGAATATACAGGTCGCAGAAGAAGAACCGATCGTCGAAGAACCGGTTAAGAAGTGGAAGGTTGTGATCGATCCGGGCCACGGCGGCGAGGATCCGGGTTCGGAAGGAGCAAGCGGCGCTTATGAGAAAGACTTCAATCTGAGTCTGTCTCTGAAAATCGCCGAACAGTTGAAAAAAGAAGAGCATATCGAACTGCACATGACGAGGGACAAAGACATCTTTTTGTCTTCCGAGACGCGGGACAGACCGAATTTTGCGAATAACATCGGAGCGGACTTGTACGTGTCCATTCATGCGAATACCTTTGTCGATCCGACCGTGACCGGTACGGAGACGTTCTATTACGACGATCCGTCGAAGCTGCTGGCCGATATCGTGCATCGGCATGTGGCGCAGGCAACCGGATTCCGCGATCGCGGCGTATCCCAGGAGGAATTTTTCGTCCTGAAGGACACCCATATGCCCGCCATTCTCATCGAGGTCGGATATATCTCCAACCCGATCGATGAAGCGAAAATGTTGACGGACTCGTTCCAGCAGTCCGTGGCGGAGGCGGTCGTCGCGGGCATCAAGGAGTACATCGACCTGATGGAACGGCAGACCGGGGACGTGTCCGAGGACAATATGGCGGAACCTTGAACGGTCACGCAATAACTTCACAGTTGAATGATGAACTTGAATCATAAACTTGTTGCGCCATCAACTTGAACCTATCAAAGTTAATAGGTCCGCAGCCAAGCCGATCCGATATTCGTTGACTTGGCTGCGGACCTTTTGCGTTTTGCTTGCGGTGATGTTATTGCCGGATCACATGTGAACCGCCGGTACTGCTCGGCCAAATCTCGGATTCGTGTTTTTTTCCTCAGAATCGCGGTTTATCTCCTCAGTGCCGAGGTGCTGACGACGCCGTACCGGGACAGCAGCTTGCGCCCAAGGAGAGCGACGGTGCGGTCGGTCAGGAATCCCATCAATCCGAGGCAGATCAGGCCGACGAAAATCCAGTCCGTGCGGAAGAACAATCTGGAGTTCCAGATCAGATACCCGACTCCTTCATTCGAGGCGATCATCTCGGCGCCGATGATCGCCATGAACGACGTTCCCATCGCCAGCCTGACGCCGGTGAACATGTAGGGGACGGTGGCGGGGACGATCACATGGATCAGGATCTGCCATTCCGAGGCACCCATGCTGCGGGCGGCGCGTATTTTATCTTCTTCCACCGAAAGAACCCCGGTCAGCGTGTTCAGCATGACGATGAACAGCGTCGCATACAGGATGAGCATCACCTTCGATGCCTCGCCGATGCCGAACCAGATTAGGAACAGCGTGATAAAGGCGATCGGCGGGATGAAACGGATGAAGTTCAGGAACGGTTCGGCGAATGTCCGGATGAAATCGACCCTGCCGATGATGAGACCGAACGGGATGGAGATGATGCCGCCCAGCGTCCATCCGAGCAGGACGCGATAAAAGCTGATGCCGATATACTGCAGGAGCGTGCCGTCGGAGATGAGTTCGTAACCTCCCTGGAGCGTCAGATAGGGGCTCGGGATGATCTCCGGCCCGTACAATGCCGCCAGCAGCTGCCACAGGATCAGGATGAGCAACCAGAAAGCCGCGATGAGCGTCCACTTCTTCGCTCTTCCGTTCATACCGACCCCTCCGTTTCATCCTCAAAATGCGCCTGAATCTTGTTGTACAGCACGTGAAATTCGGGATTGGTAATGTCTCTCGGATAAGGAAGCGGCACGTCGTAAATATGCGTGATCCGCGCCGATGGTCCCGCCGACATGATGCCGATGCGGGTGCCGAGCAATATCGCTTCCTGGATATCATGGGTGACGAAGATGATCGTCTTGTCGGTGTTTTTCCATATCTTCACCAGTTCTCTCTGCATCGTTCGTCTCGTCATCGCGTCGAGGGCGCCGAACGGCTCATCCATGAGCAGGATGGCCGGATCGTTCGCCAGCACGCGCGCCAGCTGCACGCGCTGTTTCATGCCGCCGGACAGCTCGCGCGGGAATTTGTTCTCGTGACCTTTCAGTCCGACCAGTTCGATGTATTTCCCGGATATTTCCCGGCGCTGCGCCTTCGGCACCCGCTTCATACGGAGACCGAATTCGACATTCTCCCGAACGGTCAGCCATGGGAAGAGGGAGGAGTCGGCCTGCTGGAAGACGACGGCTCGATCGCTTCCCGGCCGCTCCACCTGATGTTCGCCGACGCGGATCTCGCCGGACGTTTTCGAGACGAATCCGGCGATCATGTTCAGCAAGGTGGACTTGCCGCACCCGCTGGGGCCGAGGAGGATGAAGAATTCTCCCCCTTTGACGACCAGATCGACGTCCTGAATAATGTAGTGTACGTTCCCGTCCCCCGCTTTCTTTCCGGAAGCTTGATACGTTTTGTTCAGCCGTTCGATATAGATCTCATTGCGTTTCGATACTGCCCTCATCGTCGTTCACCCCTTCATTCTATATCGATGACGCGATCCGGAAATGCTTCTCTCACGAGATCCAAATTCAGTCTGTCATTCAGGTCGAAATCTTTTTCAATAATGCCGCTTTCCACCATGTATGCCTTTTGCCCCTTCAGCGTTTCATAGGCTTTTTCCGTGAACCCGATCTTCCAAGGATTTTTCGGAAGGTCCTGCAGCGTATTTTCCTTGGGGGCCTTGACCTGTTCGTACATGATATCCGCGGTTTCTTCCTTGTTGTTCTGTATCCATGCCGATGTTTCGTCCAGCGCCTTCAGGAAATCGATGATCTTGCCGCGGTGTTTAGTCAGCAATTCGTCCGATGCGATCAGACCGGAGCCGAGCCGGACAGGCGTCTTCGACATATCCGTCAGTTCCTTCACGTTATCGAGCGCGGCGAACCGCTGGTGATTGGTGCTGTTGTACACCCAGACGCCGTCGATCTCGCCTCTTCTGAGCGCGACATACGCTTCGTCCAGTCCTCCCTGGCCGATCAGCGTCACGTCGGATAAGGCGATCCCGTATTCGCCCAGGTACACGTCCCACAGGTACGGCAGGAATGTTCCGCGCAAGAAACTGAGCTTTCTGCCCTTCAGATCGCTGCCGCTCTTGATGTCGTCGCGCACGAACAGCTTCCAGTCGCTGGCGCTGAGATCGGTGGCGGTTCCGGTCGAGGCGAAGATCGAGTAAGGTCCTTTGCTGACCGCGTTCAGCAGCGGGAAATCCGCGCCGAACGCGATGTCGACCTGTTTGATGAACAAGGCGTTCACGCCCTCCGCCGGAGTGGCGAATGTGACGAGTTCCGCCTCGATGCCGTATTTTTCGAAGAATCCTTTTTCCTTCGCGACACGGAACACCGGATTCGACGAAATGTCGGCGAGCGTCAGCTTCAGTTTCTCCGACTTCCCGGTGGAAGACGATGCCTGAGCGCACCCTGCGAACAGGAGGGAAGACAGGATCAGAAAGATGAGTCCTTTCGTTCTGAGCGATGGTTTATTCATGGTCGTCATTTCCTTTCCGCAATTGTTGGACTTCATCTATGCGGGCGACGCAAAGCGCACCCTCGCCGTAGGACACGGTGCCTTCCACTTCCACCATCGCGACCGGACCGCGCGGTGCCGCCCCGGGAAGACGGAAATCTGCGACATCGATCGGCTCGATCGCCGTTTCCGCCGGTTTTTCCAGCTGCGGCACCCATTCATAGGGCACCCGGTAGGCGCGATACACCATGTTGGAGTTGCGTTTGTTTTTATACGGTGAAATGTATTCCCACACGATCTCATGATCCCGCGTCACCTCGAATATACGGCCGTCCGCGCCTTCCGTGATGAGGGTGTTGCCGTTCGGCAGCCGCTGCGCGGAACTGATGTACGGGCTGTAGAAGCGGTACGCGTCCGTCGGGATCTGGTATCCCGCTTCCTGCGGCGTATACTGCCATACGATCTCCAGCGTGATCGGATCAATTTCGAGCACCCGTGAATAATCGCGGCGCGCCACTTTCAGACCGTCCTGCGCTTCCGGATTCGGTTTGCCGTATCCGGCCCAGCCGCCGTTGTCGAAGATGAGAATGTTTCCTTCGCCCGGAAGCCCCTTCGGAATGAGATGGGCGTGATGCTGGCCGATGATCCAGCCGATGTGCTTCGTTTCCTCCGAGGAGTAATCCGGTCCGAGCTTCCAGACGATGCGTCCGGTTTTCTTGTCGATGATGGCGATAATATTCGATTCGCGCGCGTCCCAGATAATGTTGTCCGGATGGAAACGCTCGTCTCCGGCATCGTAATGTTTGTTCGGCCCGAGGACGGAGACGGAGTTGATGTGCATCCAGTCGCCCGCGTGGGTGCCGAAGGCGCGGCGGTTCGGCTCTTGGTACAAAGCCTTCTTCGCATCTTCATCGAAACCCAATTCTTCGAAATGATCGCTGACCGACCATTCCCATACGATGTTGCCTTCCCAATCGACTTCGATGATCACATCGTCGAGCAGTTCATGTTCGGATATCTCCGGACGGTGCACGTTCTTATGCGACAGAATGATCGTGTTGCCCGAATCGGTTTTCGGTTCGAGTCCGGGCGCATAGTACCCGACCGGGCTGCCTTCCCGCTGGTAGTCGTGATGTTGCCTTGCCATCCATTGCGGCTGGTGCCCCGGATCTTCAATCAATTGGTAACGGTCGAACTTCCATACGATGTTGCCGTCCCAATCGACCTGAACGAGGTTGACCTCATCCTGAAAGCCGTACTTCGGGTCCCGTTCCGCCGTGCTTCCGAGTATGTAACCGCCGGGGAACAGTTTGTTCGGAAATCCGCGCAATCCTTTCCACAGCCGGACTTCCCGTCCGTTCATATCGATGAGAAGCGCTCCGAGATCGGCCGCCTGAAAGATCGTGTAGCCGCTCCAAGCTTTCTCCGGTTTATAAATGGTCGTCCCTGTCGGATAAATGGTTGGATGTCCCATAGTCATTCTCCCTTTCTTTTTTGAATTGTGATCCATGTTTGTAGGAAATGAATTCGCCGTTCGTGTATCGTTTGCCGGTCTTGATGTGCCGGCCTCGGCAGACTTTGGCGGATATGAAGCTGCATGGGCGGACGTTAACCGACATAGCTGCGCGCACAATGTAAGTAACTGTTAACTTCCCGTAACTTCCCGATGTTTCGCTCCTTTCATCACCTGTCTTTTCCGGTTCCTCCGCCGGACGGCCGCTTGATTGCCGCCTGAGGGCAGGGGGGGAGGCAGGATATGAGAATATGAAAAAGGCCCCCGGCATCTCTTCCATTCGCTGGTCAGAGAGCAAGGAGCCTTTGGTCGTCCAATCGGCTTTACGCATATTCTGTTTGAGCGGTCATATGCGACCGTTGGGCGATCTTCTCAGAGAAGATCTTGCACTAAGAATAATCCAATTAATCCGATATGTCAAGTATGATATTAGTGATTTTTATGTGCATTTCATATTCGAGATGTTGACATCCATGAGCGGATTATCTGGAGCGGCGTGAAGCCGGCCAAAATCGGTTTCAAAGTACGTCAGTACGCCGCATCATGCGGCTCTTCTGACTTAGGGGTTTGCATATCATATGGATTTGACCGCTTCTGCGAAGGTAAAACTCAAACCTAATCATTTTGCTTATTAAATGATGGTTCGATTTATCATACAATATTTATGGGTTATGAATCTCAAATTCTGTGCCGCGCTGTTCAGGACGTCGTTCAAAGGCAAAAGACGCCATGAAGCCTTAACGGGGTGAGATCATGAAGAAGGAAAGTTTATTCAATTCGATGACTTCGGAAGCTGTCGCATACCGATTGAACCAAATGAAGGTGGATAACTTCATTGAAGGGATCGTTCCGGATAAAAGAATCGAACGGTTTGTTCACGAATTAGACCAGGCCGGCGTAACCGACACGGAAACACGCATCAAGATGATCGGTGATTTTATTCAACGGCTTAGTGAAACGAAAAGATGAATCGGTCAAGGCAAGAAGAAGCTGTTTAGCAATCATCAAAGCGCGAAAGACGGAGAAGGAGTTGAAGAAGAAATGAACGACGTGATCGAATTGCTGATGAAGCACCGTTCGATACGAAAATTTAAAAAAGAGCCGATTCCGGACTCGGCTGTCGAGACCATCCTGAGAGCGGCCCAGATGGCTTCCACATCAAGCAATGTTCAGGCATACAGCGTGATCGCGATCAAGGATGCGGCGCTGCGGGAACGGATCATGCAGCTGTCGGGAAATCAGGAGTATATCGTCGAATGTCCGGTGTTTCTGGTATGGTGCGCGGATCTTCATCGGCTGTGCAGGGCTTCGGCCAAGCATGCGGCGCAAGGAGAAAGCGGACAGGCCTCGGATCATGCGCACTTCGCGGATACCGTCGAGAATCTGATCGTGGCGACTGTCGATACGGCTTTGGCCGCGCAAAATGCGGTGATCGCCGCCGAATCTCTCGGCTATGGGGTCGTTTATATCGGCGCTCTGCGCAATCAGATCGGTGAGGTGTCCGAACTGCTCAAATTGCCGGATCTTGTCTATCCGGTATTCGGCATGTGCATCGGCGTACCGGACCAGGAGCCGCTGACGCGTCCGCGCCTGCCGCTTGACGGCGTTCTGCACACGGATGCTTATCAGACCGAGAAAATCGAGGCAGGCATTGAAGCGTATGATCAGATTTATGCCGAATATATGCGCGAACGGAGCGGCGGCCAAGCCGATACGCCGTGGTCTCTCCAGATGCGCAGGAAAATCGCGGCGCCGGTGCGCCTTCATATGAAAGACTTTCTGCAAAGCAAAGGCTTCATGAAGCGGTAAACTTGCAACGGTTGTTCTTGAAGCCGGGGCGGTGCTGCCGAATGATGAAAACCCAAGCGCGCCGACAGTTGATACGCTCGCTTCAAAGTGGACACCTGAAATATCAATAATCGGGTGGCTTTGAAGGGAGAAGTTCACGGCACGCTTGGGTTTTGGCTTTTTTCACAAGGCTTCTGATCCTCCGCTTTCCGGGCGGTTCCGCCGCATGCGTGTTAGATAGCGGACGGTGGCCCAGTTCATTGATGTAGCTTTGCGTATTTTTCACACCGGAGGCTGTCGTCGGATGCACCAGATAGTTCTGATTTTGATCGACGATGAATGAATATCCTTCCCGGCCGATTTTCACGCTGTTGTTCAGCTCGGCCAGATATGCCAGATCGATGCTCCCGCCGACGACTCCGGCTCCGTCAGCCGTCTGCCTCGTTACCGCGACCGTCACATTTCCCGTCGTGGAAGAAACGTTGGGATCATTGATGACCACCTGCCCGGGACGCTGCATGGACGCAATGTACCAGAGTTTTTCGCGCGGATCGTTGTTCGGGTCGTTCGGATCGGCCTGTTTATCTTCCGGCGACCGCAGCAAGATCCCTTGATTCGTTCCGTAATACACCTTCTCATAGTCCGGGTGCGTCCCCATAAATTGATCCAGTATGGTCCTGATTTCCGGACTCTCGAATCCGTCGACCATGTCGGCCCTGATGACCTTTGCCAAATATTCCATATCGACGATTTTCTTAGACATCAAATCGGTTATTTGTTGATCAAGGAAGCGGATGCTTTGTTCTGCGTTATTCAGCAATTCTTCATGAATCTCGTTTCTCGCCGTATGGTATGAAGTCCATCCGATTGCAAGTGACGGTAACAACAAGATGATACTGAAAGCCATCATCAGTTTTGTTCTAATCTTCATCGCTTGTCTCTCCTCAGCTGTAAAATTAAATGGCTGTCATTCGAAATTCAGAAAATACAGACAATTCTGCGTCATGCAACTCGATGGGTTCGCATGCTTCCTGTCCTGATTCACCAGCGACATGATCTTTTTCGTGTGTTCCGTGGTTCTATTCCTCAAGCTCCTTTCATGCTGTATATGATATTTGAATGGATGTTCGGCCGAAGCATCTCAATAGATCGGAATCCCATTGTCAATATACTAAACGGAGCGTTACAATACCGTTAACCCTTAGACATTTTTTACATCTTCATCGTGTCAGACATCGCAGATAAAGGAGAGCGGAAGATGGGGTACAGGTATTACGAGGCGAGGAGAAAAGATGCGGAAACGTTGGTGCTGTCTCATGATTTGGGGTTGAATTCAGGCTGTTGGGAGTACCTGATCCCGATTCTCAATGAGCAATATTCGATCTTGACCTATGAGCCGGAGGGACAGAGTTGCCCAGCTTACCGGGATCTCTCTTGGGAACATCTGTGCCTGGATTTGAGAAAGCTCATCGACCGGTTGAACATCACACGCTATCATCTGATCGGCCACGGGGTCGGATGCGCTATACTGGACGAATATGCGGTCAGATACCCGGAGTGGCAAGGGAAGCTCGTGCTCATATCCCCGCCGAAAATGTATTTGCATGGTTATTTGGAAAAACATTTGAATTACCTGTCTCTTCTCATGGAACGCTCCATGACCGCGTATGCGGATTTCATCCTGCCTAAGATGACGGTAAAAAGTCCCGATTCCAGGGAGTACGTCCATCTTCATCACATGATCCGGAACGGCGATCCGAAAGCGAATCGGAAAATGCTGGACCTGATCAAAAAAACCTGCGCATCCTTTCCATACATCAGAAAAATTCGGCAGCACACTCTTGTGCTGCTTGGGGAGTATGACATATTTAACACCTCGTGTGTCGCCGGATACGGATGGACGAAAGCTTTCTATTTCAACAGTCAATTGAGAATCATCGAAAATGCTTCACACTACACGTTCGTAGACAATCCGGAAGAAACGGCCAGGCAGATCCTGCTGTTTTTGCAGAAAAGGGACTTGCCGTTGCCGGCCGATCGGGAGGAACTGCTGGAACATCTGTACACTTCGGCGTTGAGTTACCACACATTTCTTTATTCCAAACAGGATCTGAATCCGGCTTTGCCCACCCTTCACGTGAATCTGCTGGATCAGTATCAGGTGCGGGTAAACGATGTCGAGCTGAGCGGGGACTGGGATAAGCGGAACGCCAAACGGCTGCTGACCTACCTGATCTTTCATCCGTATGCGACAAGGGATCAGATCTGCGACGCGCTTTGGCCGCACATGGATCCGAAACGGGCGAGAGCCAATCTTCGCGTCTACCTCAATCATCTGCAATCGATTTTCAGAAGACACCCCGACGCCCGCTCCATTCTTCGCGTCACGCGCGAAACGGTGGAACTGCATGCCCGCATCGAGTGCGATGCGGTCAATTATATGAAACTGCTCGACGAAGCGGTTCACGAAAGCAATGCGGAGAAGAAAAAAAGAATGGCGAAGGTCGTGCTGAAAATCATTCCCTCTCATCCTTTTCCCGGGCTTTATGACGATTGGGTGCTGGAATGGATCAATCAGATGCAGTTGAAGATCGAAAAACTGTCCGAGTGGATCAGGCTGGAGAAGGAAATCGCGGAGCGGCTTCTTGCTTCCCTGAGGCCGCATTGGGTGGACTGACGCAGCCGACTTTATATGAAAATATGAAAAAGTTACGGCACGCTGCGCAGCCATGCATCCACGAAAGCCATGAAAGCCGGATCGGCGCGGTCTGATGAGCGGTACGCAAGCCACAGATCGTTGTCCGCCGTTTTGGGAGAAGGCCACAATTCATATAACCGTGCGCCTTCCAACTCTTCCGCAATCAGATAATCGGGCAGGACGCTGACTCCGAATCCTTGCAGCACCAAAGATTTGATCACCCGCAGATCGGGAACGATGATCTTCGGTCTCAGCGTGCACCGCTCTCCGAACGTGGCATACCAATATCGGCGGATGATCGGCAGTTCTGGCGCGTAAGCGATCCAGTCCAGCGACTCGAGCCGCTGCCGGATGTTGTCATAGCCGCCGTCGTCGATCCCGGCGAGGGGTCTGCTTCCCACCAGTTTGAACGTTTCCGTCATCAATTTGGTGAACGTGAGTCCGGATGTGGCGATATGCTGGGTCGCGATGAGCAGGTCGAGATCGCCGCTTTTCAACGATTGGATGAGCGGCTTGGTTTCGCCGAACGTGAAGGACAGCGTGTACGGATGATCCGGCAATCGGCCGATCAAATGTTCATGGATGAACTCGACCGGTCCTCCGATCCGCAGAATGGGCGGAACCGTATGATGGCTGAAATTGCCACTGACTTTTTCCAGGCGGTCGACGGCCTGAACGATCTGGCCGTACAGCATATGCCCTCGTTCCGTAGGCACCATCTGCCTCGGCGTCCGGTGAAACAGTGGTTCGCCGATCTCCGCCTCCAGGGCAGCCAGGTGCTGGCTCAACGCGGGCTGCGTCATATACCTGTGCTGCGCCGCAGCGGATATGGAGCCGAAGCGATAGATTGCGACGAACGATCGGTACCATTCGAAGTTAGCCATAAAAATATTTATACCTCACCACATAATGTATTATTTGAATTATAGCAATGAAGCGAAGTATACTGCAATTAGCACAACCGGTTGTGACAATCCTTGGAATACGGGAGGGTGCAGCAATGGCGCAAAAACGGATTCTCATGGTGGTCACAAGCCATGCCGAGATCGAGGAAGGCCATCCGACCGGCCTGTGGCTGTCCGAGTTCGCGGAGCCTTATGACTTGTTGAAAGAGAGGGGGTACCGGATTACGGTTGCCGGCATCAAAGGCGGAAAAGCGCCGATCGATCCCCGCAGCCTGAATGAGGAAAATCAGGCAAAGTGGAGCGAGGCGATTCGGGCGCTGGAGGACACGTCTCCGCTCGCAGAAGTATCGGCGGAAGGGTTCGATGCTTTATTCTTGCCGGGGGGACACGGCACGATGTTCGATTTTCCCGATGATGCCGTACTCCAGAGCCGTGTCAGGGAGTTTTTCGAGTCCGGCAGGGTCGTCGCGGCCGTATGCCACGGTCCGGCCGGCATCGCCCATGTGAAGCTTTCTTCCGGCGAATACCTGGTGAAAGGCAGACGGGTCACATCCTTCACCAATGAGGAAGAACGGGCTGTTCAGCTGGATGCCGTCATGCCGTTTCTGCTGGAAGACCGGTTGCGCGAGAACGGCGCGATATTTTCGGCCGCTCCGAAATGGTCCGATCATGTGGAAGTCGACGGCAAGCTGGTTACCGGACAAAATCCTCAATCGAGCGTGTCCGTGGTGAAAAAAGTGATCGAGCTTCTGGAATAGCCTGCATGGGCCGTATCGGCGGCGGACTCAATCGGTCCAATGCTCCTGCCTGAGATGTGGTACAATGGACACAAGGCAAACGCACACCGAAACTAACGCGTATCGGAAGAGGAGACGTCATGCGCTATTCTCAAGTTGTGCAAGGGAGTTTCGTCCGCCGCCTCAACCGGTTCGTCGCTGAAGCGGACATCGGCGGACGCATGGAGACTGTACATGTGAAGAATACGGGAAGACTGAAGGAACTGCTCGTGCCGGGTGCCAAGATCTATCTGGACGTGAGCGGCAGCGATGAACGGAAGTACCGATATTCCCTGATCGCGGCGGAGAGGGACGGCATTCTCGTGAACATCGACTCCCAGGCGCCGAACGCGGTCGTTTATGAGGCCGTGACGGAGGGGAAGGTGAAGGAAATCGGACGCCCGCGCATATTGAAGCGGGAGGTCGTCCACGGGCAATCCCGTTTCGACCTGTATTTTGAAGGAGACGGACACAAGGGATATATGGAGATCAAAGGGGTGACGCTGTGGCGGGACGGCGTCGCGATGTTTCCGGATGCTCCGACCTCGCGGGGGAGGAAGCATGTGCAGGAATTGATCGCGGCGGCGAGAGCTGGGTACCGGAGCGTCGTCCTGTTTCTCTTACAGTTTAAGGGAGTTCGCCGCTTCGTTCCCCATGCGGAGATGGACCCTGCTTTCGCCGGGGCGCTGAAAGAAGCGGCCGCCGCGGGCGTTGAAGTGTTGGCGTACGATTCGGAGGTATCCCCTTCCGGTATCCGTCTCGGCGCACCGATCCGGGTGGACATTTGATGTAATGCCCGTTTACAGCATACGTGTTCAGGCCCCCATCTTCATCGGGAAGATTGGGGGCCGATTTTTTTTCAGAAGATGGACAGGCGGATGAACGTGATCCATGCGCCTTCCTGTTTGCGGGCCGTCATCCTTCCGTGCTTGTCGATCATCACGACTTCCGGAACGGAGGGTGTGATGCGCGTCGGCTCGCGATCTTATTAACCTCATTTTTTTCCTCATTTTGCGGGTTGAAGCGGCTTGCGGGCGTGATCAGATCGACTTCACGATATCCACCAGGCTCTGCGACATGGCGCTGATCTCTTCCATCGAGGCGTTCAGCTCTTCGGTAATCGCCGCCTGGGATTGGGTCATCGCCGTCATATCGCTGATCTGAACCTGAATCTGATCGACCAAAGCGTTCATTTCATTCAGGCCTTTCTCAATCGTTTGCGTAGCGTTCGCGCTGTTCACGGCCAGCTTGCGGATTTCATACGCCACCACGCCGAACCCCAGGCCGAACTCGCCCGCGCGAGCCGCTTCGATCGAGGCGTTCAAGCCGAGCAGATTGGTCTGATTCGCGATTTCGCGGATGAAGGCGGATATGTTTTTGGTGGCGTTCATGCCGGATTTCACCGAATTGGCCGCCTCCATCGATTTTTCCTGCGCCGAGGCCATCTGTTGCGCCTGCATCATTACATTTTCGATGGCCCTTGTCATTTCCTGAATAGAGGCGGACAGTTGCATCATTTTTTCGTTCATTTCATTGATCGCGCGTTCTTTATTTTTTTCGAGCGAAATGTCGCGGACGGTGCCCGCGAAACGAAGCGGAACCCCGTGCTCATCGCGCAACGTTTTGCCGGAAGCGTGTATCCATCGGTAGCTGCCGTCTCTCATCCGCATCCGGAAATCGATATCATAAGGCGTATTGCCGGAATAGTCGTTCAAACTCGCGTGAAACAGCGCCAACACCCGATCGCGGTCGGCGGGATGGATTCCTTCCGTGAAGCTTGCGAATTCGTTCGGGAAATCCGTTTCATCTTGATAGCCGAGCGTTTTTCTTAATTGGTTGGAGTACCATACGTCGACGCGGTTCAGATCCCCGTTATGTACGGTGAAGTCCCAGGGTGCTTCGACCAAGGCTTCGTCGATCAGATCGTAGCGCTCCACGAGATTGTTCATTTCCTGTTCCTTCAGTTTCTTCTCGTGAATATCGATATTGATGCCGACGATGCGAAGCGGCACACCCCGATCATCCCGCAATGTCGTGCCCGTCGCGCGGTGCCAGCGAATCTCGCCGTCCTTCCTTCTGATCCTGTATTCGACATCGTAAGGCGTCTGCCCCGTATAGTCATTCAGATGATCGGCCAAAGCCTTCGTGATCCGCGGCCGGTCATCGTCGTGGAGCTGATTGGACCAGCTGCTCAGCACGTTCGGGAAATCGCTCTCGTCTTGGAAGCCCACAAGAGCCCGGTACTCGTCCGACCAGATGAATTGGTTTTTCGGATTGGTCGGATCGCCCGCCACAACGGTCATATCCCAGACGCCCGCTTGCACTGCCTTTGTGATCAAATCCAAACGCAGTTGATTATTGTAGGCAGCTTGCTGAATGATCCGCAAAGCGGTGTTGATGTTGTCGATGATTTCGTGTACCGCGGGTGACGCATGGAAAGGAGAAGCGATGGCAGCCGTCAGGTCTCCGTCGGCGGTGGCGGCGAGAAAACGGCGCGATTCTTCCACTAACGATTGGAGCCATTCTGATGCATCGGAAGATGAAGCCCTGTTGAACATTTTCATGGTCAAAACCCTATAATCTAGAGTATTTCCCGCCTTGTTCATCCGTTTCGGGAACCGATTACATCCTAGAAGGAAGAACGCAAATGATGCGAAGTCGCAAACCCCTGCGACGATGAAAATCGGAGAAACCGTTGAGATGGGAGACTGGGAAGTTACGCTGAATTCTTTCACTTTTGAGGATTCGGTGACCCAAGGTATGCTGAGATTCAGTCCGGATGAAGGACATAAGATGGGGATCGCCGATGTTACAGTCAAAAATAACGGAACAAGTGTGAACACATTTTTACCTGCGTTCTCTTTTGGTGATGATGACGTGTCCGTCAGTCTCGTTTACGACGGCAAGTACGAGTTTCAATTTACCAATTATCTCGGTCTTTCCGGACAACTCCATATGGAAAGTTTCAACCCGTTGTCCAGCAAAACAGGCACCATTTACTTCGAAGTTTCAGAAGAGGTGGCGACATCCGATAAACCTTTGGTATTGAAGTTTAAGTATAAACGCGATGAGTATTTGTATAATATAAGATAATCGCGAGATGTAGAGATAATATGAGATGCCAAAGATGCCGTAGATCCTTTTGCGTGAATCGGTGCGGACGGCACGGCAGCGCAGCGTGAAGGAACCCGTTTGAGGGTTCCTTTTTTCATGCGCCCAGCATGGGCGAATCTATACGGTGGAAGTCCGGTATTGGGGCTGGAGAGCGTCTGCTGTTTAGTGGAGGAAGCGGAATTCGATTGAAATTCTACTTTTGGACGGCAGGAAAAAATGGTAACATGTACTGAAAAGGTTCAAGAACTGAAAGGAAAGAGGGGGCCCTGCCATGAAGGCGCAAAGCGAAACCGTTTATATGGCGACGATGTTGGCGGGAGTTGAACCGATTGTTGTCGACGAAATCCGCACCAAAATTGGCGACGCTCAAATTGTCGAAATCCGGCGCGGAAAAGTGTTTTTCAGATCCAAACATTCCGTAGTCAGGTCAAGTCTTTGCGAACTGTGGACAACCTCTACATCTACATCGGCAGATTTCCGGTGGGACCGCACAAAATTCATTTAAAAGAATTGGAAGAGAACATGAGGAGAATGGATATTTCCAAGGCGATTGATCTCGACAAGTATCGCCACCGGAACGTGACATTCGCGGTGAATGCCAGCCGGTCGGGAAAACATACGTACAGCCGGTTTGATCTGTCGGAAGCGGCGAACCGAGGGCTGCAGAAGCAATTCCCGACGTGGACGGTGGGAACGCCCGGCCATCGCGAACTGGAATTCCGGTTGGACGTAACGGACGATCAAGCCGTCTTTAGTTACCGATTGACGGATTCCGCTTTTCGTTTCCGCAGCGAGCAGAGATTGTTTTCCATTGCGGCATTGCGTCCAACGGTCGCGCATGCTTTGGTGTGGCATTCCCGTCCGGGCCGTGATGAATGTTTCCTTGATCCGTTTTGCGGCTCCGGTACGATCATCGCGGAACGTGCCTATTATCCGTTCGGAAAATTGTACGGCGGGGATATCTCGGAAGTCGCGGTTGAGGCCGCCAAGCAAAATGTGGCGAGCATTGACGGCGCAGTCATCAGACGGTGGGATGCGTGTAACCTTCCCTTGGAGCAAGGCACCGTCGACAAAGTCGTATCCAATCTCCCCTTCGGGGAACAAATCCTTGATCCCGGCGAAATTTATGATTTGTATTTGAAGTTTTTCAAGGAACTGAAACGGATCATGAAACCGAACGGAAGCGCGTTTCTGATGACAGACAAAGTGAAGGAACTGTTAAAGGTAACGGATCAATTTGGTCTGGAGTGTTATGTTGAACTCGAGTTGAGTCTTAAGGGGCTGCATCCGAAAGTATTAAAGGTGAATTTTTGAGTGAAAGAGACGGTTATGCAGGCTGCAGGCACGATCGAGAATCCAAAGGAACAACCGTCATTCAGTTGCCAAACGGCGGAAACGGATACATGGTACAGTGTCCGGGCAGGAGATGTTTGGGCAGGATCCCTGAAATCTTAATTCCGCATACTGTGGGGGTAATTTGTCCGTTTCACATGCGAACCGAATTGAATGAAATAGAATAGGTATGTCACGGTTAAGGGAAGGAGAGAACGGTGCAAAAGAAATCCCGTCTCAAGCGTCGCTTTTGCATTTGTTCCCGTTACCGCAAACGAAGCGGGAGTCGCACCAGGGGCTCTTTGCGCAGACGGCCGGATAAGTCCACCAAGAAGTCCACGGAGCGAACGAAGCCTGTCAAACGCACCTTGCGCGTAAAACAGACCAAATCATCCAAACGCGCGACCGCACAACGAGTTTTGCAGGCGGAGGCCATCACATTCTACACGATTGCTGACGGAGCCAAAAGGATATTTACCGACCATGACCAAATACAGGGCGTCGGGAGGAACTGCATTCCCGACCCGCGCAAAGTCTCCTTTGAAAGCGTCTATGTCAATGGAGTGCTGCAGCCAACTGCCAACTATACGTACAGCAAGGGGAAATTGATGTTTTTAACAACAGATCTTCCTCCTAAAAATGCCCCCATCCTCGCTCAATTCATATGTTTGAATCGGGTCAAACCTTCTTCCGCCCGGCGGCGCAGCCTGCACGTTGCAACTCGCCGAAAGGAGGTGATGAATTTGCCTGCAAGTCTGGTAAAATTATTTATCACCGCAACTGCCTCCCAGCCTGTTGCATCGAACGGTGAAGTCACGACGACCGTAAACCCAACAGTATCCCGTTTCGTTGCTACTGTGGATGCGGACATGATCGGCGCAACTGAAACGGTTATACAGGCAGACAGTTTCGTGGATGATAACGGCGACCCGGTCACGGAACTTCCTGTGCCGACAACGAGTGGATACTTCAACGTATACTCCAACGGTGTATTGCAGGAAGGGGGGCTGTCTGCTCTTACCGCAACCGAATTGACACTGGCAACAACGGAAATCCAGCCTGGCACACCGGTCATACTGGAAATCGTGGATTTCTCCAACACCACATCACAAATCACTGTAGAGCCGATTATTTCCGCGCCGGATATAACCGTCAACACATAATGTTTGCCAAGCCTTCGGATTTTCCGTGCCTTCCACTGGATCAGTGGCAAGGCACTTTTTTTCCTCCTGTTGGGATGGGTTCGCCCGCGCATACATGCCGGGCGCAGGTCGGGGGCGAGAACTCGGTGTGCACCACCCTCATGGCGGCGGGCATACAATCCGTCAACGCGCGGCGTTAGCGGCGCACCGCCCGCCCAAGCCGCGACACCGCTCTCCCGTCCGCTTTCACCGCCTTGCTTTGCCGCTGTTGTCTCGGCTTCGTACCCGCCGAAGGTGGCATCGCGGAGGCGTCTGCCGCCGCTTCGCCTTCCGGTTTCCCGGCCCTCTTTCCACCGAAAGCCGATTCACCCGCCTTCAGAATACAGGCTCCGCCACAAATGGTGGCACCTGCAGCGGCATTGGGCCTATTGTTATTCTTCAATTGTTTGCTCCATTAAATCGGCAACCTTCCTTGAGTTTATGTCCTGCATTTTTCTTAACCCATGAATCAATCGTTTCCTTCTTTCAACAGAATGATTCTGATTCAGTTTCCACTTACCTTCGAAACGGTTGATCTTGATTTTGAACCCGACAATCGCTTGCATGAGATTTCTATTAAAGTCACCAAGCAAATCGGTTTTCCAAGGCTGTTCCATTGATGCCTCATAGTAATCAATCGTATCCTGCAGTATTTTCAGAAGTTCGTCTTGTTCCTCAACAAGGGTGAATTCACCGTAGACATGAACGACGGCGTAATTCCAAGTCGGAACAGTATTTTCTTCTTGGTACCATGTCGGGGATATGTACGCATGAGGTCCTTGAAACACAACCAGCACCTCACCGTCTATATATTCCCAATGGGGATTCGCCTTCGCCATATGACCCAGAAGAAAATATTGTCCGCTCTCGTCTTGCTCAATCAGAAAAGGCAGATGCGTTGCAAAAGGTTTTCCATTCTTTTGTGAAAAGATAGTGCCGAAGCTGTACTCTTTTATGAACGGAATCAGTTTTTGGATGTCAGTGACCTGAAAATGCTTTGGTATGTACACAGGACAACCACCTCTACGAAAAATCTATAAAAAATATACATACAATCGCATAAATATACAACCATCAGATTATGCTGTGCCTCAATTAAAACAAGGTCACCTGGCTGACTCCAACCGATCTTCGCGGACTTCCGCAAACAAGCGAACGCCTCCGCGGTCCTGCGGAGCCGGTTGTTGCCATTCCTCCGAACCGGATTATTTTGCAAATCTTCTGCCCCGATTAATAACATGCAGTCATGTATGCGCACAAGGATTTCGAGTCCCATCAAGTCCCTTAAAGACTTTTTCAGTCCCCAAAAACTTGTCAGGCCCGTCAAACCCGTCCGCATAGCTGTCGGAATAGCCTCTTTTTCTTCCCGGAGATATTCGCCGGAACCCTCACGGCGCAAGGGATTGGGAGGTTGGGAGAACTACACGTGCGGGGATATTTGGAAAGCTGCAAACACGCTGCAAACACGAAACTCGGCTAGGATATTTCGGAATCCCCAAGCCAAGAGGTTCTAAGCAGGAGCAAGAAGCCGGGGCGAGTGTTTGGCCCGAGAGCTTCGGTGGTGGGCCGGGAAGCCGCACCCTTGGGCAAGCGTCGAGCAGTTTGCCAAACCTGCGGGCATCCGACCGCCCCTCTGACCGGCAACAAACTACAAGATTAGGAAAGGGACTGGGCGGCCAGGGGGGGTTCCAAAGCGCCGTCCCACCTAGCTGAAGTAACCTTAGTAACCCTCAAGTAAACATGACTACACGCCTCTGTCTCGGTGTACACGAAACGCAGTAAACCAAGTAAAAAAAGTAACTATGTATATATACATCTAAATCTGTATGTGAGTACGGGGGTACGTTTAAAGAAGGCTTCGCCAGATGTTACTGCCTTTACTGCGGTTACTGCCTCCCGTTCCCGCCGAAGCCGAAGCCACCCCACACCTTTACTGGAGCCTTACTAAGCATTACTAGCCCTTACCGGCAAAGCACTGCGGTTCCTGTAGTTTGCCTGTCCGTTCGTTGCAAGCTAGCCGAAAACACTTACAGCTACAAGGTCATCTTACACTGGAGTCATGGTGGCAAGGCGGACGAACTGCCGAGCGCAAAGGTTCAGAGGCTGGGTCCATTGGCTTGGAACCTACACGTGTAGTTGCTGGTCGGACTCCCGAGTCTCAAGCGGAGTATCCAACTGGACAAGCGAGACGTTTCCCGACAAACGGAGAGGTATCTTTCTTGCGATCGACTTCTATCTTGGGTATTTCATTGCCGTCCGTGTACACCAAAGCCAAGGGAAAGGGCATTGTCGCCATTTCTACAACGGTGAGTCCAAGTGTACTCGGTATTTCAATACTACCACCTGGCCTCGTGTAATCTGTGATGGTAGCTGTCCCATCGCTGTTGTTTTTGTACACAAAATCGCTTTCACTTGCCAAGGCTACAGTGTGGAAGCCAACCACAGACACCAGCCAAGTTCACAATTTAGACACATTCCCTCCACTTGTATCGGAACTAGTGTTCCGGGGGTGGCTGACACAAAAAAATGGGTTGCGGTAAAATTTGAAGTGAAGTTGATAGAAAGGAGGATGCACAATGAATCAACACGACGAGTTGGATATCTTGCGAAGAAAAACGTCGTTCAAGTGTGCCAACAAGAGGAGGACGAAGAAGCAGACTGAGAAGAATATCAAATCCAAATGCAGATCGAAGAATTTCTCAATCCATCCGATTGGGTGGAATACCAACTTGCACTGCAAGAAAATCCAGAACCGCCCGAATGTTACGACGACGATTCAATGCGAGAACTAAACATGAGCGAAGCCATGGGACATTATACTATTGGTAAAGTTGGCAAAGATGAATAATTACGTTTCACAGATTGTGAAGGCGCTGCGGCAAATAGATGGAAATTTAGATCATGACGTGATGGATACAGTGGAATTGGAATTCTTCATTTCAACCAATTCCGATCAAATAGAGGTCGTGGTGAGGCTTACGAATCCTCCCGGTCTAAATGATCTTCTCCTATCTTTGTACTACTCGCGTTCAGCCGACAATCTGGAAGAAGTTGTTCTCTGCGTGAGAGACAGCGAACAAGACGTGCCACAGCATCCATCTTTTCAAGAAAGCGGAGAAAGTGACTTGGAACGGTATCTTGAGCGACAACTTCTGGTGGTTAGACTCTCCCTCTGAACACAGCAAGGGACCGGTGGTGAGCCGGTCCCTCAAAAAAGGAGTGTAGGGTGTGGTGTTAGTGGTTTAGGAGCGTCCTAAGGTTGTCCAAAAGTATCGGCAAAAGCTGATGATCGTCAATCCGTAGCTGTCGAATTTGCTTGCTCGGAGTGTAGAAGGCGAAGAACCCCGCTGTTGTGACTCCCTTCTGGGAATACACGATTCCTCTTACCGCGAATCCTTCACCCCACTTGGTATGAGCTTCCTCCTTCTCGATGATTTCGATGCCGGTCATTCGGTCATAACAAGTCTACGCAGACTATCCTCGACGATGTGGAAACGAAGCGTGTACAGCAGTCGGTCATCGCTCCTGTTGTATCGGGCAAAGGCAAAAAGCTCTCGGGAACTCGACTCCAACACAGCAACCTCTGCATGTTCGCTTGTTACCGTTACTTCAAGCGTGAACGGGTCTAGTTCGACAGCCGTTTGGATTTCCTCCAATCCGTCGAGTGATGCGATTTGCGGTTGTTCAACGACACTTCGCAACAACGTTTGAATTTGCCGTTCTTCTCGGGTTAACCTTCTTTGGGATGATTCTATCATCTAATATTCCTCCGGTAACAAAAGAGTGGTGGCAGAGCGGTCAGCCTCTGTGATAATCCAGAACTTTATGCCGGACTCGCTTGTGTAGGCAGAAAAAAGACGCTCTCCGGTTTTCAGTGCGTTCTCGTTTGAAAGCACATCATTGCAGGATATTGTACCCCAATCGCACTGGGCGTGACGGTTGAGTGCCTTCATCTGGTCCACTTCATTCACTTTCCCCAGTACGCCCGGCGTCACAACAATTTGACCCAATTCAAACTTCGCTATAGGCATCTTCCTCCTTTGCGGAAAATCTTCGAAACCATTAAACCATCCTGAAAATTCTCTTATCAAGATAATCAATTCTCTTATCAAGATAATCATGGACCGGGTTGACGGATAGATTATTTCCATAGTTAAATAGAGGGGTAAATTTTTCCTTCGACAAATTTCAACAAAAAAAAGAAAGGGTGACGTTTGTTGATAAAAAGAATAACGATTGTGCTTCTAACGATGATGCTCGGCATGCTTCATGGTGCAATAATCCTATTTTCGCTCTAGGTCGGAATATCCGTCAAATAGGGGTAAAAAATACCCTTATTCGCTCACAACAGGCTCCGGCCATCGACGACTTCATTCCCGGACACCGTGTCCAGTGCCTGCAACCTTCACCCCGTACGCCTTCTTCCGTACACCACTTTTCATTCAAAAGGGAATTTCTACAGTATGATCATGCCTTTACTGCTAAGATGAGCATCTCGATCTCATCCAGATCGATCGACTGCGTCCAATGGGCAAACCGACACTGTACAACTCTTTATTGATACAGTAAACGTTTACCATTATAATGAACAAGTGATCGAAGAGGAGGGTTGATCCGACGATGAGCGACATTCCAGATCTGAACCTTTTTATGATGTGCAGGGAGCTGAATCGGACTGCGATGCGCGAGCTTCCGGCCGGCTATCATGTTCGAAACTGCCGCAAGGACGAACTGGACATCTGGATGAACTTTCCGTTCGATGATCCGGCTGAGGCTTTGCAGTACAGAGGATTTATGACGAACTTTTTCCAGGATGTGTATGGCAGCAAGGAGGATTCATTTTATGCGAAATGTTTGTTCGTCTGCGATACACATGATCGTCCCGTTGCGACATGCTTCGCCTGGAAAGCGTACGACCGTATCACGACCATACAATGGTTCAAGGTTCTGAAAGAGTACGAAGGGAGGGGGATCGGCAGAGCTTTGTTGTCCATCGTGATGCAGGGGGTGTCCCCGGACGACTATCCGGTGTTTCTGCATACGCAGCCGTCAAGTTTTCGGGCGATTAAACTGTACGCGGATTTCGGGTTCGAACTGTTAGACGACCCGGTGATCGGGACAAGACCAAACGATCTGGAACAGTGTCTCCCCATCCTGCAAGCGCATATGCCCGCAGAAGCCTTTCGCTCGCTCCGAACGACCAGCGCTCCCTCTTTCTTTCTGGAGGTTGTCCGCTCGTCCCCAAAGGTAGAGTTTTGATATCCGTCGGCATCGCAACGATTCAAGATTGCCCCTTGCCTACGCCATATACGCCGCTTCTGTACCCGTTCGATGTCCTTCCCGCACCACGCCCCCGCCAATATGACCATCATCTGCATGCCGGCAGGGATGCCGAGACGGAAGATCAGTTTGACTTCCGCAAGCTTGGGCAGGCGGGGAACGGTGAACAACAGACTGTCCACGAATTGGCAGGACACTTGCAGCAGGTTCGTCAACATCATCGGCACCGAGAATGCAATCAGCGGCCGCAGTATTTTCCCTTCCATAAATTGATGTTGCTTGATGCTGTTTCATCCTTTCCGCTGATCGTTCTGCTTCTACTTCAGCACATTCAGAAATGAAGGCACATACAAAGATACTATAATGTTGCAGTAGGAAGGAGGAACATCCTTTGAATCGTTCAATGTCCACTATTTTGCTGCAATGCATCCTGATTTACACCGCACTAAGTTTTTACGAACCTTTCTGGCAATTGACATTGAGAGCACTGATGCAGGGGCAACGTTTCTCCTGGGATTACGCCGCTGAAACTTTGGGACTGTAACTCCCGTTTGCGTGGACTCAGCTGCCTTTCGATACGCTGTACGTCGTGATCACGTTCGTCCGGTTTCTGGGCGGGTGGAAGACGCTGCGGCAGCATCCGGTACGGCCTGAATGGACCGGGATCAATACGGCGTTTCTTGTACTCGCCGTGCTGCTCATTCCACTGGATTATATCCTGTTCTACGCAAGGGAATTGCACAGCAAGATAGATCAAGCCGCTGTCGCGCTCACGTTTATTCAATACATCACCATCAATTTGTTCCTGATCCCCTGGAGAACGCGTACATCAACATTATCCATCCATAAAAAGCGGTGCATAACATCGGTCTCCCGGTCACCCTGCAAAATTTGGACCGATATAATCGGATCACGGGCGAATATTCATGTTATGCTGCTTAGTGAAGGGAGGTTATTCCGGTGGATGTGCTTGACCGTATAAACGCAGCCATCAGCTACATCGAAGACCATCTCGATGCAGAAATCGATTACGCAGAGGCGGCCAGAGCTGCTTGCTTCTCCGAACACCATTTCAAAAGGATGTTTTCGTTTCTGGCCGGCGTATCCTTGACTGAATATGTGCGAAGAAGACGTTTGACCTTGGCGGCTTTTGATCTGTTGGAACATGACATGAAGGTCATTGATGCGGCCGTTAAATATGGCTACAACTCTCCTGATGCATTTTCACGGGCGTTTCAATTACTGCATGGCATAGCCCCCAGCTCGGTCAGAAACGCCGACGTTTCATTGAAGGCATATCCTCGAATAACCTCCCAAATTTCGATCAAGGGAGATGCCGAGATGAATTACCGTATCGTCGAGAAAGAAGCTTTTACCGTGGTAGGCAAGAAGGAAACGGTGGCAGCCCACGCAGCATTCCACCCGCGCATGTGGGAACAAATTGAAGCGATCGAAGAGAGCCTTAAGCCTTATGACAACACTTTATTTCCGGGAACATTACACCTTTCATTGACCAATGACACTGGCGACATCGACTACTATATCGCCGTAGCAACTTCCAAACCGTGTCCTGAAACATTTGACCGGCTAAACATTCCCGGCCAACTGTGGGCGGTGTTTCAGGTGGAAGGCGAAATGCCGGAAGCCTTGTTGACAACATGGGAGCAGGTATATACCGAATGGTTCCCAACATCGAATTACGAGCTGGCCGAGGCGCCTGAAATGGTAAGGGGACACGCTGCAAACCATGAGATCTGGATTCCGGTGAAGAAACGGAAATGAACAAGCGGGAGGAGGCGCCCGCGGCGGGTTCACACCCCCTCCTCCCGAACCAAGCGGGCAAACACCCGGTAAGACGAACTGGTGAACGATTCGTGCCGCCGCACCAGTCCCGTCTCGATATACCGATACTTCTCCGGGATCGGATGGACATACAACTGTTCATATGCGCCGCTTAATACGGACCGCGACAGCAATGTGCACGCCAGCCCCGCCTTCACACTGCCCAGCAGCGTTTCAAGCGAGCGAATCTCCAGAAAACTGCGGAATGCCACGCCTTCATCCTTGTGCCACTGCTCAAGCTTGCTGCGGAACTGACACCTCGCCGGAACAACCGCCCACCTTTGCCTCAATAATGAAGCTTCATCTCCGCTCAGCCTGTTGCCGGACAGCATTACGATTTCATCCGTGAACGTGTAATCGATGGTTACATTCGCTTCTGCCAGCTCTCCCGTCACCAATGCCGCATCCAGTTCAACGTTGCGCAGCTTTTGTATCAGCTCGAGCGGATTTCCCATTTCCATGCGAAGCGATACGTGTTCATATTGCCGCTGCTGCCGATGTCTTTTCGATAAGGCGCAGTAACCGCAAGTCGTTTACTGCGTTTCGTGCACACCGAGACAGAGGCGTGTAGTCATGTTTACTTGAGGGTTACTAAGGTTACTTCAGCTAGGTGGGACGGCACTTTGGAACCCCCCTGGCCGCCCAGTCCCTTTCCTAATCTTGTAGTTTGTTGCCGGTCAGAGGGGCGGTCGGATGCCCGCAGGTTTGGCAAACTGCTCGACGCTTGCCCAAGGGTGCGGCTTCCCGGCCCACCACCGAAGCTCTCGGGCCAAACACTCGCCCCGGCTTCTTGCTCCTGCTTAGAACCTCTTGGCTTGGGGATTCCGAAATATCCTAGCCGAGTTTCGTGTTTGCAGCGTGTTTGCAGCTTTCCAAATATCCCCGCACGTGTAGTTCTCCCAACCTCCCAATCCCTTGCGCCGTGAGGGTTCCGGCGAATATCTCCGGGAAGAAAAAGAGGCTATTCCGACAGCTATGCGGACGGGTTTGACGAGCGTGACAAGTCGTTTTCGCCTGGAAAGGCAAGAGTCTGCGTCCGGAACGGTTTCGCTGTCTCTGTAACAAGTTCACGAAGGCGCTCCGGGAAACTGCTTACAATCGCTCGGCGCTAACTGCTTGCAAACAGGAACTCGCTGGAAGTGGTTTCAACGAAAGAGTGAACCGAG
>Ga0207866_1000906_pt1 | contig 34830 bp, 28 predicted proteins | sample HigsolmetaAR203D_FD_184835 | JGI IMG/M metagenome (GOLD analysis project Ga0207866, IMG submission 184835) | Ionic liquid and high solid enriched microbial communities from the Joint BioEnergy Institute, USA - AR20-3-D (SPAdes) (version 2) ...
GTACAGCTTGAGAACGGAGTCATAGTTCCCCTGAGATTATCGCTGTGGTATAATAAAAGAGGAGGAATCGAAATGAGCGAAGTTGTCATAGTTCCCCTGAGATTATCGCTGTGGTATAATTGTAGCTTTCTCGTCGAATACTCGTTAAGAGTCATAGTTCCCCTGAGATTATCGCTGTGGTATAATCGTTTTCTTGAGTTATCAGAACGCGCGGCAGTCATAGTTCCCCTGAGATTATCGCTGTGGTATAATGCGAAAGGCTTGCTTGCTTACATGCTTTCTGTCATAGTTCCCCTGAGATTATCGCTGTGGTATAATGACGGTGGCTTGTTCGATCAAACGGATTCGGTCATAGTTCCCCTGAGATTATCGCTGTGGTATAATACATGTCCAAAAAAGCCTGCAATCTCAAGGATCGCAGGCTTTTTTGTTTTAAAAAAACGAAACGGTGTTGCTTGAAAAAGGGGAACTGTTGTTGTTTTTTTAAAAAAGCGTCAGTTGTGTGGATGTGAGTTTCTTTTCTTGCACTGTTGGTTCCCCGAGAAGCAGTTGCATTTTTGCATATTGCTTTTCCGTTACGACCATTGCCCTTATGGATCCTTGAGGTGGTAGATTCTGCTTCAATCTCGCCAAATGTTTGTCTGTTGCTTCATGTCCATGGCAAACACGGCTGTAAACCGAAAATTGCAACATATCATATCCTTCGCTTAGTAGGAATGTACGAAATCGCCGGTATTCGCGCTTCTCCCGTTTGGTCACAACGGGTAGGTCAAAAAAGACGAGCAATCTCATAAATTTACTCATAAACATGCAATTGCAACGGAAGAAGTTCCGGCAATTTCAAAAGCGAAGGATCTTGGCTTCGGCTTGCAGTGACGAAACTTTTTGCCATTTCCTCTACTGCGTTTACCACGGTCAGTTTTTCTTCATTCAATAGTATATCCATATTGACTAAATTATATAAGTCTGCCCGAATTGAAGAAGAAAATTCATCATCTGGCTGGACATGATGAGCAACGTATAGGTCTACGAGCGGACGCAGTACTTCCATAAAATCGTCGGCAAGATTAAATTTGTTTAATTCATTGTCGTGATAAATCCCTAGACATGGGAAAAATCCATACCCGACGAGGGAACGGGCGACGAGTCCACGCATGATGGCATATCCATAGTTTAAAGCTGCATTTATGACTGAATCGCTTCGACGTGTAAACTCATTGCCGAATAAATATTGGAAATACTTTTTTGCCCCATATGCTTCACGGTTATTGCTATCTCCGGAGTCGACGGTTTTGCTGATGCGGTATAGTTCATCAGCTCCTTGTTTATTAAGGAATTCTAGACATTTTCCTTGATTGATCAACTTTTGAATGACAATTCGCTGCCAAATTCTTTTTTTAAAAGGTTTGGAGTAGGCGTACTGCATATGCAATACGCCTACTTGCCGCGAATGTTTTTGGAACGGTTGCCATATCCCGTTTGGAAGCCGCTTTTGGTCGCAAGTAAACAAGGCGATGTTATACTCTGCCATTTTGCTTAGAGCGACTGCAGTCACGCTTACGGCTTGTTCCTCGATGACAATGGAACAAATGTCTTCCAATGGAATCGAGATTTTTTCTTCCTGTTCAATCACGAGTTGATTATAACGGACGGATAGTTTCCCCGGCTTTCGAATGAGAAGATGACGCCACCCCAACTCTCTTTTCCCCTCTCACTTTGTAGATGTTGCCTAGCACATCTACTTGGTATTTCTCGAATCGTTTGAGGGTTCTTGAACCGATGCTGCGGAGCGAAAAGCTGTTATCATGGCTAACCAAACTTAACCCTCCATTGGAGGAGTCGATGGTTTGATAATAGGCGAACAGATCCTTAATTTTGATTTCTTCCCCCACAGCAGTCTTTATTGTTTTTTCTCGGGGAAATTCGATACGGATAAGATCATTTGGGTATAGACTGAATCGGAATGTATAGTCCTCCGTCATTTCCTTCCACTCAGAGTACGGTTTGTTCGGCTCGATCGCCTTGTTTGGCAAGATCCCTTTCATCATATCTATTGTATAGATAGGGACACAATAATATTTGCCATCTTTCTCAAAGACGTCGACCCGCACGATGTTGCTGTTGTAGGCGACTGTTTTGCCATCGTTGAGCGGAATAACTTGATTTGTCGTATCGATGATTTTGATTGTTCGGATGATAGGACCTAGTTCTCCGTTCTTCTTCGGTTTATACAGAGGCTCTTGAAACGCCTTTTTTGGGTCATTGTTATGTTCAAGCAACCGTTGGCGAATGGCTTCATATGTCCTTGGATCGCTTTCTTTCCCGTACATTGGGAAATGACCTGTTTTATCCAGTTGGATCTCGGATAGTTTCTTTTTGACGACCGTCTGTATTTTTCCGCTCCGTTCGTCGATGCCGATATAACGCCGCAATGTTTCTTGATGAGCCGCTCCTGTTATGCTCCGCTTCGGCATTCGGGAGACAAAAACCGGCTGCAACGATTCGAGTTTCTCGTTATCATAATTTCCAAGATTGAGAGCTTTTATACTCTCCTTTGGATTTTTTGATAAACGCGCCTGCAGTTCATCAGCAAAGTGCGGCCAAGGCTGCGGAAACTGCGGATCCGTCTTTTTGGACAGTTCTTTGTTTTGTTCGCGCCGTTGATAGAAGGCGGTGACTCGGGCGATATCGCTCGGCGTTGTGCAGGCGACGATGGCAGCATCGACGGCATGATGCAAATTCGATTCTTCCCGGTTTTTGTTAAAATTCCAACGGCTGCGTAAATGGGCGGTAATACGGCCGTTGACCGTGTATACTTTTTGTTTGTCATCGCTGTCGGCGAATTTGAGATGTTCACGAATAAAGTTAGCCAAGAAGCGTGAGATATAACGGGTATCATTTAGATTACGATTTTTAAACTCATTTTCTTCGTTTTCATCGTAATGAAGCCGAAGGAGTCGATCCCGCTTCTTTTTCGAAAACTGCTTATTTGTCAAGACAAACGTCTCGAACTGTTGCCAACGTTCTGAGCCTAATCCTAAATATTCAGCTGGGGTGCGGTTTCCTTTTTCACGGTTCTCCTTTGTCAACACAAGAACTTTATTGGTATAGCTATCGTCCAAGCTTCGGCTGTATGGAATCACATGGTCGACTTCTGTATAGCCTGGTTCGAGCAACCGCTCGATTTCGATCGGTTGGAGTGAATAGGCACATTTTCCGTTTTGTTCGCTCCATAGTTTGAATTTCACAATGTCAAGCCCAGTTGGATTGAGCGTCAGCCCATATTCAACAAGTTGGCGAATGGCAGTTTCGTTTTTCTTTCGGTTTCCTTCCTGTTCTTTCTGCATTTTACGTCGTTCATCAAAGGATTGTGATAGTTCCCGGGCCAGTTCGATATGGATGGAGACCGGTGAGCCGTACTTTTTGATAATGGCATTGACCACTTTGCGTGCCTGTGTCAGTGCGCGCATGACGACCGGATTGGCGATCGGCGGAATGTTCGGCAGCAATACCGTTTTCTGTTTTTTCTTTGGCCCTGTAAATGTATATCCTGCTCGTTCACAAGCGGTTGAGTAGACTTCGCCTTGTTCCATATATGGAAGGATGTTGCGAAGCGCTTTAAGGGATAGATGACCAAACTTAGAAAACGATAAGTTTAAAAGTTCTTCAATCAATTCTTCATCATAGACTTTATCCGCTAGATTTTCCATTCGTTTTCCATTTTGTTCGTATTCGTTTCGCAAGTAACTGCGAATGTCGGTGTCGTCTTTAAACATCGTTAATGCGTAGCCAAATGTATCAAAATCAATCGGACGAAATGATTTTGCTGCTCCTTTGCCATAGACGCTGTCGATCGCTTTCCGTATTTTATGATAGGCGCCGAGTTCAAGGAAGCGAACTTTCTCATTTTCCTTCAGCGTGGTGTTTCGGTCATATAAAAGACCTTTAAAACGGGTGTCGTCAGGCAAGTTAAGCAATGTTCGAACATCATGGAAGGTGATTTTATTTTTATGAAATGCTTGCTTGTATATAAGACGACGTTCATCATCGGTTAGTGCCCGGATGCCTCCCGGGGAGACAAGACGAAGTTTGTTAATATGTTCCCAGACGGTGAAGGACTGGAATGTGTATGTTGCTTTTGGCGCGCGTTTTTCTTTAGGCTCAAACGTACAGAAACCGACTTTTTTCTCGATATCATCCTTAGAAGCAAAAGGGCGTTGCGATGCCCAAATGGAAATATACTCGTGTTCAAATGCTTCTGTGCAAACGATGTTCCCATATTCGCGCTGTTTGGCGAAAATCAGTTTGATTTCCCGTTCAAGATCGTCGCGGGCAACAGTGTTGGTGTAATTATCCTCTTTATTACGCTTGTGCAGGGAAAATTTCGGATCCTTGACAACCATTTCTGCAACCGTTCGGTAACTTGAAAGAATGGATTGGTTTTCTTCAATATGTTTGAGCATCGTACTGTTTTCTTTGTTGGTGCGCTCACTCTTGCGGTTGGATCTAAATCCACGCCGTTTAGCCAGATGAAGAAGGATGCGGGCTAATTCATCGTTATTTAGTTTTCGATCCAGTGCTTCAACACGAAGCTGCCAGACGTCGATTTCGTGCTTTTTTTCAAACAGCTTGTTCAGCTCTTCCTTCGTTAAAATTCCTTCGCGGATGAACAGGCGGCGAATGCGCTCCAGTCGATGTTTGCGACGCCGCAGACGACGTCGGGCGGAGCGGGCGAGGCGACGTGGAAGAGCTAGTGACTCCCCGGTTTTCGGGTTTTCCGCTCTGTCAAAAATGCGGACACCTAAATCTTCGATGCGAGGAATGTCCAAATTAATGACAGCCCAACCGATAGACGTAATGCCGATATCAAGACCGATTTTATACTTCATATTGTTTTCCCCTCCCATGCACAATAGTTTTATAGTAAAAAAGACCTTGACGTTTTCCGCCAAGGTCTTCGTTCGCCTAAGAGTGGGGAATGCCCGAAGAAAGCGGGCGATAGGCGATCCCCAACGCCACGGGTCAGTCTGCCTATAGGCAGAAAGCCCTTATCATAGTAACCCTGAGATCATTGCTGTGGTATAACCCTATTACTATAATAATGTTTATATTTGGGAAAATCAAGTCCTTTTTTCGTGAAAATCCCCACCACTTGGTGAGTGCGGTATACGCTCCTGATCCGTGCGGGTATACTGAAAATGGCCAAAAAAGGCAATAGGAAAGCAGAGGTGCCCGATTTTAGGCATCTCGTATAACCTGTCTGCCTTTTGGCTAGACTAAATAAGTTGTGGTTGGCGGAACGGCTCTTTGCGGGAGATCATGCAAAAGATGATCACCAACATCCGCCGAGCAATGGCGATGAGGGCTTTTTTCTTCCCGCACCGGGCCGCCAACGACCAAAACTTTCGGGACAAGGGATGCGTCTTGGATCGAGCTGCTGACCATGCCGCCTCGCATAACGCCGATCGGAGATGGGGATTGCCTTTTGTCGTGCGCGTGCTCTTTCGCTTTCCGGCGCTTTCATGGTTGCCGGGGGACAATCCAGTCCATGAAGCCGCCCGTTCCGGCGTTTCAAAGACGCTCATGTCGGTTCCCATCTCGGCTATGATGACGGCGGCGGTTTGTTTTTTCACTCCGGGCATGGTCATCAGCAATTCGACTTCCTCGCGATACGGCTCGAGCAGGCGGTCGATGTGCTGGTCGACTTCTTCGATTAACTGCTCCAATTCCTCAACGTGTTTCCACAAGAGGCGAAGGAGACGGAGCTCGTGTTCGGTCAAGGTGCCGAGCAGCGAATCGTACACCGCTTGCTTTTTCTTTTTGAGCCTTCCGCGCAGGCATTGATCCAACTCGTCCTTGTCCACGTATCCCTTCTCAAGCAGCCGGGCGAGGATGTCTTTTCCGGAAACGCCGAAGAGATCGGAGAGGACCGAGCCGAGTTTGACATTGGAAGACTCGAGCACTTTTTGAATCCGGTTTTTCTCCGAAGTCAGCTGTCCGACCCACTTTTTGCGGAGGCGGGTAAAATCCCGCAATTCGCGAATATCCGCTGGGGGGACGAAACTTTTTTCAACGAGTCCATGGCGGAGCAGCTTGGCGATCCACTCGGCGTCAGAGACATCGGTTTTTCTTCCCGGGACATTTTTGATCCGCTGCGGATTGGCCAGTGTCAAGTCGACATAGCCCTCGAGGAAGGCGAAGACCGGTTTCCAATACACGCCGGTGGATTCCATGGCGACATGGGTAACGCCATGTTCTTCGAGCCACTCAAGCAGGTCGCCAAGTCCCTTCGAGAACGTGGAGAAGGTTTGAATGTCCTTTTGAATGTGTCCATCTTCTTCCCATAGCGCGCAGGCGACGATGGTTTCGGCATGAACATCCAATCCTGCGCAGCGAGGATAGATGACATCCATGATGAAAATCCTCCTTTTCGATGATCGAGTGCGCAAACAGCGAATCCACGGGAGAAATGCGGCAGTTTTCCGTTCGTCGTCACCTTTCCTCCGCATCGGGAAAGGGCGGACAATGGGTGGTGCACCCAGTGGATTCGAACGCTTTTCTGTACAGGGTCCAAGCCACCATTAAGTATAACGTCCTATTGAGCTGTTTGCGCCTACTCTTCATTATGGGAAGAAAAGGGGGATTTTCATGCCCGGGTGGAGAGCAAAAATTGCTCATGGAACTTTTCTGTGAAAGTGTGTGCCCCTTAGTTCCTCATTTCCATGCCTAGGTAAGGAGCAAACCTTGCTCATGGGTTTTTTTATTTTTTCATAGAAAAATCCCCTCCATAGTAAACAGATCCGCGGGCTTTCTTTTTCTGTCTACTATAAGGGGATCATCTCATTTCTTTACGGACACCTTCTTTGCGTTCGATTCCGACAAGACGCTTAGTGCCGACTATGAAGGCGATGTGTCCAAGTGGTGAGTTTTTCTTTCATCTCTTTGCGCCACACGCTTGATGAACGACGATGGGCATAGCCGACTAAGGCGCCGGTGACAATGAGCAAGAGGCTGGAGAAGGCAAAAATGTAGGCGATGGAAAATAGACTGGCGATGGAACCTGCAGCGGTAGGACCGGTCAAGTTGCCAAGAAAGCGGCTGCTGGCGGTGACGCCGAACACCCGCCCTTGAATGCGGCGTGGGCTTTGCACATTGATGAGTGCCTGAATGGCTGGCCATACGCCGCCGACTACCAGCCCTTGCAAGAAGCGCCACACGTACAGGGCGTAAATATTGTCTGTCCATACTTGCGGCAAGGCGAACAAACCGGACAGCACAAGCAGTATCGGTAATGTTTTCTCCTGCCCGATCCGGTCGCCGAGTTTTCCTAAGTACGGCGCGCCGATGATCGTCGCAATGCCGGTGATGGATGAGGCGAGGCCGGACAGAAATGCAAGATTGCTTGTGTTGCCGACTAACGATTGGACAAAAATGGTCATCATCGAATTGACGCCAAGAACGGCGATTTGTACAAGAAACGTAGCGATAAACAAGATGATGAGCGGCCGATGTTCGAACACTTCCTTGAAGCTCGCTTTGTTCTTTTTCGTCTGCGGCACGACCGGATCTTTTTCGAGCCAAAACATTACAGGCAAGAGCGTAAGCAAGATGCAAAGCCCGGTCACCAAAAACACCGGACGGAAGCCAAATAGGTCGGATAAAGCGCCGCCGATGAGCGGTCCGATAATGTTGCCGGCGATACTTCCGGTTTGCAGTGTTCCGAGTGCCTCGCCGCTATGGTCTTTTGGAACGATGCGGGCCAAATAGGAAAACGAGACGGTGATGAATCCCGAGAAAAAGCCAACAAGAAATCGGAGCACAAGCAGTGCCATCGGCGATGCGGCAAACGCCATGCAGGCGGTGAGGAGGCCCATGCCGATTCCAGCGCGAATCAAATTGGCGCGCTGGCCGTATTTATCGGCAAACATGCCCCAAATCGGTGCCATAATCGCAGCCGATAAAAAGGTGGCGGAAAAGACGAGCCCTGTCCACATGCTTAAGGCATGATGTTCAGTGACACCCATTTGCCATAGGAAGAGCGATAAAAAGGGAATGACCATGGTCATTCCAGCCGAAACCATAAAATTGCACAGCCATAAAATGCGGACGCTTCGCTTCCAGTCCATGGGAGGTCATCTCCTGAATTATTTCGTTTCTCTAATCATTCTACTACAATGGAAAAATAGAGGAAATGATTTTGCTCATCCATGGCGGGAAATCAACTAGAGCGGAACAAACCAATCCCCCTTGCCAGGTGGGGCAAGGGGGTCATCTATGTGAAAAGGGGGGGAGGGGGAGATTAGGCGTTCGTCGATTGGGCTTCCTTCCATTTCGCTAATTCACGTTCCACTTCTTCCTCAAACGGCACAGGGGACAACACAGCGTTCGTTCCGAATCGAGCAGCGGACGCTTCGGCTTCTAACGCGATGACGCGTTCTTCCATGCGGGCGAAGCCGCGCAGCGCCTCATCGGCAGAAAACGAAGCGAGTGTCGTGTCGATTTGTTTTAACGCTTTGGCAGCATTGACGCGTGCGGTGAGCTCTAGCTGTTTGGCGGCAAGCTCGTCATATCGTTCGCGCAGCTGATTGAGGCGGCGGACGATTTCGGCTGTTTTTGCTTTGATCGTTTCATATTGTTGCTTGTAGGTTTCTAGTTTCTTCTCATACAGCAGTTTGTCGCCCAATGCCAACTTGGCGACGGCTTCTTCGTTGCGTTCGAGCGCCAACTTGGCTTGACGATTCCGCTTTTCCACCGTTTCTTCCGCTTGCGCGATGAGCGTTGCATAACGCTGTTCGGTGACCCATTGTTGGGCGAGCGCTTGGCGCCCTTGTTCGAGTTGTTGTTCGAGTTCGCGTAAATATTGTTTCGTCATGGCGATCGGATCTTCCCATTGATCGATTTGTTCGTTCACTTCAGCGAGAACGATTGTTTTGATCCGGCGGAACACACCCATTTGTTTTGCCCTCCTTTTGTACAATTTTTTCCCATTCATCGAGCCAGTCGGTGGAAATGGGTGCGGTTGTTGGTTTCCATGTTTCCGCGGCTACTGATTTTCGCGTTTGATGGCGTCCGAAGGCATATACGGCGGCCAGCGCCAATCCGAGTAACACCCATTTCGGCAACAGGGCGGCGATCCCTAAGGTGATAAGCGCCCAGCCAATCCAGCGCTTCGATCGCTTCGCCACAAGCCATATCGCGCCAACGCCGACAAGCAGCAGTGGGATGAACCACATGAGCAAGCCGGGAATCAACCAGCCTGCGCGCGGCTCTACACGAAAGATCAGGTGGTGATGCCCAAAGCCGCCGTGCATGCCGTCAAACAGAACACTTAGGCGCCTGTACACGATCACTTCATGTGGCGTGAGCACATGAAATAGGCTGACCCCGGCGAGCACAATAAGGGCGAGCAGAGCGAGCGCTCGAAGTTTCTTCAATATCGACACCTCCTTTTTCGGTGGTGGACTAGCTTACAGTTTGCATTGTAGTAGGCGAAGGAGAAAATTAGGTGAAAAGCGAAATCTTTTTAAACTGATTGTGGATAGAGAATGAAAGGTGTCCCGTTCTATAGGGGACACCTTTTGTTGTGATAAAAAAAGCTGTGGGTTAAGCGGGCAGGAGGACAAGAAATTCTGTCCCTTGGCCGAGTTGGCTTTGAACGTGGATCGTACCACCATGGGCGTCAACGATCCATTTGGCGATCGATAGTCCCAGACCGTGGCCACCTTGTTGGCGGGAGCGCGCTTTGTCGACACGGTAGAAGCGGTCGAAAATCCGGCCCATATCTTCCGGCGGAATGCCGATGCCGGTGTCTTTGACGGAAAGGACAAATTGTTTCGGTTCGGTGCGGATCGACAGCGTCACATTCCCGCCTTCTGGGGTGTATTTGATGGCGTTATCAAGCAAAATGTATAGCAGTTGCGTCAACTTGTCCGGATCGGCTGTCACCATCGCCTGCTCCGGGGCGTGAAAATTCATTGTGATCTGTTTTTTCGCTGCCAGCTCCGAGATGAGCTGGAATGTTCGCTCAGCGTGCGGGCGGAAGTCAAACGTTTGTTTCGCCAGCTCCAACGCGGCATGTTTTGCATCCGCGCGGGCGAGCGTCAAGAGGTCGTTCATCAACTTCGTGATCCGCTTCAACTCTTCACGAAGGCGATCGAGCAGACGGTGGGCCAATTCGTTTTTCATCACATCTTCTTCCAGTGTGAGCGCCTCAACGGATGAAAAGACGACACTAAGCGGCGTGCGCAACTCATGCGAGGCGTCGGCGACAAACTGGCGCTGCCGCTCGTACGCTTCTTCAATCGGCACGAGAGCTCGCTTGGACATAAAGAAACTAAGCGCCACCCCGACGGCGAGAAACAGAATGGCAAGACCGATGAGCACGATCAGCAGCCAATGAAACACTCCAAAAAACGATGTCACGTCCATCCCGATATAAAGCATGCCGACGACATCTCCCCGAATGACGAGCGGGTGGGCGGCGGTGAGCACTCGCCAATCACGCGCAGCGTCGCGGGCTAGGCCTGGCATATGTTTAGGCAATGATACGGTCAGATAGACTGGGGTCTGTTCGTTCGTGTCCAGATGAGACAAGGCGCTTAAAAAATACGGGCGCAGGCGCCGGTGGACTTCATCCCCGGCGAGCAGACGGCCGGTTGGGCTGATGACGTAAAAAAAGAGTTGATCTTCGCTGAACAGCACGAGACTTTGGTCATCGAACAAGTCAAAATTGCTTTGTTTTAACAAAAACTGTTCAATGGTATTGGCCTCCTGTTCGGCGAGGCGAGTGATGCGCTGCTCTTGCTCGGATGTCGTGATCCAATAAAACAAGGCGGCGGCAATAACGACAAACAAAGCGAGAAATAAGGTGAAAATGCCGCTATAAAGCGCGGTCAGCCGCCAATGAGTGCGGCGGAACAAGTCCGCGTTACCTAAACGGCGCAGCCATTGGCGCCACTCGTTCCAGTTATTTATCAATTTTATATCCCACTCCCCGCACCGTTTGGATGACATCGTCTTTCAACTTTTTACGAAGCAATTTAATCGTCGCGTCAATCGTTTTCATGGATACATCAGCGTCCCATCCCCAGACGCGGTCTAGGATCGTCTCGCGCGGCACAACTTGGCCTTGGTTTTGGACGAGAAGATCGAGAAGCTGAAACTCGCGCGGGGTAAGGGAAATTTCCTCATTATTGCGATGCAGCGTATGGCTTGTTCGATTCAAGGTGAAGCCGTGAAAAGTTACTGTTTCCTCTTGAAGCGGGACGAACGTGCGCCGAGCGAGCGCTTTTAAGCGGGCAACAAGTTCATCAATTTCAAACGGCTTAACCAAATAATCATCCGCCCCAGCTTCAAGCCCGGTGACGCGGTCTTGCACTGCGTCTTTTGCCGTCAGTATCAAAATGGCGCCCGTATAACCATTTTGCCTCAATCGTCGGCAAATATCGACTCCATCGCCGTTTGGGAGCATCCAATCGAGCACGACGACATCGTAAAACTCCGCCATCGCGTAGTCGTACGCGTCTTCTCCTTCTTGTACCCAGTCGATATGGTCAATCCCTTTTTTCTTTAACAAATGGACGATTAGTTCCCCTAAGTGGAGATCATCTTCGGCGAGCAATACTTTCATGGCCGTTCCTCCCGTTTCCCATCATTTCTTTTATCATAACAAAGATGCGTGAAAAAAAGGTGAAAATCAGAAGGGAAGGGAGGAGTCACTCCGAAGAGATGGTTTCTTTCACTATTTTTTCACTTTTCTTGACTATGATGATGGGGGAAGAGGAAATGGGAGGAACAGAAGATGCGATTGAGCTCTAGTATGACGCCGACAGCTAAGTGTCGGACTGGGTGGTCTTCGCTATGCGTGCGACCGATAGATGTCGGCGATAGGATGGTGTTTCATCCGCCTTTTCGCTGTTTCGCCAGAATGCGAGCCAATCTGTCTAATGCTTGGTTATCGATGACGATTCATCATCAAGGAGGAGAAGAGCTATGGACATGATGACATTCGAACCAACACCACCCCCACAACCGAAACGACGCGGTCGTTTCGTGTCATGGCTGGCGGCTTCTGTCGCGGGAGCGGTGATCGGCAGCGTGGCGACATGGTATGTGGCGCCCAAATGGCTGAATCAAGGAAACGTCGCCCAAACCCAATTGACCCAAACGAATGGGAAAAAAAGTGAAACATTGCCGTTGCAGCCGACTGCGAGCACAAACACGAATATGATCGCGGCGATCAACGAAGTGGCTGATGCTGTCGTTGGGGTCATCAACATCCAGAAGCAAGCGGATTTTTTCTCTAACCAAGTGCAAAATACAGAAGCGGGAACAGGTTCGGGCGTGATTTTCAAAAAAGATGGCAATACGGCATACATTGTGACGAACAACCATGTCATTGAAGGAGCGAACGAAGTCGAAGTGGCACTTGCGAACGGAAAAAAAGTGAAAGCGGACATCGTTGGCGCCGATGCGTTAACCGATTTGGCCGTCTTGAAAATTCCGGCCAATGGCGTAACGAAAGTAGCGAGTTTCGGCGACTCGTCAAATGTACCAATCGGCGAACCAGTCGCGGCAATCGGCAATCCGCTTGGCCTTGACTTGTCGCGGACGGTGACGGAAGGGATCGTCAGCGGCAAACGGACGATGCCCGTATCCACCTCAGCGGGTAATTGGGAAATCGATGTCATCCAAACCGACGCGGCGATCAATCCGGGCAACAGCGGCGGTGCGCTCATTAACAGCGCCGGGCAAGTCATTGGCATCAACAGCATGAAAATTGCCCAAACGGGTGTTGAAGGACTCGGCTTTGCCATCCCGAGCGAAAACGCCCAACCGATCGTCGAGCAGCTCATGAAAGATGGAACAGTCAAGCGCCCGTACCTTGGTGTCCAACTCGTCGATGTCGCTGATTTGTCTGCCGACGTACGCAACGACGAACTGAAACTTCCATCAAGCGTGACACAAGGCGCTGCTGTCACCGCAGTCGAACCGTTCTCGCCTGCGGCCGAGGCCGGGTTGAAGTCGAAAGATGTCATCGTGGCAATCAATGGGGATAAAATCGACAGCGTCAGCACCTTGCGCAAATATTTGTATACAAAAACATCGGTAGATGAACGCATCAAACTGACCATTTATCGCGATGGATTCGAGACAACCGTTTCGGTGACGCTCAAAACCAAACAAAACAATCAATCATAAGAAAATAACGCCTCTTTTCGGCTGTATCAGCTGGGAAGGGGCGGTTTTTTATTTGAAAAGCCCCCCTGCGAATACAATCGACTTGACGGTGGTGATCACGCATCTTTACTGCAGGATCGACGAAAAGACTCTGAATAGCGCGGAGGAACCACTACAGCACTTAGGATGTGTAGGATGACGGCTTCGATTCCCTTCTGGTACATACAGCAACGAGGTGAGAAGGAGAATGGGAAGCAGATGAAGGCAGCTGAGATTCCATCCAATGTGGTGAGATGCTCAAATCCTCGGTCGGCGTCCGGTTATATTGCTGATCTGAAAAGGAGTGTGTGGTAGACTTGGTAGGTAGTTTGACGTTGTTTCAAAGAGTTTCTCTTTGAAGCGAAGACAAGGGGAGATGAATCAGGAGGTGTCTTATTCACAAAAACGAGCTTACATTCTATAACAAGATTATCCTATCAAGTAGAGAAGGAGGGAATATCATACCCTTATAGCCAAAAAATATTTCTCTGAGTATCAAAGGAGAATTGGGGACGTTTGATGTCTGTGACTAGGAAGCTATCCGTGTAAGGTTTTCATGAGTTTCAACATAACAACAGTGTTCGAACAGCATATTTTTACATAATGAAAAACAAATCTGTCTGTTTATTTAACAGAATGTATAATGAAATTAACGATCTGATAATATAGAATATTTTTTGAATTTTGTCTTTATTAAATATTCTATAAATGGATGGGGGTTCTATGAGTGAAACATGACATTTTTTCAAAAGACCCACGCTATAAAATAGCTCGCAAGGAAGTTTGGATTGGGATAGGTTTGGTGATTTTCAATTTTATTTGGTGGTATGGTTTTGCTTATGGATTAGGATCTGTACCGGCTAACCAATACAGCTATATCTTTGGATTTCCTGCTTGGTTTTTTTACAGCTGTATCCTTGGTTTAATTGTTATGTCCTTGCTTGTTTTCACTGTTGTTAAATTCTTTTTTAAAGAAGTTCCGTTTGACGAGGACGAAATCGATGGAGAAGGGAGGGGGGTAAAATGAATTGGGAAGTAATTATACCATTAATCATATTCCTTTTGATCACTTTTAGCGTTGGGGTCTGGGCGAATAAATATGTCAGTAAAACTAATTCCTTCCTTCAGGAATATTTTTTAGGGAGCAGGGAATTAGGTGGGTTTATTTTAGCCATGACTATGATGGCTACATATGGTAGTGCCAGTAGTTTTATTGGAGGACCGGGTGTTGCTTATACGACGGGATTAGGTTGGGTTTTGTTGTCAATGGCACAACTACCAGCAGGATACTTTGTGTTAATGATTCTTGGAAAGAAGTTTGCTATTGCAGCAAGAAAGTATCAAGCAATTACCTTAATCGATTTTTTGAAATCAAGATATGAAAGTAAATGGGTTGTGCTACTCTCCGCTTTAAGCATCATTATCTTCTTATTTTCAGCAATGGCTGCTCAATGGGTAGGGGGAGCTAGATTAATTGAATCGTTAACAGGTTTGTCCTATACAACAGCACTATTTATTTTTGCTGTTTCTGTGTTGGTCTATGTTATAATTGGTGGTTTTCGGGCTGTGGCTATGACGGATGCTATTCAGGGAACCGTTATGTTTATTGGTACTTTCATTCTACTCATTGCCACCATCGTTGCCGGTGGAGGAGTATCAAACATTATCTCAGAGCTAGCGACAGAAAATCCAAATTTAATAACGCCATTTGGTGCGGAAGGAGAACTTACTCCATTATATGTATCTTCATTTTGGATTTTAGTAGGTGTTGGAGTTGTCGGATTGCCACAGATCACAGTTCGAGCCATGTCTTATAAAAACGCTAAGGCGATGCATCGAGCAATTATTATTAGTACCGTATTTGTTGGTTTTATTATGCTTGCTATGCATCTAATTGGAGTTTTTGCACGAGTAATTATACCAGGTGTAGAGATAGGCGATAAGGTAATGCCATTGCTTACCCTTCATGTTCTGCCTGCTTGGTTAGCAGGGATTGTATTGACTGCTCCATTGGCTGCTATTATGTCTACAGTAGACTCTTTGTTAATATTGGTTAGTTCTTCTATAGTGAAGGATGTTTATCTAAACTACATCAAACCGGAAGCAACGGAGAAACAAATTAAAACAGCAAGTTTTGGAGTAACAACGATTATTGGAATACTAGTTTTTCTGATGGCATTAAGTCCTCCAGATTTGTTGATTTGGCTAAATCTTTTCTCTTTTGGCGGTTTAGAGGCTGCGTTTATTTGGCCAGTTATTCTAGGACTGTATTGGAAAAAGGGGAATAAATACGGAGCCATTGCTTCCATGATTGTTGGTGTTGGCTCGTATATTGTCATTCACACATACTTTGGTAATTTATTCGGTTTACACACCGTAGTAGTGCCTGTTCTTTTATCATGCATTGTTTATGTGCTTACTAGTCTAATTACAAATAAAACGATGGGAATGAAAGTAGACTATGGGTTAAGTCATCAAACAAAGGAGGTTTAATTCATGAATAATTATGTTACGGATTCTACCCTTCGCCTTCTTCGAGATAGGGAGGAAGTAGTTAAGCTTACACAGGCACTTGTGCGAATTCCAAGTGTGTATCGGCCAGGAGATCCTGAGGGGAATGAACAAAAAGTGGCTCAATATGTAGCGAATTATTTAAAACAGATGGGAGTTGAGGTGCATATAGAAGAAGTAGAACCGGGACGCCCTAATGTTATCGGTATTATCGACTCTGGAAAGCCGGGGAAAACCATTCTTTTTGAGGGACATACGGATGTAGTAACAGAAGGGGATAGAAGTGCATGGACTTATGACCCTTTCGGAGCGGAAATTGTTAATGGGAGAATTTATGGAAGGGGCACAAATGACACAAAAGGAAATTTAGCTTGTATGATCACCGCTGTTCATTCTTTATTGAGGGAGAAAGAACAATGGAAAGGAAAAATTATACTTTGTATTCCTTGTGATGAAGAAGGAATGATGATCGGGATTAAGCACTTTATCCAAAGAGGTTGGGCGAAGGGGGTTGATGGTGCGATTATTTGTGAGCCGGAAGAAAATCAAGTATGTATTGCGCAAAAAGGAGCGATGAGGATTGTTATTCGTGTATATGGAAAGATGGCACATGGGGCGATTCCTTTAAGTGGTATAAATCCAAACACAAGAATGGCGAAATTAATATGTGAGTTAGAACAACTAGAGAAACGAGAAAAAGAAAGATTAGGGAAACATCCGTTGCTTGGCTGGCCAAGTATTACTCCAACCATTTTGAAAGCACCTGTGCATGGGGATGCCCAAATAAATGTAATTCCTGATCAATGTATGACGACGCTGGATATACGAACGATTCCGGGACAGGATCACGAAGAGCTCTGTGAAGAAATTCAGCGTATCTTTGAACGGTTAGCCAAGGAAGATCCAGATTTTAAAGGGGAATTTGAAGTCATTGAAAACAGACCATGGACGAAAACGAGTAAAGATGAGCCAATTGTAAAGGCAGTGGCAGAAGCAGTGAGGAGAGTAACGAAAAAAGAACCTTATTACAATGGTGTACCCGGAGCGACGGATGGTACCTTTTTACACCTGGAAGGCATACCTATTGTAACTATTGGAGCAGGAGATCGTGAAATTCCTCATCAAGTTGATGAGTACGTAGAGATTGATGAACTCGCTGAAACGACTGAAATCTATAGAACAGCAGCTTTGCTGTTCTTAAATGAAGAGGTTTAGAGAATGAGGGAGTTTCGGATAGCAGTTCTTCCAGGTGATGGAATAGGTCCTGAAGTAATGAATGAGGCGTTAAAAGTTTTACGGATACTCAAAGATAAAGATTACACATTTCAATTTCATGCAGATATGTTTTTGTGGAATTCAGAGTATTACTTGCAGCATGGGAGAATGATGCCAGAAAACGGTCTAGATATATTAAAGAATTACGATGCCATCTTGTTCGGTGCTATCGGAGACCCACGTGTGCCTGATGATATATCTGTGTGGGAATTGATTATGCCAATACGGAAAAGGTTTTGTCAATATGTGAATCTTCGACCTGTGAAAAAACTGAAGGGAATTCCTGAACAATTTATCCATCAAGAACGCCCTATCAATTTTGTAATAGTAAGAGAAAATGCAGAGGGTGAATATTCTAATAGTGGAGGAAGAATATATCAGGGAACTGATCAAGAAATAGCTGTTCAAAATACAATCATCACAAGGAAGGGAACAGAGAGAATAGCAAGATATGCATTTCAATATGCTAAAAAACATGGTTATCAAAAAGTTATAAATGCAACAAAGTCAAATGCGGTAGTCCACTCGATGAAATTGTGGGACGAGGTGATTGAGCATGTTGCCAGCGAATATCCAGATATTCAATTAGAAAAGTACTATATTGATGCTTTAGCTGCATACTTTGTTCAAAGACCTGATACACTTCAAGTTATTGTCGCCTCTAATTTATTCGGTGATATCCTTTCAGATTTAGGCTCTGCTTTAGTAGGGGGACTAGGTATATCGCCTTCCGCTAACATCAACCCGGAAGGGGTATTTCCATCGATGTTTGAGCCGGTACATGGGTCAGCCCCAGACATTGCGGGAAAGGGAAAAGCGAATCCGATTGCCCAAATTTGGTCAGCAGCGCTAATGCTTCAATCTTTAGGTAGAGAGGATTTAGCTAGTATTATCTTAAAAGCAATTGAAAAGGTAACCGAGCACGGAGAAAAATTGACAGAGGATCTTGGTGGCAATTCAACAACCGCTGAAATGGGAGAAGAAATCGTTCGACAAATAGTCAAAATAATGGGCTAAAGGTAGAGAGGTGAGATCAATTGTGTATGCGCTTTCTAGACAAAGTCGTTATCGTAACAGGAGCAGCAGGAGGTATGGGGAAAGCAGCCGTAAAGCGTTTTTTAGATGAGGGGGCACATGTTGTGGCCCTCGACCTTTATCCTAAAGGGATACCGGAGACAGCCGATCACTTTTATCCATTGGCTGTAGACGTAACAAATGAAGAAAAAGTAAAGCAAGTATTTCAGGAGATTCGAAATCAGTTTGGCAAAATAGATGCACTTGTCAACTTTGTAGGGATAGCACAACAAGCTGAACCGATTGAACAAGTGTCTTTAAATAAATGGATGAAGATTTTAAATACAAATGTTACTTCTTTATTTTTGCTTTGTAAAGAAGCGGTTCAGATTATGAAAGATACACGAAACAAAGGGGCAATTGTTAATGTTGCTTCCATTTCTGTCGTCCGACCAAGACCGGGATTGCAATCCTATATCGCTTCTAAAGGTGCAGTTGTGTCCTTTTCTCAAGCTCTAGCTCTTGAACTGGCCCCTTACCAAATTAGAGTCAATGTGATTCATCCAGGACCGTGTGATACTGATATGTTAGGAGAATTTGCAGCTCTCGGATCTGATGTGAATGTGGTGAAGGAGGAAATATTCAAAAAAAGCATTCCGTTAGGGGAATTAATCCAACCAGAGGATGTAGCGAGTACCGCTTTATATCTTTGCTCAGACGAGGCACATATGATTACAGGGAGTGTTATTCATGTCGACGGTGGACGCGGTATATGAGGAATCCATGTTTTGTTGATTTATATCCAGCAGGGTCATAACAAGATATAAAACTGTTGCAGATAGGGAGTAGATACTCCAAGAAAAAATTTTAATAGGGGCGAAAGTATCATCATCGCCCTTTCTTATGATGGGTTGAGATAATCACTCATTATATACAGGCGCATTGAAAAATCAACATTTGTCCTCGCCTGCACAGAACTTCTTGCCCTGCAACCTAGTTTGCAGATGGCATCTACGGGATCTTTGGAGCAATTGCTATTTGGATTGCAGGATGATGCGGGAGGTTAACTCTTCATCTTGCATATGTATATAGCAGTGAGATGCATATAAGGGGTTTTGCGATGATCATTATTTAAAGTAAGGGGATGGGCATGAAAAAACGAAAAATGTATGTAGATGGAAAATGGATCGATAGTAAATCAGGAGAGGCAATCACCGTTTTCAACCCTGCAAACTATGAGCCGATTGCTCAAGTTCCTCGTGGTAATAGCGAAGATGTAAATGATGCAGTTGAAGCTGCACGAAGAACATTTGAGTCACAGCAATGGAGGAACGTGAAACCGCATGAACGAGGTTATATTTTGCTTGAGATGGCTAAAAGAATACGAGAGTGTAAAGATGAGTTGGCACGATTAGAAACATTAGATGTCGGAAAGCCTTTGTCTCAGTCATATGCAGATGTGGAGGCAGCGGCACGATATTTTGAGTTTTACGGAGGGGTTGCCGATAAAATAATGGGGGAAACCATTCCAGTTGAGCCGGGAATATTAGATTATACTATTCGTGAACCGCTCGGTGTCACAGCACATATTATTCCATGGAATTATCCTATTCAAATTTCTTCAAGAAGTGCCGCAGCAGCAATCGCGGCAGGAAATGCTGTTGTCATGAAACCAGCTGAAGATGCTCCTTTAACTACGTTAAAGTTGGCAGAGTTTTTCGACGAACTAAACCTTCCAAACGGAATATTCAACGTAGTGACAGGATTTGGACATGAAGCAGGAGCAGCTTTGGCATCGCATCCAGATATTGACCATGTGACATTTACTGGATCGGTAGAAACAGGAATATCTGTTATGCAGGCTGCAGCTAAGAACGTCGTTCCTGTTACGTTAGAACTAGGAGGGAAATCTCCAAATATTGTATTTTCAGATTGTGATAAAGAGAAAGCTTTACATTGGATAGTAAAGTCAATTATACAAAACGCTGGTCAAACCTGTTCGGCTGGTTCTAGGCTCATTATTGAAAAATCGATCAAAGATTCGTTTGTAGAAGCTTTAGTAGAAAGATTTAAAAACATGACAATTGGTCCGGGTATAGAGGATGTTGATATTGGACCTATTATTTCAAAAAAGCAGTTTGACATCATACAGAATTTCCTTTCGATTGCAGAGAGAGAAGGGAAGATACTTGTAGGTGGACGGCGAGTAATGATTCCAGGAAATGAGAAAGGATATTATGTACAGCCCACTATTGTTGATGAAGTGGATGCAAATAGTCCATTAGCTCAGGAAGAAATTTTTGGACCTGTGTTAACGGTACTTACGTTTGAATCGGAAGAGGAAGCCATTCAAATGGCTAACGGGACTAAATTTGGGCTTGTGACAGGCATTTGGACATCAGATGTAAAGAGAGCTCATCGTGTTGCAGAAAGGGTTCAATCTGGACAGGTCTTTATCAATAATTATGGGGCAGGCGGAGGTATTCAAATGCCTTTCGGCGGATATAAACGAAGTGGGTTCGGGAGAGAAAAAGGACTAGAAGCATTGAGAAATTACACACAATTAAAAAATATAGCTTTGAAATACTCTGACTAGGCTTAATCGTTACTAGTTTTGTATTTGTGGCGATGATAAAGTCTTCATTATTTAACGTGGCGTTTGAATGGATTGAAAAGAGGGTGTCCTCAAATTCGTGCAATTTAGGAAAGTTTCTATAACAATAAATAAGCCAATTATCTAATTGATTGACGACCAAAAAAGAGACACGAACCGAACTCCTTGATTACAATAGGCGTATGCCCATCACGAGTCACAAGGAGGTTCGTGTCTCATGTGTATAACGACGAGATCTCACGAGGAGAGCTCAGTTGACCATTGAGATGAGTAAGTCTGCTCACCTACAGTTTCAATTGGGCAACGACTCCCGGAAGCGGCTGCACCACCATAATTTAATTTTTCCGATGCTCCATCCGGTTTCTGTTGTTTGAAGTGAATGAACACGCCAATACATGGGTGGATGGGACATAAACTGGAATTCCAAAAATCTGAAAAACCAAGAATCTCTTTCTAAGGAAGAGATTTTTTTGTCCTTTTTATTCGCTTCTTGCTCTTTTTCAAAAGTAACGTAGTATCCTGCAGACTTTTCCAATGCTCGATCTTGATATTCACACAGGATCGTCAAGCTGTTAGCCATTTGAGCATTCCCACCGTCCAACAGCGTTGCTCCTAAATGATCTGCCCGTACTTCCATCCACTGTGTGAATAGAGATTGGAAAGCAGGAAGCAGAAAAATCAAGAGCCAAAGGCTGAGAAAAACAAAGATTTGAGCATGTTCCAGCCAATTTTGGAAAGCTTTATAGAAAAGGAAAACACCAGCCAAAACCAACCCAATCAACAAAAATCGCAATAACTGTCCCATCAAGACATCTCGCTTTTTCACATGAATCGCCTCATGAGCCAAAATGCCTTCAATGGCTTCATGGGGAAGTTTCAGCGTTTCTGAAGTCAACGCTACCAATGATCGACCAATATTCGCGCCTATCGCAAAACCGTTATATTCGGCCGATTCCGTGACATAAATATCGACATGGGAAAGGCCGGCACGTGAAAAGACTTTCTCGATGATTGGCAGCAAATCGGGATCGTCTATTTTCTTCATATCTAAAGCGATTTTTAATACGCGATCAGAAATCCATAGATTGAATATCCAAAATAGTACCATAACAATGGTTGTTACGATCGGTCCGATCCCCATCAAAGTAAACAGTGTGATGAGAGCTGCATAAGCTCCCACCCCTTTCACCGTGGCTGCAAAATACCATTTTCCTAAAAGACGTTTCCAATTGTTTTGATGATAGAAAGGCTTTACTTCGACCTCTTCCATTTTATGTATTTCTTCTTTGAGGAGAAATGCCATTGATTCCGATGGATCCGGAGTGAAATAGACTTTTTCACCGGAAAAAGATAGCTTCCACGTTTTCCCCATGCTGGTCGTATAGTCCATGTTAGGAGAGAATAAAGAAAAAAGCTGGAATAGTTGCAACACATCCGGCCGGGTTTGAACGCTGACTTCTGAAAGTTCCTCCAATGGATACTTTTTTGTTTCAAACAAAGATACAGCATATAGTACTTCTTCGTGTTCTGCGTAAAAAAGGCGGAGAGAGCGAAACAACTCCACTCTTTTTGTCAGTCCAACGACAAGAGAGACGAAGCTATATAAAAGTATGAGCGTGATCGGGGAATCCGGTCCGAAAAGGAAGTAAAGAACAGCGATGACTATAAACAATCCGGAAAATAAGAAATCCACTAAAAGGCGCTCTTTATTTTTAGACAAGACAATTTCTCTCGCGCCTTGTTCTTTTAGTTGATCGATGATCTCTTGCAATTGGACCTTGCTTCTTTCTGGTACCGGAGAGCTAAAAAAGCTAAATACAAATATAAAAAAAATAGACACCGTTTTTATAAACCCTTGATCTAAGAACACATAGACGATCCATCCGATTCCGAGTATAGCAGTGAGGATATATACATATAAAGAAGGACACCATTTTTTAAAAAAGTATGCCAAGAAACTGAGAAAAAAGCCGACCACAGCAGTCCAAATCGATATAGTCACATCTGGCATCAGTTGCTCCCCCTGTCTAGTTGAAAAAAGTGCAAGAAAACCCCCAGTCATTATTTATCACTTAAGTAAATCCACTAACACCCATTGGTAACGAAACTCCTCCTTTCTACATGTAGGTAGGTTGACAATGACATATTGTTGAACGTTCATGAACGTTTTCTTCTAATCTTGGTTTTTTTTTCTAATTATCATTATAGCAGGAATAGGTCCTTTTTGTATATCTTTTTCTTTTTTCACTCCACTGCGCTTGTTGGGGAACCTGAATGTGACCTACAATATTTTCATCACATGTAACGGATAACGATCATTCATGTAGGAGAGGAACCGTATGATTAAGAGAACCGTTTTTGTATGACTCATGTTGTTGCCTTCCTCATGATTCGGGATTCACGCTTACGAAAGCGAGCGGTCAGTGCCCTGATATGTTCTTTGCATGGGTGGATCAGCAGATTGTTGCTGATGTTTTGGCCATTCATTGTAGTAAAGGTGGGGCGAGCATGTCATGACGGAAGGGCATCGGCATCGCCACGCTCATTGCTGGCATCATTACAAACACATTCTGTCGTTCGTATTTGTTTGTTGTTGTACTCTTGGTTCCAGTATTTGTTCTGAACAACTCAATGGATGGGTCAGCCAATTTTTTTGGACTTGATTTTCTGAACCTAGGAACAATCGTTTGTGAACAGAATGTATGTTTTTTCTCTGGAGACAGGAAACATGAGGAATGTTGTCGAATATTGATGGAGGTGGAAAAATCATGAAACCTCTAACGGCTTCGGTCGTATGAATAGGTGAGGGGAAAGGAGGGAGGGAGAAGTTGTTTGGCTATCCGCCTGAAGTCGTATACGGAGCGGTGCTGGTGGTCAGCGCACTATTGACGGTTTTGTATTTTTTCTTCAGCGATGTGCTTGACGGTTTGTTCGATGTGGCCGCTCATCCGCTGTTTAGCCCGCAGCTGGTTTTATCGTTTTTCATCGTCGCAAGTGCGGTTGGACTGTTGGCGGAATGGTATACGGATTGGGCGTCTCATTGGATCATTTGGCTGAGCGTTGGAGTGGCACTTATTGTTGTACTGCTTTTGCACTTTTTCGTCTTTTTGCCGCTTCGGTCGGCTGAGGCTTCGCTTGGGTATACGGACGCCGAATTGGAAGGGTCGCTAGCGAAGGTGATCGTGTCCGTGCCGCCGGATGGGTTTGGTGAAATTCTCATCTCCCGTAAAAGCGGTGCAGTGGCCAAAGCGGCGAAGAGCATGAACAATGAAGCCATTCCGTCAGGGGAAGAGGTCATCATCGTGCGAATGGAAAACGGCATCGCTGTGGTGGCGAGGCACGATCCGTATCAGCTTTCCATCTAACATAACGAAAGGGGAAATGTCATGACTGTTGAACCATGGTTGATTGTAGTTGGTGTCGTTGTCTTGCTTCTCATCGGACTCATTGCTATTTTTATTGCTCGTTACCGTACAGTCGGTCCGGATGAGGCGCTTATTGTCACAGGCAGCTACTTAGGAAACAAAAACGTCCATGTTGATGAGTCAGGAAACAAAATTAAAATCGTCCGCGGCGGCGGTACGTTTGTTGTGCCGATTTTCCAACAGGCTGAGCCGCTCAGTTTATTGTCGATTAAGCTGGACGTGCAAACGCCGGAAGTGTATACGGAGCAAGGGGTGCCCGTGATGGCGGACGGGGTGGCGCTCATTAAAGTCGGCAGTTCGATCGGCGAAATTGCGACCGCAGCCGAGCAGTTTTTAGGCAAAACGCGCCAAGACATGGAAAACGAAGCGCGTGAAGTGCTTGAAGGCCATCTTCGCTCCATCCTCGGGTCGATGACGGTTGAAGAAATTTATAAAAACCGCGACAAATTTTCTCAAGAAGTACAGCGTGTCGCCTCACAAGATCTCGCAAAAATGGGGCTTGTCATCGTCTCGTTCACGATCAAAGATGTGCGCGACAAAAACGGCTACCTTGACGCGCTCGGGAAGCCGCGCATCGCTCAGGTGAAACGTGACGCCGATATCGCGACAGCAGAGGCAGAAAAAGAGACGCGCATCAAGCGGGCTGAAGCTGACAAGGAAGCGCGCAAAGCAGAGTTAGAGCGGATGACGGAAATCGCCGAGGCGGAAAAAATCAATCAGCTGAAACTCGCCGAATTCCGCCAAGAGCAAGATATCGCCAAAGCGCGTGCCGACCAAGCGTACCATCTCGAAGAAGCGAAAGCAAAACAAGAAGTTATGGCTCAACAAATGCAAATTAAAATCATCGAGCGGCAAAAACAAATCGAGCTCGAAGAAAAAGAAATTTTACGCCGCGAACGGCAATACGATTCAGAAGTGAAGAAAAAAGCCGATGCCGAGCGCTATGCGATCGAGCAAAAAGCGGCAGCGGAAAAAGCGAAACAAATCGCCGAAGCCGATGCGCAAAAATACCGCGTCGAAACGCTCGCCAAAGCGGAAGCCGAGCGCATCCGCCTCGACGGGTTGGCGAAAGCTGAGGCTGAGAAAGCAAAAGGGGAAGCAGAAGCGGAAATTATCCGCCTGAAAGGTCTCGCCGAAGCGGAAGCGAAACAAAAAATCGCCGAAGCGTTCGAACGCTATGGCCAAGCAGCCGTGCTCGACATGATCATCAAGATGCTTCCGGAATATGCGAAACAAGTGGCGAGCCCGCTGTCCAATATCGAGAAGTTGACGATTGTCGACACTGGCTCAGGAGCGGGAGGCGGTGCCAACCGCGTCACCGGTTATGCGACGAACTTAATGGCGAGCTTGCAGGAGACGTTAAAAGCGTCAACTGGCATCGATGTCAAGCAGCTGCTTGAAAATATCGCCCAAGGCGGGACACCAGCCTCACCCGTGAACCCACCTACTGCTTCGGGGCAACAAACGAACACGAACGAATAATTCAGCTGTCTCTAGCGCCTTTGGTCGATCCAAGGGCGCTTTTTCTGCTTCATAGTTGCGCAGGGAGCGCCGTTTCGCTATGATGTGGAATAGTGGAAGGTTCCTTTTCAAGGATGGAAAAAGAGGAAGTAGGTTGATGATGAATGAAACGAGCTCGAGTGATTTATAATCCGACATCGGGACGGGAGCTGTTTAAGCGCCATTTGCCCGATGTGCTCGTCCGATTAGAAAAGGCTGGATATGAAACGTCGTGCCACGCCACTGAAGGGCCGGGGGATGCGACGAAAGCAGCGAGGCAAGCAGCCGAGAGGGAATTTGACCTCGTTGTGGCGGCAGGCGGCGATGGAACGATTAACGAGGTGGTCAATGGCATTGCGAATCAGCCATACCGCCCGAAGCTCGGCGTGATCCCTGTTGGGACGACGAACGATTTCGCCCGTGCTATCGGTGTGCCGCGTTCGATCGAAGGGGCGTGCGAGGTGATCGCCACGGGTGAACCTGTCGCGATTGACATCGGCTCTGTCACCAATGAAGACCAGACACGTTATTTCATCAATATCGCGGGCGGCGGGCGCCTGACCGAGCTCACCTATGAAGTGCCAAGTAAGTTGAAAACGATGCTCGGCCAGCTGGCCTATTACTTAAAAGGGATTGAAATGCTTCCGTCGATTAAGGCAACGGAGGCGCAAATTGAGTATGACGGCAAACTATTTGAAGGCGAAATCATGATGTTTTTAGTCTCGCTGACCAACTCGGTCGGCGGCTTTGAAAAATTAGCGCCTGATTCGTCACTCAATGACGGCCTGTTTGACTTCATCATTGTCAAGAAAACGAATTTGGCTGAGTTTATCCGTCTCGTCACGCTAGCGGCGCGCGGGGAGCACATTAACGACCCGCATGTCATTTACACGAAAGCCAATCGGGTGAAAGTACGCTCTTCGATGCAGCTGAACTTAGACGGCGAATTCGGCGGCATGCTTCCGGGCGAGTTTGTCAACTTATACCGCCATCTCGAAGTATTCATGCCAAAAGAAAAAGCAGCACAAGTGAGAACAGGGCCATAAGCCTGTTCTTTTCTTATGTCCTCACGCTAGAAGGGGCACGCTAAACATACACGATGGTCAGAAAGGGGAACGACATGGCGAAACAACAAGCACCGGTCGCCAAAAACGACTACTATGACGTGACATTCACAGATTTGACTCACGACGGTCTTGGCGTCGCGAAAGTGGATGGCTTTCCGTTGTTTGTGAAAAACGCGCTTCCAGGCGAGCGGGCGAAAGTGAAAGTGATCAAGGTGAAAAAAGGGTACGGGTACGGCCGCCTCATCGAGCTGTACGAACCGAGCCCGGACCGCGTCGAGCCGCCCTGTCCCGTTTATCGCCAATGCGGTGGCTGTCAGCTGCAACATCTAAGCTACGAAGGACAGCTGAAGGCGAAAGAAAAACAAGTGAAAGAAGTGCTCGCCCGCATCGGCAAGCTAGAACACGTCACCGTCCATCCGGTCATCGGGATGAAGAACCCATGGCGCTACCGAAATAAGGCACAAGTGCCAGTCGGTGAGCGCGAAGGGGGACTGATCGCCGGATTTTACAAAGAGCGAAGTCACGAGATCATCGACATGGACGCTTGTTTCATCCAACAGGAGAAAAATGATGTCGTCGTCCAAGCAGTGAAACGGATCGCCGAGCGCTATGGTGTCCGACCGTACGATGAACTCACCCACCGCGGCGTGCTCCGTCATATTGTCGCCCGCTACGGAGCGGCAACAGGTGAGGTGATGGTCGTGCTCGTCACCCGCACCGAACGTTTGCCGCACGAACAAGAGATTGTCCGCGACATCATCCGCGACATCCCTGACGTCAAATCGATCGTGCAAAATATCAACCCTGAGCGGACGAACGTCATTTTCGGAGCGAAAACGCGGGTATTATGGGGAAGTGAGTTCATCACCGACCGAATTGGCGACATCCAATTCGCCATCTCGGCTCGTTCATTTTACCAGGTCAACCCGGAACAGACGAAAGTGCTGTACGACAAAGCGCTTGAATACGCTGAGCTAACCGGAACGGAGACAGTCATTGACGCCTACTGCGGCATCGGCACGATCTCGCTCTTTTTAGCCAAAAAGGCTAAACATGTCTACGGCGTTGAAATCGTCCCCGAAGCGATCGAAGACGCCAAACGCAACGCGGCGCTCAACGGCATCACAAACGTCACGTTCGCTGTCGGCGCTGCTGAAGACGTCATCCCGCGTTGGTACGAAGAAGGCATTCGTGCCGACTGTCTCGTCGTTGACCCTCCGCGTAAAGGCTGTGACGCGGCGCTGCTCGAGACGATCATGGCCATGAAACCGCCGCGCGTCGTCTATGTCTCGTGCAACCCAGCCACCTTGGCCCGCGACTTGCGCATCTTAGAGGATGGGGGTTACGAAACGATCGAAGTCCAGCCTGTTGATATGTTTCCTCATACGGCTCATGTAGAAAGTGTAGCTCGATTAGCGTTAAAGATAAGAGCGTAAATAAACTCTTGTTAAAAACTCTTCTTGCCAAAAACCGAAGGAAAGTTTTGCTCATATAACAAGAACATCCTTCTCTATCCAGTTGACTGAACGGGTTAGGATGAAAAAGCAACCATTTTTCCAGAGAAACGGGACAGGTTCCTGTTTCTCTTTTTTGTTAGGGAGTAAAGGCGCAGGGGAAGAAGCATTCACTCGAATAAGGTAGACTGGTTCACGTTGAATGTTCAACGCTGAGCAGTTTCATCGTTTTAGCACAGGATCCCCCTACTTCCACGAATGAGAAAGGCGGAGCCCGATGAGTAAGTGGGGGAGGAAGGCGTCTTCCTCCTCTCTCTTCTAGTATGCTATTCACTAAATAATTGCTCATTTTTAGCGGGTGTTTATACAGGATGGAATTGAAAAATGGGAGCGATTGCTTACTCCCGTCGAAGAACAGAATTTTTTTCTATAATCTGTGGTGCCAGGACATGTTTCCGTTTCGCTGCAAATGGTTGAAGAAGCACAAACGAATACGGCATGGGTTCTCGTGAATACTGAACCCATGCCGTATTTCATTTACACGTATCTATTTAGCCGATACCTGTTTGCCATATTTATTTTTTCTTTCATTTACCGCGTGCAAGTGCAACTAGGTGTTTTGGCGTGCGTGAAAGTGAGAAACCTAAACCTTATGCTTCTAGTTTTTGCGTTTCTTCGTTATAGACATTTACATCCAATTCTTTAGTGATGCGGCTGGTGACTACACCAGCGGTCATGCTTCCGCTGACGTTCAAGGCAGTTCTTCCCATGTCAATCAGCGGCTCTATGGAAATGAGCAATCCTGCTAATGCTACTGGCAGATTCATCGTTGATAGCACTAAAATCGCCGCAAACGTAGCCCCACCGCCAACGCCTGCAACCCCAAATGAACTGATGGTGACGACTAGAATCAGCGTCAAAATAAAGGAAGGGGAAGTTGGATCGATGTTGACGGTTGGCGCGATCATCACGGCAAGCATGGCAGGATAAATGCCAGCACAGCCATTTTGCCCAATTGACAGCCCAAATGAGCCGGCAAAGTTGGCAATGCCTTCCGGAACGCCAAGCGCGGTTGTTTGTGCTTTCACATTCAATGGAAGAGTGGCTGCGCTTGAACGGGAAGTGAATGCAAACGACAGTACCGGAAGCACTTTTTTCACGTAAGTAATAGGGTTGAGTCCGGCCAACGCTAAAATGATCAAATGAATGGCAAACATAACGAAAAGTGCAATATAAGAAGCGACAACAAATTTTCCTAGTTTTGCGATTGTGTTTATATCGCTTGTCGCAGTGACCCGGGACATAATGGCTAAAATTCCATAAGGCGTTAAGCGGAGCACCAACGTGACGATACGCATGACAATAGCGTATAAGGCATCCACTATTTTTTTGAACATTTCCGCTTGTTCAGGCTGTTTTCTGGCAACCCCTAAATAAGCAATGCCGACAAAGGCCGCAAAAATAACAACCGCTATAGTGGATGTGCTGCGTTGTCCCGTGAAATCTAAAAATGGATTGGCCGGAAGCAGTTCGATAATTTTTTGCGGGAAAGACAGGTTTTGAATTTGTTCATATTTTTGTTCTAACTCCTGTCCGCGCGTTTGTTCCGCTTCTCCTGAAGGAATTTCCATCGCCTCTAATTGAAATCCTAATGAGGACATGATGCCGATCGAAGCGGCGATCGCCGTAGTACCCAATAATAGACCAATAATGAGCGTGGCAATTTTCCCTAAATGATTAGAGACAGAAAGTTTAGTAAACGCCATAACGATAGAAATGAAAACTAATGGCATAACAATCATTTGCAATAGCTTGACATATCCTGTGCCGACAATGTCAAACCATTGGGTGGACTGCTGGACGATAGCGGAACCAGCCCCATACACTCCCTGCAATGCAAACCCAAAGACGATTCCTAGTCCAAGAGCAGTAAACACCCGTTTGGAGAAGGAAACATGTTTCTTTTGCATGTAGACCAAAACACCAATCAATAACAGCAATATAGCAATGTTAAAAATAATTAGGTAAATATTCATCGTCAATCCCTCCTGACACGTAAAATTACTATAATGATTAAAAACCGATATGTCAAGTAAGCTTTATTTATTGTATGAAAGAGTTTATTAAGATAATCTTGGAAAATAAACCACTGTTTATTGAGGGGAAAATTTTTTCGAAAACAACTTTTCCAGAAAAAGGGCTCTTCGAACAGACCGTAATGAGAATCAAAACCTTACCTCACCCATTTTGAGGTGAGGTTTTTAATATGTTTTCTTACAAAAGTGTAAGACAGGTGTAAGGAAAGATCTATGTTTCTCAGTTTATATCCCTTGTACAATGAACATGCAAAGTCAGTTGCTGGAGGGAATTCAAATGGAAGAAGTGTTACAAGTAAAAGAAATAAACAAAATTTATCAAGGAAAGGTAGCATTCCAAGCTTTAACCAATGTATCGTTCAGTGTAGAAAAAGGAGAATTTATTGGAATTATGGGGCCGTCGGGGTCAGGAAAAACAACATTATTAAATCTCATTTCTACAATTGATAAACCCACATCAGGAAAAGTCCTGATTAACGGGCAGGATCCGCATCAGTTAAAAAAAGAAAGGTTAGCCGAATTCAGGCGGAAAGAATTAGGATTTGTATTTCAAGACTTTAATTTGTTAGACACATTAACATTAGAGGAAAATATTATGCTGCCTCTAACATTGGAAAATGTTGACCCGGAGTTGATTGAGGAGAAAGTAAAAACCATATCAAAAAAATTAGGGATTGATGCCATCTTAACGAAACGGACATATGAGGTATCTGGCGGACAGAAACAACGTACGGCGATTGCCAGAGCAATCATTCATCAACCTAAGTTACTATTAGCGGATGAGCCGACTGGAAATTTAGACTCGAAAGCATCAAAAGACGTGATGCAGACCTTGCAAATGATTAACGAAAACGATCAAACAACGATGTTGATGGTCACTCACGACCCATATGCTGCAAGTTATTGTCATCGAGTCATTTTTATTAAAGATGGTAAATTGTACAACGAAATTTATAGAGGAACGGATCAAAAGGCATTTTTCCAACAGATTATGGATGTTTTATCAATGTTAGGTGGGGATAGAGATGACTTTTCCACAGTTCGCTTATAAAAATATTACACGTAATTTAAGGGCGTACATGGCTTTTTATTTAAGCAGCTCGTTTGCAGTAATGATTTTCTTTATGTTTGCCATGTTTATCTTCCACCCTGCGCTCGAAACAGGTTATATGAACAACATTGCCAAAAAAGGCATGAAATTTGCGGAGTGGATTATTTTTGGCTTTTCCATTTTCTTTATTCTTTATTCTTTAAGTACTTTTTTAAAGACACGGAAAAAGGAATTTGGAATTCTCACCATTCATGGAGCATCTCCTAAACAACTTCGATGGCTCATTACATTGGAGAATGTATTCATTGGTCTTGCTTCCATCATCACAGGTATATTAGGTGGAACGGTGCTTGCTAAATTCTTTTTTATCGCAGGAGCATATATGGTCAAAATGGAGCCGCTGCAACTCTATTTTCCTTTAGAAGCACTGGGGATAACAGTCGGCGTATTTCTTCTTCTGTTTATCCTTATTTCACAATTTATGTTATTTACTATTCACTCTGAGGAGGTCATTTCTTTACTAAAGGGGTCAGAAAAGCCTAAAAAAGAACCGAAGCCATCTATCCTTTTCTCTGTTCTCGGCATCTTATTTTTAGGAACAGGATTTGGCATGTCTTTATTTGCGGGCATCGATATGGGAAGTGCCGTGGTTATTACTTTGTGTACGGTGATCGGAACGTACTTGTTTTATAGTCAGTTAAGCGTCTGGATGATACAACTATTGAAAAGAAATAAGAAAATGTATAGAAAAGGGATCAATCTGCTATGGATTTCAGATTTAACGTACCGCATCAAAGATAACGCTCGTCTATTTTTTATCGTAAGTATTGTTTCGGCTGTAGCTTTTACCGCAACCGGTACATTAGCAACATACAAATTGATGTTTTCCACAGCAGAAACATCATATGCAATGGAATTTCTGTCTTATGCAACGAATCAGGATGAAAAGAAGCAGTTGGAATTTATTAAGGAAAAACTAGAACAAGAAAATATTGATTACCAACAAACCATATTCAAAGCGATTGAAGCCCGGCAAGGACCAATGAGCTATCCGGTTTTAGTCGTTTCACATCAAGATTGGGTAAAACAATTCCCTGAGTTACAAGCTCCGAATATTCATGATGGAGAAGGGATATATTATGGGGAGGCAAAACGGGGAGGTTATACCATTGTAAATGGTAATAAGACGAAATTGCTAACAGACGACCAGCAAATGTCGATTACGTTACAGTCCATTGAAGAGCCGGTATTTTACCTTAGCGATATATTGGTTGTAGATCATAACACGTTTAGACAGCTGGAACAGAATCATGAGTTAAGTACGATGTACGGTTTTCAATTCGAAAATTGGAAAGAAAGTTTGGAAATCAGTCAAGAGATTCAAAGCCAAATCGTAGGTGAAACATTCAATCCTAATGCCCAGTACTTTTCAAAAGCTGTTCGATATTTTGAGACGGTCCAATTGCCAAGTTTAAGCTTATTTATCGGCTTGTTTATCGCTATCATTTTCTTCTTGGCGGCTGGGAGCTTCTTGTATTTTAGATTATTTGCTGATCTATACGAGGAAAGAAAAAAATACAAATCACTTGCAAAGATTGGGTTAAGCGAAAAAGAAATGGTGAAAATCTCGACGATTCAGATGGCCATTCTTTTCTTCCTTCCCTTCTTGTTAGCGATTATTGAAACAGGTTTCGCTCTACATGTGTTACAGAGGGAAGGTGGATATTTTCATGTATTCCAATCAGGCGTTATCACCATTTTAGGGTTTTTGGGCTTGCAAATCATATATTTTATCATTATGAGTCATAGTTACAATAAACATTTAAAAGAATACGTATTTCGATAATGGACAAATAAGGAGAGGTAGAACATGAAAAAAATCATAGGGATGATCATTGCTCTTGTTGTCGTATTCGTTGGATTTTTTACGATTGTTCCGGAAGAAGATAGAGATCACATCAATCCTTTTATTCCGAAAGAAGTCATTTATGTCCAAATTTATGAAGACCCTGCCCCGCATGGTCAAAGATATAAATACACTCTTACTGGCTATACAGAAGATGGGGAAGAAAAGGAAATTACATTTACTGCAGGAAAAGTGTTAAAAGAAAAGGCCATTTTAAAAGTGAATGCCAAAGGATCTTTTGTAGAAAAGTGGGAAGAAGTTCAGCCTGAAGAATTGCCTGAAAAAGTAAGAGGAAAAATGGATTCTGTACCATCCAATTGAGTACAAAAAGACAAACACTGCTCCATCAAATATGTCCGCGATGACCATTTAAGCCACGGAGAATGTGTGGCCAAGCGAAAATTACGGATGTGATTCCGCCTCAATCAAAAATAAATGTCCGATTCAGGTCCGGAGCTCGGGAAAACATCATTTTCCGATTTCCGGGCCTGTTTCATTTCACCCCCTTGATGATCAGCGCACTTGCTTTATCCCCTACCAACGCTCGCAATATGTAACGAAGAAATGACCATCCCCTTTCAGCAAAAGATAAGGCAGATTATCATTTTCAAGCATAGAGCACAAGAAAACCTCATTCTGTAAAATCAAGCGATTACATGACAAGCAATGGTATAATTAAATGATAAGTTATTGCGAATATTAAAATGATGGGGGATGTATGATGACCACACATAAAATTTATAAAATGAGTTTTTCAAAAGTTTATCCAAACTATATAGCGAAAGCAGAGAAAAAAGGGCGTACGAAATCAGAAGTGGATGAAATTATCCGTTGGTTGACAGGATATACCCAGGATGAGTTGGAAGCTCAGTTGGAAAAACAGGTAGACTTTGAGACATTTTTTGCTGAAGCTCCGCAATTAAATCCGAACCGGGTTTTGATTAAAGGAGTAATATGTGGTGTTCGAGTAGAGGAGATTGAAGATCCGTTGATGCAGAACATTCGTTATCTGGATAAGTTAATAGATGAGCTAGCAAAGGGAAAGTCTATGGAGAAAATCTTGAGAAAATAATCATGAAAAAAGAGGAAAACAAGAGCAATATTCTGGATATCCAATCAAATAAAACGGGAAAAATTTATTATTTATGTGTAGGATGAACCAACAACGGGACTTGACGAGGCGAGGCAGCGGCGGTTGTTCGGACTGTTCGAGACGTATTTGTGATTATTTGAGGAAGAGGAGCGCCAATTACGAAACGAGGTGAACCAATGGAGACGAAGGAAGCGAAACAAGGAATGGAGTGGATCATCTCCGTACGAGCGGCAAGGAATCGAGAAAGAAAAGGTGGACACCGCGAAACGGATGGTGGCGAAATGATGCGACGTGACGGTGATGGGTGAGCTGCTCGGATTGCTGATGGAAGTAGTGGAAAACAGCAAAAGGAAAAGGCTCATGTGAGGGCTCGAGAAAGCAAGAAGCGAACTTCGTTTGTCGTCGACCTCCAATCGTGCAAAAATCCCAGGGGGTCGACGACACTTATTTTTGTTGCTGATTCCCTACAGCCATCATGGACGAACATGATTGACGGAATTTTTCGACCGTGTTATTCTGAAGGTAACATGGGATGAAAAAGCTTGATATAACAGCACTTTTTGGGGTTTGTATCGTACCTATGAGGGATTGAAACATTCAAAATGG
>Ga0207866_1000908_pt1 | contig 34801 bp, 32 predicted proteins | sample HigsolmetaAR203D_FD_184835 | JGI IMG/M metagenome (GOLD analysis project Ga0207866, IMG submission 184835) | Ionic liquid and high solid enriched microbial communities from the Joint BioEnergy Institute, USA - AR20-3-D (SPAdes) (version 2) ...
AATCGCGCCCTTGACGCCGATCTTCGTCCCCACGACCCATTTCGTAAGGGGGATAATCGCCACCATGAGGATAATGAACGGCAGCGACCGCAAAATATTGATGACCACGTTTAACGTCTGGTAAACGAAACGATGGGAAAAAATATGATCCGGACGGGTAATGACGAGCACGACCCCCAAAAACAAACCGATCACCGCGGAAATGGCCAACGCATAACCGACCATGGCGAACGTTTCGAGCGTCGCTTCCCAATACAAATCTCCGTATTCCGCAAAACTTTGGAAATAATTTCGAATCACGTCAGCCCACATGATCGATCACCTCGATGCGCAGCCCCTGCTCCCGCAAAAACCGGATGCCGGCCTCGACGGCCGATGCGTCTCCGGTTACGCGAATGACGAGCGTACCAAAAATCGTATCCTTGATTTGCGTAATGTTCCCGTACAAGATGGCGGGCCTAAGAGCAAATTGCGTCGACAAGTCCGCCAAAATCGGCTCGCCGGCAAGATCGCCGAGGAACGAAATTTGCAGCAATTTCCCCGGCGTTCCTTCGTTTCGGATTTTGTGCAGCAAACTTTCCGGCAATTGGATGTCGAAAGTGTTCTTGATGAAATTTTTCGTGATCGGCTTGACCGGGTTGGAAAATACATCCAGAACCCTTCCCTGCTCCACAATTTCGCCTTTTTCCATCACCGCGACCCGGTCGCAGATCTTTTTAATGACATGCATCTCATGCGTAATCAACACGATGGTAATGTTGTATTTGCGGTTGATTTCCAAAAGCAGTTCCAAAATGGAATCCGTCGTTTGCGGATCCAGGGCGGAAGTCGCTTCGTCGCAAAGCAAAATTTCCGGGTCGCTGGCCAGCGCCCGGGCGATGGCGACCCGCTGCTTTTGCCCGCCGGACAGCTGCGCGGGATAATTCGACGCCTTGTCCTCCAAACCGACAAGAGCCAAGAGCTCTTGGACTTTCCGCTTCACTTCCTGCTTCGGCGTTCGGAACAGACGCAGGGGAGCCGCCACATTTTCAAACACCGTCTCGGAGGACAGCAAATTAAAGTTTTGAAAAATCATGCCGATCTTTCGGCGCACCGCCCGCAGCTCGGGCTCCTTCAAACTTCCCAAATCGACCCCGTTGATGCGGACCGTTCCGTTCGTCGGCTTCTCCAGAAAATTGATGCACCGGATCAATGTGCTTTTGCCCGCGCCGCTGAATCCGATGACGCCGAAAATTTCCCCCTTGGCCACTTGCAGCGAAACGTTTTTGACCGCCTCGATTTTTTGTTTCCCCTGGTAATAATTTTTTGACACGTTCTCCAGTTCGATCAACCCGTACCCCCGCTTTCCTGCGTCCACGTTAAAATAACCGCAGGTCCCTTCCATTAGGAAGAGACCTGGCTCGTTTCCCGCATATTATCTTACCACGCGACGACCATGGAGTCAGCGAAATTTTCATTCACGTATTGTTTGACTTCATCGGATTGGAAAGCTTTGACCAGTTTCTGGAACACCGGTTTGTCCTCTTCTCCTTCGCGAACCGCGATAATGTTGACCCAAGGCGAGTCGTTCGGCTCCCGATAAATCGCATCCTTGGAAGGAATCAACCCGTGCTGCAGAGCGAACGTCGTATTGATGACCGCGGCCGTCAAATCCCCCAACGCTTTCGGAATAAACGCGGCGTCCAGCTCTTTGAACTCCAGCTTTTTCGGGTTTTCCACAATATCGCGAACCGTCGCCTTGACACCGACGCCTTCTTTCAGTTTGATCAATCCGGCTCTTTCAAACAAGATCAACGCTCTCGCCCCGTTCGTCGGGTCGTTGGGCAATCCGAGCACGTCGCCTTCTTTCAGTTCGGACAAATCTCTGATTTTTTCGGAATACACGCCGATCGGGAAGTTGATCGTATTCGCCAGCTTCACAATGCGCGTTCCGTGCGTAACGTTAAACTCTTCAAGGTAGGGAAGATGCTGGAATGCATTGGCGTCGAGTTGGCCGTCGTGCAGCGCCAGGTTCGGTTGGACATAATCGTTAAATGTCACCAACTCGATGTCCAATCCGTCTTTTTTGGCAACCTCCACCGCAACCCTCCAAATGCCTTCTTCTTCCCCGGCCATGACGCCGACCTTGAGCTTCTCTCTTTGTTGCTCTCCGTTTGCCGCCCCTTCTTTATCCGATTCCCCTTGTTTGGCTCCTCCGCAGCCTGCAACCGCCAGTGCAAGAATGAGGATGATCAGTACGGCGATGCGCGACTTTTTCATCTCGTTTCCCTCCAAATTTTTCTAATCTATCCCGATAGGAACAGTATGTTTTATAATATAAACGCAACGGAACCTTTTCGTCAAGACATGCCGGGAACATCCATACCGGGTTCATGTGTCAAGCGTCTGTGAAAATCATGTCACTCGCGCTCCTGCACGGGCTCCGGCCGCTCCGCCCGATACTGGAGATGCGTAAATCCCCAATCGCACATGGATTTGAGCAGGGAAGACAGCGACCGGCCGTGCTCCGTCAGCGAATATTCGACCCGCGGCGGAACCTCCGCATACACCTTGCGATGGATGAGCCCCTCCTGCTCCAGTTCCCTCAGCTGCGAGGCCAGCATGCCCTGCCTCACTTCCGGGATGAGCCGCCGCAGTTCACCGAACCGCTTCGTCCCTTCATACAGCAGGATGAACAGGATGAACGGCTTCCATTTGCCCCCGATCACCCTGAGCGTCGTCAAGATCCCCTGCGTATCGGCGCCGTCCAGCCGTTTTTCCACCTTGCGGCCCCCCCTTTCCCATGCACGTATCATATTAGCATACCGGACGGATTTCGAACAGTCGCGCGCCAATGGTACGGAAAACCGGACCAAGTCTGAAAAAAATGCGTACTTTTCAAGTCTCGGCGCCGCGCCGATAATGGAACGTAAATCCGAAAGGAGGCAGAGACATGAACATTTCGCTGGAAGGTAAAGTCGCCCTCGTCACCGGCGGCGCGCGCGGTATCGGACTGGCGACGGTGCGGGCGCTCGCGGAGTCCGGCGCGCGGGTCGCGGCCACGTCCCGCGGAGAGTCGGAAGCTCTGCGTCAACTCTCGTCCGCCTGGCCGGTCATCCATGTTCCGGTCAACGCGGCATCCGAAGCCGGCGCCGGGCGGGCCGTCGCCGAAACGGTAAACCGATTCGGCAGACTGGACATCCTCGTGAACAATATCGGCGCGATCGACCGGTCGGCGGGGGCCGGTTTCACGGCGCTGACGGACTCCGAGTGGAGCGAAATGCTCGAAGTGAACCTGATGAGCGTCGTCCGCGTGACGCGCGCGGCGCTGCCTCATCTCTGCAAAAACGGCGGCAGCGTCGTCAATGTCTCCACCATGAACGCCATCATGCCGAATCCGTATCTGATCGCCTACAGCGCCGCGAAGGCCGCGGTCACGAACCTGACGAAGAACCTCGCCGAAACGTACGCTTCGCAGGGCGTCCGCTTCAACACGGTGGCCCCGGGACCGACGAAAACCGACATGTGGGCCGGCAGGCTGCCCGAGCCCGCAACCGAGGAAGCCATGCGCGAGTTCGCCAGGGAGCGCGGCATCTCGCTCGGCCGGTTCGCCGAACCGCATGAAATCGCGAATCTGATCGTCTTCCTGGCCTCCGATCGTGCCGCGATGATCACCGGCGCGGACTATATCATCGACGGCGGCCTGGTCAAGACGATCCACTAAGGCGGAAGATGATCACGGTGCGCGCACGGTCAAAAAACACGGCAAATATGGCGCTTCTGCTGCTCTGCGTCGCGCAGCTGACGGTGCTGCTTGACGCCTCCATCGTACAGATCGCGCTTCCTTCCATCCAGCAGGAATTCGGCGTCGCGTCGGGCAGGCTGCAATGGATCACGACGGCGTATACGCTCTGTTTCGGCGGGTTTCTGCTGATCGGGAGCCGGCTGGGCGATCGGTTCGGCCGGCGAAGGACGCTGGCCGCGGGGGTGTGGCTGTTCGCTTTCGCGTCCGCGGCGGCCGGATTCGCGCCCGCCTCCGGTGTGCTGATCGCGGCGAGGGCGCTGCAGGGGCTCAGCGCGGCGCTCATTGCGCCGATGGTGTTCGTGTTTGTCGCGGCGCTCTTCCCGGAAGGACCGTCCCGCAACCGGGCCATGGGAATTCTCAGCTCCGTATCGGCGGCCGGTTTTGTCACCGGGCTCATCCTCGGCGGCACCTTGACCGAATGGTTCGGATGGCGGGCCGTGTTCTTCGTCACGGTGCTCGCCGGCCTGCTCATCGCGGCCGCGCTGCCGATCCTTCCGGCCGACAAGACCGGTGACCGGCGGCCGCTTGATCTCGCCGGCGCCATGACGGCGACGCTGGGCATCGGCTGTCTGGTGCTCGCGCTGACCGAAAGGGGAACGTTGCGGGACGCGTTTTGGAGCGGCCTGCTGCTGGCCCTCTCCGTCCTGCTGCTTGCGCTGTTCGTCAGGATCGAGCGCTCGGCGCCGCATCCGCTGCTGCCGCTGAACCTGCTGGCCGGACGGCCGTTCGCCGGAGCGGGAGCCGAGGCGTTCCTGTTCGGCAGCGTGATCGGCCCGTCGATTTTCATGCTGACGCTGTACATGCAGCAGGCGATGGGACTTGCGCCGCTCCGCGCCGCCGCCGCCTTTCTGCCCCAAGAGCTGACCGTCATGGTTGCGGCCAATCTGGCCGGAAGATGCATCTCCCGATTCGGGACGAAGCCGGTTTTGCTGGCGGGAGTGACGGCTTTCGCGCTCGGAAGCTGGCGGCTGTCGCAGCTTGCGGCGCACGAGGCTTACCTCGCCTGCATCCTGCCGGGCACCGTGCTGATCGGCGTCGGGGTCGGCTGCGTCATGGTCGGCTCCTCCGTCGCCATGACGAACGGTCTGGCCCGCGAAGACCAAGGAGCCGCCGCCGGCCTGTGGAATGTCGCGCCCCAGATCGGCGCCTCCGTCAGTCTGGCGATGCTGGTGTCCGCGGCCGACTGGTTTTCGCAAGGGCAGCTGCTCCACGCCCCGCAGTCCCCGGCGGCACTCGCCGGCTATCGGGCGGCCTTCGTCACGCTGCTCATCTATACGGCGATCATCGGTTCGGGAATCTGGCTGCTGCTGCGCCGCCCCGCCCCGGTCAGCCGGGAGCAAACGGCGGATTCGCGGGGAATGGAGTAGCGGCAGTCAGCCCGGCGGCTTCCCGTATTTCTTCGGCGCCCGGCTCTAATACGCGTCATCGAGCACGCCGGCGATCTCGCTTCACTCCGCGCTTTGCCGAAGTGGGAGAGGGGCTTCGTCTCGCCTTCACGGCATTCCATAGTCGGAACACGGCGCCCCCCACGGTGCCGTCACGACGTCGATGGCCGCGTGGAGGGTGAGGCTGAGTCCGAGTGCCGCTGCTCCTTCTCGCCTGGCCGCCGTTCGGCTTCGTCCGACGCATCCACGATCAGCGCGAAACATACCGATAGGCGGCCAACGTCCGGCCCCCCCATAAAAACACGATGATGCCGACCATGACGGCCAAGATGATGCCGGTGACCATCGGATCATAGTGCGAACCGTAATTCGGAAACAGGAAAAACCCGACATTGGCGCCGGCATGAAACAGGACGGCCATCAAAACGCTGCGGCCGGTGTTGTTATAAATCCAAACGATGACGATCCGCAACAACACGGTCACCAATCCGTGCCATGCGATCCAAACGGCATCGTGCCCGGCCTGTATCCACGGAACAATATGCCATACCGCCCATACCGCGCCGCAAACCGCGCCGGCGGTCAAAGCGCTCCATCGCCGCTGCAGCGGATCGATGACAAAGGGCATCCATCCCGCCTCTTCCCCCACCGCGCCGATGACAAACACCGCAAAAAACACCGGGATCATCGCCCATTGCAGATCGGGTTCGGGGAGCGGAACATTCATGAGCAGCATGACCAGGTAGGAGGCCGACAATACCGCCGGCATGAGGAGAAGCGCCGGCACGTACCAGACTTTCCTCCGGATCGCACGGATATCGATCACCCTTTGGAAAAGCTCCTTGATCCCCTTTCCTTTCTCCTTGCGATACGCAAAGATGCACGCGGTGACCAACGGAAAAAAGGCCATAAGCGAACTCAACGGAAGCTGGATCGGAATGTCGGGCGCCCGATCGCCGACCAAGTCTTCCAGCAGCCACAGGAATAAGGAAAACGCAAAAACCACCGAACAAAAATAAAGAGACGCCTTCAGAGGTGACGCCAACGTCCGCATGGTCCAAACCTCCTTGTGTTTTCGAGATGCCCGAACTCCGGCCCGATCACGGCCGGGCGCTTTCCCGCCGGATCCATTTTATTGCGATCTTTTGGTCCCATCATAGAATTGACGGAAAATGCTGCGAATTTGTGACAGAATCCGCTTCCGTCAGCGTTTCGCATCCGAAAAATCCGGCAACCGCAAACGGAATAAAACCGGGATCGGAACGAGCCCATATACGCGGAGATATCCCTTCATAGCTCAAAAAATATTTTGATTTCATTTCCCCCCAACGTATAATGGTCGCAATGAAAAACGGCTTCAAATCCATCCGTCCTGCCGGCATCCGAGGAGCATGAAATCATAACCGTCTTGTCGGCATCCGAGAAGCGGCATCAAGTCATAACCGCCTTGTCGGCAGCCAAGGACGTCTTCAAGTCCAAAGCGTCATGTCGACATCCAAGGAACGGCACATGGAACGAAGCGGGATATGGAGGAATGGGTCGTGGAATCCTCAGATCGGCAGCAGGCGGCGAACCGGTTGATCCGCGTCGTGGCGTTCACCCTGGTTTTGTCCGTGATGAGCGCGACGATGTTCAATATCGTTTTGCCTGAAATCAGCGCCGAGTATCAACTCTCTTACGCGCAGGTCAGTTGGGTGGCAGCCGGCTACATGCTGATTTACGCCGTCGGCTCCGTGCTTTACGGGAAACTGGCCGATAAGTACAAACTGAAAAATTTGCTGACGTTCGGCCTTTCCATCGCTACTGTCGGCTGCCTCATCGGACTGGCCTCGCATACGTACTGGATGGTTCTCCTTGGCAGGCTGTTCCAAGCGATGGGGGCTTCGGTCATTCCCGCGGCGGCGATGCTGATTCCGGTTCGCTATTTTTCGCCGGAAAGACGGGGGCGGGCGCTGGGCATTACGGCAACCGGCCTCGCGCTGGGCAGCGCCCTCGGACCGATCACCTCCGCCCTGCTCGCCAGCCTGCTTCACTGGCGCTGGTTCTTTGGCGTTCCGATGCTTGCGCTGCTGACCCTGCCGTATTACCGCAAATATATGGATGACGAGCAAGGAGAATCCGGCCGAACCGATTGGATCGGCGGCGTGCTGTTCGCCGGAACGGTCGCGCTGCTGCTTCTGGCCTTCACAAATGGAATATGGATGTTGGGTTTGGGAAGCCTGGCGCTGTTCATCCTGTTTGTCGCGCGCATCCGTTCCGCAGCCGAGCCGTTCATCGAGCCCCGCCTGTTCCGCAACAAAAGCTATTCCCTCGGGCTGGTGATCGTATTCCTGGCGGGCGGAATCGGTTACGCGCTGCCTTTTTTGAGCCCTCTGATGCTGTCCCAAGTCAACGGCCTCGATTCCGACGCCGTCGGCTTCGCGATGGTGCCGGCCGCGATCGCGGCGGCGCTGTTGGGACGGTACGGCGGCAAGCTGGCGGATGCAAAAGGAAATGCGGTGTTGTTTTCCACCGCCTCCGTCTGTCTGATGCTATGTTTTGCCCTTTTGTCTACCTTTGTGGGAATTTCACCGGTACTGATTGCCGTCTTTTTCATTTTCGGCCAGGTGGGGCTGACGTTCATGCAGATCGCGCTGACCAATTCGCTTTCCCGGACGCTGCCGAAGGAGCAAACGGGAGTCGGCATGGGGCTGCTGTCGTTGTTGAATTTTATTTCCAGTTCCCTCAGCGCCGGCATTTACAGTACCGTGATCGATCTGGGAGCCGGCATCCGCTGGAATCCGCTCCATCCGTTTCCGGACGCGATCGTATACAGCAATATTTATTTCGTGCTCGCGGTTTTGCATCTGGGGATTTTCATCCTGTACCGCGTTCCATTCGGCGGACGGCGCGAACAAGCGTCCGCGGCCGCTCGCGTCGAGCCCGGGAATGCCGATCGGGCGAACATCCCCGGCGACCGCTGAAATGCCCCCTGCTGGTGATCAGCATAATTGACACCCAATAACTTTACATACCGCCTACCCGGTGATCCGACGCACAATCGCCTCCGCGTCCCGGCCCACTCCGCCGATGAGCGCGGAATTGCGCGACGTCTGCCACGGCAGTCCGACGTAGTAGAGGCCGTCCACCGGGCTCACGCCCTGCTTATGCAGCGGTTTTCCCGCTTTGTCCAAAGCGCCTTGAATTTGCAGCCAGCTGTAATCGAACCGAAAGCCGGTCGCCCAGATGATGTTGTCCGGTTCCATGCTCGTGCCGTCCTCAAAATGAACCGTGCGTTCGTCCGCTTTGACGGTTTTCGGCTTGATCGCGACGGTTTTCGCTTTCAACATACGCTTCAATTCAAATCCGAACACGGGATCGGGGCGTTTCCGCACCTTGCGGCCGATGCGCGAATCGGACGGCGCGTTTAAAATGCCCAAACGGTCGAACCACCAAAAGGCGCTTTTTCCGAAAATGGAAAGCGGCATAAAGGTCATCCGGTGCCCGACGGACAAGACGACCCGATGGCTGCGGGCCAGTTCCACCGCGATTTGCGCGCCGGAATTGCCGCCGCCGACGACCAATACCGAACCCGGCCGCAAATCGGCGGGATTGCGGTAATGCGCCGAATGCATTTGGGTGACGCTTGGATCCAGACGGCTTGACATCGGCGGGACCATGGGCACTTGAAACGGCCCGGTGGCGACGATCACATGCCGGGCGGAAAAGGTTCCCCGGTTCGTTTCCGCCTGAAAGTCGCCGTCGATTTTTTTCAATGACCGCACTTCGGTCTCGAGCTGAATGTTCAGCTGATGATGGTCCGCGTACCGCTGCAGCGCCGCGGCGATTTCATCTTTCGCGGGAAAGCCGTTCGGATCTCCGGTTAGGCGCATCCCGGGCAGTTCGCTGTAATTTCGCGGCGTAAACAGCACAAGCGAATCGTATCGCCGCTTCCACACTTCGCCGATTTCTTTGCCTTTATCGAGTACCCGATACGAAGCGCCGCGTTGGGAGAGGAAGTATGCGGCGGCCAGCCCCGCCTGTCCTCCCCCGATAATCAGAACGTCCGTATGCATATATGCCCCCTCCCTCACGCCGGACTCTCCGGCGGATGTTCCGCATGATCGATCGCTTGTCTGAGCAGCGCGATGACGTGTTCGTCTTTATACGTGTAGATCAACGTTTGGCCTTCGCGGCGATAGGTGACCAATTTCATGTTGCGCAAATAGCTCAACTGATGGGAAACGGCCGACTGCGACATGTCCAGCACTTCCGCGATATGATTGACGGAACATTCTTCCTGGGACAACAAGTACAAAATTTTAATCCGCGTCGGATCGGCCAGCGCTTTAAAAATCAAAGACGTGTTCAACACGGTTTCCTCCGGCAAAAAACGGTGTTCGCTGCGGTGCATGAAAACAACTCCTTTCCTTCGTTGCGTCCTTTTTATTAATATATGAGCATATATTCATTTATCGTCTATTATCGTATCACCGCTTGCACAAAAAGTCAAATCTCCGATGCCGAGAGCATCTTCCTCCCCTTCCTTGAGCGCCAATGTCCGGTTGCGAGCCTTCCGTCGTCCTCGTGTTTCCTCGGTGCGCAGGATGGCCCCCGGAGTCAGGGGCGAAGCGTGCGGCGGCCCATACCGGTTGTCCCGATGCGCAGGATAACCCCGCCCGCGTCTTTGCGGACGAGCGTCCGGAACGGCCGGCAGAACCGCTGCGGCACCATCCCACCCGCGTCATGGCTACGATCGCGAAACGACCTTGAACTGTCGAGGACAACTAAACGATGAAAAAGGGAAACATGAATGATGATCGAAATGGTTAATAACGACCGCACGATACCGAAAGGCGTGATCCGCTATGGACATGGAAACGTTGTTTCAAACTTCGCCCGAACACGAGGAGTTGTTTCGCCGGATCCGGTCGCTCTGTCTTTCCTTCCCCGGAACGAGCGAACGAATCAGCCACGGCACCCCTACGTTTTTTATCGACGGCAAACAGTCTTTTGCGCAATATTGGGTGAACCACCACGGGGACGGAAAAATCGCGCTGTGGTGTTCCGCTCCCTCCGGCGCGCAGTCCGTGCTGGTGGAATCGAATCCGGAGGTTTATTTTGTCCCGCCGTATGTCGCGCGTTACGGCTGGGTCGGCATGAGGCTGGACCGCGGCGCAAGCTGGGAGGAGATTTCCCATCTTCTCGAAGACGCGTATTTGAACCGGGCGCCAAAAAAGTATAAGGAAAATCTGAGGTGCAAGTGAGTAAAATCTCCCCTTTACTGCTTTTCCGCAGCAAGGGGAGATTCGCTTTTTCTTCGGCCGCATCCAACGAATCTTCCGAATTCGCGCATAGGTAGACAGGCTGAAGAAGAAAACGACGCCCGCTCCGGCCGGCCGGTCATTCCGATTGTTTTCTAAATTTTACGATCGGCATGGCAGGTTATGGCGAAGGTTGGCGGTTGGCTTGATCGATTCGCGACAAACACTCCCCGATCACCCGGCGTTCGTCTTCGTTCAGCAGGTTGAGAAAGTAAGCCTGGATGCCTTCCGCGTATGTCGGCCACGCCTGCAAAAAAGCTCTCTTTCCTTCGCGTGTGAGCACCGCGTAAGCGCCCCGCCGGTCTTCATCCGTTCGTTCCCGGCGGACGAGCCCCTCTTTCTCCAGCCGCTCCACCAAGCGGGTCACTCCGCTCGGCGTCAGCACGACCTTGTCCGCCAGCTCGCTCATCCTGAGCTTCTTCCCCGGAGCTTGATACAAGGCGACCAGCACGTCGTACCATGTCAACGGAACCTGACGCCTCGCCGACAAATCTTTCTCGATGCGTCGAATGACCGCCGCATGCGAGTTGACAAACGCCCGCCAAACCGCCAGTTCATCTTCCCGCAGCTTGTCCAAGCGCGCTCCCCCTCACTCTGCAAGGATGAACCCATTATAAGCCAAAGTACTTGACTGCGCAAATAAATCGTGTTATTTTGTTTCCCAAGCAATATTTGATTAATCAAATAAAATCGAAGGTTGTGGTACCTTTGGGCTTGTTTTGGGGGTTACTCTCCTCATTGTGTTTTGGAACCGCGGATTTTATGGCGGCCCGGTCGAGCAAACGCATAGGCGCGCATCCTACATTGTTTTACATGCAGGCCGTCGGCTTCGTCCTGCTCACCGTTGTCATGTTTGTTCACGATGAATGGCGCTCGATCGACACTTGGTCCCACGCGGCGGCCGCCGGCTTGTGGATGCTCGTCGATCTGGCCGGCATTTTGCTGCTCTATCAGGGCTTGAAAGTCGGTCATGCGTCCGTTGTCGCTCCGATCGCGTCCAGTTTTTCAGCCGTCACGGCGGCGCTCGCTTTCGCGTTCGGGGAACGCGTGAGCCCGCTTGCGCTTTCCGGCATCGTCCTGACCATCGTCGGCGTGATCGGCGCAACGGTAACGGGTCCCGGCTCCGGCGGCGCCCGCTCCTCCCGTGTGAAGGTTGCCCAAGGTGCTGTGTGGGCGATAGGAGCGGCGCTGCTTCTGGGAACCGCATTTTTCGGCCTGCGTTATCCGGCCCAGGCGATCGGGGGCGTGGCGACGGTCTGGATCGGACGATGCCAAGCCGTCGTTTTGCTTCCGCTTCTTTCGCTTTTGGCCGGCCGGCGGTTGGCGCAACCCGGGAAAAACGACTGGGCGGGCCTCGCGGCGGTCGGCGCCCTCGACGCTCTCGCCATCGTCTGCTACAATTTCGGCCTGCTGCACGCGCAGACTTCCATCGTCATTACCGCGACTTCCCTGTTTGCCGTCGTGACGCTTCTGTGGGGAGTTTTGCTGGCCAAAGAACGCCCTTCCCGGCACCAGTGGGCGGGCATTCTGCTGACGTTTGCCGGCATCGCCATCGTTTCGTGCGGTTAAATCCCGGCAACTCGTCGGCATGATTCAAAATATCCGAGGTGATCGTAATGACAACCATCCTGTACATTACCGCCAATCCGAAGAAGGAGGAAGACTCGAACAGCCTGCGCGTGGGCCGGGCGCTGGTGGAGTCGATTCGACAGTTGGATTCGCAAGCGGATATCGTCGAGATCGACGTTTACAAGCAGCCGATTCCGTTGATCGACAGCCATTTTCTGAATGCCCGAAGTCGGCTTGCGGCGGGAAAATCGGTTGCCGAACTGCAGCCGGAAGAGCAGGCCGTCGTTCGAAACGTTTTTCAATGGACCGATCAGTTCATCGCCGCGGACGCGTATGTTTTCGCCTATCCGTTATGGAACTTCGGCATTCCGCCCATGCTGAAGGCTTACGTGGACACCATCAAAATCGCCCGCAAAACGTTTCGCTATACGCCTGAAGGGCCCGTCGGCCTGTTATCCGGCAAAAAGGCTGTCCTGATTCAATCCAGCGGCGACATTTACAGCGAAGGGCCGTTAAAGGAATTCGAGCACGGCAGCCGTTACTTGAAGTCGGTTCTTTCGTTCATTGGCGTGGCGTGCATAGAGGCGATTCTCATGGAAGGCATGGACAAAAACGCCGCCCTGGCTGAAGCCAACCGGCGGAAGGCGCTGACGGAAGCCGCGCGCATCGCCCGCAAACTGTTCGCTGTTTGAGCCGACGCCGCCGTAGGGAAGCCGCCGATGTATGAAATCCGCTGGAGTTGCGCGCAGTTGCCATGGCCCAATCGGTTTTCGCGACAGAACTCGTGACGACGCCGGGCAGGATCGCGCAAGGCCTTAGGGCGCCGGCAAACGTTCTTTCGGCGCGGGGATTCTTCATGCCCGCGCCGAACCGTTCCCCCCTTCCCCTCCCGCATACGCGAATGATACCTCCGCCATGATTCATTTGTCCGCCTCTGGAACCAGCCACAAGATAAGTCCTTGGCGGCTTGGATTTCATGGTGTCATGGCCACTACCACACAAAAACTTTCTGCCAATCGGCCGCTTGGGTTGTTTTATACTAAATTTCACACAAAACCTATACCCCCCACCCGTATCCATCGGTCCATATATACTAAATTTCACACAAAATTGACTCCCCTCTCACTTTTTTTGTGAATTTGTATGAAATTTCACATAAAATCCGTCACCATACCCTTTTTCCGGCGTCCATGAGGGCTAAATTTCATACAAAACCTCACGCAGGAGCGATTCCCGTTCAAACGATCCAGGTCCAGACGATTCGCAATTCAAACGTTTCGCAATCCGGACGATTCCCGCTCATACGATTCCGGTTCAAACGTTTCGCAATCCGGACGATTCTTGCTCATGCGATTCCCGTTCAAACGATTCCGGTTCAAACGATTCACAATCCGGACGATTCGCCGTTTACGATTTTTCACGTCCAGATATTTCCCCATTCTGCGACAGAGGCTTTCGAAACTTATTGATTCTATCACGTTGAAAAAAGCCAGCCGGAAATTCCGGCTGACCTGATTGATCCCCATTTGGCCATGTTTCGGCTGAAATGGATGCGCCTTATTTTCTTTCCATCACGGCGAAGTAGTTTTCTTCATCATCGGCGAAGTTGAACACTTTTCCGGAGGGAAGTTCGACGATCTCGCCGACTTTCACGCTTTTGTTTTTCAAGTCTTGATGCAGCTGTTCGGCGTTGTCCGTATAAAACATCAAGGACGGCGTACCGAGATTTAATTCAGGATGCATTTGGGCGACGAACGCTTTGTTTTGCAGCACGATGGTCGTGTCCGCGCCCTGCGGGGCGATTTCAATCCATCTCATTCCCTGGCCGTTGTCTTCTTCCGCCACGACCCGGAACCCCAATTTCTCCGTCCAAAAATCCCTCGATTGATCTTGATTGTTGACATAAAGCATCACTTGACCGAGTTTTTGAATCATGTCGGATCGCTCCTTCATTGAAATGAAATTGAATAACGTTTGTTGCCGACATGGCCTTTTCTCGACGGCGGCGTTTATTGCGACGCAAGCTTGGCGGTTCCGCGCGATTGTTTGAGCACGTATCGGTTGGCCAAGAACACCGCGACGGTCACCAAGAGACCGACCAACGGCGAGATCGCTTCGGCGTATAACCCCGCAATCAGATTCGATCCAACCGCTCCCGCCAAAACGATGAATGTGACGCCGAGGGAAGCAAATCCGACAGCGGCCCTCCAGAAACCGTCCATCAGCCCGACCGCGGCAAGCACTTCAATGATACCGATCATGTAGATAAACCCGACGCTGTAACCGAGCGGTGCGAGCGGATCGGTATAGACTTCCCTGATCGTCTCCGCGCCGGACATCAGCTTAAACACGCCGGCGGACGCAATGAGGGGAATGAGCAGCACATGCAAAATGCGGGCTAACCATTTCATTGGTCATCACCTCCTTGAACGGATCTGCCGAAACTCCATGGTTGCGCTGTCCGCTCCGAAGCCTGATGCCAACATTTCCTCCCGCAGAACGACTTGATCATGTTTGATGAGCACCTCGCTTTTCGCCACCGTATTTTCGCTTTTCACCTGTTAAGACGAATGCCGATCGTGAAATTCATCGGTGCATTTCCTCCAAAATGATTCGATCTAGCCGTCCCGCCATCTCCGACGGTTTTCAAAACAAACGAACCGGACGCGACCGCCAACCTTCACCATGATTTCCATTCGCCCTTCGACATATTCCGGACACATTCGACATGTACAATGGTGCGCGTGGATTCCGTTCGCAAGGAGGACACTCATGGCTAACATTATGATTGTCGACGATTCATCGATCATTCGCCGCAGTTTGCGCGAAATTTTCGAGAAGATGGGACAATGCAATGCCGGAAGAGAAAGCCGCGCGGTCGGAAGGAAAGCAACGGGGACCGAAGTCATGGCAGCAATAGGACTCGTCCGCAAATGTCGTATGAAAGGGGCTGTCGAAATATGGGAAAAACAGCGGGAACCCCTCCGACCGACGCCACCTGCCTTGTCTTCTTTGCGGTTCGAGCTCGTGATCAAAGACGGGCGAGGCGTACTGATCATTCAGCGGCATATCCACGATATGACGTCCGCTTCCCGTACGGCAGCCTTCAAGGCTTGCACGATTTCCGCAAGGCCGGGTTCGTGCCGGAGGTGTGTGTGGGGGGGCTGTCAGGCGCATACCATCTCCCGTTCCGGACTTTCACCGTAGAGATGACGCCCATGCTGGGCGTACTAAGACGATCAACGCCGCTTGCAGAAGGGCTGCAAGCGGCGCCGTCCATTTCCCGTTATTTCAGTTTACGCCACAGTGTCGAACGGCTGATGCCGAGCCGTTTCGCCGCGGTGGTCTGGTTCATGTCTTCCTGACGCAACACCATATAGATGATATCCTTCTCGATTTCCTCCAGTTTTTGATTCAAATCAATACCTCCATGAAGATGTTTCCGGCTTCGCAAGATACGATCGGCCTCGAGCAGCGCTTGTTCTTCGATAAATTCGCCGGCGGTGTTTTTCACCAGCAATTCGACCATTTCCCGCAAGTCCAGCAAATTGCCCGTCCACGTCCGATTTCGCAATGAAGCCATGATCGCCGGGCGAATTCCGACAATTTGCTTGCCGTACCGCTCATTGCAGAGGATCAGGAATCGCTGAACATATTCTTCGAAGGCATCCTTTCGCTCCCGCAAGGGCAGCAGGTGGATAGAACGGCCTTCCACCAGTTTGTGCAACTTGCTGTCCAGGCTGCCTTCCTTTCGGAGAACATCCGGCGCTTCCCGGAACAACAGAATCGTTTTGCAGGCGGATTTCGGCAGCGTGGAAGCCAGCAGGCGCTGATCCTTCAGAGACAGGCGGGTCACCCCGTTGATCAGGCACAGGGAATTTTCCCGACGGTTCTGGATGAGCCGGAGCATTTCCTGCACATTCTGTTCCTCGCCATTCGATATGAAAAATTCCATGATCGGCGTATGTTCGGCCGCCTCGCCGGCACATTCCCTCCAGGCGTTGACCGCCAGAGAGCGTTTGCCGACGCCTTTTTCCCCGACGAAGGCAATGGGGCGGCCATCCTCCATATAAGACACGACTTCCCGGGGTTGTCCGGTTGCCACGAACGGAAGCAACTGGTCTTGCGAATACATCATGTAGCTTACCGAAATCCCGGTTTGGACCGACGTTTCTTCGACAATACGCAATTCATAAACCGGACTGTCCCCGAAATCCATCAATTTTCTCGTCACGATGCGAACTTCTTCCTGTCCCCCGATGACGGCCATGCACGGCAAGGCACAGCCCTGATCCAAGTCACGGATGACATGTTGGAAGACGGGGAAGTCCCCGAACAGATTCCGGCTTATCCCGTGGAGCTTTTCCCTGAACCGTTCATTCTGAAACAACACGCGTCCTTGCCGGTCGACGGCGGCCATTGCCGCCTCCGTACCGTTCAGCAGCTGTTCGAGGATGCGCGTTTGCTGTTTGTACATTTGGGAAACCCGGAAAATTTGCTTCGCCTGCGCAAAAGCCGCCAGAATCGATTCCCTGCCCGACGTAATCAGTACTCCCTGCATGCCGTAGAAGGAGGCGTTGCTGACCGTGATCGAGTCCCCCAAAACGATATTGACGCCTTCCCGTTTTGCTTCCTCGAGCGCTTCGCTGAGTTCGTTCTCGTTATTGATGATGCGAAAAGGAATGCTGAATTCCATCAAATTCGCCACGGATGCAAAGCTTTCAATGATATTGGGGAAGCCGATCATCATGACCTTGGACTGATAATCTTTCAGCATGGTCAAAATCCGGATGATGTCAAAACCGGAGATCTGGATGTCAATGACGGGCAGCTCGGTGTGCTGCCGCAACAGCCGGGCCGTCCCGCCGCGGCTGATCATCAGATCGAAATCCGTCATGCGGATTTGCTGAAGCAGCGGAACGATTTCCTGCAAATCCGCCTGCTCGATGCGAATATCGAAGGCGTCCAATTCCGGTTTCATGCTGGAAACCAGTTCGGCCAGACCGAGGTACGGAGCAATAACCAGAGTCCTGATTTTCATAACCCATCCACCATTATTTTTGATTTTCTATTCGACTCGCGAAGGTGTGTGCGTATAAGCCCTGGACCATCGGAGCGTTCGTCTCCGAACCGTGCAGATCCGATCTGCAGGAATGGCTTCCGGATAGTGGCCGTACCGATCCAACAATGCCTGCGCCGCCGAAATCAACGTCGAACTTCGTTGAAGGTTCCATGACCGCTTCTCCATTCGCGCATACCCGTCTACAAGGCTGATTACCGGTCACGCCGCCCCAGACTCCGCGGGCGCGGCCGCTTTCCCGGCAAATCCTTGCAAATTCGGCATCCTCTACATGATTCTACTTAGATATTCTACTTGATCGGGCCAAAATGGAAAGCACGGATTTCCCGTCGGCGGGATGGCGGCGTCAAACGACGCGTTGATCCGTTTTCGGCGCCAGTTGTGCCGCCGCTTTTATCGCCGAAAGCAGCGAACCCTCGTCCGCCAAGTTCCGGCCGGCAATGTCGAATGCGGTGCCATGGTCGACGGATGTGCGGATGATACCGTGGTTCAAACCGACGGTAATATTGACGCCGGATTCCAGCCCGAGCATCTTCACCGGCACATGGCCCTGATCATGGTAACAGGCCACCACCACATCGAAATCACCGCGAACCGCTCGAAAAAACAGCGTATCCGCCGGATAGGGGCCGGAAGCATCGATGCCTTCCCGCCGCGCCTTTTCGATACCGGGAACCAATTTTTCCTCTTCTTCCCCGTTTCCGAACAATCCGTTCTCGCCCGCGTGGGGATTGATGCCGCAAACGGCGATGCGCGGCGACGCAAAGCCCGCATTGCGCAAAGTTTCATGCGCCAGCCTGATGACCCGGTAGGTGCGCTCCGGATTGATCAATTCAATGGCTTTGATCAGGCCGACGTGGGTGGTCAAATGGATGACGTTCAACTTCGGGGCGGACAGCATCATCGAATAATCCTTCGTATTGGTGAGCTCCGCCAAAATTTCCGTATGGCCCGGATAACGGTGGCCTCCCAGATGCAGCGCTTCTTTGTTCAACGGCGCCGTGCAGATCGCGTGGATCGCGCGTTCCATGGCCAGCTCCACCGCTTTTTTCACATAATGGAACGCCGCGTTTCCCGCTTCGGAGGACACCCTGCCGAAGGGCAGATCTGCAGGCAGCAAATCCAGATCCAGGCAATCGACCGTCCCGGGCTCATAACGGCCGAAGGAGGGATCGTCAATCCTGTCCACCGACAACGCCATCCCCGTTATCGCAAGCGCGCGCTCCAGCATTTTGGCGTCGCCGATCACGAGCGGTTTGCACCAGTCGTAAACGTCCTTTCTGCCCAGCGCTTTTACGATAATCTCAGGCCCGATTCCCGCCGCATCACCCATCGTGATGCCGATGATGGGACGCATATTTACTCCACTCCCTGCAAAAATTTCAATGACCGCACCAAAATGTGGTCCGAACCGAATCCCCCCGCCTTCGTGACCGCATGCAGGTGTTTATCTCCGATCAGCCGCCCGAAGGGCACGCCCGCGTCCACTTCCCCGATCAACTCGAACCGGCGGATTTGCCCGGCGATGCAAAACCGCTTGGCGGTATCTCCCCCGGTCAGAATGAGCCGTTCCGACAAGTTGCCGGATACGAGCATGAAGGCGGCTTCTCCGAGCGCCGCGGATATGCGGTCACCGACGGTCGGCGGATCCAGCCCGAGACGCCTGCCTTCGTCAATCGTCTTTTCAATTTCCTCCTGACTGCCGGATGTGCAGATGACCGTATGCCGTCCTGCCGCGAGGTGATCCGCCGCTTCCCGGTAAATCCGCTCGATCTCCCGCTGCCGCGAGCCGTCTTGCCTGAAGATCCGTTCCGGTTGGAGCACCACAGCCCGGACATCGGATTGTTTCAGCAGAACGTCAAGTTGTGTCCGCGTCGCGCGATTCAGGCTGCCGACGACCGTCAGCACGGGTTTGTCGGTTTTGGGCAAAGCGTGATCCGTTCTTCCGCCGCTGCCGGCCATGCACTGGGCAAGCCCGGCCGAACCGGCCCAAATCAGCCGGAAGTCCAGCTGCCGGAAAAGGCGAATCGTCTCTTCCAGGTGACGGTTCTGAACCGCATCCGCAATGACATAGCGGCGATTTTCCTTGATGAAGGATTGCAGTTTGCTCGCCACATGTTCCGATCCCCGCGCCAGATCCTCCAGCGCGATCAGCCCGGTTTTCCGCTTGGACTGGTTTTCGATCAGGCGGGGAAGGAAGGCGTCCGTCACCGGCGTCTTCGGATCCCGGGCAAAATCCGTCTCGTGGAGCAGGCGGTCTCCGATGTAAAGCATGCCGTTTCTGACCGTGCGCCGATGATCCGGATAGGCGGGCGAACAAAGAATAAAGTCCGGCTGGAACACGTCAAACATCGCGTCCAATTCCGCTCCGACGTTGCCCCGGAAGGTGGAATCCAATTTTTTGTAGATCAGGCCGACCGGCCGTTCCTTCAACCAATCGGCAACGGTTTTGACACGCCGGTATGCCTCGTCGCCGGGCAGCGACCGGCTGTCCGTATCAAAGATGATGACGTCGTCTTCCGGTTCCAGGGTGTCCGGAGATTGAAAGTAAACCGATGTCTTCCATTTTCTCCTTGCAAATTGCACACCGGCATCGCCGGCCCCGGTCAGATCGTCTGCGATGATTGCGATTTTCAAATGATCACCTCTGTCTGATGATGCCCGGTCAAGCTGAGCGATGGTGAACCGATCAACCCTTGACGGCCCCCACCATCAATCCCTTGCTGAAATATTTTTGGGCGAAGGGATAAATGAACAAAATCGGAACAACGGCGAGAAAAATGGCGGCCGCCTGCAAGTTTTGCGGCAACAGCTGCGTTCCGTTCACATTGATCGTTTCCAGCGAAGTGCCGAGTTTCCCCCCGGCGATAATCATGTTGTACAGGACGACGGTGATCGGCTGCAGGCTTCGGTCCTGAAGGTAGATCATCGGGATCAAAAACTGGTTCCAGATGTATACCGCGTTGAACAGGCTGATGGTCGCGATGATCGGCTTCGAGATCGCAAAAAATACGCTCCACATGATTTGCCAATCGTTCGCGCCGTCCATCAGCGCTGCTTCCTCCAATTCCTCCGGCACGCCGTCCAAAAAAGAGCGGGTGATGATCAGCAGAAACGTGTTGATGGCCATGGGCAGCAGCATGACCAGCCGGGACTCCACCAGGCCGAGGGCGTTATAGACGATATAGTTCGGAATAATGCCCGCCTCGAACACCCAGGTGAACAGGAACAGCAACATGAGCACGCGCCGCCCCGGCAGCCGTTTTCTGGACAACGCAAAAGCGGTCATGTATGTGACCGTGACGGCGATCAATGTGCCTGCCGCGGTGTAGAAAAAGGAATTGAACAAACCCGTAGAAACACCGATGCGCGGGTTCGACAAGATGTATTTGTACGTTTCCAGCGTAACATCTTTCGGCACGAGCAACACATCGCCGGAAACCACCGGTTTCCCGTCGCTCAAGGAGATGGCCAAGATGTGCAAAAAGGGAAAGACGCACAGCAAAGCCACAACGAGCATGACTGCATTGTTCACCACATCAAACCAGGTTGTCCGTTTGCGCATCGTTTCCCCTCCCTAGAACAGGCTCGAGTCGGAATACCGCTTGGCCAATTGATTCGTTGTGATCACGAGCAAAAACACGATCACGGACTGCACCAGACCGACGGCCGCACCGTAACTGTAATTCGGGAATCCGGTGCTGGCGAACGCCTGACGAAACACGTAACTCTGAATGACATCGGCGGTTTCATACACGCTCGGATTGTACAGCATCAAAATTTTGTCCAGATCCAGGGTGAACAGTTGGCCGATCGCCAGGATGAACATGACCACCACGGTATTTCGAATCGAAGGCAGCGTAATGCGAAAAATTTTCTGCCATCGGCTCGCCCCGTCGATTTCCGCCGCTTCGTAAAGTGCCGGATCGATGGCGGTCATCGCCGCGATGTAGATGATCGCATTGTATCCGAACAGCTGCCACACATTCAGCAGCACATAGATGGGCCGGAACCAGCCCGGTTCGGCCATGAAGAAGATGCTCTCGAAACCGAGGCCGTTCAGCCAGTTGTTCACCAGCCCGCCTTGGGGCGACAACATTTTGTAGATGATCGTCACCATGACGGCGGAAGAGATGAAGTACGGAAAAAAACTGAGCGTCTGCACAAACCGCCTGATCCCGTTGATGCGAATCTCGTTTACAAAGAGCGCGAACAAAATCGGGATCGGAAAAACGAACAACAGATTGTAGAGCGCCAGCAGCAGCGTGTTTCTGACCAGTTTCCAGAAATAGGGGTCTTGCAGAAAAGCGCTAAAATGCTCCAAGCCGACCCATTCGCTTTTCCAAACGCCCTGGAAAATGTTGAAATCCTGAAAAGCGATGACCATGCCGAGCACCGGCAACAACTTGAAAACGACCAAATGCAACAGACCCGGCAGCAAAATCAAATAAAGCAACCGAGCCCGCCACATTTTTTGCAGCAAAGTCATTCTTTTGTCCGGTGGTTGGACTGTCATTCCGTTCATTCGCTATCCACCTTCAGCTCTGTGTAATGACCGGCGTCCCTGCGGGAACCGTCCGGCAGGGACGCGGCATCCGTCATTTTTTCATTGCATCGTAAGCGGCCTGGTCAATTTCCATGATCCGTTTGTATCCCGATTGCTCCAATTGCGCGATAAACTCGTCCCATCGGTCGAATCCCCAGTCGCCGGTCACAAATTTGACCGCCGCAAAGTTCAGTTCCTCCTGCACTTTGGCCAACAGGCCGGTTCTTTCTTTCAACTGTTCGGTGCTGTATTTGATGGACGGGTAGTCCATGGACGTATATTTGTCGAAGAACGTGGTGGCAAAAGATTTGGTCAGATCATCCATCCAGTTGTAGTACGCTTCGTTGTCCACCGGCCGCGGAAACGTGAGGCGATCCTGCAGGAAGTTCCAGACCGGCGTGCCGAGCGGCTGGTTGCCTTCCACGGCAAAGTCCACCAGGTACACTTTCTTGCCGCCCTCCTCCCGGTAGGACACCCCGTCCTCGCCGTAGTTCATGAGCGTCATTCCTTCTTCCGAGAACACGTAATCCATGAACTTGATGATGTCGGCAGCCTTGTTCTCCGCCTTCTTGTTGATGACGAATACCCGGTCCATGCGGTAGATCGGTTCATACGGCGGCAGCATGGTCTGTTTTCCATTCTTGTCAAGGAACGGATCCATGACCCCCATGCTGTAATTCGGATCGTTCTCCGGCCCGCCATTGTTCATGAACCAGGACGGTCTGGTGAAGAAATCGTTCCCGACCGCTCCTTGGCCCGTCAACATCTTGGTTTGCCAGGATTCTTCCGTGGCCGTTCCCGCCACCCACTCCGGATCGATCAATTTTTCTTCATACAGCTGGCGGTACCATTGCAGCATTTCCTTAAATCCCGGCGCATAGATGTTATAGCCGAGCCCGTTGCGGTAAACGCCCTGGATTTTGCCGGATTCGTCGATGTAGTCGTTGGCGCCGAACACTTCCGAGAAACGGAGGAAATGATCCCGGCCGGTAAACGGATAGAAGTTCGGATCCGTATAGGTTTGTTTCAATTTTCTGAGCACATCCGTAAACTCCTCAATCGTTCGCGGCAGGTCGCGGATGCCCGCTTTCTCGAACATGTCCTTCCGGTAAAACGTCACATACGAAAGCGTGGGATATTCCTGGGGCAGGCCGAAAATTTGCCCGTCCGCCGTGGTGACCAAATTCGCATACTGCGGATTCTTCTCAAGAAACGCCTTGATGTTCGGCGCATATTGATCGATGTAGGGCTTCAAATCGAGAAACACGCCCTGCGAGCCGTAAACTTCCGCCTGCGCAAGCGACACGATTCCCGAATCGGGGAATTGACCGGACCCGATCTTCAGTTCCAGATTCTTCGCATAGGACGCGTCGTCCTCTCCGCCGTTCACCAGTTCGATTTGCGCACCGGTTCGGCTTAGCAAAATCGGATACCATTTCAGGTCATTCAGCCAGTTGATGTACTTGCCCGCCATCATGTACGAGAAAGAAACGCCGGGTTTCCCTTCTCCGGATTCCCCTCCCTGTTCCGGTTGGTTTCCGTCGTTCCGCGCGTCTCCGCACGCAGCGACAAACAGCATCACCGCAAGCATGGCCATCACACAGCCGTTCTTGAGCCATCGAACCGTCATTCCTGTTACCCCCTCTACGTTATTTCAAAGAGTCATTGAAAAACCGATATTGACCGACGCCGATTAAGAATGATGAGTCCATTTTCATTTTCGAACAACAACCTCCCATTCGCGTTAATGTAAACCTTTTCATCCGATAAGATAAGTTCATACGAAACAATTGTCAATACAAAAATCTGTAATTCTGTCATTTCATTAAAATTAGTTTCATTTTTAAACAAAAAATTGCGAAAATCACACGAAATTCGTTTGACTTTTCATGAGAAAATATGTTTAATGACAATGAAAGCGATTGCCAATCCCTTTTTTGCCAGGATGCGTTCTATTTTAAAACATGATGGAGGGGATCTCATGGATCAAACGAAAGTGATCGATTTGGCCAAATTGGTGGGGAGCGGACAGTGTTATTTGCATCATGAACTGGACCGGATAGAAGGGCTGATTCCGTCCCCGGCGCCTTCCAACCATGCCCCGCACCTTGCGGAACTCGACAACGGCGATTTGCTGTGTGTCTGGTTTGGCGGGTCGGATGAAGGGGCCGGCGACATCAAAATTTATCTTTCCAGGCTGGATGCCGACAGCGCCCGGTGGAGCGAGCCCGTCCGGCTGTCCGACGATTTTTCCCGGGCGGAACAAAACCCGGCGCTGTTTCGGACGCCGGACGGAGAATTGTGGTTGACCCATACGTCGATGGAGACCCGGGGCTGCACCCTGGAAGAATGGCAGGAGAAATTGCGAAAAAAAGAGGCGTCCGGCCCGTATGCCATGCAGCACACCTCGGTGGTGGTCAGGAGAATTTCCCGGGACAACGGCCGCACATGGGAACCCGCCCATATCTGGATCGACAAACCGGGATCGTTCTGCCGCCATCCCGTCACCGTCACCCAGAACGGAAACTGGCTCTTTCCGGTCTGGCGAAGCACCCTCGATGAAACCCGTCAGTTCGGCCACGACAAAAGTTCGGTTTATGTTTCCAAAGACCGGGGAGCCACCTGGACGGAGGTGGAAATTCCCGGAAGCCAAGGCCGGGTGCATCCCTCCATCGTGGAAACGGACAGCGGGAAATTGGTGGCGTTCTTCCGCAGCCGCAATGCGGACCGCATTTACCGCAGCGAGTCGCCGGACGGCGGGGAAAGCTGGACGGTGCCGGAGCGCACGGACCTTCCCAACAACAACGCGTCGATCCATGCCGCCAAATTGAAAAGCGGCGCCATCGCCATCGTCTTCAACCAATGCCACGCCAACGACGATCCCAATGTGGTCGTCTGGCCGTATGAACGGTATCCCGTCACCGTGGCCTTGTCCGATGACGACGGCGTCACCTGGCCTTACATGCGCATCGTGGAGCCGGGCGACCAATACGCGGGCGAGCAAAACAAGAAGTTCAACCGCCGCTACGAGTACCCGTCCATCCTGCAAACGAAAGACGGCATGATTCATATCGCATATGCATACGGCAACCGCACGCATATCAAATACGTCTCTTTCTCCGAAGATTGGATTCGCGGAACCGAGAAGATCAAATGGCCGTGGGATAATTTTCCGATGCAATAGTCCTGCGGCAGTGCATGCGCATTTCACGATACAACAGGACGCAGGCCGCGGCGCCGAACATCCCCATCCACGCGAGCGTCGCATCCAATCCGATCCGGCTTTCCAGACCCGACAGAAGAACGGAGAACCCGAAGCCGAGGATCGCAATCAAAATTTTGTGGAACGCAAACGAAAACCCGAGCTGGCTGCCCGGCACGACGCGGCTTGTCCAAATGCTTGCGGCGGCGTAGGTGGTCGGGATTAAGGCGTTGGCCGCAACATAGGCCGCGGCGGAAACCGCCGGATTTTCCTGTATGCCGAGGATGAACGTCAACAGGGAGCAGGCCAATAGCGGCCAACAATGAACCGCGGTCAAGTATCGCTGCAACCAAAATCCGGCCAGCAGCATCAGCAGCATGGCCAAAGCCGCAACGGCCGCGGTAGCCATGCTGAACCGGGAATCGCTCATCCCCAGCCTCTGGATCAGTTTCACCGGCCCCAGCACCGAGTTGGCGAGAAAGGCGCTGTAGATCAGCGTAACCAGCGTTTCATAGACAACAAAATGCCGGTTTCGCAGCAATTGCCGCCATTCGGAAACCATGACCGCGATCGTCATGGTTTCCGGGGGCGGCGATTGGCGATGGTCCGGATAATGCAGGAAGCCGGGCAAGCACAGGGCCAGGAACGCGGTAAAAACGAGAAACATCACGATGCGGTCTGCGCCTGCAAAGACGGCGATGAGCAGCGGGCCGAGCAGGGCCATGCCGGTGAATGTCGAACGATATACCGTATTGGACAACGACTGCAGCCGGCGAGGCACCTCCTGCACGAGCACATTGATGTTCATCGTCACCAGGCTGACGAAAGCGGCGTGCAGCGGCATGGTGACAAACAGCAGCCATTTGTTCGGCCATAGGGTAAAAGCCAGCAAATTGACGATCATCAGAGCGATGGATACGGCCGCCACGCGCTTCTGTCCGATTTTCCCGGCATAAGTGCCCAAAATCAGCACGATGACGGCCGTAAGCGCATACCGCCAGGCGCGAATTTGCGACCATTCCGCCGCGCTGACGGCCAAATCGTTCAATGCAAACAAGGTATACAACACATCAAGCCCGCCGAACACGAACGACATGATCGAGGATAGCGCCCCGATCATCGCCAATTGGTTCCACTCCCCTTTTTGTAACCGCAAATTTCCGGTCCCCTCCCGTTATTCTGTCTCTGACCCGGACTTTCGCATGATCAGGCCTCGCCTCTCATAGGAGGCAACCATTTCCTTCACGTGCGCCAATGCGCTGTCCGTCAACGGGGCCACCGGACGGCGGGCCGGGCCGACGGGAATGCCGATTTCGACAAGTACCGCCTTCAGTACGGAAGGCAGCGTGCCCAGGGAGAAAGAAGAGCGCAAATCGCGCAGCAACCGCTGCGCGTCTTCCGCTTCGCTGAACCGTTGTTCCTTCCAATGCCGATAAATCGAGACGACCTCTGCCGGAAACACGTTTGCCGTCGCCGCAACAGCCCCTTTGCCGCCGGCCATCAGCGTGGCCAAAATCAAAGAGTCGGTGCCTGCCAACACGGCGAACGTTTCCGGCGTCTTCTCAATGTATTGCAGGATCAAGTCGAAACTGCCGCTGCTGTCCTTGAGGCCGACAATATTCGGGATTTCCGCGAGTCTGGCCACCGTATTCGGCTGAAGGGTATTGGAAGTGCGGGACGGGATATTGTACAGCACGATGGGCAGCTGCGTACTCTCGGCAATCCTCGCGTAGTGTTCGTACAGTTCTTGCTGCGTGAAACTTAAAAAATACGGGGTAATGACCGATAACGCATCGGCACCCGCCCGTTCCAGCAGCGAGGCCACCCGCACCGTTTCTTCCGTGGAAATCGCGCCCGTTCCCGCGTAGACCGGCACCTTGCCGCCCGCTTCATCCGCGACGATTTCCGTGACGCGCACCTTCTCGTCCTCACTGAGCGCAAAAAATTCTCCGTTCGTCCCCAGGCAGAACAGGCCGGAAACGCCGGCCTCCAGGAAACGCCGGACCATCCGGCGCAACACCGCCTCGTGGATTTTCCCGTTGTCGTCAAAAGGCGTCACCATCGCCGGAATAATGCCTTCCACTCGTATCAATCCAAACACCCCCGAGTCACATGTTCAATCATGGTTTGACATCATGAAACCGACCACCGTAATATGATGTATGGAACACATATCACAGACCATTGCAGGTAAGGAGCCGAAAGCGGACATGGAACTGCCACGCATCGATAATGCCAACTTGTGGGATAAGACCTATCACATCCTGAAGGAAAAAATCATTCAGCGGACTTTCGCCCCCAACGAAAAATTGATGCTGCCGGAATTGGCCAAACAGTTGGGAGTTAGCCGGACGCCGATTCGGGACGCTTTGACCCGGCTTGAAATGGAGGGACTGGTCAGCACCGTTCCCAAAGTCGGCACCTTCGTCACCGCCATCGGCCGGCAGGATGTGGAACAAATTATGGACACGCGTCTCATGCTGGAACTGTGGACCGTCAACAAAATCGCCGCCTTTGATCCGAACATGTTGAATGAGCCGATCCGCCGTCTCGGCGCGATTTTGGACGAGTCCCGGAAAGAATCGGAACGGCTGCCGGTGGATGAATATTTGAAGCGGGACTACAATTTGTCCTTTCACCTGGCATTCATCGAACTCGGCAACAATCCCCGAAACACGGCCATTTACAAATCCGTAATGAATTATCGCTTTATCGCGTTCAAAAACACGCTGGTCACCAAGGAAATGATCGTATCCGCCATCAATCAGCACGAGGAAATTTTTCAGGCGCTGAACGAAAGGGATTTTGACAAGCTTCGCGCGATGATTGCCGATCATCTGGAAGATGCAAAGAAACGCATCATTGAACAAATTGAAGCGCATGGGGGCACGGTCTGACCCAATCCGTGCGTGAGCCGTTCCCGCCCGTCCGCTCTTTCACCCCAAATCCCGTCCCGCAAGTCTGCAAGAACAAGGACCTGTTCCGCCGTCACTCCGCTTCCCTATTTCAACAATGCGCGGTAGATGGCATAGGCGTCTTCGACGGAAACCTTCTTCGGATTGTTGTCGAGCAAACGGGTCACTTTCATCGCCGCCTCCGCCAGCGGTTCCAAATCGTGCTCCGTCACACCGAACACCGAAAGATTTTGCGGAATGTCCAATTCCGCCGTCCAGCGCGACAGCGTATCCAACACTTTCTCCCCCGCCTCCTCGGGCGACAACCCGTTCCCCAGTTTCATCGCTTCCGCCACCTCCGGCATCCGATGCAGGACGGCATCCAGGTTGAACCTCGTCACCTCCGCCAACAACATCGCGTTGGCCACGCCGTGAGGAATGTTGAACATGCCGCCGAGAGGATAAGCCAGTGCATGCACCGCCGCCGTCCCTGCGGATGTCAAGGCCATGCCTCCATACATGGATCCCAGCAACATCTTCTCCCTCGCCGTATAATCGCCCCCGTTGCGGTAGGCCTCCAGCAAATGGCCGGCAATCAACCGAATCGACTCGAGGGCAAACATGTCGCTGATCGGATTCGCCTTGTTGGAGATGAAAGATTCGAACGAGTGAGTGAACGCATCCATGCCCGTCGCCGCCGTCATCGGTTTGGGCAGCCCCAGGGTCAACCGCGGGTCCAGCAGCACCAGATCAGGCAGCAGATGGCGGCTGACGATACCGACTTTCAGCTGCTCATCGGGCAACGTGACGATGGCGTTCGGCGTCACCTCCGACCCCGTTCCCGCCGTCGTGGGGACGAGTACGGTGGGAACGCCCTTATGCGCGATGCGATCCGTGCCGAGCATATCCCTCAATGGTTGGCGATTGGTGCGGAGCACTGCCAGCAGCTTGGTCGCATCAAGCACACTGCCGCCGCCGATGCCTATATACAGATCGTAATCGTGTTTTCCGCATTGTTCGTGAATGTCCTGAATATGATCGATGGTCGGTTCCGGCTGCAGCCGATCCACGATTTGCACGTTCGCCCCCATGTTCTCCAACTGGCCAGTGATCGTTCGCAGATGCTCGGAATGAGTGAGAAACGGTTGCGTCAAGATCAGCACCGATTCCAATCGGGAGAAAACGGACAAGTGTTGATCCAACGATTTCGTGCAATCCATACCACAGATAATGCGTCCGGACGTCTGGAAGGAATAAAACGACGACATGGTTTCACATCTCCTTGAATTATATATGTTGTATACAACATAATAGATGAGGATCGATATTGTCAAGAGAACCCTCATCATGCCGGGATATGGTCAAGAAAACCTCATCCAAACCTCATCTACTGGCAGTTTCGTGGTTTTTTCCAATCGTGTTTCGTCGTTTTCGGATCGTATCCGGAAATGTGACTGCTTGTTCCCTCCCGCTCCCGCTCCCTCCCCCTTCCCGCTTCTTGACACATGAACGAGCTTGCGTCGCGAACCGGCAACAAAAATCGTCCAGGCCGCATATGGAAAACGTCCGCAATCCAGGTAAACATGCACACCGATTCGCTCCGCCCATATGATTGTAGAAAGCGAAAAAAGGAGCGACACAGGATGTACGTCTACAACCCCATTCATTCCCGATACGATTTCAAACCGGTTTATCAAGCAGCCTGGACACCGGCCTTGGTGGAGCTGAATCAGAAATTAAGGTCGTTGTGGGAGCAGCATGTGTTTTGGACAAGATTGACGGTAAACAGTATCGTCGGCGGCCTCCCGGATGAAGAGCCGACAACCGCCAGACTTCTCCGAAACCCGGACGATTTCGCGGCGGTCCTGCGGCCGCTGTACGGCCCCGCCATCGCCGCCCGATTCGCCGAACTGCTGCGCAGCCATCTCACGATCGCGGCCGAGCTGGTCAAGGCGCTGAAAGCCGGCAATACCGCCGCGGCCGAGGATGCCCGAAAGCGTTGGTTCATGAACGCCGACGATATCGCCGCGTTTTTGGGGCGAATCAATCCTTACTGGTCGGAAGCGGAATGGAGAAACATGCTGTATGAGCATTTGCGGCTGCTCAGCAACGAAGTCGCCACGCGTCTTGCGGGAAATTACGAGGAAAATGTCGCGACGAGCGACCGGATCCAGGCGCAGGCGCTCGGCATGGCCGACGTGATGACAAGAGGCATCGCCCGGCAGTTTCCGGCATTTTTTGCCGCATCATCGCCGGAGGTTCTCCAATAAGACGATGGAGGCCGGGAGAACAGGCGTTTACGGGGCCCCTCGCCCTTAAACCGCCCTCGTTCTCCCGGCCATCGAATATCGCCCAAGGAAAAAGGCCGGCCGGATTTTCCGGCCGACCTGGGTTATACGCATTGTCCGCTATGCGATCATGATCTGTCGGCAGGCGCTGTTCTCATTTCCTTCATCAACGCGGCTTCACTCGCTTCGCTTCATCGGACCGGTCCGACCACCGGATTTTTTCGACATCCGGATCTATATCACACTCGGTGAAACAGGCGCGTGGTAAAATGGCCTTGAAGATGAACAGATCGGGGAGGTCGGCGGCGATGCAAGTGCTCGAAGTGAAACATCATCTGCAGTCGAAGGACAAATACATCGGCGCGTTGACGGAATACGGCAAAACGAAAGTCATCCAGCTCCAGTTGGCCGCGGGGAATGAAATCAAAGAGCACCGCACGAACGCGGATGCGCTGATCATCGTACAAAAGGGGCGCGTCGTCTTTGCTTTCGGCGAACAACAGGTCGAGCTGACGCCGGACAAGCTGCTGCACATTTTGCCGGATGAGCCGCACAGCTTGCGCGCGTTGGAGGATGCGGAGGCGCTGCTCATTCGGACGGAGAGGTAATACGCCAAAAATCATCGCAACAAAGATCATGCGTTAGATTACGCACGCTAGATGATGCAACTAGATGATGCAGCTAGATGACGCACCCGATGATGAAACACCCGATTGACAAGGACTTTATTCCTACTTTAAACTATTTTTGTCTCCATTATTTGACAAATCTCTACTATGTTCTGCATGAACTGTTTCCTGGACATGCGCGCCTCTTTCCGCATGTTGACTTGATCTTCAAAAGGACGAAGTACCACACTTCGCCCTTTTTTTGCCGCTCTTCCGTTCGCGGTAAGAGGGCATTCGATCATTTTGGACAAGCAGGGGGATGTTCAACGTGAGACTTCGCTCCATTTCCGTATTCGTCATTCTGATGATGGCGGCGCTGACTCCGTTCGCGAGTCTTGCGAGCGCCAACGGCGAAAGTTCCGAGATTACCGTCACGATCGACGGCCGCCCCATCTACTTCGACGTCGCTCCCCGGAAGATCGGCGGACGCGTCATGGTTCCGCTGCGCGCCATTTTCGAAAGCCTGGGAGCGAAGGTGGATTGGGAAGAATCGACGCGGACGATTACGGGCACCAAGGACGGTACCGTCGTCAAGCTCCGCCTGGACGACACCAGGGCCACCATCGACGGAAAGACCGTCATGCTGGATGTCGCCGCCACCAAGATCAACGGGAGAACGCTCGTGCCGGCGCGGTTCGTCGCGGAAAGTTTCGGAGCCGAAGTCGAATGGGACGAAAGCCGGAAACAGGTCGTCATCCGCACGGGGGCTGCCGCCCCGGAGGGCCGATACTATTTTGTCTACAACAGCCGGAAGGTGACGGCCGACGACTTGGCCGCGATCAAACTGTACGCCAACAAATTCAGGGACACCTATAACGTCCTGTTCGACGCCGCGAATTACGGGACGGCGCCCGAGCTCTACGACGCTTTGAGAGCGGAGCAGAAAAAGCTCGGCGGCCGCGTCGCCGGCATCCAGATTTTCGGCCTCGCCGGCGACGTGCCCTCCTTCACCTATACGCATAAAATGAAGCCCACGGCGGGCAATTTCGAATGGGACGGCGTCGAGGAGAACAAAAACGAGAAGTTCGTGTCCGACCTTCTCTATGCCAATTTCCGGAACGACAGCAAACATTTGCAAGACGTCTCCGTCTACAACATCGTCCAGGAAAACGTTCCGATCAATGTGATCCCGGAATGGCCCGTCTCCCGCCTGCCGCTGACGAAAGGCGAAATCGCCGCCTATATCGGCAAATACGACGCCTACCGCGGGCAGATCGCAGGAAAATCCGTGCCGACCGTCGTCCTGTCGGCTCCTGTCGAATTCCAGCAGGGCTTGGATATCGGCCAAGACGATATCGCGTTTTTCATGAAGCGCCTGAAAGAGGAAGAGGAGTTCGGTCTTTTCGGGAATACCGACCTGCGGCTTTACTATGATGATCTGGCCGCGAACCTTGCCAGGGAGAACAAGGCGGGCGTCATGGACCTCGTCGTCGGCAGCCGGGGCGACCAAAATGGAGCGGCTTTGAATAGAGACATGAAAGATTATTTCTTCGACCGTGAGAGCGTCGCCCGTTTGAACGCCAACTATTATACGGCCTTCTTCTGGAGCTTCGACGCCGCCAAGGGTCTCGACGCGGACAACCTCGTCCACGAAGGTCTGGTCAACGGCCGTATGATCAACCCCATCGCGCAAACCGTCCCAACGTACGGCAGGGGCGTACACAATCTCCTGTTTCTTCCGGTTCCCGCTCCGGAGGGCGAGACGGGCGACAACTGGTACGATTACGTGGCGGTGAACAAGGAGCATTTGGAATGGGACAATCCGCTCTACTTCCTCTACAAGTACTATGAAGCGATCGACGGCGGAAAGTCCCGCCTGCAAAGCTTTTTCGAGGCGCACGCCGCCTACGCGAACCTGACCGAGGCCAATAAACATACCTCACGGCTCATGTACGGCATGGAATGGACGTATTCCGCATTCGGTTTCGAAAACTTGTTTTCGCTGCACTACCTCGGCTTGGCCGACTACTGAGCCGGGCTTGCCTGCGAAACACGCTGCGGGCGGCCGGATTGTCATAAAACAAATAGGGATACTTGACTTTTTGGGCAAAAACTCTCCTGCCGCCCCTCACTCCGAATCCGTTGCGAACGAATAATCATTGCGGCCGCCGCGCTTCACGCGATACAGCGCCTTGTCCGCGCTGTTGAGCAGGGTGTCGCTGTCCCGGCCGTGTTCCGGAAAGAAGCTCACGCCGATGCTGATGTGGAGCGGATGGCGCACCCCGTCCACGACGAGCGGATTCCCGGCCAAATGCCGCCGCAGCCGGCCGATTTTTTCTTCCACCCGTTCCTCGGAGGCGGACCGGAAGAAAATAATGAACTCATCCCCGCCCAGACGCGCTGCGAACTCGTCCTCCGTCAGGATGACCCGGATCGAGTCGGCGACCTGGACCAAAGCCTGGTCGCCGGCCAGATGCCCGTATTTGTCGTTGATTTCCTTAAACCGGTCGAGATCGAACAGCATCACCGCGAGACGCCGCCCGGTTTCCCCGGCATCGACGAGCGCCTTGTTCAACTGTTCAAAGAAATGCTTTCGGTTCGGCAGTTTCGTGAGCATATCGTGATACGCAATAAACTCCAGTTCCCGCCGGTCGGCCACTTGGGCGGTCACGTCGCGGATGATCAAGATCAGGTGAGGCATGTATTCGACCGACACGTAGTCCCCGTCGATGACGAGCTCCATCCGGCCGTCTTTGCCGTCCATCGACATGGCCATATCCTTGATGGTCAGTTGGTTTTGAATCCGGTGAAGCAGTTCGCCCTTTAGCAAAGGCGCGATGCTGCCATGGCCGATGTTCAGGGTTTCGAACAATTTTCTGGCGGCGGGATTCGCTTCCCGCACGCGGCCGTCCGGATCGGTGAGCACTATCGCGGCGGGGCTCATGTTGAACAGCTTTTCGAAACGAATCTCCACATGGTTCAAAAACTCGTATTTTTTCATCGTGTGGCGGAGAAACACGCACCAAAGCCAAGTGCCGTAGATGTAAGGATACGGGGGCAGGTAACCCTTGAAATCGATGGTGCCGATGACAAGATTAAAAAAGACGGTCACGAGAACGCCGTAAATCAACTGCCGGTAAATGGCGCGCAATTCCCGCTGCCCGGTGTTGACGATTCCCCGCCACAGGATGTAAATATAAACCGCGTTAAACACATTGCTCCCGAACATGGCGATATAATAGGCCGCGTTGTAAACCGGCAATTTCCAAATGCCCGCCTGATAAAAACCGCTTCCCGAAATCATCTGGTCGTTGACAAACAGATTGAGGACAACGATCACGGTCGGCAAATAAAAAAGGTACGGATACACGTATTTCGGAAACTTGTGCTCCAAGTTCGTCAGTTTGACAAAAAAATGCAGTCCCAGCCCGACGATTGTAATCCCCGAGACGCTGAACCATGCGGCCGTCAGCACGGAGCTGTACTCGATGGGGAGATAATGCCGGACGAATTCTTCGAGGAACAGCGACAGGCAGCAGGCGGTAATGCCGCTGACCAGCAAATATTCCGTTCTCTTGCGGTTGCGCGACAGCATATCCGAAATCATGTAGATAAAATAGGCGATGGGCACAAAATGGGTCAAAAGCGGCGCAACGGAGGCAGCCAGGGTCATGGGTTCACCGTTCTTTCCGAAGAATATGGTTGCCGTGAATTTCCCGCAAACACCCGTTTTTTTTGCGTGATTCCCCAAATGTTCGACATTGTCTGCTGAAAAATAAATAACAAGTATACAATCGGAACTTTTGCGCCGCTTTTTAACCCCTTACCCCCAGCCCGGAAGCGGCGCCGGCGTTCCGGTTTTTCGTTCCGCAAGCGCCGCGCTATTGACGAAACGATTTGTTTCCAGCATCAATTAGTTCCTTGATGTCATTTTCGGGTCACGAACCTTAGCACTACCGCAAAAGAGGACTGCCGTGTTGCGTGCTGTTTCGCTTCATCCTCAAACTAAAAAAACCGGGGTTACAACCCCAGTTTCTTTACGACGCTATCCGGTCCGAGGAAGAACGAACTTCCGGCCTGAATCGCCTCCCTCCACATGCGGATCACGAGCTCTTTGTCGAATTCGAGCGATTTGAACCATA